>Ga0114970_10004129_pt1 | contig 10604 bp, 6 predicted proteins | sample M_140205_XF_Meta_FD_87030 | JGI IMG/M metagenome (GOLD analysis project Ga0114970, IMG submission 87030) | Freshwater microbial communities from Lake Montjoie, Canada to study carbon cycling - M_140205_XF_MetaG | ecosystem: Environmental > Aquatic > Freshwater > Lake | place: Lake Montjoie... | reverse complement strand
TATTTAATTTTTTTTATATACATATTATATAAAAAAATGTCAAATCAAAACATCAATAGTTCTTAGACTATTTACGTTCTTAATGATAAATATCAGTATGAAGCTGACGCTATATCAACAAATGCTCAATGGCTTGATACAGCCAATGTTGTATCCGTCAAACGTGATAAAACTATTTATGCGATTCGTGCTCTTAATGATTATGATTTTAATGCCAATACAAATCAAGAATTTTTTGGAAATGCCGGTACTTTCACATCCAATTTATATAAAAACTTTGGTTCTAATACAGCACAGTCATTTTTGATGACCAATCCTGCACCTGTTTATGGTAATATAAATGCCGGTCATGTAGGTTTAGCTGGTTCTCTTTTGAATGGGTTCGCATACAAATATAATACCATAGTAAATGGAGATATTAATGTTCATTCTAATGTTAATGTATTTACCGATCCTATATCAATCAGTGGCGGTGCCATTCCACCGTATTGGCACAAAAACTTTGATGGTACTGTTGAAAGTGACCCTGGTTTTGGTAATGTATACGGTAATACATGTGGTAAAGTTCTGCGACTTACCAGTAATGTCGCTGCACCTGCATGGAATCGATTGATTAATGCGAAGATTGGAAGTAGTACTTTAGTGAATTGTTCAACTGACCCTTGTGATCTTCATGGTATGGCTATTCCACTTGAATCATCTGACGGCAACGCAGGTGATGCTTCATCTAACGAAATGTATCGTGAGCAACTGGCCCTTAAATTGAATACAACGGTTAGCACAGCAAATATTAGTATAAATAATCCTGTTTATATTGCAAGTGTATCACCATTTGGTTCAAGTTTATCTGGAACTGCTGGTGTCGTTGAAAATATGTCATTACATTCATTTACAGGAAATTTCTTTGCAAATTTACCATCAGACAATGTTATTTATGCGAGTGGAAATGTATTAACTGGGTTATCTATAAATGGCAACATTAATGCCACATCTTTATCATTATTCAGTTCGAATGTTGTGTCTACTAGTGCTCCATTAGATGGAATTAATTTGAATAACGAGCCTGATGTAAAAACAGAACTTGAACAAATTGTATCAGTTGAACTTGTTTCGGGTGATGTTAATTTAGACAGTTTATTTAATGGTGGTGAAATTGTGGATGTAAATGGTAATTTAACAGATGAGGGTACATTTCAAGAACATGACCACGTTATTATTGTTCATGGTAATTTGGATATTACACCATCATATTTAATGGACCGTTTAATTACATCGAATTTATCTGGGTTTGTTGTTGCGTCAAATGTATTTTCAAATGATGGTAACGATGTTCGTCAAAGTATTGTTGGTAATATTAACAGTATCGCCGCAGGTGTATCTATATCAAAATACAGCATCTCACCTGCAACACTTGAGTCATCACCAGGTGTGCTTGAAACCAGTTCAAAATATTTATATTTGACAGGAAACAGTATTCAAGAAGAAAATTGGAAGCTTGTATCAAATATTGTAGCACCTGTTGCAGTTCCATTTCCACAAGGAATTCCCGACCAAGACAAATATGTTACCGGAAATGTAGTGAATATATATGTTCAAAAAGGTAATATTAGTGTTTCTAACTATACTTCTGCTGCGAATAAGGTGAATTCTGGTGATTGGGTGAAATCCATTCCATCATTTATGAAAACATTTTACGAACCGAATGAATATGCATATGTAGATACTAATGTATTTTCCGTAGAAAATACACCGATTATAAACGCTCAAACCAAAAACATTAATGTCGGCACTGTCAGTAATCCAGTAAATGTAGCCGTTAACTTGACAGATAATTTAAATTTTGATTTTTACGGAAATACTGACGAATCATCTCGTACGGATAATAGACTTGGTAATGTTGTCGCCAATACGTCCAGTATTATGGCCGACATATGGAGTTATAATGCAGCCGGTGTCACTGTATCTGGGTCTTTAACTGAATGGTCTCCAAAGATTGTGTATGGTGATGTTGTCCCATCCAATAATGCTAATATTGTAAGACCCTTGTCTCTTTCAAATGAATTCACTAAAGAAAATATGGATTATAAATTAGAATTTCCAAGTTATGTTGGTAAAACCACAGCACCTTCAAGTGGTAATTATAGTTTCTTTGCTAACATTACTGTTGATGGAACCGCAGCAGACCCTGATGAAACAGATACAACAAATTTTGATTTTGTTGATAATCAAGCGGTGGATGATATTCTTCTTGATGAGGTTGTTTCTACAACATATACCATTAAATCTAACTCGTACAAATATACCGATATTGGAACTGTTCTTGCTCAAGATGTGGGTGATTCAGAGTTTAATGCTGTTTTACCTTTTGCTGCGCGTGAATCTGATTCTAACACAGCTACTACAAACGCACGAGTCACAGTTGATGATATAGCAATGAATGTCATTGTTGATTACTTCCAAAACCCAACTTTATTATCAACAGAAGAGAATTATGTGCATCGTTTAACAATCTACGATATTCAATATCGTTATGCTATCACGAATGTGACCCGCAGTGGTGCATCACCTTTAAGCACCAAATTAACAATTCATAATTCTAATGATTTGGCTACTAACTTGGTAGTGAATAATGGATCGATTGGTTCTAGTTTAAATATTAATCTTACTGCACCTGAATTTGTATTATTTATGTATGATAACGTTACCCAGTATAGTTCAAGTGATGCTTTATATCCATTTTTACCTGCATCCACATCAAATCTGCCAGAAGATGCAAGATGGTTTCCTGGTTTTAACTATAGAAATAATAAATATTTTTCACTGAAAGGTGACACCGACGTTGATTTCACTATAGATGCGAATACACTTGTTGAACAAAATATTAATTTCTTATTTCAAACAATTAGTTCAACGGGTAACACAGTTAGTGTTGCTAAAAGCACAGACAATGCATTTAAATCTATTCCTATTCGTAAAATTCAATTGGGTGTTGCGACAACTGGAGGTGTAACGGTTAATCCATTATATGGATACATTGTTGTCAAAGTATTAGGTGAGACAAATTCATATGTTATTATTCTTTATAAATTAGATAGTGCTGGTAATGATTATTGTAGTAATGTCATCAATTATTTACCCGTTATGGTGAATGTTAAATCGATCGAACTGTCAGCGGTTGGTTCAAAACAACAAGTTGAATTCAAATCAGCACTTCGTGTATATGATAATCCTACTTCCGCGTTATTAGTTCACACATTCGCAAATACTGTAAATTCACATAAATCACCACTTTCATTATTTAATTATTCTAGTGTGTATGGTTCTAATGACAGCAGTGTAGGTGTTAATACGTATTCAGCACCACCATCTAATACAATTATGCAATGGGCGTATAAACAAAGTGTTATTAAACGATTAGTAGATTATGAATATGTAAATAAAGTTCTTGATGGAATGAATGGTTATAAAACTCTTCCTTCACAAACAACAGGAACTGTATTATTTGCATTGACTAAATCCAATCAATTAGATGTTGCCGATACAGACAATCATTTAGCTGAAATTCCCGCGTCTACAACACGTTGTTATTTAGATGCTGGTTTTGAAAAAGGTGTTTACATTGATATTAAGAATTCATACATATTGACACAACCAATTCAATTTTCAATCGATCGTTCCGTAGAATGGGTATTAAAACGCAAACTTAGTAGCAGTAAATCATATGAAGTTGTTGGACGTGGCTTATTATCACGTGAAAGTACAGGCACATTTGAACAACATAATTACTTAATTCTTGAAAATGATTTAACCAAACCAACTTCTGGTTTTCAAATGGATGTATATACTAATATTATTGATTTATCGGCACAATTATTAGCTCAATCCATTAACACAGGTCCTCTTAAAAATGGGGCTTCTAATGAATTGGCTTTAAATATTAGTACTAAGGTAGATGAATTACTGGTTCAATCTTATCGTGTTAATCCTATATCAGGAGATATAATATCATCATCAGTTGTTGATTATCCTATTAGTGATATATCTTCATCTTCTAAAATCGACCTTGCCTATATTCTTAGCGGCGATTCTGGTACTAAAGGTCAATTACCATCTTTTACGTTATCATCTGTACGTGGTTATCCATATGCTTCATTAAATAATAATACAAATAGTCCTATATTTTCAATTAGTTATACCCCTGATAATTATGCGATTATTCAATTATGGCAAAATGGAAACGGCTCCCGTTATGAAAATCCAGTTACTAATGGTGTCAATACGGATTATCTAAATTCAGTATTTTATAGTGAAGCCGGGGTGAATGTAAACTTAACATGTGCAGATTTAGGAATTGAATTTGTAAACGTGCAAAATCAAGGAACTTTAAATAAAAATTTTGCTTCATTAAATAAAGCCGATGATTTTTACAAGTATGCCAGCTATAGACATGCTGGTTTTGGAACGATATCTTATGGTATTCATAATTTTACTTCACATTATGGTAAAACTCTCCCTTCACAATATATTACACCTAATAGCGTAACACCAAGTTTTGTATTCAAAAATGATGATGCTTATAAAGTTTCTACACCTGTTTCAGCAAATAATTCAGCAAATATTGAATATGATTCTACTAAAAATAAATATTATGCCGAAATTGGAAACGACCTATTTTATTTCCGCGGAATAGGTCTTACAAGTTTGCCGCTTGAATTTAATAACAAAAATACTGTTCTTCTTTACACTGGTACAAGACCCATTGTTGTGTCGGCACTAACTATGGCTGTGAATTCAGATTTAAGTGACATACAACCGAATAATATCGCAATACCTAACAAAACTACAATGTTTACTAACAGCAGTTGGTTATCGTATAGCTCCAGTGCTATTCGTAAACAAACATACGCAGTATTCCTTACAAATGGTTTACAAACTGGAAGTGCAAATATGCGTTCATTGAAGGTAACTCCAAAACCTAAATATTTCACAGAAGACGGCAACTTTTATTTGGGTGCTTTTATTAATAGTTCTGATATACTATCTAACAATTTTGTCAATGTGTCATATACAAACGGTTCTTATAGATACCCCTTCACTATTTTAGGTAGTGCAGACAGTGTAAATCCAGTTCAATCTATAAATGATGTAACTAACGATCCTGATTTAGAAGTTCATGATACATTTTTATGCAAAAACACGGAATTAAATGACTTATTTAAAGTAACTATATCGAAATCTCTTCCAGCACAACTCTACAATATAAGTATAAATCCAGCAACCCTTCGAATTTATGAAGCTATCGATTCAAACAATAATTCAACATTGGATGTTAATAAAGCATCTGGAACAGGAACAAGTGTAGACAATTTTGGTTTAAATAACGCCTTCTCTGAATTATTATACACATTAACACCTGTTGTTGAAAATTCTAAAGTAAATGTTCCTAAAGTCGTTGATTCTTGGGTCCTTGATAGATTATACCATAATATTAAAGGAAGCTCTCTTGACATCAATATGAATGTTAAATGGAATGTTGGATACAATCTTGGCAATTTTTTCACTATTCAACAAAATATGGTTGCTTCATTTGATGTCATAACCGTTCATACCGAATATAACTCTAGTGCTAATAATAAGAATATGACCAATCTTGTAGTTTCACCTGCAACTCGTTTAGCAATTGGAAACAAAAATAGCTGGGCAAGTAGTAATAGCTCAACAGATTATTTATCCGGTTTAACATTCAAAGTAAATACTAATAAAAAAATTGTTGCTGGTGAGATTGTTCGCTTATTTGTTGATAATCAAGTTCTTGTTAATAATACATTAGCATTTGCCGTTGGTAATAAAACGTATAAACTTTCCAGTTATGATCAAGAAAGATATGCTGCTTTATTAGATGAACAAATTCGCTTTACAAACAATATTGAATAAATATGCTAAAGCGTAAATATAATTGAATAGACTTTGAAATAAATAAGTCTGCTCAAATATATTTAGTTATAATTTATATCTAACAATATAAAAAATATCAAAACTATAATCATATATAGCAATATGTGTGGGATCTTTGCATTATTAAATAAATATCGACAAATAACTGAAAATCAACGCCTATATGGTAATAAAATTCAACATCGTGGTCCTGATAACACACGTTATGTTGAATTTAAAAATGGACATATTGTATTAGGATTTCATCGTTTGGCAATAAATGATTTATCATCGCTAGGCGACCAACCATTAGATTTAGATAACCGATATTACTTAATCTGTAATGGTGAGATTTATAATCATCGAGAACTCGCACAAAAATATAATATCATAACAAAAAGCGCAAGTGACTGTGAAATTATTTTACACTTGTATAAAAAAATAGGCGTATCTCAAACATTAAAAGAACTCAGTGGATATTTCGCGTTTGTTTTACTTGATGTTGATGAAAATAAAATGATAATATCCCGCGACCCTATTGGTGTACGTGCATTATATTACGCAATTACAACTGATGCCAGTGAGATTAGTGTATGTAGTGAATTAAAAGGTATTCCTATCGAACAATATCCAGTAGTTCAACAATTTCCACCTGGTAAATGGTTAGAATATGATTTCAACACATCAGTATCGTCTATGAATACGTATTATAACTATGAATATCCTTCTATTCCATCATCACTCATATCGATTGAATCACAATTGATGAAAATGCGTTGTTTATTTGAGAATGCTGTCAATAAAAGATTCATGACCGACCGTCCATTTGGCGTATTTTTATCAGGAGGTTTAGATTCAAGTCTTGTTGCAGCACTCGTTGCAAGAAAAAACGCACCTAATAAAATCCATAGTTTTTCAATTGGAATGATGGGTTCAACTGATTTAGCAAAAGCACGTATCGTGGCGAACCATATTGGGTCAATACATCACGAGGTTGTTGTTACAGCTCAAGAAATGTTGGATGCTCAGCCAGAAGTTATCCGTGCGCTTGAAACATATGATACAACAACAATTCGCGCAGGAACACCCATGTATTTATTAAGCAAATATATTAAAGAAAACACAAATATCGTAGTTGTTTTTTCAGGTGAAGGTAGTGATGAAGCAAGTGGTAGTTATTTATATTTTCATAATGCGCCATCACCTGCCGAATTTCAAGATGAATGTGTGCGATTATTGCGCGATTTAAGCTATTTTGATTGTTTGCGATGTGATAAAGCAGTTGCTGCTCACGGATTGGAAGTGCGTGTTCCTTTCCTGGATACGGAATTCCTATATGAATATATGCGTGTTCCAGTGGAATGGAAACAGCCTCGTGATGGGATGGAAAAATGGTTTATTCGGCAAGCATTTAACGGAACAGGTTTGCTTCCACATGAAATTTTATGGAGAAAGAAAGAGGCATTCAGTGATGGTGTCAGTAGTACGGAAAAGTCGTGGTTTCAAATTATTCAAACACACGTTGATTCAATCATCCCGGATAGTGAGTTTTTACTTAAAAGGGATAAAATGGTACCTAATCCACCTGTTCTTAAAGAAAGCTATTATTACCGAAAACTCTTTGATGAATATTTTCCAGGTTGTGCGCATACGATTCCATACTATTGGCTTCCAAAATGGTCTGGAGATACGAGTGACCCAAGTGCACGAGTATTAAGTGTATATAATTAACAGTAATTAGTGGTGCGTCTCTTTTTGCTTTATGCTTTTTTCTTTATGCTTTATGTATTATGAGTTGTCTTGAGGTGTTTTATTAATCATTAGGCCAATGTAATGGTAAAAAACACGTAATATGAATAATTCGACCCTTGTGTATTGTTATAAATTTATGATTTCGTTGTTTTGTTGTTGTTTTTCACAATTAATGTTTCCATAAAAAACAAAATGAACGTTATAAAAGTAATTATAATGAAAAGAACTTTCATTATATTTAATTTTAATAAATAACGAATTATATACAAAATGATAATAATATTATGTAAATGCACGAAACGAATAACCTTTATTTATATCGTTAATATCATAATTAATTTTAGGAACACTGCGATACATTGGTGGCAGACCACGTGCAGCACGAACTAAATCACTAACTTTATCTGCACCTGTAAAATACCATGTAATATTTGGAACCCATGTTTTAATAACATCGTGCCCTACATCAACTGTATCTCTGAAATTAGAATTAAACATTGCCCATCGACGGTGTGAATTATATCTATTACCATTCGCACGATTAGCATCTAAAAATTTTATCCATTCTACTTGCTCCGTTTTACTACTCCCTCCACCAGATGCATCTAAATAATCACCATAATGCTCCATTTTTTTAGGTGTCTGTTTATAATAATAACAACTACCAATTAAAATAATAACGATTATAGATATTATACCAACGAATATATAACTAACCATTCGTTTCATATAATATATTATGATATAAAAAAATACTCCAACCAAAATATAATTACGTTGGAGTATTTGTTTCATGAAAGCCATTACTCTGCTGAATTTGTCCGTTAAGACATTTGCCCAAGACTCATCTAATAAAAGTCATCTTGTCATGAACTAACAGAGGATGAACAATTGCTTATTCATACTATATTATAACATTATTTTCTTAAGTAGTTTTTTAAATATTTATAAATAAGGTTAAATAAATAAGGTTAAATAAATAATATAAAAAAATAACCATACAAATGATTAAAGATTATAGAATGACACCATTATATCTGTTATTATGTAGTTTAGTGTGGCATTTGAATTATGTCATATTTTACAGGTTTGTGAAACAACCGAATATTTCAAAAAATATAAATCATACAATTAACGCATTACAATATATTCTATTTTATAAATATACACAAACAATCTCATATTATAGTTCCATAACAACGGCATCATTTTATATTTATGATACTATATTTCTAATTTATTCTATAGCAACAAATACTACAACCTTTCGAAAACAACGGCTTTATTTCTTGCATCATTTTATTGCGTGTTATGCGTTATATGGAGCATATTCTGGTATTTGTACAACGACATTGTCATATTATTACTATATATGTGAAGTTTCTAATTTGATGATATATTTTGTATATCATTTACTTAAAATATATCCAGACCATAAACGACTTATTTTATATTCACAAATATTTCAATTTGTGTGGTTTAATTATTTTCGAATTATTTGTGGATTGAGTTATATTATTTCAAAAAATCACGAATGGTTGTCGTTAAATGACTATCCACCATATATGGTTATGTTTATCATTTTCAATAGTCTTAATATTGGATGGAGTTATACACAATTTCGTTCTTTTTTTAATATAAAAATATGTAAATAAAACGATTATTAAAATAATACATTTATTTACCTATTTATGATTACATGGGTCTGGGGAAACCAACGAGGTTGGCACCTAAACCGAAACCGGCACCTTGACGTGCTGCATAGCTAATAGATGGAGCAAACATATCTAATATAGCAAACACAGCGGCAGCAGTTAAAGCAACTAATGCTATTTCTTGCCATGATAATTTATCCTTTCCATTTCCTTTAGAAATGAGGAATAGTGCAACTGCAACCGCGGCACCTTCAATCAAGTATTTGACAGCACGTTTTACAACTTCGCGCCAATCGATATAATTGGAAGATTCGTTATCCATAGTATCTTTATATTGAATAAAGAGAAAAAAAATATAATTAATTACATATTTGTTTTTGTATTTATACAACATATACATTTTTAATAATATGTCACATATGTACTTCCTTTTTTGAAATATGTTGATTTATTTTACAACTACTTAAAAACACATAATCAAATATAGTTATATACAATTTATACAAATGTCATCTGCACAAGAGCAAGAAGATTATCTTGACGTTGATACTGAAATTCCTAATCAAAAATTCTGTGTGTTATCGTTTATTAGTCCTGAAAATGTGCTTAAAAAAAAAGAATGTTTTTTCCAAACAGAATTCCTTAAAGATTTGTGTAATCAGCAGGAGTTTATTCAAAAATATATGGTAGAAGATAAATCTAAATTAAATTATGATGTTGTCAAAGAAGCATATGATTCGTTCATGTATTCAAATGAGGATAAGTTGGAATCTGTATTTCACGAACAATGTGATTTTAAAACTACAGTTCGAGGGGTAAAAGTACGAGGTGTATATGGAAACTACAAAGAAGCGGAAGTTCGCAGTAAAGTTCTCCAGCGCCTTCATAAACGTGACAATGTATTTGTGGGTCAAGTAGGATATTGGTTGCCATGGGATCCCAATCCTAATCATATTGAAAATCAGGAATATTTGGAACCTGAATTAAATACATTGATGAAAAAATATAAGGAAAATTCGATGAAACGTGATGTGTTTTATCAAGATATGAAGGATGAATCTCTTAAAAGTAGATTGGTTCCATCTAAACCCGACGAATCATCCGTTCCTGAACAAATGTTTGCGGAATCCGACGCATGGGCATCTTCGAAATTAAATAAAACAGATAAAATGGATTAACTCTTCCTTTGGATAAGTCATTTGAATTACATAAATATATCTATTATACATCAAATAGAGATGTAAGAGTTAAAATAATAAATTG
>Ga0114970_10004128_pt1 | contig 10605 bp, 11 predicted proteins | sample M_140205_XF_Meta_FD_87030 | JGI IMG/M metagenome (GOLD analysis project Ga0114970, IMG submission 87030) | Freshwater microbial communities from Lake Montjoie, Canada to study carbon cycling - M_140205_XF_MetaG | ecosystem: Environmental > Aquatic > Freshwater > Lake | place: Lake Montjoie... | reverse complement strand
CCGGTGGTGGAGGTACGAGATCGTCTCGCCCGCCTCGGCCTGCTCGAGTTCCCTGTGGTCGGCGACCCCGCGGCACTCGAGTTCGACGACAACGTCGACGAGGCCGTGCGCCTGTTCCAGCAGAGCCGCTCACTGATTGCTGATGGCATTGTCGGGCCCGAAACCTTCCGGCGGCTCGAGGAGGCGCGCTGGTCGCTAGGGGATCGTGTTCTGAGCTACCGCTTCGGTCACCCGGTATCTGGCGACGACGTCGCCGAACTTCAGCAGCGGCTCAGCACCATGGGGTTCGACTGTGGGCGCGTCGACAGCAGTCTGGGCCAGCGAACCGAGGCCGCGGTCAGGGAATTCCAGCGCAACGTCGGTCTGCCCATCGATGGCATGGTGGGGCCCGCGGTGTTCCGCGCCCTCGATCAGTTGCGCAACACCGTCGCTGGCGGAGCACCGTCACAGCTCAGAGAAGAGATGGTGCTGGAGAACGTGACCACGGGGGTCGCTGACAAAGTGGTGGTCATCGACCCGGCGCACACTCCCCCCGACGCAGATCGTGACATCGGCGGTATTCGGCGCAGTACGGTGGTCGACGTCCTCGCCGCGCGCGTGGAGGGCAGGCTGGCTGCCCTCGGCACATCGGTGCACCTCACGCGTGCCGTGTCACGTGCCGACGGGAGCGTCACCGACCCAGCGGCGCGAGCCGCGTTTGCTAACAGAATTGGTGCTGACCTGGTGGTGTCGCTGCACGTCGACACACACAGCAACCCCCATGCTCGCGGCCTCTCGACCTACTACTTCGGCGGCGACCGCTATGGCACCTCGTCGGTGCTGGGGGCCCGTGCCGCCGAGTTAGTGCAGGCCGAGGTGCTTGCTCGCACCGACCTGCTCGACTGTCGGAGTCACGCCACCACCTGGACACTCCTGCGACTGACGCGGATGCCTGCCATTCGAGTCGACTCCGGATACCTGACGAATCCGGGTGACCGATCGCGTCTGGCCGATCCACACTTCATCGACACACTCGCCGAGGGGATCGCCCAGGGAGTGGTGCGCTACTTCAGCCCAGGTCAGCTTGATGACGATGTCGAGGCCGTGTCCACGGCATAGTCAGTTCCGTACGACGCTGGCGGTCGAGGACTCAGCAAGGCCGCGCCGAAGCCGGCCGCCGCTGCGGCGAGGGTGCAGCCGACGGCCCACCACACGATTCTCACGAAGTCCTGCCCTCCGTTGGCCCCACGCGGGCACATACGGCATCGTAGAGCCATGGCTGGAACACGTCTCGACCCCTGGGTCGACTCTTACGCGGCACGTGCGCGAGGAATGACCTCGTCGGAGATTCGCGCTCTGTTCGCGGTGGCATCTCGCCCCGAGGTGGTGTCCCTCGCCGGAGGCATGCCCTTCGTACAGGCCCTTCCCGCCGATGTACTTGCCGAGCGCGTCGCGGCCGTGATTCGTGAGCGTGGCGCGGTTGCGCTGCAGTACGGCTCCGGACAGGGCGACGTCACGTTGCGCGAGCAGATCACCTCGGAGATCATGCCGCCGGTGGGCATCGCAGCGCACCCCGACGACGTGATCGTCACCACCGGATCTCAGATGGCCCTCGACCTTGTGGTGCGCGTCTTCTGCGATCCCGGCGACGTGGTGTTTGTCGAGGCTCCCTCGTATGTCGGAGCTCTCGGTGTCTTCCGCTCGTACGAGTGCGATGTGGTGCACGTGGCGATGGATAATGAGGGGTTGCAGCCGAGCGCTCTCGACGAGGCGATCGCTCGCGTCGTGGCCAGTGGTCGTCGGCCCAAGATGGTGTACACCATTCCTTCGTTCCACAACCCAGCCGGCGTCACCCAGGGCCCTGAACGACGTGCCGAGGTGCTGGCCGTGGCGCAGCGGCACGGCCTCCTGGTGCTCGAGGATGACCCGTATGGCCTTCTCGGCTTCGACGGCCCGTACTCGGGGGGTGTGGCCCCGCGAGCCATACGAGCTGACGATGCCGACGGAGTCGTGTATCTCGGCTCGTTCTCCAAGACGATTGCGTCGGGGCTCCGGGTGGGCTGGGCGGTCGCTCCGCACGGAGTGCGCGAGAAGCTCGTTCTGGCTGCAGAGTCGGCGGTGCTATGCCCGTCAAACTTCTGCCAACTCACGGTGTCCGACTATCTCGCCACCCAGCCGTGGACCGACCAGATCAAGAGCTTCCGCGAGCTCTATCGCGAGCGCCGCGACGCCCTGCTCGAAAGCCTCGAGTCGATGATGCCGCCCGGCACCACCTGGACGGTGCCGCAGGGCGGCTTCTACTCGTGGGTCACGCTTCCGGCCGGACTCGACTCCCGCGCGATGCTACCGCGCGCAGTAGCCGCCCTGGTGGCCTATGTTCCCGGCACGGGCTTCTTTGCCGACGGGTCGGGCACCGAGGCGCTACGGCTGTCGTACTGCTATCCCGAGCCTGATCGAATTCGTGAGGGCGTGCGCCGCCTCGCCGGGGTCATCGAAAGTGAGCTGTCGTTCGTATCAACCTTCGGAAATCGCGCAGCACCGTCCGCAGTCGAGCGGGACGACCCCTCGACCCATACCCCCACCCCCCACCTCGCCTGAACGGACCTGTGATGACGGACCCCCCGATCGTGGTGCTGGCAGGCGGCCTATCGCCCGAGCGCGATGTCTCCCTCCGATCCGGACGTCGGGTGGCGAAGGCGTTGCGCGAGCAGGGACTCACCGTTGAAGAGCGCGATCTCGACGAGTCGCTGCTCGAGGCGCTGGCTCAGGAGCGCCCCTCCTGTGTCATTCCGATGCTGCATGGAGCCGCCGGCGAAGACGGCGCACTGCGCGATGTCCTCGACGCCCTATCGATTCGCTATCTCGGCTCCGACGGAGAGTCCTGTCGCGCCGCTTTTGACAAGCCTGTAGCCGCAGCTCGCCTGAGGCACCATGGCGTGCGTGTTCCCCGATCGGTGGCACTTCCGCACTCGGCGTTCCGACAACTCGGTGCCAGCGCCGTGCTTGACGCCTTCATGGGCTCGATCGGTTTACCGCTGGTGGTGAAACCCACCAAGGGGGGGTCGGCGCTCGGAGTGTCCATTGTTCGCCACCCCTCCGAATTGCCCGGGGCCATGGTCGACGCCTTCGCGTACGGAGACACAGTCATGCTGGAAGAGTTTGTCCATGGCGTCGAGATCGCAGTGTGCGTGATCGATGACGAGGATGGCCCTCGGGCCCTGCCTGCGGTTGAGATCGTCCCCGACCGTGACTTCTACGACTATCACGCGCGATATACGGCAGGCGCCACTGAGTTCTTCATCCCCGCCCGGCTCTCGCCTGACGTGCTCGCGGTGGCGGCTGAGGTTGCCGTCACCGCGCATCGCGAACTGTCGCTGCGTGACTGGTCAAGGGCCGACCTGATGGTGAGCCCGCAGGGTGAGGTCACACTGCTCGAAATGTGCGTTGCTCCAGGAATGACTGAGACCTCGCTGTTTCCGCAAGCGGTAGTAGCCGCAGGGCTCGAGCTCGGAGCGGTGGTCGCCGGCCTCGTGGCATCAGCCGTGGGGCGTCGCTGATCTGTCGTACGTCGTCGTCCCCTCGAGGATGTCGACGATGCGTCGAAGGTCTTCGATCGACGCGAACTCCACGATCATTCGACCGTGCGTTCGGTTGACCTCCGCAGTAATCCTCGTCTCGAGCACCTCGGCAGCCCGATCGACCAGTTCGGCAACCTCCACCGGTGTGGTGCGAGCTCCTCGGGGGCGTCGCTCCCTGCGGTTACCGCCCGCCGCCCCGATCGACACGATTTCCTCGGTCGCGCGAACGCTCAGGCCCTCGGCAACGATGCGCGTGGCCAGAGCCTCCATGGCTGCCTCGTCGTCGAGAGACAGGAGGGCCCGCGCATGCCCGGCTGATAGCACCCCCGCCGCCACACGGCGGGCTACCGGCGGAGGAAGCCTCAGCAACCGGATGGTATTGGTCACCTGGGGCCGCGAGCGGCCGATTCGGGCCGCAAGCTCGTCCTGCGTACACCCGAAGTCGTCGAGAAGTTGCTGGTAGGCAGCAGCCTCCTCCAGAGGGTTGAGAGAGGATCGGTGCAGATTCTCGATCAGTGCGTCTCGCAGCAGGTGGTCGTCCGGGGTCTCACGCACGATGGCGGGGATCGCCGTGAGCCCCGCCAATTGCGAGGCGCGCCAGCGACGCTCCCCTGCGACGAGTTCGAACCTGTCGGGGTCAGCGGTGGGTCTTACGACCACCGGCTGTAGCAGTCCGATCTCGCGGATCGAGTGCACCAGTTCGGCCATGGCCTCCTCCTCGAAGACCTGCCGCGGCTGGCGAGGGTTCGTGGAGATCGAATTCTGAGGAATTTCGCGGTAGTGCGCCGGCACGTCGACCAACGGCCCGCTGACAACGGTCGCCTCCGGCCGGTCTGTGGCCCCTGGAGCGTCGGTGTCGGCCTGTGCCTCGACGGATGAGGGTCCGGCTGGGATCAGCGCCCCCAGCCCGCGCCCCAGTGCTCGTCGCTTCGGTGCCATGACGTCCCCTCGAGAGGTGTGCTGTTCGCCCCCCTCAGGAGTAGCGAACTTACGGACATGTGGATAAGTGTCAGTTACGGGGTTTATGTCCTATTTGTCTGTGTATAACTACCGTACTCTGTCCACAGGATCATTTCCCTAGCTGCCGCGAGGTAGGCCCGCGCGCCCGCAGAACCCGGGTCATAGGTGAGCACCGTCTGCTGGTAGCTCGGAGCCTCCGACACCCTCACCGACCTCGGGATAGCCGTGGGCAGCACTCGATCACCGAAGTGCTCGCGCACCTGGGCGATGACCTCCGACGACAGTCGGGTGCGAGCATCGGCCATGGTGAGCAGGAGGTGAGACACGTGCAGATCCGGGTTGAGATGAGCGCGGATCAGTTCGAGGTTGGCCAGCAGTTGCCCCAACCCCTCGAGGGCGTAGTACTCGCACTGCACGGGAATTAACACCTCGCTGCCCGCAACAAAGGCGTTCACGGTCAACAGGCCCAGGCTGGGTGGGCAATCGATGAGTACCACGTCGAGGCGACGACCCCACGTCGACTCATGCGCCGGGAGATAGGCCTGCAGGGCCTTCGATAGCCTTGTCTCACGTGCCACCATCGGCACCAGGCTAATCTCGGCACCGGCCAATTCGATGGAGGCCGGGGCACACCAGAGTCCGTCAAGATCGGGCGCCCTCACCACCACCGACTCGAGAGGGGCACCATCGACCATCACATCGTCGACGTTCGGAACGTCTCCGTGATGGTCAACCCTCAGCGCCGTCGACGCGTTCCCCTGCGGATCGAGGTCAACCACAAGGACGTGCAAGCCTTGCAGCGCAAGGGAAGCGGCTAGATTAACCGTGGACGTGGTCTTGCCCACGCCGCCCTTTTGGTTGGCCACCACAATGATCCGGGTATCGGCGGGACGCGGAAGCGGGTCCAGCCTTCCTTGGGCGGTCTTGAGTGCTGACGCTGCCGCTGCCGCCAGTGGGGTATCCCCCCAGTCAGCCCCGAACTCGTCAATTGCTGGCATTGTCCCGCCGTGTGGCGTGAATGTTTCACGTGGAACATCGCCGTTGGACTCGGTCATCGGTCGCCCCAGCCCACGTCGCCCTCGACGCCCGGCATGGTCACCGTGGCTTCTGCCGGAGCAAGGGTCTCCCCCACGATCACGGGCCAGCCCACGCCCACCTCGTCGCCGGTGCGCTCGATACTACTCACAGGCTTCTCCTGAGGTCTGGGTCAATCACGTCTATCGCCTCGATTCGGACGCGTGCGCGGGCTACCTGAGCGCAGGGTGGTTCTCGATCCTGTCACGTCAACCACCACCACGGTGGTCAAGGGTGAAACCACCCCTTCGCCACAGTGCACGATGTGCATGGCGGGAATGGGTTTCCCCGACGCTTGAATCGCCTCAACTTCCTGCGCGGCCTGACGACCCTTGATCGCCAAGAACTGGCCCCCGTCGGCTACCAGGGGGAGCGCCCACCCACACAACCTATCGAGGGGGGCCACCGCCCGGGCGGTCACATAGCGGTAGGTGACTCCTCGCAGGTCCTCAGCCCGGGCGCGTATCACCTCAACCCGATCTGTCAGCCCCAGAGTGCTGACGGCCTCGCTCAAGAACGTGGCCCGCCGAGCCAGTGGCTCGATCAGAGTCACTCTCAGATCTGGACGCACCAGCGCCACTACCAACCCTGGCAGACCGGCGCCGGACCCTATATCGGCCAGCGACCCACCACCGTGAGGGTCCGCGAGAAGCAGTTCGCTGACCACAGCGCAGTTCAGAATATGCCGGTCCCAGAGCCGTGGGACCTCGCGCGGACCGATCAGCCCCCAGGTCACGGCATCCGTTGAGAGCAGTTGGTGGAGCACGATCAGTCCGGGCACCGCTTCAGGGTAGGCACTCGACACCGCCACCGGAACCGCACCGTCGGCCCATGTTTCACGGGAAACATCCTCCACGACGGCGGAGTTAGGCCGACGTAGTTGGAATCACCACAACGTACCTGCGGGGCTCCTCGCCCTCAGACTCCGACGAGCATCCCTGAACCGCCACCGCGTCGTGAACCACCTTGCGCTCAAACGCAGACATCGGAGACAGACTCACTGACTCGCCACTCTTCATGGCGTCCTGCGCGGCTTTTGTACCAATTTCTGTTAGTTCGTTCCGGCGCTCCGCGCGATATCCACCAATATCGAGCATCAGCCGAGTGCGGTCGCCTGTCTCGCGGGTCACAGCAAGGCGCGTGAGCTCTTGCAGAGCCTCGAGCACGACCCCCTTGGCCCCCACCAACGAGTGAACGTCCTCGCCCACAATGCTCACCATGGCGCGATCGCCCTCAACGTCCATATCAATGTCGCCATCGAGGTCGGCGATGTCCAGGAGGCCCTCAAGGTAGTCGGCCGCGACGTCACCCTCGGCCTCCAACTCGGCGAGCCGTCCGGCTTTACCCTTCGGAGCTCCCTCAGACACATCGTCCGACTCGATCACCGCACCCTCAGCGTCGGTCACCTCAGGCCCGGTTGCTTCCTCAATCTCACTGTCTGGAGTGGAATTCATGATGCCTCACTTCTTCTTGCGCTGGCTGCGCGTCTGCTTCTTGGGCTGTTGGCGGAGTCGGGCTGCCTCCGCGGCCGCCGCAGCAGCTTCCTCCTCGGCGCGCAACTGCGCTGCCAGGTCAGGATCCCGCGACGCCTTGGTGGCGAGGGTGGTCGACTCTTTGTGCGCCTTACGATTCATCCATGATTCATGTGCCGGAGTTCCGGGGGTGGGGTTGTTACGGATAACCCAGAACTGCTGGCCCATCGACCACAGGTTGGTGGTGAGCCAGTAAATCAGCACACCCACAGGGAAACCGACGCCTCCGATGGCGAACATAAAGGGAAAGACGTAGAGCAAGATCTTCTGCTGCTGTGCCATCGGGTTGCCCGCCGGCATGTTCTTCACCATCAGTTGGCGCTGGGTGAGGAAGGTGGTCGCCGTCATCAACACCACGAGAGTGGCGCACAGCACCCGAGTCGACGTGGGGTTGGGGGTCTCGGTCGCATCCTTGAACGTGGCGTACAGGGGCACCAGCCCGAAAAGGAGGGCATCGTGAGCCTGCTGGGTTAGCCCTGCGTACGTCTCCCACCGGAAGACGCCCTTCGAGTCCAACTGCGCAATACCCTGCAAAACTTGGAAAAGTGCGTAGAAAATTGGTGCCTGTAGAAGCAGTGGTAGACAACTGGAGAGAGGGTTGGTCCCCGTCTCCTTATAGAGCTTCATCATCTCTTCGGACTGCTTGTTGCGGTCGCCCGCGTACTTCTGCTGGATCTCCTTCATGCGGGGCTGCAGCACCTGCATGCCACGCTGCGCCTTGATCTGCTTCACAAACACCGGAATGAGAGCAATCCGGATGACAATGACCAGACCCACGATGGAGAGCGCCCAGGTGATTCCGTTGTCAGCGCCGAGAATCGGCGACAGCAGAGTGTGGAACATGACGAGAATCCACGAGACCGCGACCTCGAGCCACTCGAGGATAAACACTCAGGCTCCCTGGATGGTCGTCGCGACGGGGCGCGCGGATGGAGTGATGTCGGAGTTGGTGGGGCGAACACGACCGTCGGTGCCACGTTCTGCTCGCCAGTGGCCCCTTGACGGTATCGGATTCACTCCGCCGCCGCTCCACGGGTTGCATCGGACGATTCGGGCGCTGCCCAGGGCGAGGCCCTTGAACGGACCGTGCCCCCAGAGCGCGTCAACCGCATACTGCGAGCAACTGGGATGATACTTGCATGAGGGAGGCAGCGCCGGGCTGATCAACCGTTGGTACACAAGGATTGGTGCCACCAACAACATCGACAGGAACCGACCTGCCCCACGCACCCATAGCGCGTCATACGCCGATGCCACCGAGACAGCCAGTTGTCGCATCAGAATCCTGCCTTCGCCAGCGCACGATCGAGGTCACGTCCGAGTTCGACGCTCGTGGCCGCCGCTGCGCTTGGCTGTGCCCGCACTACAATCTCAATCCCCGGCCCTAATAATCCGAGCCGCGGACGCAGGAGATGGCGCAGACGCCGTTGGACCCGGTGACGCACCACAGAACCCCCCACCTTGCGACTCACAACCAGGGCGGCCCGTGCCGGTTGCAGATCGGTACCCACCGACACGTGCACGACGAGTGACCCAACGGGAACACGCTTTCCGCGCCTGACCACCCTCTGAATCGACTGGCCCGACGCCAACCGACACGCACGAGGGAGCACTGGCACCCCTGACGGATCAGGCCGACAGCTTCGCGCGGCCCTTGGCGCGACGGCCGGCCAAGATGCCACGTCCCGCACGGGTACGCATGCGCAAACGGAAGCCGTGCTTCTTAGCGCGACGACGGTTGTTGGGCTGATAAGTGCGCTTCACGATCGTGGCTCCGCTGCTCAGGGGGGTGTGCGAACCTCCACCGTACGATTGCGGCGGGATCGCGGTCAAATGCACCCAACCTCTGCCCCTCCCCCCACTAGCGGTTGCCACGGCATCCACACGCCCAATGTGCCCTACCTCATCGGTGCCGCCACCACCACGCGACACGCCGCGGTACCCACACCGATCTGTGGATAACAGTTGATCACGACCGTCGAAGGGGCTATCGTCAGCCCTTCAGGTTCATCCTCATCTCGGGTCAGGACTCCTCGACACGAGGATGACTTCCCTCCGGAACAAGCACGTTTCTCCACAGCCTGTGGAAAACCCTGTGGAGACTGCCCACAACCGTCAATACTCATCGTCAGCACGGATCACGTTGGAACATCCGGGGGTCATTGCGCCCGCGAGGAGCGGGTCACCATGACCTGCGCTCCTCACACCGGACCAGAGGGAAGGCGCCGCATGTCCGACACCATCATTGACCTCTCTGAGTTGTGGGCCCGCGCACTGACCGAGATGGATAGCGCAGCGATGACCCCTCAGCAGCGAGCATTCGTGAACCTCACGCGCCCGCTTGGACTCGTGGGCGACACCGCTCTGCTCGCTGCCCCTAATGACTTCACCAAAGACGTGCTCGAATCTAGGTTGCGACCAGTGGTGGTGGCGGCCCTCTCCAAGACGGTCGGGCGCGAGGTGCGCATCGCAGTAACCGTTGACCCGTCGATCGCTCCCAACCTTGATGAAGATGCCACCGACGAACTAGCCGACGCAACCTATGCCGAGCCTGCCTTCGATTCCACCCAACCTGACGCGTTCCTGGGTCAGGCACTCAGCCCCGACTTCACCAGACCAGGAACAGGTTCACCCGACACGCGCTCCGACGAGGGCAGTCGCCTCAACCCCAAGTACGTCTTTGACACCTTTGTGATCGGCTCCAGCAACAGGTTTGCTCACGCCGCGGCTGTAGCAGTCGCCGAACAACCGGCCAAGGCATATAACCCACTGTTCGTCTACGGCGAGTCCGGGCTAGGAAAGACTCACCTCCTCCACGCCATCGGCCACTACACCCGCAGCCTCTACGCCGGTGCACGAGTTCGCTATGTCAGCTCCGAGGAGTTCACCAACGAATTCATCAACTCCATTCGTGACGACAAGGCGGCGGCCTTCCAACGCCGCTACCGTGACGTCGACGTGCTGCTGGTCGACGACATCCAGTTTTTGTCAGGGAAGGTGCAAACCCAGGAGGAGTTCTTCCACACCTTCAACACCCTGCACAACGCCAACAAGCAGATCGTCGTCACCAGCGATCTACCCCCCAAGCAGCTCAATGGCTTTGAAGACCGCATGCGCTCGCGCTTCGAGTGGGGCCTCATCACCGACGTCCAGCCCCCTGACCTCGAAACCCGCATCGCCATTCTTCGCAAGAAGACCCTGCAGGAGAGGCTCACCGCACCACCTGATGTCCTCGAGTTCATCGCTTCGAAGATCTCCACCAACATTCGAGAGCTCGAAGGCGCGCTCATTCGCGTGACCGCCTTCGCCAATTTGAACCGCCAACCCGTTGACCTGCCCCTGGCAGAGATCGTGCTTAAAGACCTTATTCCCGACCAATCTGGCCCAGAAATTACCGCCGCCATCATCATGGCTCAGACCGCCACCTACTTCGGGATCACCATCGACGACCTCTGCGGCTCCTCACGCTCGCGGGTTCTGGT
>Ga0114970_10004127_pt1 | contig 10605 bp, 13 predicted proteins | sample M_140205_XF_Meta_FD_87030 | JGI IMG/M metagenome (GOLD analysis project Ga0114970, IMG submission 87030) | Freshwater microbial communities from Lake Montjoie, Canada to study carbon cycling - M_140205_XF_MetaG | ecosystem: Environmental > Aquatic > Freshwater > Lake | place: Lake Montjoie... | reverse complement strand
TCCATGCATCTATCCCAGAAAGCAGGGAACGAGCCTGAAGTCGCTGGATCTCGGCGTATGGTGTCTGACGCTCCTGGGCCTGGGCTTATTGCTCCTCGGCTGATGTCTGGGTTGTTGGGATGTGGCAGTTACGGGGACGAAGTTGCAGCTCTCGCGCATGACGTGATGAACATTGACCTGATGCCCTGGCAATTATTGGCACTTAGGGGACAGTTGGAGCACGATGAGAACGGGGATCTAGTCCGTCGGCGTTCTTTGGTTTCGGTCGCTCGGCAGAATGGCAAGACTGTCGCGCTAAAAGCTTTCATCTTGTGGGCCTTGGTGAAGGAACCGATCCGACGTGGCAAGCCAGTACTCGTTATCTCTACCGCTCACCAGTTGGATCTTGCTGTGGAGATCTTTGAGCAACTCGCCCCACTCCTTGAGGCGAAGTTTGGCGCTAAGGCTTACTGGTCTTACGGTCGCAATGAAGTCGTGATGCCAGACGAGTCGCGCTGGCTAGTTCAAGCTGCAACACCGAAAGCGTTTCATGGTTTCTCGCCGACGTACATTGTCGCCGACGAAGTGTGGAACATCTCCGCCGACGTTCTTTTCAATGGCGCTCTGCCTTCTCAACGGGCAATGCAGTCTCCGCTCCTATCTTGCTGGAGTACTGCTGGCACGGAGGACTCTCATGCAATGCTCAAGATGAGAGAAGAGGGTCTTCGCGCTATTGACGAAAAGAAGTTCTCTAAGTTGTTCTTCGCCGAGTGGAGCGTTCCGCCAGGAGTGGATCCGCTTGAGGAAAAAGGATATTGGGCGCTAGCGAACCCAGCGATCGGTTACACATTGGATCCCGAGATCTTGGTTGATGAGTCCGAGCAAGTGGACAAAGCGGCTTTCATGAGAGCATCTTTGAACTTGTGGATCTCGAGCGCTAACTCGTGGTTAAACCCTGGGGTCTTTGACAAGTTGACGACTTCTGTGATGCCTGAGGGGGGCGTGCTCAGCGTTGACAGTTCAATAGATGAGTCTCTCTACTGTGGGGTACGCGCACAGCTCAACGATGAAGGACAGATCGCCGTGACTGTCGAGTTTGTGACAGACACTCTCGGCGCTTGCTGGGAAAAGGTTCACGAGTCCGCCAAGACCTGCAGACAGATCGCGCTCACGCCCTCGCTATTCCAGATGGCCCCGATGGATCTTGCTAATAAAAAAATAGACGTCGGGTATGGCGAACTCGTGACTCATACGAGCACGATCCGCCAGCTGATAAACGAGGGACGACTTGTGCATACTGGCGAGCAAATGCTCCTCGAGCACGTCAATAGGGCGGTCGGCGTAAAGACCCAGTCTGGGTACACAATCAGCAGCCAGAAGAGCAGCGGCCCGATCACAATGGCTAGGTGCATGATCTTTGCAGCTGCACTCGTAGCGAAGCCGACCCAAAAGGCAAGAGCAGCCATCGCCTTCAGTAGGTGATCATTCTCTATCTTTCGTCGGAGTCCTTGCTTTTGTTACGCGCTGGGTAGAGACTCCAGGTGATGCCTTTCTTCGGTAAAAAGATCACCGCGCCAGCGTATGCCTCCGCCCCACTAGCGGCAGCATCTGGCGCGTCGCAGATAGGCCAGTTCTATTCATACACCGTAGGGGCGTTTGAAGAAGCTGCACTATCTGTACCCACCATCACTCGAGCAGTCTCGCTTCTCTCGACGGTGGTGGGAACCCTCGACATGAAGTCCTACGTCCTTCAATGGAACGGTGAAGAGTACGAGAAAATCTATGTGGAGGGCGAGTCTTGGATGACACGGCCCGACCCTAAGGTCACTCGTAACTTCATCATGGCAAAAACCGCTCGAGACCTGATCCTGTACGGTCGCGCTTTTTGGGCGGTAACTTCTCGCTATAGCACAGGCTTCCCAGCAAGTTTCCAATGGCTTCCAGCGAACATGGTGCAGACTCCTAGCAATGCTCCGCCAGAGTGGTTCGGCCCTGCTGATGAACTTGAGTTCAACGGCCTGCCTCTTGACCCGAGCAACGTGATTCAGTTTCTCAACGGAAACCAGGGCGTCATTTATGCAGGCCGTCGCGCAATACAAATTGCTCTCCGTCTGGACGCCTCAGCAGAGAGATTTGCCACAAATGAGATAGCGGCGGGATATCTTGCCCAGCGTGGTGGGGAGCCTATGTCGGGCGAAGAGCTCGGAGAAATGGCTGCAGCTTGGGCAGCTAATCGTCGCACCAATGCCATTGGAGCTCTCAATGAGTTTGTAGAGTTCATCCCGTTTGACCAAGACCCGAGCAAATTGCAGCTCGTAGAAGGTCGCGAGTATCAGACAAAAGAACTGTCTCGCCTTATGGACATTCCTGCCTATTTGCTCGCTATTGACCAGAGCGGCATGACTTACGCAAACGCGCAACAAGCTCGTCAAGACTTGCTGCTCTTCGGAGCGCGTCCGCTGCTTCATGCGATTGAGGAACGGTTGTCTATGGACGATGTACTTCCTCGGGGACGTCATACACAGTTTGATCTTGATGAATACGTCGGCGAGTATGCACCCGATATGGCAGAGCCAGTCATGCAGGAGCCAGCAGTCAACCCACTATCAGACACGAACAATCTGGAGTAATCATGATCCAATTTCATGCAGACATAGATCTAATCATCGCCGAGGCAGGCGACGACAACCGCCCAGCGCGTATCGCAGGCATAGCCGTCCCCTGGGACGTTGTCGCTACTGTCTCAGGAGGTCAGCGCGTCAAGATACTTAGGGGCGCGTTTGACCTAAATCAAAAACCAGCAAAACTGCTAGAAAACCACGACATGAGCCAACTTCGAGGAGTAGTCACTTCTATTTCCGATAGCGATGCAGGCCTTGAGTTTGAAGCAACGCTGGCCCAGACAAGAGCATCGGCAGACGTAGTCGCCTTGCTGCAGGCTGGCGCGTATGACTCAGTATCAGTCGGCGCTAATCCAGTCTCATTTAAGTTTGACAAAGCAGGAGTAATGATCGTGTCTAAGGCACATCTCATTGAGCTCTCACTTGTCGCGGTTCCTGCTTTTTCGGAGGCAGTAATCACAGAAATCGCAGCCTCGGCCGATCCTGAGGAAAGCGAAATAGAAGAAGAAACCCTAGACACCCCTGAGGAGGAAATTGTGTCAGATCAAATCAAGGCCGAGTCAGCAGAGTCGGTAACAACCCCAACAAGCCCCATCCTTTATGCACAAGCAAAGCAAGAGTTCAAACTTCCTTCGGCTGGCGAATGGATCTCCGCACAAATGCAAGGTGGCGCTATCGCTGCCGAGTTTAATGCTCGCCTACGCGCTGCAGCTCCAGATGTGACTACCGCTGATCTTGATGGCATCTTGCCATTGCCAATTTTGGCTCCGATTTATTCTGGGATCCAAGGCCTTCGCCCTGTGGTGGATGCAATCGGCGCTCGTCAGATGCCACAAAGCGGCAAAGTGTTCATCGTTCCAAAAATCACGACACACACTTCAATCGGTGGCCCACAAACACAAAACACCACAATCACCGCTGGACAATTCATTGTCGATGACATCCAAATCACCAAGGACATCTACGGCGGATACGTTGAAGTTTCCGAAGCCTCAATCGACTGGACTTCGCCAGAAGTTCTCCAAGGTCTTCTTGAGGACATGGGCAAAAAATACGCCCTCGCCACAGACAATGCAGCAGCCGACGCGCTTCTTGCAGGCACATCGCAGACCACAGGCAACGTCGCCCCAACCGATCCAGGCGACTGGGTAGCAAAGGTTTATGCTTGCGCAAACACCATCCTTTCAAATGGCAACTACCTCCCAGATCACATGTTCGTGTCTGGTGACGTATTCGCGCAGCTTGGATCTTTGGATGACACGTCAGGCAGGCCGTTGTTCCCACAGGTCGGCCCGATGAACGCATTTGGCACAATGAACGCAGGTTCACGTGAAGCAGTTGTTTTTGGGTTGCGTTTAGTGGTTGACACGAATTTTGCCGCGAAGACCACCATTGTGGGCGCAGCTGCTACTGGTGCTTTCCGTTGCTATGAGCAGCAGAAGGGCGCTATCAGCCTGGACAATCCTTCAACGCTTTCGCGCACGATCGCCTTCCGTGGCTACTTTGCGCCGAAGATGATTGACGCAAACCAGTTCATGAAGATCCCACAGGCCTAAACCTTAAGCACCGCCCGAGAAAGTTTGCATCATGGCAGTTTACGCAGTCACTTTTCATCAGCGACAAGATGACTATGCCGTGGTGCAAACTCTCGAGGACACGGATATCGGTATCGGTCAAAGCATCACGCTTGCAGGCTTAGGCCACAGCTTGAACGGCACTCACACCGTTTATGCAATAAACCCTTACTACTTCGAAGGCGTAGATGCTGAAGGCGATCTCATCTTTGACTACAACGTTTACATCGGCAACCAAGTCATATTTTATGACGCTGGCGACGATCTAGAACGTAGCGCAGCGATCCCTAACGGGACGCTCACATGGACTCAGACCTGTCAATGGATCGTCTCAGCCGACGTTCTTGCCTGGCTCGGAATTAGTGTCGCCACCGCAAACGACACAGCCTTCGTTGGCTCATGCACGGATGCAGCTAACGCGTTCGCGTTTAGGCGACGGAAAGAAGCAGGTTATTTTGACTCGCTTACTACCGTCCCAGGCGCGGACGTAAAATTGGGAGTGACGATGGTGGCGGGTTCGTTATATCGTGAAAGAGGAAGCGTGGACTCCTTTTCTAGTTTTGAAGCGATGAACATCCCAGGCACAGTCGGCTCAATGGGACAAATCAACCGTCTCCTCGGCGTCAATCGGAGTCAAGTCGCATGAGTGCATCTGGCATCTTTGCAAGCGCCCAGAGCACCCTTGTCGCCTCGCTCACGGGACTCGGGCTCGCAGTCGTCACAGACTCTCGCAACGCTCGCCCGATGACAGTCTTTGTCGAGCCTCCGACCTTTACCTGCTTTAACAACAACATCGCCGAAATTACTTTCGGACTTAGGATCCTCGCAGCTCCCCCAGGCAACAGCGACGCCGAGGACTACCTCATCACAACAGCCGACACAATCATGAACAGCGCGATCTCCCTCATTTCGGGCGCTCCCTCTGTCACGACAATCGGATCACAAGACATCCCCTCATACGACCTAACGGTACGTGTGGCAACTTCAAGAAACCCTTAAGGAGAAAAAATGGCTACTACCACGTTCCTCGGAAACGCGACAATCAACATCACCCCCACAGGTGGCACGGTTTACGACGTCACTGATAATTGTTCAAAATGTGAGGTATCAGTCGGCTATGACTACCTCGAAAGCACCGCGTTCGGCGATACAGGCCATCGTGCAGTCCAGGGCTTGCAAACTGTGTCCGTCAATATGGATCTCTTTTTGTCCTACGGCGTCGGCGAAATTGAAACCCTTATGGCAGCCATCCAGACTGCTGGCAGCTGCTCAATGGTCATCTCGCCATCAGGCACGTCAGAGTCGGCCAGTAACCCAGAGTTCGTTCTCACGAACTGCACACTTGAGAGCAACCAAGGCATCATGTCAACCGTTGGAGAATTGGCAGTCGTTTCGCTGAGTTTCACTAACGGCACTTGGGTACGCGACATCACCCCCTGATCTATAAACAACCCTTCACCGTGAAAAGGAAACCATGAAACTATCCATCAGAGTTAACACAGGCGGAGACGACTACATCGTTGAAACCAACCTCTACCACATCGTCCAACTGGAACGAAAGTTCAAAGTCAAAGCATCTGATCTAGGAAACGGGATCTCAATAGAGCAACTCGGTTTCCTAGCTCATGAAGCAGCCAAGACGGGCAACTTCGGGCCACCACTACAACTAGACGACTTCCTCAAAAAACTTGTCACCTTGGACGTATTGGAGAACGAAGCAGTAAACCCCACAAACGGGGATCAGTAGCAAGAACGCTCGCCGAGCTTCTCGTAGAGACTGGCTACTGGCCCCCAGACATAAACTTTACCCTGCAAGACCTGATGACTTGCATTGAAGTAATCAACGCACATAGAAAGGGCAGATAATGACAGCAACAGCGCGAACCGAATTTGTCGGCGGTGCAGCTGCTATCAAAGCTCTCAAAAGCATTGACCCCGAGTATCGCAAAAAGTTCAACCGTGACGCGAAGGGCATTGTCGCCCCACTTATCGCCGAGGCTAAAGGCGCTTATCCTTCGATGCCTTTGTCGGGCATGAAGTACAAGTGGACAGATAAGCGCGGTCGGACTCTTCTACCTTGGACGGTGAATAAGGTTCGCGCTGGCGTCAAGTTCAAAACTTCTACGCGCCGAAACAAGTCCGCTGTGCTTTATGTGACCCAAAGCGACCCAGCAGGCGCGATCTTTGAGGTCGCTGGCAAGGCAAACCCAGGCACAAACTTCAACAGCAATCTCAGAGACAGAGCCCCTCGAGTCTTGTGGCCTACGGCAGAAAAACATCTCCCACAAGTGGAGCAAGGGCTTTCGGATCTAGTCCGCAACGTCATGCGAACAGTTAACGAGGAGATGCGCTAGTGGCAATCAACATCCCAATCATTACCGAATACGTCGGAGCTGGAGTCGATAAAGCCATCCGCGAGTTTAAACAGCTGGAGACCGTCGGCGAGAAAGCCCAATTCGCCATCAGGAAAGCAGCCGTCCCAGCAGCAGCAGCTCTAGTCGCTGTCGGCGCTGCAGCTTTTGACGCGGTAAAAGGCGCTCTTGAAGATGCCGCAGCACAAGACCAACTCGCACGCAACATCCGAGGCGTCACAAATGCTTCAGACTCAGCAATCAAAAAAAATGAGGACTTCATTTCCTCGCTGTCAATGGCAACCGCTACCGCGGATGATGAACTACGTCCAGCTCTGGCAAAACTTGTCATAGGTACGGAAAATCTTGAGCAAGCACAGCAAGGACTCAAACTTGCTCAAGACATAGCTGCAGGCACAGGAAAAGACCTGGCCACCGTTTCCGACGCCCTATCCAAGGCTTACGCAGGAAACGACAAAGGACTCAAAGCCTTAGATCCTCGCATGAAGTCACTTTTGAAAGCAGGAATAGACGTCGAAGGCGCAATGTCCATCCTGGCGGACACTTTCGGCGGAGACGCGGCTGCAGCAGCAGACACCGCTTCTGGGCGCTTCAAACAATTTCAGATCGGCATTGAAGAAACTAAAGAGTCGATCGGCGCTGCATTACTTCCAGCGGTAGAAGCCTTACTACCGTTTATAACTCAACTAGGCAAATGGGCCGCGGATCACACCACAATTTTCATTACTGTCGGCGCAGCTATCGCAACCATTGCCGTCGCAGTTATAGCAGTCAATACGGCAAATAAACTGTGGGCAGCCACAGCCCTCGCTACAACAGCAATCAACGCAGCTCTCGCAGCATCCTTCACAGCGCTCCAAGTTGCTACTGGAGCAATCATCATCACAGCCATCATCGCTGCAGTTGTTGCTCTCCAGGTCAAGTTCAACATCCTCGGCAAAGCAATAGACGGAGTCGCAGCTGTTGCGACTGCATTGTGGGACGGCATGAAAACAGGTTTTGGTGCAGTAATTGACGCAATCAAAACTTACGTCTCAACTCTCGTCGGCATCTACAAAGCAGCTTTTAACGGCATCGCCTCAGTCTGGAACAACACCGTCGGCAAACTATCGTTCAAGATCCCAGGCTGGGTTCCAGGCATAGGCGGAGCAGGCTTCGATGTCCCCGATATTCCGATGCTTGCTAATGGTGGCATCGTCAACTCGCCGACGCTCGCGATGATCGGCGAAAAAGGCCCAGAAGCCGTCGTTCCACTAACAGGCAACAACGCGCCCAATATGGGCAACAACATCACGATAAACGTCAACGGCGGAGACCCCAACGCAGTAGTCAGCGCCTTACGCGCCTATATGCGAACAAATGGAAGCGTCCCCATCCGAGTCAGCAACGCTTACTAATGGCTATCCAAAGTTTCGCTGTTGATGTTGAAGGCGTATCTGGCACTCCTGCCATCACATTAAACAACGTCGTCTCTATCAATTTTAAGACAGGGCGCGAACGGCAACTTGACCAATACGCGACGCTTAGCGGAACCATTGTTGTAAGACAACCTTCAGCACCGAACGCGGTAATCAAACCTGGTTCAACTGTAAAAGTAAGCTGGGACGACGGTGGCATCTATCGCAGCCAATTCTCGGCATCAATCTCTAACGTACAAATGAGCTACGGGATACCGTTTGCAGGTGGCGTCGGAAACGCCGACTACATGACCATCAGCCTTGAAGGATATTTTGCTCGCTGTGGCAGAGCCAGCGGAGAAAGTTACGCGATGGCAGCCGACACTATTTCGGCGCAAACAACAGCAGCAAGCACAGCCAGCGGTCTCACTATCAACTACTCGAGCAGCGGAACAGGCCCAGCAATGGCAGCCACTACCGTCAACGGCACTTGGGGCGACTGGGTGAATAGTTCTTGTCTAACAACCAATGGACGCATGCGCGAAACCTACCTTAGCGTTTCTTTGTTCTCACCATTTGGTGCACAGGTAGCGAACATCAATTTCAGCGACACGACAAACAACGCCAGCTTTCAGGTATATGACAACATCGAGTTCGCTAGTTACGCCGACAACTTCTACAGCCAGGTAACAGTTGATCCTGAGTCTTTCGCAGCTCAGACCGTACAGACAGGCGTAAAACCTTTTCGCACGTACTCAGTAAACACTCTCAACGCTTCAACATCACAAGCCACGGATTACGCAAACTATCTGCTCAACAACTTTACGGCAGCACCTCTGGCGATCACATCTTTTTCATGCTTAGCGAACGCTCAGAATTCTTTTAAGCTGTGGAACCTTGCCACTAGCGGAGGCTCGCTAGAAATAGGAACTTGTGTAGGCGCTCAGGTAAGCGTCGCTTTCCGTGGTACTACCTATCAGTGCATTATTGAGGGAGCAGCGTTCAGCGCGGTTCCTGGCGAGGCTCGATACACCTACTATGTTTCGCCAGCCGATCAAAACGCTTACCTAATCCTTGACAATGCCACTTTTGGCAAACTTGACTTTAATAGACTGGGGTACTAATGGCTATAAAAACATTCACTACTGGCGAAGTGCTCACGGCTTCGGACACAAACACTTACCTAGCAAACAGCGGGCTTGTGTTTGTTACGAGTGGAAGCACGGCAGGAACAGCTAACACGCTCGCGATCGCCACCTCTTTTACATCAACCTACGAGCATTACTTGTTGCAGCTCACCGTGAGACGAACGACATTAACTGCAGATGAAGTTCTATACCTGCAGTTGTACGCCTCGGCAGTAGTAAAAAATGGCGCATCAGATTACGCATATGCAAGCGACCAACGTTATTTAACAACCCAAGCAAACTCTGGAACAAACGCCGAAGCATCACTACCGCTCGGACGATATTCAGACAAAGAAAGCGTCTTCAACATTACATTCAACTCACCACAAGTCTCAACTATTGCCACCCAAATACACTCTTACAATGTAAACGTGCAAACAGGCTTCACCGTTGACGGGAACAGGTTCACAGGAATTCGACGCGCAGAAGAAACAAACGAAGGAGTCTTTTTCTATGCATCAACAAACTTTATTTCATCTTATGTTTTGTATGGATACAGGAAGCCGTGATGCTCTGGCGGATTAGTTTCGTGGCTGTTTTGTTTGCGTCAATACTTACAGCATGCGGAGACCGAGTACGTCTTAACTGTGAGCCTAGAGTAAAGAACAAAGCTCCCAGCCTGGTCACCGATACAACACAGATCACCACGGCCCCACAATACGGAGTAGGCGGAAAATGCTAAAGAAACCCGAACATCGACTTACTAACGAAGAGATCAAAGCGCGGATTGTGTTGATCGTCGCCTGTGGGTTGACGGCATCTTTCGTCGGCTCCGTGTTCACAATTCTTTACGGACTGCTATTTGTGACCCAGCCTCAACAGATGGCAGAGCTTGACTCAGCCCAAATAAACATCCTCAGCAGCATGCTTCTCACGCTTTCAGGCGGGCTCATCGGGCTACTTGCTGGCAACGGTCTTAAAGACAAGCCGAAAGAGAAAAAAGATGACAACGCCTAAACCAGCTGCAAAAAGTAGCGCGATGCCCTACACAGGCAACAAGGACGCCAGCGCCACAGGCAAAGCCACCCCAGGAGCGATCAAGTTTCTTGAGATCCTTGGCAACAAATGGGGCTTCACAAACCTCGGGATCTACGCCTACCGACCCATGCGCGGATCAACCATGCTGTCAGTACACGGCACAGGACGCGCCTTTGACGCTGGCTACAAACAAAGCAACCAGAAACTCGTCACCGAGATCTGTGACTGGCTCGCCGACAATCACGTCGCCCTAGGCATTGAAGAAATCCACCAATACGTCTGGGGGACACACGGACGGGGTTTCCGTTGCAATCGTGACGGCGCTCCAGGCTGGAAAGAATGGGACGCCGAAAACAACGGAGGCCCAGGCGGATACTGGATCCATGTGGAAGTCTCACCGACGTTTGCCGAGAACAAGCAGCTCATCATCGCAGCCTGGAAAAAGACGATCCCCACATTCGTCACACCGATCGTGTAAGTTTTCTAACGTCACCTTC
>Ga0114970_10004126_pt1 | contig 10605 bp, 9 predicted proteins | sample M_140205_XF_Meta_FD_87030 | JGI IMG/M metagenome (GOLD analysis project Ga0114970, IMG submission 87030) | Freshwater microbial communities from Lake Montjoie, Canada to study carbon cycling - M_140205_XF_MetaG | ecosystem: Environmental > Aquatic > Freshwater > Lake | place: Lake Montjoie... | reverse complement strand
GCCTGAAGCGTTTTGGCATCGAAACCAGCTTTGTAGACGCTAGCGACCCGCAGGCTTTTGCCGCGGCGATGCGCTCGAACACGCGCGCCGTGTTCGCCGAAAGCTTGGGCAACCCGAGCCTGACGGTGCTCGACATTGCAGCGGTGGCCGACGTGGCGCACGCGCACGGCGTGCCGCTGATCGTCGATAACACGGTGCCGTCGCCCTTTCTGTGCAACCCGCTGCGCCACGGCGCCGACATCGTCGTGCACTCGGCGACCAAGTATCTCGGAGGCCACGGAACGACGCTGGCCGGTGTGATGGTCGAAGGCGGAAAATTTCCGTGGGACAACGGCAAGTTCCCTGGTATGACCGAGCCCTCTGTGGGCTACCATGGCGTGAAGTTCTATGAAACCTTTGGGGATTTCGGCTTCACCATGCGCGCGCGCATGGAGGTGCTGCGGGTCTACGGATCCACCCTCGCGCCCATCGCCGCCTGGCAGATCCTGCAGGGCATCGAGAGCCTGCATGTGCGCATGGAGCGGCACTGCAGCAACGCACGCAAGGTCGCGCAGTTCCTGCAGCAGGACCCGCGCATCAGCTGGGTCAATTACCCCGGGCTGAGCGATCATCCGCAATACGGGCTGGTTCAAAAGCAGATGCGCCAGGTCGACGGAGCCCCCGGCGCATCGGGTCTGCTGGCTTTTGGCGTGAAGGGCGGAATCGAAGCCGGTATGCGATTCATCGAGGCGGCGCAGTTCATGAGCCATGTGGCCAACATCGGCGACACGCGAACCCTGATCATCCATCCGGCTTCCACCACCCACCGCCAGCTCGACGCCCAGCAGCAGCTGGACGCTGGCGTGGGGCCCGACATGGTGCGCATGTCGGTGGGCATTGAGCACATCGACGACATCCTGTGGGACATCGACCAGGCGTTGCGGTCAGGCGCGCGCGCCTGACTTGCATAATCAGCCCATGCCCGACACGACCGAACCCTGCCTGCTGAGCGTGCGCGACGCGCGCGGTGTCGCGACGCTGACGCTGAACCGCCCGGGCGCGTTCAACGCCCTGTCGCAGGACTTGCTGGACGCATTGCAGCGTGAACTCGACGCCATCGCGGCCGACGCTTTGGTGCGCGTGGTGGTGCTGGCTGCCAATGGAAAGGCCTTTTGTGCCGGGCACGATTTGAAGGAGATGCGCGCGGCACCGGCGTTGGGCTATTACGAAAAACTCTTCGGGCAGTGCAGCGACATGATGCTCGCGCTACAGCGTCTGCCGGTTCCGGTGATCGCACGGGTGCAGGGAATGGCGACTGCGGCGGGCTGTCAGCTGGTCGCCATGTGCGACCTTGCGGTCGCTGCCCACGGCGCGCGTTTTGCGGTGAGCGGCGTGAATCTGGGACTGTTCTGCTCGACCCCGGGGGTGGCGCTGTCGCGCAATCTGGGACGCAAGGCGGCGTTCGAGATGCTGGTGACGGGAGCGTTCGTCAGCTCGCAGGAGGCGCAGCGCCAGGGGCTGGTGAACCGGGTTGCCGAGCCCGACGCGCTGGACGCGGCCGTGGCCGAGTTGGTCGACAGTATTTTGGCCAAACCGCGCGTGGCATTGGCGATGGGCAAGCAGCTCTTCTACCGGCAGCTTGAGCAGGGCATCGCCGCCGCCTACGCGGACGCGGCACACACCATGTCCTGCAACATGATGGATGCGGCAGCGCTCGAAGGCGTGCAGGCCTTTATCGACAAGCGCCCACCGAACTGGGCCTCATAGCGGCGCGTCCGTTTCGCCGCGGCAGGCGTCTAGTGCCGCGCGCACGATGCTCGCCGCATCCACCTCGAACCATTGGCGCAGTGCCGCGCGCGTGTCGCTGCGGCCGAAGCCATCGGTACCCAGCGTGCGGTAGCTGCGGCCAGCGGGCAGGTAGGCGCGGATCGATTCCGGTACGGCCCGCACATAGTCGGTCGCTGCCACGATGGGGCCACCTGATTGGGCGAGTTGCTGCGTGACGAAGGCTTCGCCAGCCGGGCCGGCGCCCCGGACTTTGCGTTGCTGCGCCAGTCCATCGCGCGCCAGTTCGCTCCAGCTGGTCACGCTGAACAGGTCGACGCTGACGCCCTGACGGGCTAGCAATTCTGCGGCCTTGATCACCTCGGTCAGGATGGCGCCCGAGCCGAGCAGCGTGACCTGGCGCGGCGCATTGGGGCCGGTTGTAGCGAGTTCCCCCTGAGCGGCCCGGTGTCCGAACCGGTAGCATCCTCTGAGAAGATCCTGATCCACACCTGCGGGCAGGTTGGGCTGCGGGTAGTTCTCATTCATCAGCGTGATGTAGTAGAAAACATCCTGCTGCTCAACCAGCATCTCGCGCATGCCGCGCTCGACGATCACCGCGAGTTCACCGGCGAAGGCGGGGTCCCATGACTTGCAGTTGGGAATGGTCGCCGCCACCAGATGGCTGCTGCCGTCCTGGTGCTGCAGCCCTTCGCCTCCCAGGGTGGTGCGGCCCGACGTGGCGCCGAGCAGGAAACCGCGCGAGCGCTGGTCGGCAGCAGCCCAGATCTGGTCGCCAATGCGCTGAAAGCCAAACATCGAGTAGTAGATGTAAAACGGAAGCATCGCCAGCCCGTGCACGCTGTAGCTGGTGGCGGCTGCGGTCCAGCTGGCGATCGCGCTGGCCTCCGATATGCCTTCTTCGAGTATCTGGCCGTCGAGCGCTTCGCGGTAGCTCAGCACCGATCCGATGTCCTCGGGCGCGTACTTCTGCCCGACGCTGGAATAGATGCCGACCTGCTTGAACAGGTTGGCCATGCCGAAGGTGCGCGCCTCGTCGGCCACGATCGGTACGATGCGCGGGCCCAACGCCGGGTCCTTGAGCAGGCTGCCGAGCATACGCACGAAGGCCATGGTCGTGCTCATTTCCTTGCCGTCGGGCTGGGTGGCGAAGGCGGCAAACGCCGACAGGGCGGGCACCGCTACCGGGTCGCAGCGGGTTTCGCGGCGGGGCAGATAGCCGCCGAGCGCTTTGCGCTGCGCGTGCAGGTACAGCATCTCCTCGCTATCGTCCGCGGGTTTGTAAAACGCCAGGCCGGTTGCTTGCGCGTCGGACAGCGGCAACTGAAAGCGGTTGCGGAAATCGATCAGGTCGCCGTCGTCGAACTTCTTTTGGCTGTGCGTGGTCATCTTGCCCTGGCCGGCGCTGCCCATGCCAAAACCCTTCTTGGTGTGCGCCAGGATCACGGTAGGCTGACCCCGATGCCCGGCCGCCGCCGTGTAGGCAGCGAAGATCTTCACCAAGTCGTGTCCGCCGCGCTTGAGGCGGTCGATCTGCTCGTCCGTCATTCCTTGCGCGAGTCGGATCAGCTCCGGGTTCTGGCCGAAAAAGTGTTCGCGGTTGTAGCGCCCGTCTTTGGCAGCGAAGGTCTGCATCTGGCCGTCAACCGTGTTGGCGAAGGCGCGCGCCAGCGCGCCGCTGCTGTCGCGTGCAAAAAGGCCATCCCAGTCGCTGCCCCAGACCAGTTTGACGACATTCCAGCCGGCACCGGCGAATAGTTTCTCCAACTCATCGATGATGCGGCCGTTGCCGCGCACCGGCCCGTCGAGGCGTTGCAGGTTGCAGTTGACGACCCACACCAGATTGTCGAGGCCCTCGCGCGCAGCCAGCGTCAGCGCACTCATCGACTCTGGTTCGTCCATCTCGCCGTCGCCAAAAACGCCCCACACCTTGCGGCCATCGCAGTTGAGCAGTTGGCGGTGCGTCAGGTAGCGCATGAAGCGCGCCTGAAAGATCGAGCTGATCGGGCCTATGCCCATCGAGCCGGTGGGGAACTGCCAGAAGTCCGGCATCAGGTAGGGGTGCGGGTAGCTCGACAGGCCGCGCGCACCCGAACCGTCGGTGCTGCGTGGCGCGCGTATTTCCTGGCGGTAGTGCATCAGGTCCTGCTCGTCGAGGCGGCCCTCCAGATAGGCGCGTGCGTACACCCCGGGTGCGCTATGCGGCTGAAAAAAGACCAGATCGCCCAGCGTGCGGTCGTCGCGGGCCCGGAAGAAGTGGTGGAAGCCGGTCTCGAACAGGTCGGCCACGCTGGCGTAACTGGCGATATGGCCGCCGAGTTCGCCGTAGGCCTGATTCGCGCGCACCACCATCACCAGCGCGTTCCAGCGCATGATCGCCGCCAGCCTCTCCTCCACCGCCAGATCGCCGGGGAAGGCGGGTTGGCGCTCGACCGCTATGCTGTTGACATAGGGCGTGCACAGCTCGGGATGCCAGGCCAGTCCTTGGGTGCGGGCCAGCCGCACCAGTTCGTCGAGCAGAAAGCGGGCACGCTGCGGCCCCTGCGCGCCGAGCATCGACGCGAACGCCTCGCGCCACTCCAGCGTTTCCTGCGGGTCGGTGTCTGCATCGGTGCCGAGGGACAGTAGCGGATGGGTCAATTGCGGTGCGTTCATCTGAAAAATATTAGCCTGAAGAGGGCGATATATTGTTCTTGAATGACCGATAAAATAGGCGACTTAAGCACTTCCTGCGGCAGGACGGAATTTTTGAAGAATTTAAGTTTGGACGGGACCGACCTCAGGATACTGGGCGAATTGCAGGCAGATGGGTCGCTGTCGAATGTCGAACTGGCGCGACGCGTGCATCTGTCGCCGTCGCCCTGCCTGGTGCGGGTGAAAGCGTTGGAGGCGGCCGGCGTGATCCAGAAATATGTGGCGCTGGCCGACGCCGCCGCGCTGGGTCTGGGGCTGACGGTGTTCATCAGCATCAGCCTCAAAGAGCAGAGCAAGCCGGCGCTGGCGGTCTTTGAGCAGCGCATCGCCGAGCATGACGAGGTGATGGAGTGCTATCTGATGACCGGCGACTCCGATTACCTGATCCGGGTTGCGGTCAAGGGAATGGCCGAACTGGAGAAGTTCATCCTTGAGCAACTCACGCCGATTCCCGGAATAGAAAAAATTCGCTCGAGCTTTGCGCTCAAGCAGGTGCGTTACAAGACCGCGCTGCCCTTGCCGCGCAACTGATGGGGCTGCTGCCAATCGCAATGGCCCCGCCAGCCGAAGCATTCAACGCAGACACGCCGATGCCCCACCACTCCAGCGTGTCCGGCGCTTCCCCGATCGTGCCGCAGACCCACGTGGGGCAGCGGGTTCTGGTGACAGCGGCTGCCAGCGGCATTGGCCTGGCGACCGCCACCGCGTTTTTGCACGCAGGCGCCCGGGTGTTTATCTGTGACCTGGATCCGGTTGCGCTGGACGCGGCGTTGCGCGATCAACCCGGCCTGGGCGCCATGGTGTGCGATGTGTCCGACGAGGAACAGGTGGCGGCGCTTTTCAAGGCGGCCACCGGGCAGTTGCAGGGCCTGGACATTCTGGTCAACAATGCCGGCGTCGCGGGGCCGACCGCGCTGGTCGAGGATATGGACTTCTCGGACTGGCGACGCTGTCTGGCGGTGAATCTGGACGCCAGTTTCCTGTGCGCCCGGGCGGCGGCGCCGCTGCTGCGCGCGCAAGGCTCGGGCTCGATCGTGAACCTGGCGTCGACCGCCGGCCTGTTCGGATTTCCGCGTCGCGCGCCCTACGCTGCGTCTAAATGGGCTATTCGGGGCTTCACCCGTACGCTGGCGCAGGAACTCGGACCTTTTGGCGTGCGGGTGAACTGCGTCTGCCCGGGTTCGGTGTCGGGCGAGCGGATCGAGCGGGTTATCCGTGCCGAGGCCGCCAGTACCGGCCAAAGCGAGGCCGATGTGCGCTCGCAGATGACGGCGTATGTGTCGCTCAAGACCTTCGTGTCGCCGCAGGACGTCGCCCACACCATCTTGTTTCTCAGTTCGGCAGCCGGCGCGCGCATCTCGGGTCAGGACATCACGGTCGACGGCCATACCGAGACCTTTTGATGCCGATGGGTGTCAAAGGCGTCGCTCCAGCCTGCGCGAGCATAGGCACTTCCATGGGTGCGTGATCGATCGGGTCTTGGAGAAGTGGTGCGCTGCGATGCTGACCATGCCGATGACAAGGTCCTGGCCTGCCGCTGCGTTTGGGACTTTCTTGAGTGCGGCCATCACGGCGATGCTGCAGCGCTGCAACGGGCCCCGTCGCGCGCCCCGGTCGGGCGATGTCGCTCATGCGAGGGCCCATGCCCTGCTGCGCGTTCTTGTCGTGTCCGTCCTGCATTGGCGCGCGGGCGGTATCCATCGGCCCGTCGCTGGTGTTCGCGATCCTTGGGTCCTTGGTCCTTGATCCGTTGGTGCTGCTAATGCCTAAACAATTTTTCAAAGGAAGGGCAGGGCGCACAGGCTTGCGGACAGGGCCTGCCCATGTCGATGCACTTCAACCCGGTCGCCGGCGGCGCAGTCGATCGCCACCAGGCCGAAGCCGATGTTGCGCTGTAAGCGGTAGGACCAGACGCAGTTCGTCAGGTCGCCGACCTTGGCGCCCCGGTGGTGGATGGCGTGCCAGTGAAAGCCGGGCTCAACCGGCTGATCGCCGTCGATCAGGACGCCGAGCTGTTGGCGTTGGACGCCTTCGCGTCGGATGCGCCGCAGCGCCTGGATGCCGATCACATCGTCCGGCACATCGAGGTCGACATACTTGCCCATGCGGACCTCAAAGGGATTGGTGCTGCCATCGGTGTCGCCGCCGTATGACAGCAGGCCGCTTTCAATACGCTCGCAGGCATTCGGGTTGCCGGGGCCAATATCCCATGGCTTACCGGCCTCGCGCACGATATTCCACAGCTGGGTTCCCTTCGATCCGTCCATCAGGTAGAGCTCAAAGCCGCCCTGCTTGGACCAGCCTGACCGCGCCACCGCCACCGGATTTCCGCGATTTCGGTGTTCCTGAACCAGAAAACCTTCAGATCCCGCACCCAGTCGCCAAAGATCGACGCCACCACGTTCTCGGCCTGAGGTCCCTGCACCGCCAGCGGCGATACATCGGGCTCGCTGACCGTCACCCGCAGCCCGCGCTCGGCGGCAATGGCGCGCGCCCAGAACCAGATGTTGGAGTCGGCGATGGAAAGCCAGTAGCGATCGTCGTCGAGCTTTAGCAGGATCGGGTCGTTGATCAGCACGCCGTCGTGGTTGCAAAGCGCCACATACTTTCCCTGTCCGACCGCGCACTGCGACAGCTCACGCGTGCACAGGATTTGCGCCAGCTTGGCGGCGTCGGGCCCCTGCAACTGCACCTGCCGCTCGACCGCCACATCCCACTGGGAAACCCCGTTGATCAGGCGCCAGTATTCGGCTTGCGGTTGACCAAAGCCGGTCGGCATCAGCATGTGGTTGTAGGTGGTGAATGCAGTGACGCCTTCGGCCAGGGTGGCTTCGTAGAACGGCGACGGCCGCAGCCGCGACGATGGAGTGATGCCAAACATGGGTTCCTGATGCAAGTAGCGGGTACCTGCAGTGTATGCACGTCCCCGCGCCGCGGCGACACCGCTATTCGGTCGTGAACTGGTGCCAGTTCTTTCCCTTGAACTGCGCGTAGTAGGACTTGATGGCCCCCATATCGGCCTGCAGGTCTCCGGTCGGTCGGAACACCGGGCCCAGCCCGCTGAGCTTGCGCGGGTAGTCCATATAGGCCATCACGATGGGGACGCCGGCCTCGACCGCTATCCAGTAAAAGCCCGTCTTCCAGTGCCTTGTTTTGCTGCGCGTTCCCTCGGGGGGTACCACCAGCGCGAAGTCGCCTTGTGCCTCGCGGATGGCTTGCGCCGAAGCGGCTACCAGGTTGCTCGACTGCCCTCGGTCGACAGCGATGCCACCGAGCCAGCGCATCAGGGCGCCGAAGGGCCAGTGAAAAAGCTGCTGCTTTCCCATCCAGTGAATGTTGATGCGCAGCGCGAACGCAACCATCAGCGTGTAGGGCAGATCCCAGTTGCTGGTGTGTGGTGCAGCGATCAGGACGCAGCGAGGGCTGTCGGCTGGCAACTGGCCATCGAGCTTCCAGCCGCTGGCATGTAGAAAGGCGATGGACAGGGCGCGCAATGCGCCGCTGACGCCGGGCGTGGTGAATATCGTCCTGTGCATGGCGTACGGCGTGCGACGCCCGCAGCGTCTATGCTTGAGATGCCCGATTATCGGCCAGTCCGCGTGGGCGCCGGGGCCCGGCGCCCACTGATCCGCGGTTAGCATCGGCTGCATGAAGATGGCCACGCAGCCCCTTTCCCAATGCCCTTGCCAAAGCGGCGCCGGCTACGACGCATGCTGTGGGCTTTGGCATGTGGGGCTGCCGCTTGGCCTGCATGCTCCTACGCCGCAGGCATTGATGCGATCGCGCTACAGCGCCTACGCGCGCTTGCGCGCCGATTACTTGCGCGCGACCTGGCACCCATCGACCGCGCCTGTCGAACTGGAACTGGCGCCAGGCAACTGGCTGGGGCTGGAACTTCGCGCCGCGCAGGTCGACGGTGACACCGGCCTGGTCGAGTTTGTGGCCCGGTGGCGCGAAGGCGGTCGTGCGCAGCGCCTGCACGAGCGCAGCCGCTTCGTGCGCGAAAGCGCGCGCTGGTACTACCTCGACGGTCAGATAATCGAGAGCCGAAAACACCACAGGACCGTGGCGGTGAAAGCAGTTCCATGAGCCCAAGCTACTGTGCCAGCGCGCTGTCGCGTGCCGAAGTCGACGCATGGAAAGGCCCCGTCGTGCTGGAATTTGGAACCGATTGGTGCGGGCACTGCCGGGCCGCTCAGCCCTTGATAGCGGCAGCCCTTTCGGGCCGCGCCGATCTGCGCCATCTGAAGATTGAAGACGGCAGCGGCCGCGCGTTGGGTCGGTCGTTCCGCGTCAAGCAGTGGCCTACGCTGATCTTCATGAGCGACGGGCAGGAAGTCGCGCGCCTGGTGCGGCCTGCCGACGCTGGCGCCATCGCCGCGGCGCTGGCGCATCGGTGGACGCCAAAGCCCGCCTGAGGCAAGCCGGCCCGGCTTGATGGGTCTCAACAGGCGCACAGTCGCTCCCGGCAGCATGGCGCTCTGATGCATCAGGAGCCGGCCATGACCCCCCGAAAAATTCTGCTGATCCAGGGTCACCCCGACAACGCGCAGCGGCACCTGTGCCATGGTCTGGAAGGCGCCTACGCCGAAGGCGCCAGGACCGCGGGCCACGCGGTGCGGTGCGTAGACGTGGCGACACTCGACTTTCCGCTGCTGCGCAGCCAGCAGGAGTGGGAACTCGGGCCGGTACCGGTGGCGCTCAAACCGGTGCAGAACGAGATCATCTGGTCGGATCATCTGGTCTTTTTCTTCCCGCTTTGGTTGGGCGATATGCCGGCGCTGCTCAAAGCCTTTCTGGAGCAGATCGCCCGGCCCGGTTTCGCCTTTGCGCGTTACCCCGAGCACCGCTTCGGCCGCAAAGCGCTCACGGGTCGGTCGGCGCGTGTGGTGGTGACGATGGGGATGCCGGCCACCCTATACCGCTGGTATTTCCGTGCCCACAGCATCAAGTCCCTTGAGCGCAATATTCTCGGTTTTGTCGGCATCGGCCCGATCCATGAGACGCTGGTCGGAATGGTCGAGCGCGTCGATGACGACGTGCTACGAAAGCTCTGCGCCCAGATGCACAAGCTCGGTGTCCAAGCCGCCTGAGGGCCTCAGGCCTCGTCGCCAAAATAAATCCCTATCTGTCGCGCTGTGCGCAGCAACGCATCGTCGGCTGCTAGCAGCCGGTTGTGCCCGGCCACGCTGTGCAGCGCAACGCTGCCTATCTGGCCGCCTGCCAGTGTCACCATGCGACCGAAATTGCCGTCCTGCACCAACCGCGCCGCCATATTGCCGAACTGGGTGGCCAGTACCCGGTCGTTGGCAGTTGGCGGCCCGCCGCGCTGCACATGCCCGAGCACGGTAGAGCGCACTTCGCTGCGTAAGCGTGGCTGCAACTGATCGCGCAGCCGGTGCGCTATGCCGCCGAGCCGTACCGGGTCTGGACTATCGCAGACGCGCTGCGCCACGCTGGGCGCCGCGCCGCGCTCCTTGGCGCCCTCGCCGATGCAGATGACGCTAAAGCGCTGAAGCTGCTCGCGCTCATGGCAGACGCGAACGACCGCTTCCAGCGCATAGTCGATTTCGGGCAACAGGATCAGATCGGCGGCGCCGGCGATTCCGGCTTGCAGCGCCACCCAGCCGGCATAGCGGCCCATGCATTCGACAATCATCACCCGGCCGTGGCTCTGGCCGGTGGTCTGCACCCGCTCGAGCGCCTCGGTCACGATGGTCACTGCGGTATCAAAGCCGAAGCTACGCTCGCAGCCTGCGATGTCGTTGTCGATGGTTTTCGGTACGCCGACCACCGACAGTCCTTGCTGCGCCAGACCGTCAGCAATCGCCATGCTGCCGTCGCCGCCGACCACCACCAGCGCGTCCAGGCCAAGCGCCGCTGCGTTGGCCAGCGCCCTGTCGCTCGTTTCCTGCGTCTGCATCGGGTTGCAGCGGTTGCTGGTGCCCAGGATGGTGCCCCCGGTGGCCAATATGCCGCTTACCGCCTTCCAGTCGAGTCGGCGGGTGCGCATGTCCATCAGCCCGGCAAAACCGTCCTCGATGCCCAGCACCTCGGCCTGGCATTGGTGGATCAGTGATTTGGTGAGCGCCCGTATCACCGCATTGAGGCCGGGACAGTCGCCTCCGCCCGTGAGCAATCCGACTC
>Ga0114970_10004124_pt1 | contig 10609 bp, 10 predicted proteins | sample M_140205_XF_Meta_FD_87030 | JGI IMG/M metagenome (GOLD analysis project Ga0114970, IMG submission 87030) | Freshwater microbial communities from Lake Montjoie, Canada to study carbon cycling - M_140205_XF_MetaG | ecosystem: Environmental > Aquatic > Freshwater > Lake | place: Lake Montjoie... | reverse complement strand
TTCAGCCGCTGCAACCACGATTCCGAACCTCGCTGGTTGGTACACCGGCGACCCAACCTCGGTTGACAACGTCTCAGAGAGCATCTTGGGCCTTACGAACCGCCAAGATCTCTCCGGCGGAGCTTCGGCTACCCGCGGCATCTGGTGCGCTCACTTTGTGGTTGTCGGCGAAAATGCCGTCATCAACTTCAGTGCCTTCGCTTCCATCAAGGATGGCATCTCGGGCGCAGTGTCACAGTCCCAGAGCTCCGGTGCGTTCAACGTCCCAGCTCCTGGCGCACTCGCTCTGCTCGGTCTCGCTGGCTTCGCTTCGCGTCGCCGTCGCGCCTGATGCAAGCGGCTTGATTCACAGCCCTGGAAGGGGCTCCCAAATTGGGTAACGAAACGTCGCCGTCCGAAAGGACGGCGATGTTCTTTTTGCATCCGGGGCGGGGCGAATTGCCGATGCTCTGCATATGTTGCGCTCTAGCCACGGACTCATTCTCGCCGTCCTCGGACTGCTGATCATTGCCACAGTCATGGTCAATTCAGCGAGTTTGAGCTTGTCGGGGGCACACCCCACCACCACTGACGGCATTTTCCTTGGAAAGCACACGTGGTTCGCGGTTGGGGCGTTCGCAGCCCTCATTCTCGGTTCGTTGGTCCCGGTGGATCGACTTGGTGCCACGGGAGCCCGTTGGTGGACGACGCCCGTCACCTGGGTGGCGGCAGCCATCTTCATCAGCCTGGCCCTGGTTCATGTGCCCGGAATCGGTCGCGAAGTCAATGGAGCACGGCGTTGGATCAGTATTGGGCCCATCGGCCTGCAGCCAAGCGAGATCGCCAAGTGGGGTGTTCCGGTGATTGTTGCTTGGTATGCCGTGACCCAGCGGGCGCGTCTGAAGACATTTAAGTGGGGATTTGCTGTGCCGCTGGGTGCGGTCAGTGTCCTCTGTGGTCTGATTGCGCTTGAGGATCTCGGCACCGCAGTCTTGATCGAGGTGGTTTCCGTAGCACTCCTCCTGGCAGCTGGGGCTCGCTGGGGATTTGTGGCTGCGTTGGCACCGGTTGGGTTGCTTGCGTTTGTGGCGCTGATCGTCACTAGTCCGTACCGCATCAACCGAATTGCCGCCTTCCTGAACCCCTACAAAGATCCGCAGGGCATCGGCTACCACATCATCCAGTCGATGGAAGCGATCTCGGGCGGCGGTCTCGCCGGACGGGGACTTGGTAACAGTGAACTGAAGTTTGGCTACCTCCCTGAGGCCACAACCGACTTTATCTATTCGATTGTTGCCGAGGAGTTGGGCCTGACTGGCTCCGTGGTTGTGATTGCGCTTTATCTGCTGCTGATTGCCTGTGGCGTGGCGATTGTGACCGCCACCGTGCGCGGCGTGGTGCGGACGGGAGACGCTGCCGGTGCTTCGGGCGCGGCTTCCACCGAGACGCCACTACTCTCGAATTTCTCCCAGCTCTTGGGGTTTGGAATTGTCTTGACGGTGGGCTTGCAGGCGTTGATTAACGTCTGCGTAGTGACCGGATTGGCGCCAACCAAAGGAATCGCGCTGCCATTGATGTCACGCGGCGGAACGGGGTGGATTCTCACCTGCCTTTCGCTCGGGCTCTTGGTTGCGATGGAGCGCGCGTCCGACCGTCGGCGCCGTGAGTTGGGGATTCCGGTGCCTGGGGAAGGCGAAGGTGCGCCATTTGCTGAGCGCGCCACGGTGAACACCACCGCAAACGCCGCGGGGTACATGGCTACCCGCGGTGTGACGTACCCCGACGGGAACACATCTGGAATCGTTGCTGCGGGTAGTGATGCCGCGAGGATGGCGTGAGCAGCGCGCGGCGGACCGTTGTATTCGCGGGCGGGGGCTCTGGCGGGCATCTGAGCCCTGGACTTGCGATCGCCGAACGCATGCGGGATGTGGCCCCTGGAGTGCGACCGCTCTTTTTCTGCTCGACGCGCGCCATTGATGCGCAGATGCTTGGTGACGCCGGGGTGGAGTTTCGCCCAGTTCCAGCGGAGGGTTTGGCATGGAATCCGCGTGGAGTCTGGCGCTTTGCGCGTGCTTATTTCAAGGGGCTCGCCGTTGCCAAGCGCATGTTGCGCGATGAGGGAGTGGAACATGTGGTGAGTCTGGGGGGGTTCGTGACCGGGCCGGTGACGGCGGCGGCGCGTTCGCTTCGGATTCCCATCACGCTGGTGAACTTGGATGCAACGCCTGGGCGGGCAAACCGCGTGGCGGCGCGTCGTGCACAACGAGTGGTGAGCGCGTGCGAGACCCCGCAGATGCCGAAATTTGCGGAGGCGATCGTTGGTATGCCGCTGCGACGATCAGCGATTGCTCCTGCTGGTCGTGCTGAATGCAGGGGTCAACTTGGACTTGATCCAGTGCGCCCGTGCCTCTTTGTCACGGGCGCTTCGCAGGGGGCTTCGAGTTTGAACTCGTTTATGGTTGCCTTTGCGTTGAAGCACAAGGAATTGCTTTCGCACTGGCAGGTGCTGCACTTGGCGGGCTCGAAGGGGTCACCGTCGGCTGCGGAACTTGATGCCGCCTACGCGCGCGCGGGGGTGAAAGCATTGGTGCTTCCATTCCTGAATGACATGGGATTAGCGTGGGGCTCTGCGGAATTGGCACTCAGTCGAGCCGGCGCCAACAGTGTGGCGGAGGCGGAGGCGAACCACGTTCCGACGGTGTTCGTTCCCTATCCGTATCACCGCGATTTACATCAGGAAGCGAATGCGAAGCCGTTGGTGCGCGCGGGTGCGGCGGTGCTTGCCTACGACCGTCTTGATGTGGCAGCAAATATGCAGTCGATCGGCGAGCCGTTAGCGACGCTGCTTGCTGATGGTCGTCTCCGCGATGACATGGAGTCAGCGCTGCGTGCACGACCACAGGTCGACGCCGCAGAGGCGATTGCTCGCACTGTGCTTGGCGTTCATGGTCGCATGAGCCACTGACAGTCATACCCAGCAGTGTGCCAACTCAAGCAATTGTTGGAAGCCAAGCAGCGAGCAGGTCGATCACCGCTTCGAGATCTGCTTTATCGAGCATCTCTGTACTGGTGTGGATGTAGCGCGTGCCAGCGCCGAGTGCTACGCAGCGCGCTCCGCGGCCGGAGCGTTGAATGGCGGCGCCGTCTTGACCGCCGCGCGGCAAGATGGCGCGTTGGTGCGGAATGCGGTGTTTCTTGGCAATCGCGCAGATCTCTTGCACCAGCGTGTAATCGCTGATCATGCTGCTGTCCTGAATCATCACCGCGGCGCCGTCGCCGTGCTTGGTGACGCGTTGTGAATCGGGAACACCAGGAGTATCGCAGGCAAGATTGACATCAAGGCCAACCCCGATGTCCGCACCCACCTGATTTGCAGCAGTGGTTGCGCCGCGCAGACCAACTTCCTCTTGCGTGCAGAATGCAACAACAATGTTCGCGGCGTGCTTCACGCCCTTGCGTTGCATCTGCCGGAGCGCTTCGATAGCAACAAAGCAGGCCATGCGATTGTCGAGCGCCTTGCTCACGATTTTGAGCGGAGTTTCCATGAACGGCTGGTTGAGGACTACATAGTCGCCCACCTTCACGCGCTTCTTCACGTCCGCTGCAGCCATGCCGAGGTCAACGAAGAACTCTTCAACGCCGGGCACCTTGGTTCGTTCGGCGTCGTTGGAAATGTGGATTGGCTTTCCGCCTGGATTCATCACGCCGTGAATGTCGCCACTATCGGTGACCACCGTGACGCGGCTTGCAAAGAGGTTGCGTGTGTCGAAGCCGCCCGCAGCGTTCAGCCAGATGAATCCGTTGTCGTCGATGTGCCGGACATAGAAGCCGATTTCATCCATGTGCGCCGCGAGCAGCACCGTGGTTGGCTTTGACCCACGACTGGCGCCGCCCTTGGTGGCGTTGCGCGTGCAGATCAGGGAGCCCATCGCGTCGACGTGGGAAGTATCGAATAGGCCGCCACCCGACTTACCAAGGACGGTCTTCTCAATGACCGCGCGCACGCGCTCTTCGCGACCAGGAATGCCGGGGGTTTCGCAGAGGCGACGGAAGAGTTCAATATCAAGCTTCATGGTGTTGGGGTCTTTCGATCACTGAGCAGCGTTCGTTGTGGTGGACGGGACGGTGCGAACCTCGGAGTGCGCGATGGCAGGTGAATACGTGCGAATCCATTTCGCAGCGGGACGGAAATGGTAGGCGAACTATGCTTCCGGGATGCCCGCCAATCCACTCCAACCAGAGCATGAGCGCTACGCACGCGTCGAAAGCGTCCGTCTTGGCGGAGTGCCCGTAGAGGTGGAATGGATGCCATACGGGGTGGGCGCGGGCGAAGGCGCTGGGGCAGGGTCAGCGACGGCAGTACCAGTGGCAACGGCAGTGCCGGCAGTTGCGCCTGTTGCGCCTGTTGCTGGACCGGCGCCGATCGAGCCGCCGGAGATCGTCGCCGGATACGGGCTCCTTGAACTTGAGTACGCCGCGTTTCGGCGCGGGGCAGCGGTGATGGACATGGCTCACCGTGGCACCATTGCGGTACGCGGTGCGGACCGCGTCGATTTCCTGAACCGTATGGTGACGCAGGAATTGAAAGACATTGCCGCAGGCGATGTGCGCGCGGGATTCTGGTTGAATCGCAAGGGGCGGATTGTGGCAGACCTTCTCTTTGTGCACGTGCCTGATGCGGACGGAACGCCACCGTTGACGCTCGTTGATGTTGATATTCATGATGCGGCGCTTGTGGTTTCCACGCTGCACTCGTTCCTCTTTGCTGAGGATGTACAGATCACTGATGAGTCTGCGCTCTGGGGCCGATTGGCTGTTCATGGTCCTGAGGGCGGGGCGCTCCTTTCAAATGCTGGCGTTGACGATGTCGCCCTTGAGGCTTTGAATCAGGATGCGCGTTGCGTTCGATCCACGATCGCGGGCGTTGCAGCAGTGTTTGCGCGGCGCGATCAATGCGGCTCGCCGGGTGTTGAGATATTTCTTCCACGCGAGGCAGCAGGGCGTGCATGGGACGCGCTTGTTTCGCAACATGATGTGCAAGAGATTGGCCGCCGCCGTGCGCGCCCCGCTGGATGGCACGCGTACAACATTGCACGTATCGAGGCAGGAACTCCGCTTCATCATGTGGACTTCGGACCAGACAACTTGCCGCATGAGTCGGGGATTTTGCATGCGCGCACGAGTTTCAAGAAGGGCTGCTATCCCGGGCAAGAAGTCGTGGCGCGCATGGAGAGTTTGGGCAAGCCAAAGCAGCGCCTCGTGGCACTTCGCATGACTGAAGATGCATTGCCGACTGCGGGATCTCCGGTCTTTGAACGCGGTGCCGATGGCGAACCTGGAAATCCAGTGGGCGCAGTCACGAGCAGTACATTGGCCCCGATGTTGGGTGCGGCGAGCGTTGCCTTTGCGATGGTGCGCACCGCACATTCAGAGCCGGGCGCGGTACTCCTCGTCCCTGCCGAAGGTGGACGCGCGACGGCAACGGTGCAACCCGGTCTTCGATTTCTTTCAGAGCGGCCGGTGACAGCATGACCATCGCGCGCGTGCAAGAGAGTGACCCGATTGAAGTACAGCCTGCGAGCGGGAAAGATGGACAGCGCTCGGAGGTGGGAATGCGCATTTCGCCGGAAGTGGTGTTGTTTGTCGGCGGTGCGGTGTTGACCGTGGCGCTCTTTGCGGTGTTCATTCCGTTCTTGATGCGTGTCTCGCGCGAAGATGCCGCCACCCGGGGTCGCGGAGACACGCTCAAATGACGGGCGCATCTCGCGATGCTCTTGGCTTTGTTCGCGTCACCGAAGTGGGACCGCGCGATGGACTACAGAATGAAACGCGCATCGTTTCGACGGCGGCGAAAGTGGCGTTCATTGACTTGCTCTCCGCGGCGCACTTCCCAGAGATTGAAGTTTCTAGCTTTGTGAGTCCGAAATGGGTGCCGCAATTAGGAGACGCTTCGGATGTCTTTGCGCGTATTCAGCGCCGCCCTGGAACGATCTACAGCGCATTGGTTCCGAACGAACGCGGTATGGATTCCGCACTCGCAGCGCGTGTAGATAAGGTTGCAATCTTCGCGGCCGCGAGCGAGGGTTTCAGCGCAGCAAATACGGGCGGCACGATTCAAGAAGTGTTGGCGCGCTTCGTTCGAGTTGTTGCGTCAGCGCATGCGGCGCGTCTGCCAGTACGTGCCTATGTGAGTTGCGTGGTGCGTTGCCCGTATGACGGACCGGTTGCACCAACTGCAGTGCGGTACGTCGTTGAACAACTTCTTGCATTGGGTGCTGATGAGATTGACCTTGGGGAAACGCTTGGGGTTGCAGAGCCCGCAGACATCGAGCGCTTGTATGCAGAGGTCGCGCGCGTATTGCCACCGGAGCGCACAACACTTCATCTTCACAACACGAACGGGCATGCGCTAGACAATGCGCGCGCCGCGCTGGCACTTGGTGTTCGCAGCTTTGATTCGAGTGCTGGTGGTGTCGGGGGATGCCCGTACGCGCCGGGTGCACGCGGCAATGTCGATACGGCGGCGCTGCTCGCAATGCTTGCGTCAGCGGGTTATGAAACCGGGGTTGACGGTGGTGCGGTGGAGCGCGCGATCTCGTCAATCACCCAAGTTCTGCGAGCAGATGCATCCTGACGCCATTCGCCCGCAACGCGCGTCAGCGGTGTGAGTGAGATGTTCTCGTCAGCGATCGTCACCACGTGCGGCTGCCCGGGAAATGTGAAGCTTCCGGTATTCAGAATGAGCTTTCCGCGGACGAGCCATGCGCCCGCGCGGTGTGAATGTCCCGCGACGATCGCTTGCGGAATCGCTTCGGCGCGTGTGTGAGCTGCTGCGCCCGCGCGTTCCATAAAGCGTGCCGACAATTCTGGAAACATGCGCCAGTAGCCAATGACGAGTGGAAATACCCAGGGCCGTGTCGCCATGCGGCTCAATACCGTGAGAGGCGATGCAGCGCTATCGAACCCGCGTTCGGAAATTGCGGCGGCGCGCGACGCGAGCAGAGTTCGACTTGGTTCCGCGTGGTCATCTGCTGCTTGATACGCGCGCTGAAATTCACTGGCAACATCGTTTGCAGCGGCGGACCACGGCGCAATGGCTGGATGGAATGCGTGCCCGTGCGTAATGAGAACGCGCCCATGTGCTCGCAGTGCGCACAGTTCACCGGTGGCGGGATCGTGATTGCCTTCAATGCGCAACACGCTGGCGCCTGCTCGTGCGAGGCGCGCGCGGAGTTCGGAGAGCAATTCTTCGCCGCGGTGACCGAATGCGCTTGACGCGGACTCTGCGGCATCACCATTGAGAATGACTTCGTTCGCGCCGTCGAGCGCAGCCATCAGTGCTGCTGGTGTGGGCGCGGCTTTCAGGCCAAGGTGCAGGTCAGAAAGAATGACAACCTTCACTGGTCAGACCTGATTAGAACTTGCTGCGGCGCGCCGTGACGCAAGTTCAAGGAGCGAATCGGGATCCGTTGCGTCCCAGGGCGCGGCGGCGGTACCCACATGGACTACAAGCGAGCGGGGTCCATCACCGGGCAGGCGCGCGATCTCCGCTCGGAGGGCGACGGCAAGTTCCTGTGTTGCTGATTCGCGCAGAGAAACCAGTACGAATCCGCCGTCATCAAGGCGGGCGAGTTCATCGCCCGGCACCACCGCGGCATCAAGTGCGGTGGCGACACGAGCCATGAATGGATTGTCAAGAAGGATCTGCGCACGGCGATTCCAGAGTTCAGCGTCCTCAATACGCAGTAAAGCAACATGCAGAGATTCGCGGCGCAGGCGTGCGGCTGCGATACGGTGCGCGACTTGCTGACGCAGTCGTGGCCATGATGGGAATCCGGTCGGATCGTCCCAAAGACCGCGCGGCGCGTGTGACATCGCAAGTGTGGCGAGCTCAAGCCATCGTTGCAGCCAGACTGCCCATGCGGCACGCGCGTCGGGAGCGAGTGGCGCAACAAACGCGCGACCCTCGCCGATCATGGTTGCGGTTCCAGTGGCAACCATTGCATCTGCTGCGCTGCCGGTGATGATGCGTGCTAACTCTTCGCCTGTGCGTTCGCGAATCGCGCGGAGTGCGAGTTGTTCAAAGTTCGGCGCGCCAGAAAGTATCGCTTGCACGAGGTCGGTGTCGCCGACGAAACGCGGCGCGCCAGTTGGCAAGGCAATCGCTTCAGCGGAAGCGGACTCGGTGACGACGGGCGTCGCGAGGTTCGGCATTTCTGTGACAACAACATCCGGCACCGTCGCTTCGTGGGCGGGTGCGGGTTCAAATCGGTCAGGACCAAGCAGAAGCGAGAGTTCCTCGGCGCTCAGTTCGATCCGACGCGACAGTCGTTCGGCGTGCGAGTGCTCGGACACAAAACCGAGTGTAACCACGAGCGGACGTTGTTTCTGTGCCCTTTCGGGGTCTATTTCCACAGGAATTTCCGGTTCAGCCCGGTCCGGACGAGCCGTGAGTGCGTGAAATCGCGGCATTTGGGCTACACTGCGTGACTCTCGCCGCTCCCGGTTCGTCCGGGGGCTCCTACTCCGAGAAGCCAAGGCGAGCTGACGGCGCGTGCTGTCAGGACACTGAAACCAGTCGGATCGAGAACCTATGTCAAACGAATCTTCAAGTCACGGTTACGGATCTTCCGCCTCGTACGGTTCTGGCTCGCGCGATCGCGATCGCGGCGACCGTGGTGATCGCGGCGACCGTGGTGATCGCGGTGATCGCGATGGCGGCTCCTCATACGGCTCGCGCGACCGCGAGAACCAGCCCCCAGCCTTCGGCGCCGTTGCCGTTGCCCCTGGCGAGCGTTCCGCGAAGCAGAACCTCATCATTGACTACAAGAACATCGACGATCTGCGTCGCGTGCTCACCTCCAACGGCAAGATCATCTCGCGCAAGCGTGCTGGTCTCTCGGCCCGCGACCAGTCGCGCGTTGCTCAGGCCATTAAGCGCGCGCGCTTCATGGCACTGATCCCGTACGCCAGCCTGCTTTCCTAATCGGAAGCACGCCACTGATCTTCTGAAACACTCACGGCGGGCGCTCATGGCGCCCGCCGGTTGTTTTTTGGTTGATTCTGACTCGTTAACTGCGCCGAAACAGGCGAGTGCACGACTTGGCAGCACTGCGGATGCGTGTCAGGAGGACGCGCGAGCGGAGTCGCCGCAGACCTTCATCAGTGCGTGTGAGCACCAAGCCGCGTCGTACCCAACCGCTGGCTCCGGAAAGGTCTCCTGAGCGGAGTGCTGCGAGAGCCAGGTTGTGATGACTGAGCGCGCACTTTGGATCAAGCTGCAGGACATGCATGCTTGCCTCGCGACCGCCATCGATGTCGTTCGATTCAAAGCGTGCGCGTGCGAGGGCACGCCATGCATCGGGTTCTGCTGCGTGCAGTTTGACAAACTCGGGAATGATCTTTGCGGCAGCATCCCACTCGCGCAACATGGCGAGCAATGCACCAGCACGCGCAAGTACCGCGCTATGCGCACGCAGAGTTCGCAAGCGCTCGTGCTCGGGGCGCGAAGCAAATCGATCATCAGACTCCGGCGCATCTGGCAGACCTTCGGCGAGGAGCGCGCGCATGGTTTCGCGTGCGTCGCGAATTCGGCCGCGCCGGAACTGCGCATCAGCCAAGTCAAGCCGAACGAGATTTCGTTCTGGCTCCAACTTCAGCACAAGTTCAAACTCGATGGCGGCCCGATCAAAGCGCGCCGCGCGCAGGTCGAGCGCGCCAAGCATGTGATGCGCTTGCACGTTGGCTGGCTCGATCTCCACGATCCGCCGCAATTTCTCGGCTGCATCTGACTCGCGCCCAAGGTGCGCAAGCGTTTCCGAACATCCGAGGAGAGCCTCGATGTAACCGGGCTGCTCGCGCAGGACATGCATGTAATTCTGGAGAGCCTTCGCTTGGTCGCCTTGATTCGCAAGGCATCGCGCGTACATGGTGCGCACTTCTGCCATCTCTGGATCATGGCGGAGTGCTTCGCGATAGCACCACGATGCGCGGGGCATGTCGCCTTGTTCTTCGAGTCCGGATGCCATGGCAATCATTGAGAACGTAGGACTCTCAACGAATTCTTGTGCTTCATAGAAGGCATCGCGCGCATCATCATGGCGACCAACTGTGGAAAGAAGGCGAATGCGTCGTGCGTGCGACTCATCAGACTCGCGGTCGAGCGAAACGGCGCGCTCGACGTAACGCAGCGCTGATGCGGTGTCGCCTTCAATCTCATCCACCGATGCGGCAGCCAGCAATGGCTCAGGAGCATCGGGATCAAGTTCATGGCATTTCAGGTAGGACGCGCGCGCTTCTTTGGAGCGGTCGGTTTGTTCAAGCAAGCGCCCGAGATGGAAGTGCCATTCCGGTCGATCAGGATTGCGTGAAAGTGCCTGGCGAAGCGCAGCCTCCGCCTCAACGAGACGGCCGTCTTCATAGTGGCGACGGGCCTCTTCGGCCAACTCGTCGCCATCCCGCCACTCGCCTTGAGAGTCTCCCATGGCCATGACGGAAATCGTAGCACCGCCTGAGTGGATGTCTCTATTCGAAGTCCAAAGGGTGTGAAGTCTGGGGATTTGGCACGGAGATCCCGGACTCAGGCCGCGCCCGGCTCATATTCCATCATGCAGGCGCGTCCGGGAACGGC
>Ga0114970_10004119_pt1 | contig 10613 bp, 8 predicted proteins | sample M_140205_XF_Meta_FD_87030 | JGI IMG/M metagenome (GOLD analysis project Ga0114970, IMG submission 87030) | Freshwater microbial communities from Lake Montjoie, Canada to study carbon cycling - M_140205_XF_MetaG | ecosystem: Environmental > Aquatic > Freshwater > Lake | place: Lake Montjoie... | reverse complement strand
TATTGATCTAGTGGGGTTCTGCTCAATTCATTTGCAATTGGCAGTACTCCCAAATTCAAAGCCGAAAACAACTGATCAGAATTACAAGCCCTGCAGAAATCAGCACCTCTTATCAGAATCAAAGGCTGCTCAATTATCTCCGCCACGGCGGTTCCCCGCTATTCCAGAGCTCTTCCAGGATTCTCTTGTCTCTTAACGAATCCATTGGCTGCCACCACCCTTCATGGAGGTATGCAGACAGTTGATCGCTCTTGACCACTTGTTGGAGTGGGGTACTTTCAAGGGGTGTCACAAAATCTGGTAAGAAATTGCAAATATCTCTATTAAAACAAAAAAAGCCGCCATTAATCCAACCAGCATCCTGTGGGTCTTTTTCTGCGAATTTTACTACCAAATTATTTTTAACTACAAGCGATCCAAATCGAGCCGGTGGGTGCACCGCCGAAACAGTTGCTAACTTCCCTGAGACATTATGTTGATCTAGTAGCATATCCAAATCGATATTTGATAATCCATCCCCATAAGTTAACATGAAGGTCTGATCAAGAAAGTCGCTCAGTTTCTTAATTCGGCCACCTGTTGAAGTATCAAGCCCTGTATCTACCAAAGTAATGTTCCACCCTAGTTCATGAAAGTAATTGTTTAGTTTAAAATATTCGATAACGATATTTAATTTATAACCTAGCGCGATCAGAAATTCTGTGTGACCAAAATTGGCGTAATATCGCATGATGTGAATCAATATCGGCTCTGGTCCAATTTTTACCATGGGCTTTGGAATTAAGTCAGTTTCTTCGGCCAACCTAGTTCCATACCCACCTGCCAGGATTACTACCTGCATAATTACCTTTCAAAAAATTCTGGATTAATCAGAGCAAGTGACAGCATAATCCAGCGCTCAACCAACACCATTCAGCGACACATCACTATGATTAGGTAGTAAAGGAGGTCTACTATGCATTTCTTAATCACTGGCCACACAGGTTTCAAAGGTACTTGGCTAGTGCACCTTTTGAAATCTAGAGGTCACACAGTCTCAGGCTATTCTCTTCAGGAAGAGAAGAATTCGCTATTTGAAATTTCTAATGCAGAATCTTTACTCAAACATCACATTGTGGGAGATATTCGTGATGTAGCTAAACTCGAAAAGTTTGCTTCAGAAGTTAATGCTGAGATTGTTGTTCATATGGCAGCTCAATCGTTGGTCCGAAAGTCATACAAAGAGCCATTCACAACTTATGAGACAAATCTAATTGGCACCCTAAACGTGCTTCGCACCTTTAGGGCTCGGAATTCTATCAAGTGCATTCTAATTGTGACTAGCGATAAAGTGTACGAAAATTCAAATTTGAATAGAGCTTTTACAGAACTTGATCCACTCGGCGGTATAGATCCATATAGCGCGTCAAAATCAATTGCCGATATAGCTACTAAATCTTGGACTTCATCATTTCCAGGCGCAACTACAGTGATTGCCCGAGCTGGAAATGTTATCGGTGGAGGGGATATTTGTGAGGATAGATTACTCCCAGAACTGATTGCAAAATACTCAGCAGGTGAAATCCCTGTTCTGCGATATCCAAAAGGAGTTCGCCCTTGGCAGCATGTCTTAGATTGCTTGAATGGTTACTTAATGCTCATTGAGAGAGCAGTCATAGAGAAAGAGTTAGATGGGACCGCATGGAATTTTGGACCTGACTTAGATGACCACAAGCGGGTATTTGAAGTAGCTGAGCTTGTCGCTAACTCTCTAGCACCCGGCTTATCTTGGAGACCAGATGAACTCACACATCCAGCTGAGTCTGAGATTTTGGTCCTCAATTCTACAAAGTCTAATAGTCAACTTTCCTGGCGAAGTAGATTTAAGGCTGATAGAGCCATTCAGATGACCATAAATTGGCAGACAAGAATAAGTAAAGGGGAGAATGCGGCTAGTCTCATTAAAAATGATATCGATGAATTTGAATCCAAGCAATAATTTTGAGGAATACCACAGTACCATTGGTTTCGATCAAAAGTAATGTTGAAAATACTCAAGTAATTAAGCAATACTTTGAAACTTTTGGAGGTAGGTTCAATTAGAAAGTATTCACAGTACTTTACATCCAATCAAGTTTTAGATGCATTTAGAGTCTTGAAGCGAGAAGACAGAAAAAAGTTAATTTTTGTTATTGCCTTTCAATTCCTAATTAGCATTTTTGACCTTATTGGCGTTTTTTTAATTGGCTTAGTTGGATCATTGTCAGTAAATGTTTTGCAGTCATCTACACCAAGTACGCGAGTCTTGCAAGTAATTAATTTATTCCATCTTCAAAATTTTGAGATTCAAAACCAAATATTTTTAATTGGTACAGTCTCGGTGATTTTATTAGTAGGCCGGAGCATAATTTCTCTAATAATTACACAACGCATATTATATTTTTTTAGTCGCAAAAGTGGTGAACTTACGAGCATACTTACATTGAAACTCTTATCAACTTCTATTTTAAAGATTCAAGAACGCTCGTCGTCTGAAATACTGTATGCGCTCACGCGCGGAAGCGAATTCCTGATGATTCAAGTTTTAGGGACTTCGATTGTTCTGGTTGCAGATGCCTCGGTATTACTCTTTCTATTTTTTGGATTGATGGTATTAGACCCAATTACAGCTTGCGTCACTTCCCTAATTTTTGGAACAGTAGCATTTGCCCTTCATAGATTGCTCTCCATTAAAGCTAATATGCTTGGAACTAAAAATGCATATTTTAACATCGAGGGAAACCTTCAAATTAATGAAGTTCTCTATTCTTATAGAGAGGCTTTTGTAGGGCAGCGTCTTAAATTTTATAGTGACAAAATCTCGCACCTAAGAATGGGGTTGGCGGAAGTTGCTGGATATGTTAATTTTATGCCGTACATCAGCAAATATGTTCTGGAATCCACAGTAGTGATTGGAGCAGTTCTCATAACTGGCCTCCAAATTTTACTTTGGGACGTGTCTCATGCTGTAGCTGCACTTGTAATTTTTATTGGTGCAGGCACGAGAATTGGTCCATCGGTGCTGCGTCTACAACAGGGGATTGTTCACATACGTAGCAGCTTAGGCTTAGCAGCCCCCACATTGAATATGATTCGCGAGCTGGACACTATGGATTTAGAAAGATTGAAAGACTCAAACTTCTCAAAAGTACATAAAAATTTTTCATCAACAATTGTTTTGAGTGGGGTTAAGTACCAATACCCAAATTCCACCAATTGGGTTATTAGTGATTTAAGTCTTGAGATTCCCGAAGGAAGTGTTATTGCGGTCGTAGGGAGTTCAGGGGTAGGAAAGAGCACCCTTATAGATCTAGTATTAGGAATCCTGAACCCTACCGCGGGGTACGTAGAAATTTCTGGGATGAGTCCCAAGGATGCCATTGCTAATTGGCCAGGAGCAATCGCCTATGTCCCTCAAGATGTTTTGATTGCGGATTCGACACTTATAGAAAATGTGCTCCTTGGTTTTCCGCGGAACGTCATGTCGGATTTGGAAGTACTTGAAGTTCTACGATTACTGAAACTAGAAAATTTAATTAGTTCCTCTCCTCTCGGACTCGACTATCCGGTGGGCGAAAGAGGATCAAAACTTAGTGGTGGGCAGAAGCAACGATTAGGAATTGCAAGAGCATTGATTACTCAGCCAAAATTACTTGTACTCGACGAAGCGACGAATGCATTGGATGGCGAAACCGCAGCATCGATTACGGAAGTTTTAGGCGACTTACCCTCCCAACCAACAGTATTGCTTATTGCCCACAATTTACAGACTATTAAAGCAGCCCACAAAATTGTTTATTTTAAAAACGCAAGCGAGATTATTTTAGATTCATTCGAAAATCTCGAGAAGATGCATCCAGAGTTTAACCTCTGCATAAATGGTGAAAAATCGAATGATTAGATATACAAAACTTATAAATTTGATAAAAGCTTGTACAAAGTTTTTAAGTTCAGAAAAAATTCTTGTATCATTTATTACCATTCACATATTTATTGCGACAATTCTCGGGAGATTTTACCTTTTTGCTCCTGATGAAATTGGCTATCTAAACACTTTCAATAATTTATATGGAGGTAAGTTTGATTATCCGCAGACGGTAAGTGGTTGGATTACAAGTCCAACTTACTTCTTAAGAATTATTTTTTTACCAGCAAAAATTCTCAATATAATCGGTATACCAGATATCTTAAGCTTAAGATATTGCACAATCATGTTCGCGTCGATGGTATTTCGTATTCTGCAATTAGAGATTCGGAATTCACATAGGAGTAAGAGAAGTGAATGGTTACTTCTCTTTTTCTTTTTGACCCCAACGGTTTTGCTATGGTCATCAATTGGGTTACGGGAAACTTACATATACTTCTCATTGGCACTGATTTTAGGTGGCTTGAGGAGATTAGAGCAATCGCAATCAAAGATTAGTTTGTTTATAATCTTCATTGGATCTTTTGTTCTAATATGCACCAAGTTTTATTTGTGGATTTGCATAGCATTAAGCACATTTCTGGTATTGCTTCTGATTATGATAAAAAAGAGTTATTGGCTAAGTATTCGACCTTTACGACACTTAGGAATCACTCTAATTGTTCTACCCTTACTGTTATTTCTGTTAGCAGCACCAAACTTTGCAGTCAGTTTTGCCAAAGAGGCGGTGAGTCTGAGTAAAATTCAAAATGCATCTGCACGTTCAGGGGACTCAATTTCCATTACCTCACCGCTGGGAGAGGAAAATGCAAAGGTTATTCTCGTTGGTAACTCGACAGCTACTGCACTCCAAGATTACCTTTCAGTATCTAAAGATACATTTTTGTTCAAACTATTGGAAGTGACAGGTTTATCGAAGAAGCTTTCTGCAACCACAAACTCATTTGTAATTAACAATGGGAGTTTAGGCACAGAATCCAAAGATTCCAATCCCTATGCTCTTGAAACACCCAGCATTACAAGTCCTTTAAACCTTTTTATAGCTATAACGCGTTTTATACTCGGTCCGTTTCCCATATTCAACGACTACGGCTTTATTATGGCTTCACTCTCGTGGGAATCTATGATTTGGTGGATGTTGTACGGCATAGTGATTTATAGAATGGGTGATCAATTTCGCAGGCGAAAGTTACTGGATTTGCGCCAGATATTTTCCCTAGTGTTTATCTTTATATTTATTATTTTAAGCGCATTAGTCGAGGTGAATGTGGGAACTGCATTAAGACATAGATCTGTACTTCTAATACCACTTCTTACATTATTGATGTCTGCAAAAAAAGATAAACAAGTTTTTTAGGAAGTGGCTTGGGCCGGGATCGAACCGGCGACCTAACGATTTTCAGTCGTTCGCTCGTACCAACTGAGCTACCAAGCCATACAAGGTTCTAACGCCGTCCGTAAGCAGGTAAGACACCAAAACCTTTGCGACCCGGACGGGACTTGAACCCGCGACCTCCGCCGTGACAGGGCGGCGCGCTAACCAACTGCGCTACCGGGCCTTGATTGAAACCTGTCACATAAGTGGCTCTTATGTCACCCTCAAAGCCGTTACTTCTCTTACTACGGTCTAACTTATCGTGCGTGCCCCCAACGGGATTCGAACCCGTGTTACCGCCGTGAAAGGGCGATGTCCTAGGCCCCTAGACGATGGGGACGTTTCAAGGCGTGGCAATCCTACCCGCCAAGGTGCAGGCAACCAAACGGGGGATAACTCTTGTATTTAACCAATCCTCTGAGTGTAAAACACAAGCTCTCATGGAGTGGGCCTGAAAGACAGCGGCGATTTACGGTTTCTTGCGGGATATAATTGGCTTATGGCTATTTTAGTAACAGGTGGTGCTGGTTTTATTGGTGGACATACTCTGCGTCGGCTCCAGGAGGAGTATCCCGGAGTGAAAATTCGGTGTTTGGATAATCTTTCGACTGGCTATCGAGAGAATATTCCATCGGGAATAGAATTCATTGAAGGTGACGTATGTGATTTTGACACTCTAAACAATTTAGTTTCAGATTCTCTTGATGGCGTAATCCATCTTGCTGCAGATAGCCGCGTCCTCCCATCGCTAAAGTCGTCCGATTTGGCGCGAAAATCACTTGAGAATAACTTGAATGGCACATTAAATATCATTACAGCAATTTTAAACACTGGTAAAAGAGTCCCACTTGTTTATGCTGGCTCTTCGACAGCTTACGGCGATCATCCATCACCTCAAGGAGAAGAGCTTCTTCCAAGAGTACAAAGTCCTTATTCCGCTGGCAAGCTTGCGGGTGAGTTAATGATTCGCTCATATGTGGTCACTTTTGGTATCCATGCAACAATTCTGAGATATTTTCAGGTTTACGGTCCAGGCCAACCTTCTGAAGGAAGTTATGCTTTGGTTACGGGTATTTTTCTAAAGCAAGCCAAGGAAGGTAAACCACTAACTATCGAAGGAGACGGAAGACAGTCAAGAGACTTTGTTCACGTACTTGATGTTGCTCGTGCCAATGTCGCTGCACTCGCAATTGATAGTCAGGCACAACCGATTAATATCGGTACAGGTACTTCACATACAGTTAAAAAACTTGCTGATTTATTGAGTAGTAATCAAGTTTTTCTCCCACCAAGGAAAATTGATCTCCCGGCAACACAATCCACAACTAAAAGAGCTAGAGATTTATTGGGGTGGGAAGCCTCGATAAATCTTGAAATGGGTATGAGAGCCCTCCTGGATTCTTAGATACTAAGAAATAAAGAATCACTCAGCATCAAAAGGAATTAGATTACCCTTAAAACCCTGTACCCAAAGCTTCCTCCATTCCTTAAACCCCCTCAAGTTTCCCCCAGGATAGAGTAAGAAAAAAACTGGATACCTAATCCAGTCGTAAAGCCCATTAATGTAGAGATGGTATTCCCGAATCAAATATCCACGATTCCGGAACTGATAGTACTTTTTCTTTTCTGTTGTTGGGATAACAACACCCAGAATTGAAGTTCGCGAGTTTGCGAATTCAGGAGCTCCACTAGGATGATGGAAAAGCGCACGAGTAACGAGGCCCATGTTTAATCCAGTTCTTTTTGCTCGATAGTAGAAATCCATCTCGTCCCCACGTAGAAAGAGTTCTTTTTTAGGCAACCCAATAAGCTCTATCATTTTTCTTGACATTAACATCCCATTATAAAACTGAACTTTGCCCAACCAAATTGGCCTTATTTGTATCGCAGGAACAGAGGTGATCTTTCTAATTCCAAAAAGATATGGGTTAGCAGTCTGATTAGAATCTTGCTGAGATAAGCTCAAAGGTGTAGAAACATCCAAGTTGTGAAGATTGGTAAATTCCAAGAGAATTTCAAGACAGCGTTGATCTGGATAACCGTCATCATCAAGCGTCCATACGTAATCGTAATTGTGTTCTAGTGCGTAGGTTATGCCTAAGGCAAAACCTCCAGCACTACCGTTCTCCAAAGCCCCACTGATATAAATTGCACCGGCATCTTGAATTATCCTCTTGGTGGACGCCAGATTGGCGTTATCTACAACGATTACGAGATTACATTTTCTTGTTTGATTTAAGGTGTGCTCAAGAGATCGTGTGAGGAAATCATCACGGTCGAATGCGACAAGTACTGCAGCTACTTTAATCTGATTGATTTGCACCTCTGAACAATAACAGTGGGAAGAAGAAAAACCTTAAGGATACGACAACAAGCTATATAAATCGTGGCTTTATCTGTGTATCAAAAGTAGTCAATGCACTTGCAATAGCCATATGCATGTCAAGGTACTGATAGGTACCTAATCTGCCTCCAAAAATAATATTAGGAAGGCTCTGGGATTCCTGTCGATATTTTTGAATTGCAATCCGATCCTGGGGTCCATTTACAGGGTAATAAGGTTCATCTGCCCTGCCACTGATTCGGGAAAATTCCCTCATAATTATAGTTGTCGCTTGTCTTCTTTCTCGCTCAGGGTGCAGGTGCTGGAATTCATGAATTCTTGTATATGGAGTATCTAGATCTGCATAATTCATCACCGAAGTACCTTGAAAGTCATTGATATCGAGATGCTCAATTTCAAAATCTAGGGTTCGCCAGCCAAGTAACCCATACTTATATTCAAAATATTGATCAATTGGGCCCGTGTAGATTATCAAAGAATTCGAATGCGCAAGGTCAGGGCGTTTAAAGAAGTCGGTGTCAGTCTCAATCTTAATGAGCTTATTTTTGCAAATGTTCAGAATGAATTGTTGATAACCTTCCAGAGGTAACCCTTCGTATTTATCGTTGAAATATCGCGAGTTAAAGTTAAACCGTATCGGCAACCTTGTAAAAACTTCGGCCGGAAGTTGGTCAAGACTTACTTGCCATTGTTTTTCGGTATATCCCTTTATAAAAGCGTTATAAAGGGAAAATCCAATGGCCTTAACTGCAGCTGATTCAAAAGTTGGCTCTCCAGTGGCCTGGAACCCGCTTATTTCACTAGCTATCAATTTCTTGGCCTGATCTGGCGTAAGGGACTTACCGAAAAATTGGGACATTGTTCCTAAATTAATGGGCATGGGAAATGTTTGACCAGAATGCTGCGTCCAAACGCGATGTTGGTATTCATTGAATTTGGTAAAATTATTAACGTATTTCCAGACTCCTTCGTGGGATGTATGAAATAAATGTGACCCATATTTATGAATTTCAATTCCCGTTTTTTCATCAAATTCAGACCAAGCATTTCCGCCGATATGGGAACGCTTCTCAACGACAATAACTTCGCGATTTAAAACCTCTGCAACTCTTTCCGCAATCGTTAATCCAAATAAGCCGCTTCCGACGATTACAATTTTTGTATCCATGCGAGGCTCCTCGGAAGTTAAGACTCCTTAGACTATATTGTAAGTGATGAATAAGAAACTCGACATCGTATATGTCTCGCATGATTCTATCGCCGAGGGAATCGGGATGAGTCAGATCATTCCTGTTGTTATTGGGTTGGCAAGCAAAGGATGGAAAGTTGGAATAATTTCTTGTGAAAAAACCAAGACTTCCTCTGAAATCAAGGAGCAACTCGAGGCAGTTGCCGTCGATTGGACGGCATTGAGTTTTGGACGAACCGGTGCAGTTGGAGGTGTGGGGCGTTTAATAAGAATAGCAATTCGATTGCCACGTGCACGTGCCTATCATTGCCGTGGGGATTTAGCTGCAGCCGCTACCCATTTGAGCTCACGAAGCCCTTTCTTATGGGATGTGCGAGGGTTATGGATCGACCAAAAAATAGTTATTGGTAGTATCAATACTAACCTAGTAATTATTTGGCTTGCTAAGAGACTCGAAAAAATTGCGGCCAGGAATGCTGCTGCGGTTTCAACACTAACCGAAGCTGTATATCCAATACTAATTAAGCGAAATCCGTCCTTAACACGGTTTCATTCCGTAGTTGCAACATGCACAGATTTGGAGAAATTTCACTCCAACCCGAGGCTTCCAGCGGAGAAGAAACTTTTACTGTCTGGAGTTTTCAATAATTATTATGATATTCCGGCAACTCGAGCGTTTATAAGTTCATTCCGTGAGAGGGAAAATCTTAAAGTGACGTGGTGCCACGGGGAGGAAGCAATCAAGAGTGAATTGAATGTTGGGGAAGACGAAATAAAAGTAATGAAACAATCTGACATGCAAAGCGAGATTGCATCCTCTTCCTTTGGACTGGCAATTTGCAAGCAAAATATTGGAGATTCTTTAGCTGGAGTTATGCCAACAAAAGTCGCTGAATTCCTTGCGGTGGGCCGACCAGTAATTGTTTCGAAAGGTGTCGGGGATCTGGAAAAATTATTACTTTCTACTCGAACTGGCGTTATTATGAAAGATAATATGGATTTGGCAGTAAATGAATTATTAGATTTGTTAGATGACGAAGAGACACCAAAACGATGCCGAGCCCTTGCCGAACAACATTTCAGTATGGTTAATGCCGTTAATACATATGATTCAATATTTAAGAAGTTGCTTAAGTGGGAAGCGCTAAAATAGGTTGACTTATTTGGGGAGCTACTAACCGATTGCCCAGCGAACTGAGACTGAAACTGAGACTTTCTGCTCACCCAAGTCAATCTGAGTCGCTGAATCTTCAGCCTTGGCTGAAGATGTGTAAATCGGATAGATTGTAGGTGTTGAAGTTTCCTCAAGGAAAATTACTTTGCCGAGTTTTACTCCAAGAAGTTTTGCGTAAGAGGCGGCTTTTGCCTTTGCCCGACCAACTGCATAGCTACGGGCGACATCAGTTGCTTTGTCATCATTTAGTACAAATGGACTTACGCCGCTTAGTTGGAGGTTATCGCCACCAGCAGTGACGATTGCATCCACAACTGCGCCAGCTGTCGATGCTTCTCGTACCGTGATACTAAAACTCTGTGACGCACGATATCCAGTTAGCACTGGAGCGCTTCCATCTTGTGGATATGAATATTCAGGGTTAATTGAAACAGATTGTGTGGCGACATCTTTAGTGGCAATTTTATTCGCTATTAATGCTTTGCGAACCAGTGTTGCAGTTGTAGATAATGCCGCGAGTGAGTCCTTGGAACTCTTAGTCAAAATCAAAACCGCTGCATTGATCCGTACGGCATCTGATACAACCAT
>Ga0114970_10004118_pt1 | contig 10614 bp, 9 predicted proteins | sample M_140205_XF_Meta_FD_87030 | JGI IMG/M metagenome (GOLD analysis project Ga0114970, IMG submission 87030) | Freshwater microbial communities from Lake Montjoie, Canada to study carbon cycling - M_140205_XF_MetaG | ecosystem: Environmental > Aquatic > Freshwater > Lake | place: Lake Montjoie... | reverse complement strand
TTCATCAATTTCAATGCCTTTTTCTCGACAAACATCTGCACACAAGTCCAATGGAAATCCATACGTATCGTGCAACTTGAATGCAATGTCGCCGTGCAAAATTGTTACATTGTTCCCCAAGGCCGACTCTAAAATCTCCATCCCAATGTCCAACGTCTCAAAGAATCTCTCCTCTTCAAGCTTTAAAGTATGGATGATCTTTGCTTCATTTTTTCTTAAATTTGGATACGCATCTCCCATCACCCGCACCAAATCGGGCACCAATTTATGAAAGAACGGTGCTTTCATGCCTAATTTATAGCCATGACGGATCGCTCTGCGTATGATGCGGCGCTGGACGTAACCTCGGCCCTCATTGCTAGGCACTACGCCATCATTGACCAAAAAAGAAGTGGCTCGAATGTGGTCAGCGATCACTTTGAGTGAGTTGCTACTCAAGTCACTACAACCCGTCTCTCGAGCTGCGGCTTTGATCAACTCAACAAACAAATCGATCTCGTAATTGCTATGAACATGCTGCATAATGGCAGCCAAACGCTCTAAACCCATGCCTGTATCGACACAGGGCGCCGGCAATTTTTTCACACTTCCATCGGTTTGCATGTCAAACTGCATGAACACATTGTTCCAGATCTCAATGAAGCGATCACCGTCCTCATCCGGACTCCCGGGAGGTCCACCAGCCACTTCAGGTCCATGGTCATAAAAAATCTCTGAGCATGGCCCACAAGGCCCCGTATCCGCCATCATCCAAAAGTTATCAGATTGATAACGAGCACCTTTGTTATCCCCAATTCGAATGACACGCTCCGAAGGCAAACCAATCTCCTTGGTCCAAATGTCATAGGCCTCATCGTCTTCAAAGTAGACAGTGACCCAAAGTCGCTCTTTTGGCAACGCATACACATGGGTCAATAGCTCCCAAGCCCATTTCAAACTATTGGATTTGAAGTAGTCTCCAAAGCTCCAATTGCCTAACATTTCAAAAAAAGTATGGTGCCTGGCGGTGTATCCCACATTTTCTAAGTCGTTGTGTTTACCACCGGCTCTTAAACAAGCCTGTACCGAGGTGGCTCGAACATAGGGCCTTCGATCTGAACCTAGGAAAACATCCTTGAATTGAACCATCCCAGAATTCGTGAACATCAATGTTGGGTCGTTGCCAGGAACCAAACCACTAGATTCAACAACAGTGTGTCCACGTGCCTCAAAAAAATCTAAAAATGTCTTGCGTATTTCAGAGACAGACAGTTGAGCAATACTCATTGTGGATAACCCATTGAAAAGGATAAAAAAACAGCGTTGCTGTGAATGTGCAGGTGAGTGCGATTAAAGCATTTTGCACTTAGATGCATTGATTATATTTTGGGTTTGAAGCCACACATGGCACACGTCGTCATTTCGTCCGATATTGAGTTATTACTATCTTGATACAACAAGCTTAAAGTCAGTTGCCCCTGGCATTGATCTCAAAAGAAGCGCATGTTTTTTTTGAGAGTATTCCCATAATTCTTAAAGTAATCTTAAAAAAGCCAAAAAAGTGTATTTTTATACTCATTATTTGTATATTTTCTGGCAATTATTAAATATAATTACTTATAAATTTACTTTTTTAAGGATATCAACAATGAAAACAGATAACGCATTCCTACACTTTCTGAACTTAACGGCCCACTTTGAAAATGAACCCATTCATCAAATTGACCTACAAGCCAAAAAGATTCTAGAAACCATTGCTTGGCGTCACCAATCGGGACAAGCGCTCACGGTCACCCAAGCCATGCGAATGGACCACATCGCATCGGCTGCAACGATTCACCGAAAACTGGATTATTTAAGGCAGATGGGACTCGTTCAAAATATCTATCAGGGCAAGAACCGCCGAACTAAATTCATGGCACCCACAAAACTGAGCGCTCGATATTTTGAGAAAATCAACAAAGTCATGCGCAAGGCTCTTCACTCAATTGCGTGAGGCACGAGAAATTTGAGTTGCCTTGAATCAACTAAAAACTAAAACTCCGTGTGCAATCTAAAACCAGTGACCATGACTGGGCCACGAAGCGAGTTATAGGCTGGGTTGCGCACGGATTGAACATCAAAGGTCAGGGCGGTTTGTTTACCTAAACTTAAACTGTAAAACGTCTCCAAAATGAGCTCAGGCTTGTAAGCCAAATAACCATCTCCAATAAAAAATGATATCCCCCCATTGCGCAAATAATTTTGACGCTCTGCAGACAACTTGTTTTGCAAATAAGAAACACCAACAACGTCCAAGCCTCTTCCCCAAGAAGCCCCATTCATCACCGCTCCCAATGCCAAGGATGCATCAACCTCAGTGAACGCATACGTTTCGGTCTTTCCATCTGCACGCATGGCCCTAGAAAAAACACCCAAACTCTCGTTGATTTGTTGCTCCAAATTGAAACCCAAACCATACTTGTCTTTTTCGCCCGTTCGCGCCTGAAAAATCCATTGGCGATTGGTCAAATTAGGATTGGCCAGCCCATAGGCCAAAGCATCATTGAAATTGGCAACATTGGCGCGATCATGCCAAACAATGAATCTGGATTTTCCAGCTTGGTTCATCAAATAATGAGATCTTTCGATCTCAAATTGATCGCCGAAATGTTTACCTATTTGAAAGTCTACGGGCAATCCGTTGGGCAACTTAGGTCCAGTCATGCGAGACAGCCTCAAGGCCCAATTTTCTTTGTACCACTCCAATGCCACCCCCCAGCCATAGCCTCGCGCATCGGCTGCGTAATCATAAGCTGCATAAGTCATATTTCCCCAATTCATGAATTGGGTTCGAGGGTCCTTTGCATAGGCATTGTCGTCAAAGACATCGAGGTTGGAAAAATTGCCAGCCGTTAATACCCAACGATTCCGAGATACCAGTCCCTTTAATTGATCTACATCGGCTACAACGACCTCGGTCAAATCACCTTCGTTAAAAGTTTTTCTTAAAAAAAGCTTCTGTCTGTAAACGGTCGGGGTGGATCCTGCAGCTCGCGTGATCTCTCCATTGGTAAATCCCCCCATACCGGCCAATGCCGAAAAAGGGATCCCCACATTCATCTCGGGCACAAAATATAACTCTAGGTCCCTTTGGGCTCGCCAGCCAAAAAAGAACGTATTGGTCCACGTATAACTGGTCTCTGCAGATCGCACCAAACTGTTGGGCCCATCTGGCAAAGCAGAGGCGAAAGAAGGTTTGTATTGATTGATGTATGTGCTTTGTCCTCTGAGCATGAACTCTTCAAACGAAGGATCCTGAGCTTGAGCGACAGGCTTTGATTCCTCAGCCCAGCTCACCTGTAAAAACAAGAGAAAGGACACCCCAAGCACCGCCCTCAGACATGTTTGCACACTTTTCCTCATGAACAACGACAGCCCAAGCATCGATGTTTGATTGAAATAGAACTTCTTAATGAATGGCATAGAGGCGTCTGAGACAAACTCAGATTATGCCTTTATAAGCGTGACAAATTCATGACGCCCAGGCTCAATCCCTCAAGGCCGCGAATTAAAAAAAGGGGGCGGTCTTATTTTAAAAGTTCCGCACCTGTCTTGCTTTGTGCGACTTCAAAGCTCACACCATGCGCGAGCTCTTGAACTTTAAGACCTTCGGGCGTGACGTCAAACACACCTAGATCGGTGATGATTCGATCAACAACACCCACACCCGTTAAGGGCAGAGAACAGTTTTTTAGGATTTTTAAATCCTCGGTACCGTCTTTTTTCTTTGCCACATGTTCCATGAGAACAATGACGCGTTTGACACCCGCCACCAAATCCATGGCACCTCCCATTCCTTTGACCATCTTGCCAGGAATCATCCAATTGGCCAGGTCGCCTTTTTCACTGACTTGCATGGCACCCAAAATGGAGAGGTTGATTTTTCCACCCCTGATCATGGCAAAGCTGTCGTGACTTCCAAAAATGGAAGAGCCTTTGATGGTGGTCACCGTTTGCTTACCCGCATTGATCAAGTCTGCATCCACCGCTTCATCAACTGGAAAAGGCCCAATGCCTAGCATGCCATTTTCTGATTGGAGCCAGACCTCAATGTCTGCAGGCACATGATTGGCCACCAGAGTCGGTATCCCAATGCCTAAATTGACATAAAAACCATCTTCCAACTCTTTTGCAGCACGAGCTGCCATTTGATCTTGACTCCAAGGCATGATTAAACTCCCGCTCTGTCTGTAATTGTTCTCTTTTCGATACGCTTTTCAGGATGTCGGTTGACAACAATCCGGTGAACATAAATACCTGGCAAATGGACTTGATCGGGAATCATTTCCCCTAACTCAACCAACTCTTCCACTTCAACCACGCATATTTTTCCAGCCATTGCAGCCGCTGGATTGAAATTTCTAGCCGTCAGCCTGAACTGCAAATTGCCCGATGGATCTGCTTTGTAAGCTTTGACCAACGCCACATCTGGAACCAAAGAGCGCTCCATCAAATAAGTCTCGCCATCAAATTCCCTGGTCTCTTTGCCCTCAGCAACCATGGTGCCCACACCTGTCTTGGTAAAAAAGGCTGGAATACCCGCGCCACCAGCCCTTAATTTTTCAGCCAATGTGCCTTGTGGTGTGAATTCCAATTCCAACTCGCCTGCCAAAAACTGGCGTTCAAACTCTTTGTTTTCACCGACATAAGAAGCAATCATCTTTTTGACTTGATGCGTTTCTAGCAGCTTGCCCAAACCAAATCCATCCACCCCAGCATTGTTTGAAATGATCGTCAGGTCTTTAACGCCTAAGTTTTTGATGGCCTCAATCAAGGCCTCCGGAATACCACATAGACCAAACCCTCCCACGGCCATCAATTGGCCATCGCTCACAATGTCCTTTAAAGCCGCAATAGCAGAATCAAATACTTTATTCAAAACTCACTCCTAAACCAAATATAGAGACTTCAATCGTGTACCGCATTCTAAGCCAGACCCAAGAAGTTCATTCACGAACACATGGGCCAGGCGAGAAAATCGACCATTACTGTGGGGAAAAACAATTAACTCACCAATTCAAGGATCCATGCGGGTAAATCCTCTGCTCTCTCAGTTGTTAAATTCACCCACACCATGGTTGCACCTCCACTGGCGTAAATCTTGCCAGGCTGATCGATGCGTTCGATGGTAGTCCATGACTCAAAGGTTTTACGAGCAGGTTCACTTGCAAACAACTTTAAGCGCAAATCACCAGGGTAAAACAATTGATGATGAAAATTACAAAAAGCATTCAATATGATGACTCTCGCAGTTGCAGACTTGTCATTCAATCCTAAACTGTGGAGCCAATCCATGCGAATGCATTCCATGAAACGAAAGTACGACACATTGTTGATGTGATTGAATGCATCCATGTCACCCCACCTGGTGGGCATCGTGAGTTCAAAAAGTAATTTTTTGTCCTCAGGAACGCTAAGTCTCATAAAGAGAATCCATCGTCAGCCGAGATGATCGAGCCATTGACAAAATGACTTTGATCTGAACAAAGCAAAACCAACAACGCATCTAAATCCCCTGCAGAACCCACTCGCTTTCTAGGCAGCATCTGAACGAGCTTTTGACCCTTCTCGGTTGACCAATGGTGATGATTGATTTCGGTGTCAATGTAGCCCGGACAAATGGCATTGACATTGATTCCAAAACGCCCCCACTCCAACGCCATCGCTTTGGTCATTTGGATCACCGCTGCTTTGCTCATGGCGTATAAGCCGATTTGAGGCAGAACCCGAAGACCCGCAACTGAGGCGATGTTGATGATGCGCGCACCAGGAAAACTGCCCTTTTCAACACCCATTGCGCGGCCAAGCATTCTCTTACCTACTTCTTGAGCCACAAAGAAAGCCCCTCGGACATTGGTATTAAAGACAAAGTCAAAGTCCTCGGGCTTTGCATCTTGAATTTTTTGCGTGGTGCTCACCCCAGAATTGTTGATGAGTATATCAATGGGGCCTACTTCGCTTTCAGCATGCTCAATGGCTTTTGAAATGCTGGATGTTGAGCTCACATCCAATTGAACCACATGCGCTTGAAACCCTTGAGACTCCAACTCAGCCCTCAAGTCCTTGAGCCGATCCATCCTCCTTGATGCAAGCACGACAGTGGCACCCGCATGGGCCAGCGTTTTTGCAAACTGAGCGCCCAAACCGCCAGAGGCGCCTGTAATGAATGCCACTCGACCTGATAAATCGATTGTATAAGCCATATTGGGTTAAGCCCTATAAAAACATCATTGACGTTAAAATGCAATTATTATGTCGTTCTAGGCTTTATCGCTCGATTGAACGAAAAAATTGTTCATTCGCTTTAAACTTTTCCGATTTTGAGAATCATTCACATGACAGACACCGAAATTCTTGCTCAATTTGGCCCTAGAGAGTCCATGGATTACGATATCTTGATCGTGGGTGCTGGCCCCTCTGGACTGGCCAGTGCCATCCATTTAAAGCAACTTGCCCAACAAAGCGGGACGGACATTTCAGTGGCCGTATTAGAAAAAGGCTCCGAGCCAGGTGCGCACATTCTCTCTGGCGCCATCATGGACCCCATTGCAATGAGCGAACTCTTTCCCAACTGGCAAGAATTAGGTGCCCCCCTGCACCAAAAAGTCACCGATGATGCCTTTTTGTTTTTAACCCCCCAAGGGGGCTTTAGAACCCCCAATTGGCTGCTGCCCAAAAACTTTCAAAATCACGGCAATTACATTGTCAGCTTAGGCGAAGTCACTCGCTGGTTGTCTGAGCAAGCGGAGGGCCTGGGCGTGGAAATATTCCCTGGTTTTAGCGCCTCGCAACTGCTGTTCAACGAGAAAGGCGCAATTCGTGGTGTGGCCACTGGCAACATGGGGGTCTTCAAAGACGGCACGCCTGGTCCTCAGTTCCAATTGGGCATGGAGATCAACGCCAAATACACCTTCTTTGCAGAAGGATCTCGAGGCCATTTGGGCAAACAAGTGATCTCTCACTTTAACTTAGACCGTGACAGTGACCCGCAAAGTTATGGCATTGGCATCAAAGAGCTTTGGGAAATTGATCCCTCACGCCACCAACCAGGCTTGGCCCTGCACAGCGCAGGTTGGCCACTTGAAAACGACACCTATGGGGGGTCATTTCTTTATCATTTACCAGACAACAAGGTGGCCGTTGGATTCATCGTAGGCCTTGACTATCAAAATCCATGGCTAAGTCCCTTTGAAGAGTTCCAACGATTTAAAACACACCCCAACATCAAATGGTACTTTGAAGGACATGTCAGCAAAGGGATTAAAGCGGGCAAGCGTCTGGCCTATGGTGCCAGAGCAATCACTGCGGGGGGTTTGCTGAGTCTGCCAAAAACCATTTTTCCAGGTGGTGCGCTCATCGGATGTGATGCGGGCTATTTAAATGCGAGTCGCATCAAAGGCTCACACGCCGCCATCAAATCAGGCATGTTGGCCGCTCAAGCAGCCTTTGAGGCCCTTTCAAATGCAAGGTCCCATGATGAGTTGAGTCTTTATCCCGAACTCTTTAAGAAGAGCTGGTTGCATCAAGAACTTTGGAAAGCTCGCAATTTCAAGCAATGGTTTAAGAAAGGTTTTGTCATTGGCTCGATCATGACGGGCATTGAGCAGTGGCTGCTTGGCGGACACATGCCTTGGACCATCCACAAAACAGCTCCCGATCACTTGTCCTTAAAGGATGCAAAGGATTGTGAGCGAATTGATTACCCTAAACCCGATGGCAAACTGAGCTTTGATCGACTCAGCAGTGTCTTTATCAGCAACACCAACCACGAAGAGAATCAACCCTCTCACCTGACGCTGAAAGATCCCAGCGTGCCCCTAAAAATCAACTATGCAAGATTTGCAGGCCCAGAGGCTAGGTACTGCCCTGCTGGAGTTTATGAATACATTGAGCAAGGCGACGGTCAAACCACCTTTCAAATCAACGCTCAAAACTGCGTTCACTGCAAAACTTGTGACATCAAAGACCCGACACAAAACATCGTCTGGGTCACACCCGAAGGCGGTGGTGGACCTGTTTATGGTTCGATGTGAAACTCTTTAAATTGAACTTCAACGATCTGATGCATTGAAAAAATAGAAATGAATATGACCCTTAAATTCACCCCTGAACACCAATGGATTCGCCTCACAGATGAAGCCGCTCTTTTGGCCACGGTTGGCATCACAGAGCATGCGCAAGAGACTTTGGGCGATATCGTCTTTGTCTCAACGCCAAACATTGGAGACGTCTTGACTCAAAACACGGTCGTGTCTGAGGTGGAATCTGTCAAGGCTGCATCTGATGTGTTTGCACCTGTCTCTGGTGAGGTCATTGAAATCAATCCATTGATCAAAGACGACCCTGGGCTCATCAATAAAGACCCCATGGGTGAGGGTTGGTTTTTTAAAATGAGGGTTGATTCAAAGGCAGATTTGGAGAAACTTCTTTCCTTGGATCAGTACCATAAATCAATAGGAAAATGAAAACAGGTAAAAAAATAAAAAAATTGATGCTGCGGCGCAGGTACGTGAAACAATTTCTCAACTTGAATACAAAATACGCTGATTTGTTGGCAATCGTTTAAATAACAAGCACGCCGAAGCAAGCCTTTAAACACACGGCTTTTTGAAGTCAAAGCTTCAAGTTACCCACAATTTCTGTGGACAACTTTAATGTGTTTGTCTGAGATGTTTCACACAAAATTAGTAAGTACTCGCTAACGCAAGGCCCAATCTTGTTTAAAGATGAAACAAATTAGCCATTGACAAAAATTTATTTTTTAAAATAGGCAGTAGCTAATCTTTCAATACCTTGCTTGATCAAATCGGTGCCTGAGGTTGCAAAAGACAGTCTAAGCGTACTGTGATCTGCTTGATCGGCAAAAAAGGGTGCCCCGGGAACAAATGCAACGCCTTGCTTGATCGCCCTCTTTGCAAACTCAGATCCATCTGTAAGCCCCCCGTTTGCGCCCGTCAATTTCGCCCAAAAGAACAATCCCCCTTTGGGTTGATTGAAGGCGAGACTTTCTCCAAAGTGCTCAGTTAAAGACTCTCCCATGGCCAAAGCCCTTTCAGCATACACCTGCCTCACGTGCTCCAAGGTCTTGGGCATTCGACCGCTTTTGAGGTATTGCGCTGCAGTGGCTTGTGCAAAAGTTGAGGTATGCGCATCGCTGAATTGTTTGCACATGGTTGCCCTTTGAAGCAAGGCTTGGGGTGCCACCATCCATCCGATCCTCAGTCCAGGACTCAAAACCTTGCTCAAGCTGCCACAGTAGACCAACCAAGACCTCGAACCGGGCACCAAGTGCGACAAAGACAACATGCTGGGTGCAGGCTCTCCCTCAAAGTACAAATCTCCATAAGGATCATCCTCGACCACCACCGTTTCGTACTTCACCGCCAACTCAAGCACCTTCAAACGCCTCTCAAGGCTTAACATTGCGCCACTCGGGTTGCCAAATGTAGGCACCAAATAGATCAATTTCGGACGATGCGTTTGAATCATGCCTTCCAGCAAGTCAACCCTCACCCCATGCTCGTCAATGGGCACGCCCAATACCTTGGGACCATACAGCCTAAAGCATTGAATCGTGGCCAAAAAAGTAGGCGCTTCAACCAGCGCCGTATCGCCCTCATCTAGCATCGTTTTGGCCACCAAATCCAAGGCCTGCTGACTGCCCGTTGTCACGATCAACCCCGAAGCCTCCATGTCCTTGATGCCTTTGGACTGCATGAAAAGCGCCAACTCTTCTTTTAAGGCAGGATAACCCTCGGTTGCGCCATACTGCAGTGCACTCCCGGGGGAGTCGTTTAAGATTTGTTCGCTTGCTTGCTTGATGCCTTGCACATCAAACATCGCGCTATCGGGAAAGCCCCCTGCAAAGCTGATGATGCCAGGCTGTCCAAGCAATTTAAAAAGTTCACGAATGGCAGATGTTTCTACCCGGTCAAGGCGATGAGAGAATTGCATGTGAAAATGAGGGCTATAAGCACTTTTAAAATTGAACGATGAAACGCGATCTTATTACACTTTTTTTCGAAACGCTCAAACAAGCCAATCCCAGCCCTCGCACCGAGCTGGAGTACTCAAGTGTATTTGAGCTGTTGTGCGCAGTGCTACTATCTGCACAGGCCACAGACGTGGGGGTCAACAAAGCGACCAAGGTCTTGTTTGCCGTTGCCAATACACCCCAAAAAATCTTAGATCTCGGTCTTGATCAACTCGAGGAGCACATCAAAACAATTGGTCTGTACAAAAGCAAGGCCAAGCACTTGATGGAGACCTGTGAAATTTTAGTCACACAACACAACAGCGTCGTACCCGATCAACGCGAACTCTTAGAGGCTCTTGCAGGCGTGGGACGTAAAACGGCCAATGTGATCTTAAATGTTGCTTTTAATCAACCGACCATGGCCGTTGATACGCATATCTTTAGGGTCAGCAACCGCGTGGGCTTAGCAAAGGGGAGAACACCCCTGGCCGTGGAACTTCAGCTCTTGAAACGCGTTCCTGCACAATACATGCAACATGCACACAATTGGCTTATATTGCATGGACGCTACATCTGCAAAGCACGCAGTCCTGAATGCATAAGTTGTCAAGTCTCTC
>Ga0114970_10004115_pt1 | contig 10616 bp, 6 predicted proteins | sample M_140205_XF_Meta_FD_87030 | JGI IMG/M metagenome (GOLD analysis project Ga0114970, IMG submission 87030) | Freshwater microbial communities from Lake Montjoie, Canada to study carbon cycling - M_140205_XF_MetaG | ecosystem: Environmental > Aquatic > Freshwater > Lake | place: Lake Montjoie... | reverse complement strand
CGCTGGAGTCGAATCCGTGATACTCCACGTCGATCGGTTTCGCCTTGAGATCGCCGACTGCCGCCAGGCTGACAGAGCGGGCCAGCGAAAGATAGCGGTCGATCAGGGACGGCGACATGGTGAGCACATCGGCCTGATTGTCGAAGCCGTTGCCTGAATCGTCGACGGGCAGGGCTTCGCCGGGTCTGCTATCCAGCGCCAGCAGGTCGCGGACAGCGTTGCTGTATTCGGCCCGGTTCAGGCGATGCGGCATGGTCCGACCGGGGTTCGGATTGGCCCGTGCTGCCTGGTCGAGGGCCGCCTCCAGGTTGTCCGCAAAGGCGGAGCGAGCGGCGCTGTCGGGGTGCGGCATACCTGTCGGCGGCATCTGCCCGCTGCCGACTTGCCGCAGCACGCGTTCCCAGACTCCAGCGTCGTCGCGCAACCGGGCGGCATCGATATTCTCAAGCACCACGCCGCCCGTCTTGAGGCGTTCGCTGTGACAGCCGAAGCAGTATTGCCGAACGAACTTGCCTCGAGCCTGCGCTGCGGCGGGCGTCTGGGCGCTCGCGGATGCGATGGCCAATGTCAGGCCGAATATGAATTTGACGTTCCGCGACGCGCCCACAACAGACATCCGAATCTCCCCGCACCAATATTTTAGAATAATCTGCGACTCATAGAGGTTCTAAAACTCACCTGATTGGCGGCCACGATCGAGCGGTGGTTTCTCGCTCACATTCGCCGGGTAGCCGGAGAACGCGCGCGTCCGGAGTGTCCTCGGATCCTCGGCATTGACGAACACTTCTTCACTCGTCGGCAGGGATTTGCAACTACATTTTGCGATCTGAAGAATCACACGGTCTACGATGTTGTCCGCGGCCGGAGTGAACTGGACGGAAGGATCGCGTTAGGGGCGTTCCGTCCAGTTCTGTGACTTTCGTTTCGCTACGGATGCTTTGCTCAAAAGCGCGAACCAGCGGTATTCGTTCCAGATCGGACTGGGTCACAATCCACTGAAAGAGATGTTCTTGTGCAATCCGAATCCGGCCACCGTGGGGCAAGACCGCAGAGGCGCGCAGTTCGTCCTCTTTAGCGTTTATCAGCCGGACAAGAGCACGACCCCGAGATGAGAGCGGCACCACGAAACGGGGGACCATTTGCCTATCGTTCCAGTCGATTAGATAGTCCCCAAAATCGATGTGCGCCAGGTCCTGTGAAACAAGAAACTCGATGTAAGAAAAAAGAAAATTGTATTCCTCTGAGCTGAGCCCCATGCCGAACTCCGACCCAGCCTCGAGGAGGTTCAATCCTACGAGATCCGTGACGAGGTCCATCCCGAAGTGCAGAGATCGGACAATATTGGGCAGACCGTTCACGAAGAGTTGAAAAAAAGACAGCGGACATGCGGCTTCCCTCGACCGGGCCGCCACCATCAGCTTCAATAATTCACGTAACGACTCAGCAAATTCCTGGCTGGTCACTCCGGAGTTCTCGAACAAGGTTGTTCTACCCGTCAGCCTCAGTTCGGGGATCTTGGGGATGGAGATGCCTACGGTCCTGTCCTGCGCACCACTTCGGTGAGCGTGTCGGACGTCAACCCAGAAAGTATCTACGGTGTCGGGCTTGCGGAGCATCAAGATCACAGGGATCGGGAAGCGCTCTCAATAGAGCCGATGCTTTTCGTCAGGGAAGAAACGCCAGCAAGCTCCATCATTGTGGGTGAAGTAAGACGGGCCAGATTTCACTTGGACCGCAACGAGACGCCCAGTTGCAGATCCTGATTCGTCTACATATTCCAACTGACCATCGATTCCGACGTCCTTGATTTGGTTCTCTCGCCAAACCAATCCATTGGTGGCGGCAAACTGGGCAACGGCATTCACGCCCAAGCTCTCGTTCGTGAACGTCGCATCAACCTTCGGGAAGCGGCTCATCAGCCTACAAGATTACATCGTATCGCGGTTCCTTGATTTTGATTGGTCAAGGGAACTTGAAGGTGATACGGATCGATCCCGGTCGTTTGTCCAGTAACCCAGAGCGCGCGCAAGGGAGTTCATCCCACGCCGTGTTGGACAGTGGCGGTTTGCAACCGTGAAGGGCGATGTGGAGCGGGAAGCGAATCGACTGCCACTCTTCAGCATCGAGCACAAGTCATTGATTCCATGGAGCCAAGCTCGTCGCAATGGCGGTAGTGGCGATGTTTGGCGGGACTTTCTATTAGGGGAAATAAAGGAAGGGCGGACGACTACATGTGAGTCAATCCGCCCTGAACCAGAAACAAGCCAGTCAAACTAGACCTGCCCGACGACTTCGAGTGCGGCGCGGAGGCCCGGCACATGCGGCACGGCGACCCTGCTCAGCTACATTTCTTTTCGGCGGTCTGGCCGCACTTCAGTTCCAGTGTTGCTATCCACTAAGCAGCGTTTTCAGCGACGTTGAACCATGATCCCCACAAAAGTCCCCACAGTCTGCTAAAAAGTCTGGATTTTGGGAGGGGGAAAGGAGTGCAAGTCTATGAAAAGTTTGGCTCCTGAGGTAGGATTCGAACCTACAACATTTCGGTTAACAGCCGAATGCTCTACCGTTGAGCTACTCAGGAGCAACTTTTTTTATCTTACAACACCCTATTTTATGGCGTCGAGATCACGGACCAGGCTTCGAAAAAGTGCCAGGCCTTTCAGGTGTCGCGGCGTCAGTTCAAACTGAATGTAATTCGTCAGATAGAGGTGCGCCAGCGCACCGTCAAACCCTCGTTCTGCCTCCGCCTGCGCCACGATTTCGTCCATGTGGTCCCGACCCCAGTGCCACGACGCCACGAACGCCTCCCGCAGACCCGGCTCGTCCAGTACGGTCCCTTTGCCTGCCCATGCAGCGAACACCATCGGCAGCCCGGTCAACTCTTTCCACTCCGCCCCCAGATCCAGCCAGTTCCAGCCCAGCCTCTCCGGCTCCAGCCGCAGCGCCGGATCGCCAATCACCAGGGCGGCATCGCTATCGGCCAGCATCGCGTCCAGGTCCGGGGCATGCGTGCGCAACTCGGACGTTACTCCATAGCGTTCCCGCAGCAGGATCCGCGACAGCGCCACGGAGGTTCGGGAACCGGAATCCACCGCAAATGTACGGATCTCGCGAAACGGCTTCTTCGAGAACAGCAGGATGCTTCGTACTGCACCTTCACAAGCGATCCCCACGTCGGGCAGCAATTCCAGCCCCATCCGTTCGATCTCGGCGCACGGCACCAGACCAATCTGCGCTTCATTGCGGGCCAGAGCTTCCGCACATCGTGCCGGAAGGTCAAATCGGAAGTCGAAACGACCGCGCTGCGGGCCGTGCAAAAAACCCCAAACGAGGGGCCATGTATTCAGGTAACTGACGGCGGAAACGCGCAATTTTCAAGTCTAGCCAATCGCCTTTCGCGCGAGGCGGCTAAAATCGATAGATGCTCACCCGCCGCAAACTGCTTCAATCCACGCTGGCTCTCCCTGTTGCTCTTCATGCTGCTGACAAGGCCCGCTTCCTGGGGATCACGGTGATGCCCGAGGATTACCAGGTGGAGGGCATTGAGCAGGTTCTGCGCAACGTGAAGTCCCGCGCAGGTGCCAACGCGGTGGCCACCTCCCCCTACGTGATGGAGCCTTCTGACCCGCAGCATGGGCAGCGCCAGCCCCCTATCGACGCCGGAGCCGGTGGCGTTCGCCTCCTCGACCGCCCTCTCTGGGGAAAGCGGGAGCTCTACACTTCTTCCTCCCCCAGTTTTGTGCCGAATCTCAAGCTCTACCAGGGCCTTGCTTACCAGCCCTCTGCGCCGGATAACCTCACCCGCAGTCAGGGGCAGATCGTTCGCGATTTCCTGCGCGCGTCAAAGGCTGCGGGCCTGAAGACCTACTTTCAGATCCAGTCGGTCATCCCACCCGATTACATCGTGACGTCGGGTGGCCCCACCGAAGAGGACAAGCCGCGCCTCCCGGACGGCACCGTGCCGAAACGGCGCGTCGGGAACACCGGCAGCCTGGCCTCTCCCGGCATCCGGCGGTATACCGAAGCGCTCATTACCGACCTTTGTCAGCAATACCCTGAAATTGACGGCATTCGGATGGACTGGCCCGAATACCCGCAGTACACGCTCGATGACGCCTTTCTCGACTTCAGCGCTCCGGCCGAAGCCGCTGCAAAACGCCTGGGGTTCAATTTCGCGAGGATGCGGCGCGAAGCCGGAGATCTGTATCGACACCTTCATGGCAGCCTGACGGATCAGGAACTGCAGAACCCCGCGTTCGCTCTCCTCCCCGCCTTCAGTCGCAGCCCTGGCTTGCAGGATCTGGGCCGGTTCAAAGCAGCCCTGATGAGCGAACTCCTCTCCGGCTTCCGTACCGCTTTGACCGCCGCCGGAGGTCCCAAAAAAGAACTCGTCCCCAACGCCTTCCCGCCGCCCTTCGCCTTCTCCTCCGGAATGGATTATCGCCTCGCAGCCAGACACGCCAATGGCATCAGTGTGAAGCTCTACACCATGCACTGGCCCATGATTCTGCGTTTTTATGGCGATGCGCTTCTGGCGGCGAACCCCGGAATCTCGCAGGCGCTTCTCACGAAACGGCTTGCCGACATTCTCCGCATCAACGACGGCCCCGGCCACCCGAACCTGACGGACTACTCCTACCCCGGGCCGGAAACAGCTCACGGGGCGGGTGTGGAGGCCCAGCGTGGCAAGCTCCGGATGGCGCAAAAGGCTGCTGGTTCGGTTCCGGTCTACGCTCTGGCGCACGGGTATGGGCCCCTGACGGACTTTGAACAGCGCCTCGGGGTAGCCTGGTCCGCCTCGCAAAACAAAGTCTGGATCAACCGGTACGGGTACCTCACCGACGAAAAAATGGATGCCGTCGGGCGCGTTTGCCGGTAGTGCTCAGCCACCAGCCGGAACACCTCTGGGGCAAACCCGTGGTAATTTGGCTATAGATCAGTTTTTTCGGCTCACCGGCTTCTACCATACTGCATGAGACCTGTTCTCGTTTGCCTAGCTGCGCTTTTGTCGCTTGTCACTGTGGCGTCGGCTCAGATTACCCTGAACCCTACTCCGTCGCGAGCTATTGGGCAGACTTCGCTCAAACTGGATAACTTCTCGCCGAATCTGGCAGAAGGTCGTGAGCTATTCAGCCCACAAGGGGTTGCTCTGGACCTTACGACTAATCCCCCTGGTCTCTACATCGCCGATACCGGCAACAATCGCGTCCTCGGCTTTCGCAGCGCCCTCGGGTTCGCGAATGGCCGCAAGGCCGACATTGTTATCGGCCAGGCGGATTTGGCCTCCACAACCGCCCAAGGCCCGAATCGTGGCAGTGCGCCGCGTGTCACGGGGCTGGCCTCCCCCACATCCCTCACGGTCGATACGAAAGGGAATCTGTATGTTGTCGATGCCGCCAACAATCGCATACTTCGTTTCCCGAAGCCGTTTACCCAGGCCGGGGACCAACTCCCGGACTTCGTCATCGGCCAGCGCGGGTTCACCACGAACGGCACCAACCAGGATGGTGTCTCGGCAGCAACCCTGGCGCTGAGCGTTCCCGCTACCGGGGGGAATGTCAGCACCTCTTTCTCTTCCCTGGCTTTCGATCCGAGCGGGAATCTTTGGGTGACGGACCCTTTCAACAATCGTGTCCTCCGCTACAACGTCAAAGACCTGGGGCCGGATTCTCCGCCGGGTCCGGCGGCCGAAATTGTTCTGGGGCAATCGGATTTCACAACCTCCACCTATACGCCCCGAGGGGCGGCGACCACCAGTCTGAACGCCATTGGTTTGCCCGCCGGGTTGGTCGTGGATTCGGCCGGGCGTCTTTACGTCGCAGAGGCTCTCTCGGCCCAGCGCGGGCGCATTCTGTTTTGGAACGCACCTTTGTTTACGGGGCAGGCAGCTTCGCGCCTCCTGGGGGTCGTTACCGACTCGAATCCCCCGACCGTCAGCGACCTCCAGCTCAATGCCAGCCCGGCAGGTCTGTTTCTCGTGGGTAGTCAGCTGGGAATTGCAGATACCTTCAACAACCGGCTTCTCCTGTATCGCCCCGCAACGCAATGGACCGCTGACACTCAGAATCAGCAGGCTGCGGAGGTTGTTGGCCAAAAAGACTTTTTCACCGGCACAATCAATCAGGGTCTGCCCTCGCCAGGTCCGGGCACCCTTGCCCGGCCTGTAGCGGCAGCGTACGCGAACAACGAGCTTTATGTAGTGGATGTCCTGAATCACCGTGTCGTCGTCCTACCCAGCGCGACTTCGGGTTTTGGGCCCGCTGTCCGGATCATCGGGCAGGACCTGGCGGATCAGGGTGCGCCCAATCTGATTGAAGGCAGAGAGTTCAATTTCACGCAGGGCGGCGATGCCGGCCTGGCGGTTGATCTCGCCTCCAATCCGCCCCGACTTTACGTCGCTGACACCTACAATCACCGTATTCTTGGCTTCAAAGACCTTCGGAACATCCCCTTTGGGGCCAAAGCAGATATCGTCATCGGGCAGCCGGACTTCCAGCACAACCTCATCAACTATCCGGCCAACGATGGCAACAGGCCGAACCAATCCGGCCTGTCCAGCCCTACCGGACTTTATGTGGATCCGGACGGCAATCTCTTCGTCGCTGATTCAGCCAACGGCAGAGTGCTTCGCTTCCCGAAGCCGTTCGAAAACTACGTTCCCGGCGTCCTGCCGAAGGCCGACCTACTGCTGGGGCAACTGAATTACTTCACGCGCATTCCGGATGCCTCGGCCCGGACCATGGCCTCACCTTACGGGCTTGCCCAGGCCAGCGAGCAGGGGTTGCTGGTGTCCGATGCTGGTAACAACCGCGTCCTGTTCTTCCGGGGTACTTCAAAAACCTTCACCAGCGGTCAGTCCGCCGCCATCGTCTTCGGGCAAAAAGACTTTAACTCCTCTGCCCCCGGCAGTGGCCCGAATCAGCTGAGCGCGCCCCGCCACATCGCTACCGATTCCGACGACCGGCTCTATGTGGCCGATGCCGGGAATGGCCGCGTTCTCATTTTTGATCACGCGCCCAGCTCCATTCCCGATGCCTCAGCCGCTGTCACGCTTACCAATGGCCTGAACAGCCCCCGAGGGATGTATGTGAGTATTGCCACCGGCGATATCTGGGTGGCGGATGCGGGGACGAATGTTGCGATCCGGTTCCCCGGTTTTAACGCATTGGCCGCCAACGGCTTTGCGGCCAATGCGGCTATCCAGTCGGTTAGTCCCCGCGCGGTCACTCAGGATCAGTGGGGCAACGTGTTCATAGCGGATGCCGCCAACCGCGTTGCCATCCATGTGCCTGGCCTGGCGTCGCTGAACGCCGCGAATTATCTTTTCAGCAATGCCGCCGCGCCCGGCATGATCGGCGCACTGTACTCGCGCGGCAATCAGCGCCAGTTCGGGGAACAGACCGAAGCCAGCACAAAGATCCCGCTGTCTCGCACCCTTGCCGGGCTCCAGTTGCTGTTTGATAAGCAGCCAGTACCGCTGTTTTCGGTGAGTCCGGACCAGATCAATTTTCAGGTCCCTTACCGTGCCGCGACCAGCGGGACGGCAAATCTGCAAGTGGTCGAGGTCGCCACCGGGCGAATCCTCGGGGAGACGACTCTGGTTCTGGCCCCGGCACTGCCCGGAGTGTTTACCCAGGCTGCAAACGGCAGCGGTGCGGCCGTCGCGCAGAATCAGGATGGGACGCTCAATACCGAAAAAAATCCCGCCGTCGCCGGGTCCGTTATCACCCTGTATGGCACCGGCCAGGGCGTCATTGACAATCCTCCGGCTGATGGCGAAGCCGCTACGGGGCCACTTTCTTCCCCCCGCCCCCCCACCGTTTTCATCGGGACCGAATTTGTGACCGGCGGCGATGTTCTGTATTCAGGTCTGGCCCCGTCACTGGTGGGTGTGTGGCAGGTGAATGTCCGTATTCCGAAGAACCAAATCACGCTGCCGGATAACCCCACTCAGCTGCTCATTATCCAGAACAGCGTCGCCAGCGGTGGTGCCGGACAGGGCCGTAGAGTCATTATTTACGTCAAACAGCCGTAGTCGGAACTAGTCGCCGTAAACTACGTGACGCCGGACTGCCGTCGCCTTGCCGGTCGCATCATCCACATCCACAATTACCGAATGCAGCTCGACCATGCCCTTCGCCGGTTCCATTTTGACTGGCTGCTGGCTCAGGAATTTGTGCAGGATGGGATCTTTCTCCACTCCGATAACGGAGTCGTACGGGCCGGTCATCCCGCAGTCGGTTTGGTAGGCTGTGCCCCCGGAAAGAATGCGCGTGTCCGCTGTGGGGATATGGGTATGGGTGCCAACCATGGCTGAGACCCGGCCATTCAGATACCAGCCCATCGCAATCTTCTCGCTGGTGACCTCGGCGTGGAAATCGACGAACTTTACCTTCACATCAGAGGGAAGTGCCGCCAGAATCGCATCGGCCTTGCGAAATGGGCAATCTGTGTTCGCCATATAGACGCGACCCTGCAGATTGATTACCGCGATCTTCACGCCGGTCGGAGTCTCGTGAATGTAAACCCCCGAGCCAGGTGAAGGGTCGGGATAGTTCGCCGGCCGCAGGAGGCGTGGCTGATGAACAAAGTAACTGAGGATCTCTTTCTTATCCCAGATATGGTTGCCGGTGGTAATCACATCCACGCCATAGCTGATCAGGTCCTGTGTAATGCCGGGCGTGATGCCAAAACCGGCTGCGGAGTTCTCACCGTTTGCGATGACGACATCGATGCCTTCGGTGGCCCGAATGTCCTCCAAATGATCAGCTACGATGCGGCGTCCGGCATGGCCGAAGATGTCACCGATGAATATTAGTCTCAATTCAGGAGTTTGACATATGAGAAGCGGTGTCCCACACGATCGCACAAAATTGCCGCATTTCTTCAAAGCCGGCAGCCCGGTAGAATCGCATTGCTCTGCTGTTGGAAGTCGTGACCGTCAGCGTCACCCGGGATGCGCCCCCCTCTGCCATCGCCAGCATGGCACGGCGTAGTAACTCCCGCCCCAGGCCACTGTTTTGCGCCTCCGGCACAACGCAGATTTGGGTAATGTGCGCTGTATCACGGGCCACAAAACTCGTCAGAATCGCCCCCGCCAGGCACCCTGTCTGCCGATCACTCGCGAAGAATGAGGCGGGGCGAAAGAACTGACCACAGCCACCGACCTCCATCAGGGAGCGAACAAACTGCCCCGCTCCCCCTTCCGTCGTGAATTGGTCATTGATCTGGCCGTCCACATGGCGCTCATAGGAGCGGGCAATCAGTTGCGACAGGGGCTCACGTCCCATGGGGTGCCATTCTTCGAAGTGGAACCTCTGTTCAAGCTCTGCGCGGTTGTGCGGGGCCAGATATGTCGCCGGATCGCGGGAGAGCATGTGTCGGTCGAAGACTCTCACAAAGCGTTCTCGTTCGAGTGCCCGCGCGATATGTGGAGCTACCAGCATGAGCTGACTTTCCACTCTCAAAATGCCAGGTGTCCCGGTGAGCGCATCCAGAAGTACTTTGAAGACGGTCATCTCCGAGTCCGTCTCCCGCCAGGCTCGGCGCAGGTAAACGTCGCCGATCAGGCCCTTGGGTTCCTCCAGCACCGTATAACCATATCCGGCAACCGTAGTCCCGTCCATCAGAGCCACCCCCGGCAGCCCGCGGGAGCCAACGTAGCGACGGACCTGCTCTGCGTTTGCCGAAAAATCCCAGTGCAGGACCTCCTCCCACTCTGCGATCTCCTCCTGAAGCAAGGGCTCGATCTGCTGCAGATCTACCTGGCGAAGGTCAACGAGTTGGAGTCCTGATTTAGTCACGCAGACCAGAGTCGCTCCGGGAGGTTAGTTGGCTTCCACTGTTTTGGGCCAGATAGAGCCCTGGGGCGAGGTCTCATCCACCCCGGGATAATGCCGCCCCGGCAGGATGAAGTGGTCGTCGCAGCGTGGTTCGTAGGTTTCGTCGCCGCCCACCAGAATCTGCGGGCTGTTGTAGTGGGCGGGTTCTCCGTTGATGATCCTCTGCGGATACGGCGCTCTCTGGCCGCAGCGTGTGCAGTAGGATGTCATCCACATGCAGCGGTCTTCCGCGAGGAGCGTCAGGTCCGGCGTGGAGCCAAAAGGTTCGCCCCGGAAGTCAAAAGCGAGGCCCGCTCCAATCACATCGTAGCCCTGCTCCAGAAGGTGCTTCACCAACTGAAAAAAACCCGAGTTGCGCGAAAAAAACTGCACCTCATCGAAGGCGATGATTTCAAATTTGCAGCCCAGTTCGGATTCCCGGGCGCTAAGGATGGGCCAGAGATCACTGGGGTCACTCGCGGTGATTTCTTCCGCAATGTCCTCGTCACCGCGTCGGCTGCGGATGGTATTCATGCCACTGCGGGTGTCGGTGCGGGGTTTGAAGACTGCGATCTTCTTGTTGCCGTAGCGACGCAGCGTTTCGATCTCTGTCAGGAGATGCCGCGTTTTGCCCGAGGCCATATTACCGATGAAGAGACGTAAGAACTTTCCGCGCGCCAATGGGATTTCGGGCTCCAGTAGAGAAAGTGTAACAAGACAGCCACATAGGGCTGCCGTGCGTAAATGGTTCAGGACGCGCAACATGGAAAACACCTTAGTTCTTGAGCCCGGTCG
>Ga0114970_10004114_pt1 | contig 10616 bp, 15 predicted proteins | sample M_140205_XF_Meta_FD_87030 | JGI IMG/M metagenome (GOLD analysis project Ga0114970, IMG submission 87030) | Freshwater microbial communities from Lake Montjoie, Canada to study carbon cycling - M_140205_XF_MetaG | ecosystem: Environmental > Aquatic > Freshwater > Lake | place: Lake Montjoie... | reverse complement strand
TACAATAGTAATACGAACACATACAATATGGCCTATGTACCGCCCCATCTACGAAACAAGCAATCAAAGCATGCTCCGAGACGCGAACAGGTCGTGAAAGTAGCACCACCAAAACTACCCGCGGAAGATAGTTTTCCTGCTCTTGGAAATGGAACACAACGTTCTTCGTGGATTGGACGTAAGTTTGCCGATCTAGCAACCGAATGGAACGAAGATGACGAAAAGCGTCAACAAGAAGAGTCTGAAATCATAAAGTCTCAACGACATGATTACACGGTCGTTTTGCCGAGATTTCAAAACATTCGAAAGTTTGAAGAGCCGGAAGACAAATACAAAGAACTAGAGGTTTCTCCTTCAACCAATCAATCTGAAGACGGGTGGAAAACAATTGAACGCAAGAAGCAGCAAAAACCCAATGAACGAAAGGAAAAGACATTTGAAGACTATGAAAAGGAGGAAGAGAAAAAAGAAAAAGAGGATGACACTGTTTGGGATGTTCCTGAACACGAGACTTGTTGGGACGAGCGTTACTGAGTAGATTCCGAAGTAAATGCAGGGACACTTGTTGGTTTCATGAACAATCCACGTACCCATTTTCCAAACGTTTGACCTGCTAACACAAGATACATTCCATTTGTGGTCTTGGATTGTTGATAGCCATAATACACGCCTGCAACCAACGAAATAAGCAAACACAAAACATTAAACAATTCCAAAAATCCATTTACCTCTATCTGTTTCGACACCCATTCGTGAACAGCATTTTTTTTCTTCGATTCTTGTTGTTTGTTTTCGTCGCCAAGAGGAGCACTTTTCACATCTTTTACATCGGGTTTACGTCCCGAACGTTTGCATCGCATATATGTTTTTCCGTCATTAGGCATGGGTCCACCAGGAAGTTGTTCGATATCATTAAAAAACACGTCTCGACTACCCTGTTGCTGAATAGGTCTTGAGCCCGCAAGTACATTTTTCACGAGCAAAGCAAAATCATTTGAGTCAATATTGATCATTGACTTAAACACCACCCATTTGGATTGTTGACAGGGAGGAAGAACCATTGACCCGTCATACACAAAATACGATCCTGCAGGCGGAACCATCATAAACAAGCCCCATTGTTCTCCCAGGCTAACCGATGTGGATTCTACGCTCGGATTCGCATACGAAACAAATGCATTGAAAAAATGCGACGAAGACGTTTGCGCAGGATTCACTCGCACCAAAGAACTTACGCAAAGAAAACCAGACGTTGGGCTAGAAAATATGGCGACAACTTCTGCGTCAGCCTGAATATTTTCGACAGTATGATGGCTTGGGTGCGTGACCAACAGAGTTTGACACGAATAACTTTCACCTGCAAATTTGCAACTTCCCAGACCTGTCTGGCTTTGCAAAATCAAGCCTTCATCTGAAATAATTACATTTGCTTGCGAAATATATGTGTCATCGAACGTGAGTTCACACATTAAATCGCAAGGTTTTGCGGAAGATTGGGAAAGGTTAATGGGGCTTTGTTCGGATCCACTGCATTGACCACTCCAACTAGAACTTGATCCGTATATACTCATTTGTAGTTTCCTGTGATTTTGTATCTCGGAAAGAAACAATGGATCCGCTTGTTTCTGTATTAATTGTTCTTTCAATTTTACTGGCGTTGTCGTTTGGCGGAAATGTGCTGTCTCTCACAGGAACTAGCGGGAAAATTGGAGCATTCTTTAGCGGATTACTACCAAGTGTATCCCTACAAGGAAGTTCTGACTTGGCGTTTGATTTTGTGAGTTTGTTGATTTCCTTTTCTCCCAATGTATTTTTTGCGTTTGGGTTTTTACTTGATATCTTTAATTCCTCATATCATTACTCGATTCCCAGCATAACGGCTTTGTGTGCTATGATCTTGAACTCCTTGGGTGGAGGATTTGCAGTAAATGCTGTTGAACTAGCAGGATATTACTCTGGAAAATTGTATGACAATATAGCATCTAAACATTTCGGAAAGGAAGTTCCTATACGACCACCGCCTGGAATTTTCAGCACAAAGGTCCCTGAACCAGAAAAATCGGTGGAACTCAAGCCTTTTCGATCAATTCTAGATGATGTGAATGCTGGACCAACTACCGACACACGTGCATCCGAAAGCGTACTTAATAAAATTCAACGAGACCGACAACGAGAACGAAGCCAACCGAAAGGCCAAAAAGTCAAACAAGCAGGGGGATCCACTTCTTCCGTGAACACATGCTCGCTTCCTGGATTTGCATGGCTTGAAAATGATATTGCTCCTCAAGGTATTGTTATGTCCATGACAATTCTTTCTTATCTTTTGTATGAACTTTGGGATCACGGGTTGTTTGAACAAAGCATTGGACTTTCCGTGACAACTGGTATCGTGTTTCTTATGCAAACCGTTAACTTAATCGGCAATGGTTGCTTAGAAAACTATCGATTCAAGAACTGGTCGATTTTGATCGCTTTATTGATTGCAGTGGCGTCTGGAACGTCTTCCTATGCGATTCAAAAAAGAATTTTGGGATCAGTTGTCATGCCATCCACAAACTCCAAGCAAACCGTTGGAACTACTTCTCAGAAATCCGCATTTGAAAGTATCATTAGTGTCGGTGAAAAATCAGGACAAAGTGAACCCGTAAATGATCAGGATCAATTTGTATGTGAGGCATATAAAGACGGAGAATTAATAACGTCTACGATTGTTGACTAATTTTTAGAGCACTTCGCAGAATTCTGTAGTATCCAGAAATATTCGTTCCAGAATGCTTTTCGGTTAACATAACAGTTCCCTGCGAATTCTTTGCTTCAAACACAATTGTCGGCACAACTCTTACCCCGTATTTTTGCGCAAATCCTTCCTTGTCTTCGTGCGTATTGATAGTTGTCCATTGTACTTGGGAAAATTCTTCTTTTAAATCTTCAACTGCAGGTTTGAGAGCTACACAAGGTGCACATGTGGGAGACCAGAAGTGATAGGCTTGAACACTCATTCTTCTTTTGTTACTGTTACGTCTGTTTTTATTAAACCGCTTTCCGTTTTAAGTCTATATAAATTGGATCTGTGCAGTCGTTGTTTTTCCACTTCAAATCCTTTTTTTTTGAGAGTTTTCGAGAACACAGCAATCAAGGCTTTTCGCAATTCAAGCGTATCCAGTTTTTCCATGTTTTCGAAGCACCAGTTTATCAATTCAACTTCGTCTACAGGCGGACCCATGAGTTTCAAAGGACATCCTTCCAAAACCTCTTTTGAAGGTTCAATTATTTTTTCTTTTTCGGATGGATTCAGAACTTCCACAGCCATTCTGTCCACAATATGATTGTTTCGGCTCTGTTCATCCACTCCTCCCGTATGTGCCTTTACATACGTAATATTAAAAGACTTGAACTTTGATAATCTGTTAGACGTATCTTCAATCAAATCTTTGTGCATCACATCTCCTCCTTGCGAGGTTCGCCAATTGTTTCGTATCCACGCAGAAATCCATGTCGTCAAACAGTTTTTTGAATAGGTTGAATCTGTATATATTTTCAAATCGGTTTCCAGCAAAGGAAATGCGATTTCTGCGGCCTTTACTGCTTCGGAAATAGCCATTAGTTCTCCACGTTGATTGGTTTGTAACTCTTCCTGAGGCACTCTACCCGCATTCGAAACTTGCTTGTGTTCTGGCAAATAAAACGCCCATGCCGCCTGAGCATCTTCTTTGCCATTTTTTGAGCATGCGCCATCCGTATAAATTTCTACCTTCATACTTCCTTGATATTTGGTATATGTATATTTGTCGACATTCGTTTTACGACACACCGACTCTGAATCGCAGATTGAATGACTGTGGGATCTTCTACATGAAACCATACTCTGCACTTAAACGAACGCTCTTCCAATGAGCGTCGAATCATTTGCTGACATGAAAACGTTAAAAATTCCGAGTGCCATACCAACAGCACACGTATTTGTTTTTCCTGTTTTTCTGCAACTTGTGAAATCCAGTTATAAAACCAAGGCGAAAATGTCTCGACTGTATTGACAACTGCCGCATCGATTTCCGTAAATTCACATTGTCTTTCGTATGTTTGTTTGTATTCGTTCCAAACCTTTTGAGTCTCTGAATCATTCAAAGGCTCAAAAAGTATATAGTGTGGGGGAGGATATTGCATTGTCTATTCCTTGTTTAGCTTAATGTAGACCCAAGAATCTTCTTCACAGGAATGTCTACAGAGACAATATACAAACTGTTTTCGGTCGCAACGATATAGCAAGTCTCACACTTAAAAATGTTTTGAATTGTCGATGTATATTCGCTATCCGATTTTACAATGTATTTTGTATTATCTGCTTGCACTCCAATACAGCACTTCTTGGCAACGCTATCCTGATAATAATCTAGATAAATGGGCTTGTCTTCATCAATAGCCAGTTGGGCTGCACGCATTAACACACTTGCAGATGGTATTGCCATTTATTTTACCAGTTGTTTCTCATTTAGTGTATTGAACGCATTTCAATACATCTTCGAGACGAAATCGCGATCGCATAGAAAGACTCGGTAGGTCTGGTCGAGGAATGTCTAGAATTTCCCGGATAGCCTTTTGTATCAGTTGTTTTAGAACAATAGATGTTGCGGGAAGAACTTTTGAACTTTCAAACAGGAAATCAACATACTGCGTCACGTTTTCCTCTGCCTGTTCGGTTTTTTGCTGCTTTGCGATTACCAGCAGTTCTTGAATCACATCTTGTAGAGACGTAAGCATAATGTCTTCATTGATTAGATTTCGGACAAACAACTGAGTGAGAAATTTTGCATATCCTCTACGAGTTTGTTTTTGCTTCATCCACAGAATAACCTTGTTATCAAAATCTGCTTCAGAAACTTGAGGGTATGTCAGAGTAACATTGTTGTCATACAATTTCGTAAACATCTTGGCTTGTGTAGACAGATCTTCCGATACTTCCGAAAACTCTTTTTGCAGAATCAACGCAAAATCCCCAAGAATTCCTGCATACATAGATTCTGTAATCGCCTTGTTAAACACCAACGTGGTAATTCGTAGACGAAACTCCTCGTCTCGCTTGGAAATAATTGTGATAGCCTGTTCCGAGAGTTTTTGAATATTTTGCAAACTGAGTTTGTTTAGAATTGCAAAGACTTCGTGATAATCCTTGTCATCCTTGTCCCTGATTTTGCTTACATAGGTTGCCAAAGCCTTTTCTCGCCAATTCTGGACTTCTTGCTTTGGCCGAAATGTTGCGTGTTTTGCAGGGCGAAAGGGTTTGTACACCACAGGCATGATTCGAAGTTTTGCGATGTTGTCTTGCACGGACTTCGGCAACGAAAGTTTTGCCCCAAAACGAACCCCATAGATTTGCGAAACTGTTAGGCTCATTTGTACTACTACATACGATTCTGTTAAAAACGAATCCATTTCCAGTCTACATCAAACTATCGTAGCAATAGTACAAATGGGATCAACCATAGAGACCACAAAACTCCAATATTCTTGGATTCTGTGGTATCATGATCCCGACAACAAGGATTATTCGTTTGAAAGTTATGTTAAAATCGCGGACATGTCGACTCCGCAGCAATTCTGGACGATCGTAGACTCCATTTCCAAAGAAGCATGGGAATCTGGCATGTTCTTCTTCATGCGCAGAGGATTCAAACCTCTGTGGGACGTCCCCGAAAACGAGGCGGGAGGCGCATGGTCCAAAAAAATAGATGCTGCGAACGTATACACTACATTTATTGACCTGATGGTGAATTGTATTTGCAATGAATTTCTTGTGCATCGCAAAGAAACTCTTGTAGGAATTACGCTGTCTCCCAAAGGCCAGGCTTCCATCATCAAAATTTGGAATACGACTACAACCGTGTCCGATACGTCCTATATTAATCCAGGAATGACTGGATTTAAAATTGGGGATGATGTTACGTACACAGCACACAAATCAAGACCTAAATAAATACAATGAAACTGGAAATAGAATTTAACAAAGAAAAAATCATACAATGTTTGCAAACAAATATACAAACACTCATTTACGTTTTGTATGCATGGTTTACCACAGATGGTGAAATTTTAGGGTATATTCTTGGAATATGGCATATTATCATTTCCATAACTATTTTCGTGTCTATCTTGCTTTCGCACACCTTTTTTCCGTTTGTCTGGTTTCAATTAGGATGTTTTCTTTGCTTGTTGTGTATCTGGATACAACATGTTTGTTTGCACGTATGCGTCGTCTTTCTTGCCGAAGTTGATTTCACCAAGAAACACCCGCCGTTTTACACCGTTGTACAAAATACAACTGGACTGAGATTAGAAGAATACCAAACACCGTTTTTGCTTGTCGAAACAACTGTTGTATGCTGCCTTTTTCTCGAACTTTTAGGGAAATTTTCCTTGTTTCTTTTTGAAGTCTATAACAATGCGTTTGTTGTTTGTTGATGGCTGGAACTCTTTCTGGCATTTTGTTTTCGGGTGTTTGTCAGTGTTTTCCTGGCAAATAACCTTTTTCTTTTCTCTCTATCAACTTTTGGATCCTTTTGAAACAAATATTCTTGTAGATTTTTCTGAGTTCTTTTTGGGACATAATCTTATGGTTTTGTGTTTGTTTTCTCATGTGTTTTATATGTATAATTCCTCTATTCGATTTCTTTTACGCCGAGCAATTCATCAAGCACAACTTAATGTCCCCAAGATTCGCAATCACATACCGAATCATCAGGAACCAGTCGTTCTTCATGTGAATTTCCAGATTGTTCGATAGATTCGTGCACTTCGTGAACAGGACTAGTAACGGCAACGAAAAATTGCCCGTGACAATTTCATCTGTGGTTTTCTTTTGTATGACAAACTCGTTTTCTGAATCGCCCATTATCGTTGTGCGCGTCGCAAAATGCCCCTTGCAGGAAAACGTCAGTGAAGAACTCACGTTTTTAATTTCCACTGTTTTCGCACCAAGCAAAGTCATATCCCGACAAATCTTTTGGAAATCTAGGGAAGGCATTGTGATATTTGTGGAAAACTCGGTTTCGGGAAGTTGAATGTCTGGCTCGTCTCTGTCCAAAAGATTCAGTTTGTATCGCGTAATCTGTTTTTTCTCGCCATCCTCCAAAAGAATACCCAAGGAATTCGAGTCCTGTTGATCCACATAAAACGTTATCGTATCGTCATTTGTCGCTGTTCGCACAATTCTGAACAAATGATCTGTGTTAATTCCAATCACAAACTTTTGAATATTGTGATTGTATGTGTATTTTTCAAAACGCTCCGCATACAGCCGAAAATGCACCAACACAGTTCGCGTATTGTCCATCGCAACCATTCTGATACCGTCTTTGTCAAAGATCAAACTCATTTCAACCAAAATGCATTTTATGGCTTCTGTCAATGTGCGAATAGCCGCAGTCTGAACCGTCTTGGCTTCCACAATAAACTCAGGCATTTGTATTTTTAATTCTGATACGTGTATATCAAAGAATGCCCACGGAGGATTACAGCAATACTTCCCGAACAGCAAGACTTAGACAACGTGCTTCTCTACGAGGCCTTAACAAAGTTGCCCATGCTCTTGATTATGACACGCAACTTTCCATAAAGTTAGGCGGACTTGTTCAGAAAACCAAGAACTCGTCGGGAATTTTGTATGAGTGCGCATGTCCTGTAAACGCAGGTTGAGTAGGCACGTTTTCGCGCCAACAAGACGGTTCATCAGGTGTAGGTGCTCAATTTACCTGCGACGGCAATCAATGTGTTAAAAATGGTGGAGATTTGTATTCACCACCTTATCCTCAAATCAATGCAATTCCAGGAACAAGTGTCACTACTAGTGATACTGTAGCAATTGTGAATTGTACTTCATTACCTGTAACTATTGACTTTTTAACTTATAGAATGCCCGATGGTCCGACTGGACCTTGTACGGAAAGTGGTGTAGTTGGAGTATTACAGCCAGGTAATTGTTTTATACATGACGGAAGTGGATCATGTAGTTTTGATCCACTAACAGAATACTGGGAGATTGTATACACGTTTTCACAACAACAAGTTGTCGAATGATGATTAATGTAGTTTGTGTTTCATTGTCTCGGACTTCTTTTTTGAGACAATACGGCCTGCTTTGTTGTACATTAAATCGTCCTTTTTTAGACCACCAACGGTCTGTTCGGCGCCTCCATGCATGACCTTTGCTCGCGATCCTACTTTTTGTGTCTTCTTGTTCGGCATTTATCCATACACCTTTCTTTTTATTTCTCGTGTTCCAATACCATACACCAAACTAGACTTTACTTGTTGCTTAGAGTTATCACTATATCCGTCTACCTGTCTACACATACACGGCTCCAACGCATACCAATTGTCTTTTTTTTGCAAAGTCTTCCATGAGACATCCGCAGTATATTTTGGATTATGATAATCAAATCCAAATCCACTTCGCAACTTACACACGCTAGTTCTGCGATTTTGCAGAAATGTGTCGTAATACGAACTATGTACAAGATAGGCTCCCGCATTGTTTGCATTGTGAACTCTGGGAAACTCGTATTTCCAATACCATCCCACAAGCATGATGACATCCCATTTTGGAAGGTTTGTTAGTTCCTCAAGTTTTTTGTAGTTTTCCTCGAAATGTTCGAGCCATTCCAAATCGTCTTCCAAAATCAAAACGTTTTTCCAGCCTTGTTGTTTCGCCATCATCAATGCTCGCGTGTGGCTTTCCAAACATCCTAGCGCTCCATATGTTCGTTTTGTCGCCGATAATCGTTCCACCTTTTCCATAGGTATATTGCCTTTCTTGAAAAACGTTTCCATTATGTTTCGGCGGTCTTCGCGGTGATCAAGATTTATGTATAGTATTTTGTCCACGAATTCCCACATTATATTTTAGTTCCATATTTGAATTTGTGTCTACAGACTCAAATATGGCCTTTCGGCTCTTTTGGATTTTACTTAATTCGTCACAAAGAAACACGCTTAGTTGCTGTACGCTAGACCGCCCATGCCAGACATCACGCGCAGCACGTTGTAGTTGAGCGCATACACTCGCACCTGCGCGGTGTTGGCGCCCGCAACCGTGCTTACCGACACCGTTAGTTGTAGCGTCGCCTTGTCAATGCGCGAGAAGTTGCACGTGCCCGAAGGTTGGTGCTCCTCAGGGCGTAGCGCGAACGAGTAGCAGTTGATACCCGTAGACGGGCATCGGCTGTGGTGCTGGTAGGGCTGCACCTTGTCGAAGTAAGGACCCTCACGCTCCGTAAATCGGTCCTGGCCGTTGAGTTGTAGCTTGGCTACTTCCACAGGGTTCTTGCCGTCGCATCGCACGTCCGCATCTAGTAGCAGCTTGGCTAGAATGTAGTTCGACGTAGAGCCACCCGTCGAAGTAGGGATGTCTGCATCGGCCGTCTGCGTTTGATCATCGGATAAGTTGGCGAGTAGAGCCGTCGCGAGGTCCCAATCGTCCGAGTAGTTGAACGGCTGCTGGCCATGGTACTGGGTGTTGGCCGCACCAGTCGCGCTGCAATCTACGAACGAATCGCGCTGCACTACCCAGAATAGCTCCTTCACGGGGTGATTGAAGTTGAGCTGGATCTTGTTGGACGAAGATGTGATGGACTCCGCACCAGTGTACTGCACCTGCTCAATCAGGTACTCGTGCGACTGCTGGGCAAAACGGCGGCGCTCCTCCGTGTCTAGGTAGCAGTAGTCCACGTAGAGAGACGCACCCGCTAGAGAGCCCACAACTCCATCGCCATAGACGCAGTTGGGCTGGGTCTCGAAATCTACGTTGATGCGCACTTCGTGGTACTGTAGCGCAATTAGGGGAATCGCTACACCAGGGTTGCGGCAGAACCAGAACTGTAGAGGAATGTATAGCGTCTTCGCGGGGGTACCTGCGCGAGATAGACATACCTGCGTGGTCTCATTTGCCGTGCAAGGCTCATCTAGAGCAGCGCCATTGCCCGACTTTGTTAGAACTAGATCATCCGTGTGGCCAATGATAGAGTTTAGGGCGCGTACCGTGCCCGCCTCCGTGGCTACCTGCGTCCAGATCTGCATCCAGTCGCCATATTGACGGTCAATGCGCTGGCCACCAATCTCGAGTTCTACCTGCTTGATGAGTCGGTGACCAATGTAGTGAACCCATCGGAAGGTTTGATCTGCAGTTAGTTCAACGGACGGTAGAACAACTTGTACGTAGGTCTTGTACATTAGATCGGCATTTCGGTTGATAATAGCAGTTACACGCTTGTTGAAGTCGGCTTGGCCGTTGAACGTTACCTCAATCGACTCCATGGCGAAGTTCGTGTGGCGCTTGTATAGAATCTTCCAGAAAGTGATCTGGGGATTGCCCGAAATGTATACGTCCTGCGCTCCATAGGAGACAAGTTGCATTAAACCACCACCCATTTTATTGTTATGTTAAACTACAAGAAAAAATTTTTGGATGTTTTTGACGTCGACTAATTTCCAGTGGACCCAAATCCACCTGAACCTCGATTGTCTGGCGCTGCGGGTAGATCCTCTAGATTATCTACCAGCACAATTTTGGTCCATGGCAGCCAATTGTGTTGCACAATTTGAAACAGTCTTCTCCCATGATTCAC
>Ga0114970_10004113_pt1 | contig 10616 bp, 6 predicted proteins | sample M_140205_XF_Meta_FD_87030 | JGI IMG/M metagenome (GOLD analysis project Ga0114970, IMG submission 87030) | Freshwater microbial communities from Lake Montjoie, Canada to study carbon cycling - M_140205_XF_MetaG | ecosystem: Environmental > Aquatic > Freshwater > Lake | place: Lake Montjoie... | reverse complement strand
GCATCAAAGCGTAGTGCTGAAATGACTGACAATAAAGGAAATGTAATTGAAGACATTTTCAATCACTATGGGTACGATGTGTTTAAAAAAGATTTTATAGAAGCACCAGAAAATGTAGCATTTTACAATATTTTTGAGCAAATGGGCTTCAGAAGAAAATCTAATGTTCAAGGCCAAGCAGAAGAAGATGAAATAAATGTATCTGAGTTTGATGCTTTCGTAAGAGAACTTGAATTATATCCTGCTTCTTTTCAAGAGCAATTTTTTGATGAAATGAATCAAAAATATATACAGAATAAAGCTATTTTGATTGCAGAGGACAATTATCAAGAAGAACTTCAAACACAAAACTATAAGGCTTCATTAAAAGAGCGTGTTGTAATTCAACTTAATAGTGGTTCAACGGTATTTTCACTTCCACTTTTTTACGCATATTATTGGACTCTTGAAAGTAAAAGACCATTGTCAAAGGATAAGCGAGACCAAAAGGCAAATGAATTAGCAGTTTGGAATAAGCAACCTATGAAACCAATGGAATTTTACGATAAATTTTTTACCGATTATGATAACGAATCTAACAAAGCAGACAAGGCTTTTGAAAAGGAATTAAACGATAATGCTCCATTAAGAAAGGATTTTCCAAAAACAAAAGAAGGTCAAGAAAAATACGATAAAGCGTATCAAATTTTTTCGATACATAAAAAGGAGAGGTTAGATAGGCAAAAAGATATTAATAAAGAAATGAGGGGATTATTACTTTTTTTCAAACCTTACACTAAAGTAATATATAGAGGTAACTATGGTATGTTTATAGGTTACAAGATAAAAAAATCGGATACTAAATTTAAATATAGTGCAGGTAATATTGAATTTGTATTTTGCTTTTTATCAAGATATCCAATTTTATATTTGAAGACCACCACTGGATTACAAGATTTGAAAGATATTCGTTCATCAAGTCAGATGTTTTTCCAAACAAGGTATCAAGTCGCTGAAAAAGATATTGCTATTCAAAAAATTAATGATTGGAAACCAGATTTGAATAAAAGAATTATTAGAGCTTTTTTGATTGGTAATATTTTGAGTGGTATCGTTGAAGCTGATAGACGTAAGAAAGATGATAAGATTAATAGCTGGGCACTAAATAGATTTTTCAACATAGATGGTTCTGTTACAACTGGTATAGAACTAAAGTTTGATAGTGAATTGCCTGATACTGCAAAAATTCTTGTTTCTGGGGAGCAGCTCACAGTATCTGCTGATAATTTCAATATGTATGAATACATTAAAGGATTGCCAGATTCTACGGGTGTAGATTTCAAACAAGGTTCTCAACAGATTCAACAAACAATATTTCCTGTTTGGAATGCAGAATCTGATAAATTAGTAGATAGAGCTATTTGTATTGTTAGCAGACCTTTTACCTACACAAAACCAGCTTCGGTAGTAGGTGACCCAAGCGGAGTGGTTTCAATTACACCAGAAATTATTGACACAAATGTTATTGTATTTGAAATTTTACAAAAATATAAAGTAGAGGTAATCAAACTTACAAGACAAAAAGTCTATAAAGACTTCAAAAAGGGTGAGAAAGCATATAATGAATTATTCTATGACCAAGAGTTTGAGCTAATGTTCTCTCAATACTTAATGAGTAAAATACCAGAGCGTACAAATATAAAATATGCATATCGTAGAAATCCAACATCAAAAAATCCTGATGGCGGAATACACTACGACTATAATTGTTATATCAAGAGATATAAATTTCTCGTTACAGATGAAGTAGAAATAAATGCATTTTTAAACGAGTTATATAAAAGGTATGATGCAAATTTCAATTTTAGAAGCAATGTAGCTGACTACTATAACATTCAGGAACAAGGAGATATGTTCAAGCCATCTATTACAGGTAAAGCAGAACAAGTGCGTTCTTTTCCAGAAGGAGAGTATCAATATAGGTTTATGAAAAATATACCTGATTCTGTATATGCAGCTATACCTTTTAAAATTGGTCGTACAACAGATAGTGTTTATGGTGGAGTAACATTAACTCAGCCATTGTTACCAAATTTATTGCCTTCATTCGATATGAAGCCATATCGTTTTCCAAATGATATATACATAAAATTAGCTTTGTCTATTCTTGATGATGAATCCAAATCTAAATTTGTTAAGACGATTGAAGATATGGCTGAGGTTAAAAATGAAGATGCATACACAATCGGTGAATATGTTCGTAAATTCTTGACAGACCGTTCAGTTGATATTACTTATTTCTTTGGTGATTTAAGAATATCAGAGTTCGGAAGCATTTTTAGAGAGTTTGCGTTGAAACAAGACCTTGAGAAAATAATTATTGAAGAGAGAGGAGAAGAGCCTATAATTGAGGCTATACCTTCTAAAAAACAAGTTACGCTTGAGGATGCTGAAAACTATATAATCAAATTATTGCAACAAATATAAGATATGGAACAAAATGACATCATAAAACAAGTAATCGAAACAATCAGAAAAGACATTTTATCCGATAAAAAGTTTATTGCTGATATTTTAGAGAACGTACAATTAACAACAAGAAATATTCCACCAGAAACAATATTAAACATGATGAACGAATTAAATCAAATCCAAAAAAAGAAACTACCCGTATCTAATAGGCCAAAAGATATGAAGGGTACTAAATCAGCAAAACCTTCTGTTGCAGAAGATGTCAATATATCTAATATTGTATCTGATTTACTTGAGGGTAACAACGTATATCTTATGGGTAAAGCAGGTACTGGTAAAACATTTCTTGCAGAACACATATCACAAGATGTAATGGGTCAGCCAATGTATGAAATTAACTGCTCTCAATGGACTTCTCCTATCGAAATTCGTGGTGGTCAAACAATCACTGGTTATGAAGAAGGTCTATTAATTAAAGCTTGGGCTAATGGAGGTATTCTTATTTTAGACGAATTACCTAAACTTGACCCAAATACAGCAGGTTTACTTAATGCCGCACTTGCAAAAACCGCTGACCAACCTAAATATGATGATGATGGCAAAATTATTGAAGGTACAATCCCTCATATCGTAAATGGTAAAGGAGAAAAAATTTATAAAGGTGAGGGTTATCCTAAAGGAACAAAAGTTCCAGACGACATAAAATTTAGATTTGGTGTAATTGGTACTGGAAATACGGATATGATGAATGTCGGAAATAAATATGGTGGAAACCAAAGACAAGACTATTCATTAGTTGACCGTTTTGCTGGTTCTTATTACAAAATTGAAAATAATCCAACACTTGAAAAGTCTCTTACGTATCCTTATGTTTGGAGAATTTGTAATGCTTTGAGAAGTTTTTTAGAAGATAATAAGTTATTGCAATCTATATCACTACGTACTATGCTAAATTTCAATAGAACGTATGAGCAACAAATGCTTAATTTCTTCGAGAGTGTTTATGCAGATGAAATTTTCGATGCACAAGGTCAAAGGGTTAGTCCAAAAACTCTTGAGGATTCTTTGACTAGTTTTGAAAGTATGATGGAAGAAAGTGCAGTAGAAAAATTACGAATGTTTGATAAATACCAAGATGCCATAGGCGATGAGGCTAAAAAGGAAGCTACAAATGTTTTTGTTAAAGAGTTTATGATGAAATACCACCTTAACCCAACAAATGGGGATGTAGTTACAAGGGAACAAATAAAAGAGATGTATCCTAATGGGTAAAAGAGAGATTAAGATTGTAAAGGGGAAACCCTTTGGTTATGATAGATATACCATAATGCCGTTCTCCAATTGGAGAGCCTTAGAATCTTTTGCCAAATACATAGAAGATAACTTTCCATCTACTAAAATAAATAAAGCTAATGATGATTTTAGAGCTTGGGTCAATCAGCAATTAAGCAATACCACTACTCAAAATAATGAGTATGGTATGTTTGGTCAGCAACCCAAATCATTTGAAGAGGCTATGGAAAGAAATCAATTCCTTCCTCTTTATTATCAAGAATATGAAAAAGTAAAAAAAAGAATTGAGCGTAAGGTACAAGAAGCTCTTCAAAAAATATCAGTTGTACAAGCTATGAAGCCTAAACTTGTCTATAACGATAAAGCTATAGGCGAATTTGTTTTTGAAAAAGCGGCAATGTCATTAGTCCCTAATATATTTTTTTATAGCCCTTCCAAAAAGAAACAAATTGATATAAAAAATGAAGAAATAATCTATAAGGGAGAAAAAATGTTTCTTGCATCAGATAAATCATTGGTAATACGTGCTATAAAAATTACTAAAGAAAATGGTGAGGAAGAATTTATAGAGGCTGAAGGGGAAGAAACCCTTAAAGAAGCAACAAAAAAAGGTATTCTCAGTGTAAGTAGTACAAATAAGAAGGTATATCTATACAAAGAGAAAAAGCCTAAAATGTATAAAGGTGTCAAGATTATAGTCGGTATGACAAAAGGCGGCTGGACTTCTTGGCAGAATGACTTTTATACGGGTATTACTGCTGTTGCTTTAGCCGATATTCTTGAATCTTTGGATTATTCTGTTGCTATTGAAGTAGTTATGGGTGGAGGTAGATGCGACCAAGTGTGCGGTGGATATCCATTAAACTTCAATGGTGTTAAGTCAAAAGGTCGAAGATATTTTTCTTTTACAGCAAAATCATTTGATGACCAAATGGACTTAGATGCTATATTATATACTTTAGCAGACCCATCTTTTCATAATATAAAATTCATATCACTTCTAAATTACTTTTTTGGGTTTTTTGGTGATACTTTGAATCCATTTGATGACCCTACAAGATATTGGCACGGTATAGAAGATAGTGATATGGTTAATCCAATAGGTATGTACCATAAACTATTAGATAATAAAATGGGTAATGAAAATCTTATGCACTTTTATTTACATAGGGTTGCTAATGAGCGTGAGGCTTCAGCTGCCATATGTGATATAGTGAAAGATGCTGAAAATAAAAATAAAGAAGCACTTATTAAATATGCAAATTATGACTTCGGAGATAATAAATAAAATAGACCAAAAATCTAAACAAGAAAAATTTGAAGCATCAAAAAACTTCAAATCAAATACTAACACTTGTGTACCATACGAACAAGAAATTGGTGTGTCTCCATTATTTCCAGAATTTTTATTTTTGGTTCATAAGAATATGATTTTTGATAAGAGAGCTCTTTGTGATAGTTCTTACCACGTTTACAGATTTGATGAAAATGGAAATTATTTGAATCAAGAAGAGGTAAAGGACTTAGGTTTGGAATTTTTCAGAACTTTTAAGGTACTAAAGAAACTCTAATGAAAGTAACAAAACAAGAATTGATAAGTTTTGGTCTTTTCGATACACTTCCAGATGAATTGAAAAATCTTGAAGATAGGAATTATTATGTCATATACTATGAGGTTATTGAGGAAGAATCTAAATTAAATATTGTTTCATCTGAAATTGTAGTGGATGTTAATATTAATTTATTTAGAACTCTTAATGATGTTATTATACAAGCGAGAAAACCGCTTAATGTGGCATATTTCAGTAATACGTTTGAAACAAGAGATGGTATATTTTATCAGTTATTAAGGACTTACAACGATGTACAAAAAGTACGTGAATTTTATTCTTTCGCTGTTGAGCAAGATAGAATTGTAGATATTAATGTATCTACCAGTGCAATACCAGAAATATACACATCAGACGATTTTAGGAGAGCTATATCTTATTTCTGTCAAAATAGATTGCAAATCATTATGCAGATATATGATATGGTTAATGATTCAATGAAAAATAAGTTAGCCAGAACATTATATGGTGATTCACTTAAAAAAGTTGTAAACCTAATAAAATATGATGGTGGAGTCCTTCCAGAAATAGGAGGTACGCTACGTTTTATGGTTATCGGTCAAAAAGCAAAATTAACAGACGAACAAACAAAAAATCTCAAAGAAGCAAAAGAATTGCTTAGAATGTTAGTTCCTATCGATAAAATATATGCAATAACTGGATGGGCTTTTGGTAAAAGTGATGGTAGGTGGCGTACTAATATAGCAGATAACGAAGCTAAGATAAAAGACGATTTTTTACAAGATTATGAAGGTAGAAAGTTATTTGTTCCTGCTGGAATGAACATAGCTGAAGTTTTACCATTCATAAAAAATCCAAAGTATATGACTGCTGGATTATATAAGGGTAGATTGAATAATCTATTTTATCATCCAACTTTATATAACTACTATCCGCAATTAGCTTTAATGCCGATTTCTTACTTTTTTGGCGAAAAGTATATACAAAATGGTCGATATTACTTTTCTCCAGATGCAAGAGGTGGTTTCATTTATATGAATGGCTCAGTACAAAGTGGTGCTGGTATTTCTATATTATTACACGAGATACAGCACTACATACAACATCAGGAAGGATTTGCTACTGGTGGTAATGAATTTTTAGCACAATTTGTGGCTTCAGTCGGAAGTAACTCAGTTCGTAAAATATTTACATGTATCAACAAAATGGAAAGATATTTTAGAGAGTATCTTTTTGATGAAACATCAAGATTAGAACTATTGGATATCATAGCTGATAGTACACCAATTACCAGAGAAGCTAAACCTATAAAAACCTTATTACTCGAAAATTTAAATAATAAGGATGATTATAAAAATCAATACAAAACCACAAATTTTTATCTTGTATTGTATGTAGCTGAACAAGGAGATTTCTCAACAAATGAAGTAGTTTCATACTTGGAATCCAAAGTTCCTTATCCAGATTTGATTAATGAATTGTTTGATAATATTGAAAACGGATACCAAGAGGCTAAAAAATATCGTGAAAAACTTATTAGTCAAGATTACCGAGAGGTAGATGTTAAAAATATTTTATTCAAAAGTTATGAGAACCTATATGGAGAGATGGAAAGCCGTAGTGTGCAAGAATCAAGGTTTGTAGAAAGTGAATTTAGAAATTATTTTTACTTAACAAAGTGGGAAAATACCCCTTTACAACAATTAACGGTTATAGATGGTAGCGAAGAATTCATTGATTTTCAATATATTAAAGCTGCCGTAGAGACTAAAGATAAAGAGTACGTTTTGCACTTCCAAAGAGAAAATGAATGTACGCCTTACTTACATGAATTAGGACATATAGTGCATGATTGTTTATCTCAGCTCGGACACGAAGAAGAAATTCTCAAAGAGTTTGATGATGATACAAGTTACAATGATTACGATGAATGGTTTGTAGATAAATTTATGGCTTATTTAAAAGCAAAAATAAATAATGAATATTTACAATCTGATTTGATGTATTTTTTAATAAAACCGAATAACGTATTAAATAAAATGTTAGACGATTTCTTCTCCGAAACAGAGATTACAAGTCGATTAAGGTATTTACAAACAATTTTATCTTTACAATAATGGCATCAGCTACAAAAGAAAAAGTTGCCAAAGCATTAGCTGAGGTAAAAAGGTTGAATGAGGATTTCGAGTTTACTATATTCGAATCAGGAGATTTTTTGAAGTTATTAGAAACTACAAATACTCAGCAAGGCGATAGTCCAAAGACAGATGAAGAAGATGAGCAACCTCAACCAGATGATGAAAACGAACCCGATATAGAGGATGAGCCTGACGAAGAAGAAGAAGATGAGGAAAAGAAAGATAAGGACAAAGATAAGGATACGGACAATGAAGACGACAAGGATGATAAAGATGATGATGATGATAAAAAGAAAAAACCCAAAAAAAGAGAATTAAGGGTTGGAGATAAAGTACGTGTAAAATCTACTGGTCGTGAAGGTGTAATTACTGCAATCAATGATGACGGCACTTATGTTGTTTCTGACGATGGAGCCGAATTCGATGAAGGTGGCGAAATTGAACAAGTATTTGAAGTTGTTGGCGAAATCGGTACTTACGCTGAAGATGAATTAGAAGCGGTTACTGAAGAAGAAGATACTGGGGATGACGATACTGGGGATGACGATACTGGAGATGACGATGATGGGGAAGATGAAGACCCAGATGCACCAGAAAATCCAAATAAAAAGGGCAAAAAGAAAAAAAAGAAAAAAGACCCTGATGACACGGATACAAACCCTGATGATGATGATGACCCTTCTCTTAAAGACCCTGATGATTATGACGACCCTGATGCCGACACAGACCCTGATGCTCCACCAAGACCTCCAAAACCAGTCGATATTGAGGAATTTCAGAGAAAATTTAACAAAATAAAGACACACAACTTTAAGTTGCCCTTATTTGCTAAAACTTTTTTTAATGCGGACTTAAATAGTTCATTATTTTATCATGAGCAATCTCCAATGGTCTTATTTAATAGGGCGTCTAAGGATGTATTGAATCCTAAAAAGAATATGAGTTTGGAAGATGCGAGTAAAGTAATGAATTTCAACATTAACTATATAAAATCGCACGTTCCTTTTCTTAGACAATATTTACATTATGTAGCAGATGCTAATGGGCAAATGGTATATATGATTAATCCTCAAAAAAGGTTTGAATTTCCCCCTGAAATAGCTGGTGTATTAAGTTTGGAATTAATAGAGCAGATGTTAGATATGAATGACCCTGATGTACTCCACGTGGCAATTCCTACTTTATTGTTATTGGAAAAGATAATAATAAACGATAACTTTTATTATAGAATTTTTTCATTGAGTGCAGTTTTAAACCCTGAATATTTCTCTCAAAACTATCTAAAACCACATTTAGATTTTCTAAGAAAATATTTTTACACGAAATATTTGACATTTTGTACACAAGAAAACATTTTTATCGAAAATGAAGTTACAGATACAATGATGTACGATACAGCTTCATCACCCTCTTTGAGTGTATTTAGTTCTGGTAATAATCTATTGGTAATCAATGCAATAGGTTCTGATACTTTAGATGAGGACTATATACTTTATGTGTGTAGAAATATTATTTCTATAAATGGGGATAGCCTACAAATAGATAGGATTTTCTTAAAAGATGCTACAGAAAATGATAGATTAATTTTAGTTAGGAATTTGTATAGTTTCTATATTTACTCTGTGAACTTAAAATCAAATTCTAATGCCAAAAAAACCATTTTGCGAAATATGAAAAAATTTGGTACATTGCAATCGAAATCCTATGATAATTTCTTAATGGATATACAAACATTAATTTTTAGAAAATATGGCATATAAGTATTTTACAGAAAAATTGTTATCATCAGACCTAAATTTAGCTGATGTTTTTCCTGCTCAACAAGATGATGCAAGAAATCAAGTAAACGCATCATATAATTTATACGAAATCGCTCAATTTATACAAGATAGAACTGAAAATTTCAAAAATTTTGAACAACAATATGTTGATTTAGATAGTGCTTTAAGTGAAATTATTAACAAGTGGTACAATTCCGAAGGTATACAAAATCCTTTTACAAAAGTATCAGTAGAGGATAAAGAATTTAATGTTACTAATCCAAGAGAATCAGCTATTGTAGAAAAAGGAAAAATAAAATCTAAGGGTACTCCTGCATCTGCTCCAATTTCTAAAAAAGGAGTAGAAACTTTATCTGAAAAGGGGGAAAAATTTAAAAATGACCTTGCTTTTCAAAAAGAAGTTCTCTATGATGATGTGGATGATGCTGCAAAACTGGATTATAAATTGTCTATAGAACAAAAACTTGAAGCAAATGAATTAATGGCAGATTTTGGAGACGAAGAATTCGTTGAGAGAGTTAAAATCCTTAAAGATTTCATAAAATCACTAAAATAAAAATTTAAATAATGGATACCAAAGAACTTTTAAATAAAATAGCTAAAATAAAGAATGCTATTGATTCTGAGTCAGACCCAGATATTAAAAAAGCATTTCAAAAAAGGGTAGAGGCTCTGGAAAAACAAATTGCTGATGCTGAAGTAAAAGTCGAAAAAGTAGAAGAAAAAGCTGCTGCTGAAGAAAAGAAAGAACTTAACGAAGCTGAACAAAAAATTCAAAAGTTGAAAGCTGCATTAGCGTCTGAAACAGACCCTGATGTAAAAGAGCGTTTTCAAAAAAGAATTAAGCAACTTGAAGATTCTCTTAAAGATGTAAAGGAAGAAATCAAAGAGGAAAAAAAAGAGATTGCTGAGCAAAAAAAAGATATTAAAGTAGCAATAAAAGAGATTGCTGAGCAAAAAAAAGAGATTAAAGAAGCAACAAAGGAAGTAAAGGCTGCTCGAAAGGAAGTTCGTAAGGTTGCCATTAAAAAAGTAGCTGCTAAACAAATTGAGCGTAAGCAAGTTTTAGCAAGAAAGGCTAATCGTAAAACAAAAATCAAAAATATTATTTCAGACCTTGATAAACTTATCAATAAAAATAAAGAGTTAAAGGCTAAATATAAAGACAAAGGAGTAGATTTAAAAAAAGATGCTGCTCGCTCTGCTAAACCTTTTGGCTATCGTTTCGTAGGTAAGCACGATTATCGTGTACCAACAGAAGCCCAAGTTCGTAAAGGATTAAAGAGAGGTACTATTGATTATGAAGCAAGACCTAATCGTTCTGATAAATACCCTAAAGCAACTGTTAAATTAGCTGATGGTGGTATGATGGCTGATGGTGG
>Ga0114970_10004112_pt1 | contig 10617 bp, 10 predicted proteins | sample M_140205_XF_Meta_FD_87030 | JGI IMG/M metagenome (GOLD analysis project Ga0114970, IMG submission 87030) | Freshwater microbial communities from Lake Montjoie, Canada to study carbon cycling - M_140205_XF_MetaG | ecosystem: Environmental > Aquatic > Freshwater > Lake | place: Lake Montjoie... | reverse complement strand
TCCCTAGGGGTAATTTCATAAAATCTCCTTGCGGAAACTTTAGCGGGACTTTGTCACATTTTTGTCTCGGGCCTGTCCTTTGTTGGTCTGTCCAAACTCGAGGATGGCCGTAGTACCCTCGCCTAATACGCTTTCGATAAGCAATTGACCACCCTGCGCTTCCATCAGAGATTTGACAACGCGCAGTCCCAAGCCGCTGTGCTGGTCGCCGGGACTTCGGGCCGCACTGACCTGATAGAATGGTTCGGTGACAAAAGGGAGCTTTTCTGCAGGGATTCCTGGTCCTGTATCGCGCACTACGATGCGGGGACGGTCAAGTTCGACTACCTCAACCGAGACAGAGGATCCAGGCCCACCGTAGGTGAGGGCGTTGTCCAACAGGTTGTCGAGACACTGCGCCACCCTATCGGGATCAGCAACCACTGAAACCGGACCTTCGCTGGTCACAACCAGCAACAGTTTTGATCTCTGGGATAGGGCTTGGTCTTGTCGGTTCTCGATACACGAGCTGACCAATTCGCCCAAATCCAGTTTCTGAGAGTGCAGAGGAAGCTCTTTCAGGTCAAGGCGGGAGAGCTCCAGCAGGTCGCTGACCAGGCGCAACAGACGGTCTGCCGTACGGGAAATAGAATCGACGGCTCTTCGATGCCGTTCTGGGTCGTTCGCCAGCCCATCCCGCAGGGCCCCAGCCATAGTAGAGAGGGTGGTCAACGGGGTTCGAAACTCATGGGCGATGTCTGCCATAAATTGCCTGCGTGCAAGGCCCTCGTGTTGAAGCTCTCTCATTTGGTAGGAAATCCGTGCCCCAAGGGTATCAAGGGTAACGGCCAATTCTGTCAGCTCACCGGGACCCCGAAGGGTGGGTTTCTGCAAATAGTTTCCCTCCGTCATGGCTCGGGCCGTCGAGATAAGCGAATTGAAAGACTTGCTGAATCTCAGCCAAAAGGCGAAACCGACGAACAAGGAGAAAAGGATACCTACCCCTAGCTTCCAGACGAGAAGGCGAAGTGTGAAGTTTGAACGCGCCGAATAAAGCCCGTTCTTATCGTTTCTAGGTGGCCTCGTGCCGGCCTCATGAAGGACCGGAAAGCTCCCTAAATAGAACTCCATAACTCCAAAGCGAGCAGGTCCCGGTGGGTTCGGGTACAAATCAGGATGCGCCATGGCCAGCTCGTAGTCGTCCTTCTCCCTCAAGTAAAGGAGGTAGTTGCTGATTCCCACGGAGACAATTCCGCTCACGAAAGTGATGAGAAAGACGGCGATGGTGATTTCCCACCGGAGGCTAAGCTTCCGGACGGAAGGCATAGCCCACCCCTCGAATCGTGACAATGGGGCATTCGGTGAGTCCGGCGCCGATGAGCTTCTCTCTGAGCCGGTAAATCTGGTTGTCTACCTGGCGCATGCCTACATGGTAGGTGTCGCCGTCGCCCCACACCTTGCGGATCAACTGATTCCGGTTGAAGACGGTCTTCGGTTGCTCCATGAGTGTCACCAAGAGGTCAAACTCAAGGGAGGTCAAAACCACGTCTTTGGACTCAACTACCACCCGGTGCTCGTCCAGATAAACCGCTAGTCCGGACCATTGGAGCGATGCAGCGTTCTGAGTTTCCCGCTTGGTTCGCCGCAAGAGCGCTCTCAAACGCGAGACCACCTCGGCAGCTGAAAAAGGTTTCGTGACGTAGTCGTCGGCACCTTTGTCCAGAGCCCGGATTTTGTCCATTTCTCCCTCTCGTGCCGAGAGCATCAGGATGGGGACAGTCGATTGGCGTCGGATTCTCTCGCAAACCGATACGCCGTCGAGCTCAGGCATCATGACATCGAGAATGACGAGGTCGGGTTGTTTGGAGGAGAACCTTTCGAGGGCTTCCCGGCCATTAGTTGCGCGCACGACTTCAAAACTTGCGGCTTCCAAATACCAGCTCAAACCTTCGATGAGATCGCCATCATCGTCGACAACCAAGACAACAGTACTCATGTTTGCTCCCCGAGCACTATAGTCCTTCTAGACTACAGGATATGTCTCAAATCTGTCTAATTCTTGTACCAAATGTGATCTAAGTCGTGGGCTCTTTCCGTCTTTTAGTCGGGTGAACGGGTCTTTTTGCCAATCTGGCGTCCTTTAGCAGCCTTCAGTGCAGCCTCAACATTTGATTCCGCCCATTCGATATTGCGACTGATGGCGATAAGGGCATTCTTCAGGTCACGGCGACGCACCGCGTTGATGATTTCCAAGTGGTCGACGCAAGTTTTGGCGAGGCGCTCTAGGTTGGTAATGTCTGAGAGCCTGACGAAATGGATCTGCGAGTCGATGGCAGCCAAACTCTTGGCCAGCACACTGTTTCCCGTAGCCTCGGCCAACGCATGGTGGAAGTGCTCGTCTTCCTCGGCGGCATGGATGAAGAGGTCGGGCAGGCCATCGCGCAGTTCGGTCCAGCGGGCTTCCAGGCGGTCAAGGAATGCGTGATCTAGTTCCTGTTTGCAAAGCAACGACACCACTTCAAGTTCGAGTACGAGCCTCACATGGTAGGCATCCCGTATTTCTTTGAGCTCAAGTTCGCGCACCGCATAGTTCTGACGGGGATTCTTTTTAACCAAACCCCGTTGCACCAACATGTTGAGCGCCTCTCGAACAGGGCTACGACTGACCTGGAACTCGGCGCAAAGACCTTCCTCGGTCAGCCTGTGTCCCGGGGCATACTCGAGTTTGAGAATCCGAAGGCTTAATCGCTCGTAGATATCGACACTGAGGTTTTCAGCCAACTTCTCTCCTCCCTGGCGCTTCCATCGCCTGTTCAAAGTATATCAGTATACAATAAATATCCAAGTTTGTAGTTCACCACAGCAATTGATAAAAACTAACTCTATATATTACAATGAAATAATGAAATTTAATAACTTGTTGACAGTTTGACAATCTCCCCATACCATGAAAATTGTATACAATATCGGCGTTGCCGCTGATCTTTGGGGCTTACCCCCGCGCATTCGATCGAAATGAGGAGTTTCGCATGCCACAAGAATTGACCAAACCGAAGCTGTGGGTTCTAGGAGACCTGAACGGGTTTTTCGGCCTGTTCACCAATGTTCTCCTCAACACCATTGTCCTGACTAGTCTTTCACTCTTTGTGGTGAAAATCCCTGAGGCCACGGTTTACGGGCGCATTCTTCCCGCTCTGGGGCTTGCGCTGATGCTTGGCAACATTTTTTATGCTTATCTGGCTTACCAAAAAGCCAGAAAAGAGCAGCGGGACACCGTCGCGGCCTTGCCCTATGGGCCCTCGGTTCCTCACAAGTTCATCGTGGTCTTCGCTGTCATGTTGCCCTCATATCTGGCTACACAGGATCCTCTGTTGGCATGGGTTCTTGGACTCATTTGGGCCCTCATCATCGGCCTGATTGTCATGGCTGGTGCACTTATTGGCCCCATCATCCGCAAATACACGCCCAAGGCGGCAATGTTGGGCACTTTGGCCGGCATTTCTATCACCTTCATCTCGATGGCTCCGGCCTTTCAGATGTTCGACGTCGCTTGGATTGGCCTGATCTGTTTCATGATCATCATGATTTCGTGGATGGGTAATGTGCGTTTGCCCTTCGGCATCCCTGGTGGTCTGGCGGTCGTCCTTGTTGGCGCCATCCTAGCGTGGGGTGCGGTGTTGCTCGGCTTGCCAGGGTACTCAACCCTCATGCACCCCGAAGCGGTTACGGCCTCGTTCCAGCAGTTCGGCCTGCGCCTGCCCACCTTCAGCTTCGATGTCTTCTCGAAATCCGCTGACTTGGTTTGGCCACTGTTGGTCACGGCTATCCCCCTGGGCATCTACAACTTCACCGAGGCCATGAACAACGTAGAGTCTGCCGCGACGGCCGGTGATGACTACGACCTCCGCGCGGTGTTGCTGGCCGACGGTACAGGCGCCGTTTTAGGCGCGTTTGCCGGTTCGCCCTTTCCTCCCGCTGTGTACATTGGCCATCCCGGCTGGAAGGCCATCGGTGGACGCATCGGCTACTCGTTAGGCACAGGAATCGCCATCGGGCTGGTCTGCATGCTCGGGCTCACGGCCCTGCTGCTGGCTGTTATTCCCTTGGTGGCCATCCTACCAATTCTTCTCTTCATTGGCCTCATCATTGGCTCGCAGGCCTTCCAGGCCACCCCAAGACGCCACGCTCCGGCGATCATTTTGGCCCTCGTGCCCAACATTGCCGATTGGCTTCACACCCAAGTGAACAATGTGGTATCGGTCGCAACCGGCACAGGTGTGACCCCCAAGCTCGCTGCCGACCTAGCCTCGAATGTTTCGGTGTACTACACAGGCATGTCGGTTGCCGGTGGAGGTGGAATCTTGGCCGGTTTGGTGCTCGGTGCCATCGGGGTGTTTGTGATTGAGAAGCGCTTCAATTGGGCCGCCGTTTACGCGGGCATAGCAACGGTGTTGTCGTTCTTCGGCTTCATCCACGGTAGCCAGCTCGCCGTCAACGCCTCACCCACAGTGACGTTCGCTTACCTGATTTCTGCGCTGATCTTTGTCTACTTCATGTACCAAGAGAAAAAAGATGGACGCGGAATCAGCTGGAAGCCCATCAGCGAAGCTGCGGACGACTGAGCCATGCCTAAGATTCTCTTTGTCAACGGGACCTTGATGCGGGGTCTTGGCCTCCACAAGAACCTCGCCGGCGCTGAGTTTCTAGGTGAGTTCGTCACAAAAGCCAAGTACCGTGTGTTCAGTATCGGCGACGTTCACCCTGGCATGTACGAAGTGAAGCAGGGTGGAGTTGCTGTCGCCGGAGAACTGTATCGGCTCCCCGACGACGTTTGGAAGCGGGTGGAAGCCGGCGAACCTCCGCACCTGTACGATGGCCCGGTGGAACTGGAAGACGGCCGGGTCGTCGACGGAATCCTGTATCCTCGAGACAAGATTCGAAGCGAACACGTCGACATCTCTGAGTTTGGAGATTGGCGCAAGTACATGGCGAGAAAGAAGGGGAACCCAACATGAAGAAAGAAATCGTCGCGCAGCCCTACAACCTTAAGTTTGACCCTAAGACGACTGCGCTCATCGTGATCGACATGCAACGGGATTTTGTCGAAGAAGGCGGCTTTGGAACCCTTCTTGGCAACGATGTCTCGCTCCTCCGAGCGGCGATAAAACCTTGCCAGGCGCTTCTCAAGGCCGCTCGGCAAGCCGGTCTTCGGGTTTTGCATACCCGCGAGGGTCATGATCCATCGATGTCAGATTGTGCTCCCACCAAGAAGGCCAGAGGAAACTTGAAGACTGGAATTGGCGACAGCGGACCTATGGGCCGGATTCTCATCCGGGGTGAGAAGGGCCACGGAATCATTCCGGAGCTTCAACCCCTGCCCACCGAAGCCGTGATCGACAAGCCCGGCAAGGGTTCGTTCTACGGCACCGATCTTGACCTTATTTTGCGCAACTACGGCATCAGCACCCTGTTGGTTTGCGGAGTCACCACCGAAGTCTGCGTGACAACAACAGTGCGAGAAGCCAACGACCGCGGCTATGAGTGTGTGGTCGCCTCTGACGCCGTTGCTTCGTATTTTCCCGAATACAACCGGATGGCTTTGGAAATGATTCAGGCTCAGGGCGGGATTTTTGGCTGGGTAACCCCCTCGCAGCACATCATCGAAGCGATTTCGTAACCGACGGATGGCTGGCATACTCAGGGCCAAAGACTACGGCGATCGTGTCTTTCGTGGCGAAGAAACTGCAACAGTGCATTCGGTGTTTGAGCGGGGATTCAACCTCGCGATGGCCGACGGCCGGCTAGTTCACGTTGCTATCGACAAACCCTCTGAGCATCCTCAAATGGTGGGCTTCGGCGCCTGCGCAGGTGCTTGGCTTGGGCCAGAAGTGGGGAGCCGGTTTCAGGTTTCAGAATCGCGAAAGCTTTTGCAAGGCTCAAACTTGGTGATCGATTGCCGCCACGCGTTACCGTTGGAAGCCCTTACCCTGCAAGCAACCTGCCTTTCTCAGGAGCAATTGCGACAAATTGATAGCTCAGTGCGAACCAGTAGGCAAGGCCGCGACTTGGAACATTGGCAGGTGTATTTCACCGCGATTGAGTCTCAGGTTCGGGCTTTCACGTCCACGGGCAGGGTAGAGCACCTCGAGTCTGTGGTCGGACTAGGGCTGGGACTCACGCCTACTGGGGACGACGTTCTGGTGGGTCTTTTGGCGTCTCTGAAGAGCCGGGGTTCGCAGCACACAAAAGACCTCGAAGACCTGATGCGGGGCTACGCGGACCGAACTACCGACGTGAGTGCCGATCTGTTGAGGGCCGCGGCCGCAGGGTACTTTCCGTTTGCGCTGGTAGATCTGGCCAACTCAAAACCCGACCGTGGAGCGGGGGAAATCGAGTCTTTGGTGACGCGCATCTGCGCCATCGGGGCTACGTCGGGAATGGATACTCTGCTCGGTTTTATGATGGGAATGCAGGAGGTTCATTAACCATGGAAAACACACAACACTTCCTCACAGGGTATTACCGTGACTCAGTGGCCTTGATGCAGCTCTCGTCCAAGCTCGCCGCGCAAGAGGGGGTTGCTTCCGCCTCGGCGCAAATGGCTACGGCCGCCAACCTTGAACTTCTGGTGAATGCCGGTTTGCTCGACCAGGTTGTGCCCGCCCGCCCGAACGACCTGCTGCTTGTCATCCGGGCCTCGACGGCCGCGCACGGGCAAGCCGCATTTGAGTTTGCCCAGAAGACTCTTGACGAAAAACCAACGGGGGGCGGCCCAGAAAAACCCGAGCCGCCGCGTTCGGTTGAAATGGCACTTTCTGCGTATCCCGAAAGCAACTTGGTTCTCATCTCGACCCCGGGGGAGTTTGCCGCAGCGGAAGCGCTCAAGGCCTTAAAGCAGGGGCTTAACGTGATGATCTTCAGCGACAACGTTTCTGGAGCGCAGGAGGTCATGTTAAAGACCTATGCCCGCGACCATGAACTGCTGGTGATGGGCCCCGATTGTGGAACCTCCCTTATTGGTGGAGTTCCGTTGGCGTTTGCCAATGTAGTGGCCGCGGGGGCCATCGGTGTCGTGGGGGCCTCCGGTACGGGCATTCAGCAAGTCACGTGCCTCGTGGATGCGTTGGGCGAGGGGATCTCTCACGCCATTGGTACTGGCGGTCACGACCTGAGTGAAGAGGTTGGCGGGATCACGATGCTCTCAGCCTTGGATTTGCTGGCCCATGACAACAACACGGAAGTGATTGTTTTACTTTCCAAACCCCCGGCTAGGTCGGTGGCGTTGAAGATCATCGCTGCGGCCAAGCTTGTGCCCAAGAAGGTTGTGATCTGTTTCCTGGGGGCAGTCGAACAACTCGATGGAAGTAACCTCTCGTACGCTCGCACCTTGGAAGAGGCGGCCATGCTTGCTGTCGGTCTGCTTCGCCCCTCACGAGAGCTATCCCTCACCGGCCGCCTGGTGAGGGAAAAAAATCAGCTCGACCCCCATCGCACCAAAGGCTTTGTACGGGGCCTTTATACCGGTGGTACCTTCTGCTACGAAGCGCAAATCCTGCTTCAGTCTGCCCTTGGTGAGGTGTATTCCAATATTCCTACCAAGGGTGTCAAAAAACTTCCTGACCTTTGGACAAGCGTGGGCCATACCATCCTCGACTTGGGCGACGATGTTTTCACCCGGGGCAAGCCGCATCCGATGATCGACCCCTCCACCCGTAATGAAAGGCTTCTCAAAGAGGCCCTTGACCCCCAAACCGGACTTATCTTTTTTGATCTGGTGCTGGGTTACGGAGCTCACGAAGACCCCGCGGCCGGTCTTGTCGAGGTGATCCGCCAGGCACGTGAATCGGCCCACAAAGGCGGCCGGAGACTCGAGTTCGTGGGCTTTATTTGTGGCACGACGAAGGACCCCCAGGGCTTCGAAAAACAGGCTTCCACCCTCCGTGGCGCGGGTGTGATTTTAGCGCAAAGCAATGCCCACGCCGCCGAGATGGTGCAATACCTCGTTACCGGGAGGCTTTTGTGAACAACTTTCTTACCAGCAAAACGCAAGTCATCAACATCGGTTTGGCTTCGTTTTCCCCCCCTATCCGGTCGCACGGCGGCACCTCGGTTGACCTGGAGTGGCGTCCGCCGGCCGAAGGCAACAGTGCTTCGGGATTGGCGTTGGCCCAGCTGATGAACGACGGCAAGATCAATGCTGCCAACCAAGTGGCTTTGGAGCGTTACCAGGCGGCTCAGCCTATCCTCGTCGGAGTTGGGGTGGCTCGAGAAGAGCTCAAAGGTCTCGGGCCCCGTATGCTACTGCACTCCGGACCTCCCATCGCCTGGGAAAATATGTGCGGCCCGCAAAAGGGTGCGGTGCTCGGCGCCATTGTTTTTGAAGGTTGGGCCAGCACGCTCCTAGAAGCCGAAAGTTTAGTGGCCCACGGGGAGGTGAAACTCGACGCCTGCAACCACCACAGCGCAGTTGGTCCCATGGCCGGCATCATTAGTCCTTCCATGCCTGTGTGGATCATCGAGAACACCACGCACGGCAACCGCTCCTACTGCAACATGAACGAAGGGCTGGGCAAGGTGCTTCGTTTCGGCGCCAACGGCCCCGAGGTCATTGAACGCCTGGTTTGGATGCGTGAGGTGCTCGGCCCCACAGTGAAATCCATCTTGCAACACCTGGGCCCGGTTGCTCTGGGGCCCCTGATAGCGCAGGCCCTGCACATGGGCGACGAGGTTCACAACCGCAATGCGGCAGCCAGTGGCCTTTTCTTCAAAAAGCTCACCCTCGCAGGCCTTGAAATCCTTGCCAAATTGGACGCCAGAAAACTAAAAGATACCCTGGCCTTCATTGCCGCCAACGATCACTTTTTCCTGAACCTTTCCATGGCGGCCTGCAAAGTGATGCTCGAAGCCGCCGATGGTGTCGAGAACTCCACGATGGTAACCGTCATGGCCCGCAATGGCGTCGATTTTGGCATCCAGATTTCTGGCCTCAAGGGGCGCTGGTTCACCGCTCCAGCACCCTTTGTCGAGGGGCTGTTTTTCTCCGGCTACAGCCAGCTCGATGCCGCCCGCGACCTGGGTGACAGCGCCATCACCGAAACCGCAGGTGTGGGCGGCTTCTCGATGGCTGCCTCTCCCGCCATTGTTCAGTTTGTCGGGGGAACCCCCGCAGACGCCCTTGCCAACACGCGAAGAATGTTGCAAATCACGCTCGGTCAAAACTCTGCCTTTACCTTGCCGGCGCTCAACTTTGGGGGTTGCCCGGCGGGGATCGATGTTCGAAAGGTGGTCGACTCTTCCATCCTTCCGGTGATCAACACCGGAATTGCCCACAAGCTTGCGGGCATAGGACAAATCGGAGCAGGCATTACCCACGCCCCGCTTTCCTGCTTTGTGAAGGCAGTCGAGGCCTTGGCCCTCAAAGGAGTGAACTAAAATGGCAGGAAGCAAAATTGTCGTTATCGCTGTTGGAGGAAATGCCCTCATTAAGGACGCCAACAGGAACTCGATCGCCGACCAGTTTGAGGCGGCCGAACAGACCGCAAAAATGGTGGTGCGTCTGGTCAAAGAGGGCTGGCGAGTTGTACTGACCCACGGCAACGGACCACAGGTAGGCTTTGCCCTGCGCCGCTCGGAGTTGGCCGCCAAAGAGCTGGCGCCGGTGCCCATGGACTACGCCATAGCCAACACGCAGGGAACCATTGGCTATATGTTTCAAAAGGCTTTCTACGAAGCATTTGCCCAAGAAGGGATGGACGTGCCCGTCGCAACAGTGATCACGCAAACCATCGTAAGCAAGGATGACGTTGCGTTTCTCAACCCATCCAAGCCCATTGGCGCGTTTTACGAAGAGGAAGTGGCCAAACACCTGGCCCAGGAGATGGGCTGGACGGTCATGGAAGATTCGGGACGCGGTTGGCGGCGTTGTGTTCCTTCTCCCGCCCCGCTCGAACTCGTCGAGTTCAGACAAATCAAGAAACTCTCCGAGGACGGCTACCTCGTCATTGCCTGCGGAGGCGGAGGTATGCCTGTTGTGCGCGAGGGTAAGGTGCTAAAAGGCATTGAAGGCGTCATCGACAAAGACCTTACCTCTGCCCTTTTGGCCAGCCTGCTCAAAGCCGATTACTTAGTGATTCCAACAGCTGGTGGCGATGGCATCGCTCTTGATTTTGGTAAACCCACCGAGCGACGCCTCGCCAAACTGACCTTTGCGGAGGCGAAACAACGCTGCGAGGCAGGTTATTTTGCCAAAGGAAGCATGCTCGAAAAGGTCATGGCCACCGTAAAATACACCGGAAATTACCCCGAGGGCACAGCAATCATCACAACCTTAGACCGCATGCTCGAGGCGATTCGAGGAGACGCCGGTACACAAATTAGCCAGCGAATCGCAGAGACAATCTCGCGCTGACGCATTAATATGGACGGGTGAAATACCAAAAGTCTGACCTAGTTCTTATTGTTGCTCACTCCACGGTTCGTGCCCACGACCTCTTGGAGCCATTGGAGGAGCTGAATCTGCGCCACGAGTTCCGAACAGCTTCGCAAGTGCACGAAGTCGACCCTGCAAACTACGCAGCGTTGTGGCTGATGGCTGGCCCCAATCCGCATCCAGAAGTGCTCAGCCCTGAACTTTCTGAG
>Ga0114970_10004111_pt1 | contig 10617 bp, 11 predicted proteins | sample M_140205_XF_Meta_FD_87030 | JGI IMG/M metagenome (GOLD analysis project Ga0114970, IMG submission 87030) | Freshwater microbial communities from Lake Montjoie, Canada to study carbon cycling - M_140205_XF_MetaG | ecosystem: Environmental > Aquatic > Freshwater > Lake | place: Lake Montjoie... | reverse complement strand
TGCAGGAGTGCTACTCGATGGCGATGGAGGCGTTCGACCTCACTGAGCAGCTGCAGACCCCGGTGTTCGTCATGCTCGATCTCGATCTCGGCATGAACAACTGGGCCGCCGAGCCGTTCGTGTATCCGGAAGGACCGATCAATCGCGGCAAGCGGCTCACACCCGAGCTGCGCCAGCGCATCGGCGAGTGGGGACGCTACGAGGACATCGACGGCGACGGCGTCGCGTACCGCACCGTGCCAGGCGACGGCATGCCGGCCTACTTCGCGCGCGGCTCCGGCCACAACGCCAAGGCGCAGTACAGCGAGCGGCCCGGCGACTACCTCGACAACGTCGACCGCCTGGTGCGGAAGTTCGACACGGCGCGCACGCTCGTCCCGGCACCTGAGGTGGTCGCCGTGCCCGGCGCCGCGGTCGGCGTCGTCGCGTTCGGCACGTCGCACTGGGCTATCACGGAGAGCCGCGATCAGCTGCGGGAGGAGGCGGGGCTCGACACCTCGTATCTCCGGCTGCGCGCCTATCCGTTCACCGAGGCACTCGGCGCGTTTATCGACGCGCACGAGCGGGTCTACGTCGTCGAGCAGAACCGCGACGGCCAGATGCTGCAGCTGATGAAGCTCGACCTGGCGCCGGCGCGCGTCGCGAAGCTGCGCAGCGTGCGGCACTACAACGGCCTGCCGCTCGACGCCCGCTTCGTCACCGACCACGTGCTGGCGCAGGAGGGGCACGTCGTCGCGACGTCGGCCACCCTGCGCGCCGCGGCCATGCTGCGAGGGGAGTGACGTCATGTCCACAGTGAGGGTGAACCGCATCGGTCTCGAGCCGCAGGTGTACAAGGGCGGCAAGTCCACACTCTGTGCCGGCTGCGGGCACAACGCCATCTCGGAACGGATCTTCGAAGCGTTCTACGAGATGGGCGTCGACCCGCGCCAGGTAATCAAGTTGTCGGGCATCGGCTGTTCGAGCAAGAGCCCGGCGTACTTCCTCGGCACCGCGCACGGCTTCAATTCCGTGCACGGCCGCATGCCGTCACTCGCCACCGGCGCGCTGCTCGCCAATCGCAAGCTGATCGCCATTGGCGTCAGCGGCGACGGCGACACCGGCGCGATCGGTATCGGCCAGTTCGTGCACCTGATGCGCCGTAACATCCCGATGCTCTACATCATCGAGGACAACGGCTGCTACGGCCTGACGAAGGGGCAGTTCTCGCCGACCGCCGACATCGGCTCGCGCCTGAAGACTGGCGCGGTGAACGACCTGCCGCCGCTCGACCTGTGCGCGCTCGCCATCGAACTCGGGGCGACGTTCGTGGCGCGCTCGTTCTCTGGGGACAAGCCGCAACTGCTGTCGCTGCTGAAGGCGGCGCTGGCGCACAAGGGGACAGCGATGATCGATGTGCTGTCGCCGTGCGTCACGTTCAACGACCACGAGGGGTCGACCAAGAGCTACGCCTACGTGAAGGAGCACGACGAGCGGCTCGAGGACGTGACGTTCGTGCCGTTCTTCGAGGACATCTCCGTGGACTACGAGCCGGGCACCGCGCAGGAGGTGAAGCTGCACGACGGCTCCACCATGGTCCTGCGCAAGCTCGGAGAGGGCTACGACCCGACAGACAAGATCACCGCGCTGACGCATCTCACCGAGGCCTTACGCCGCGCCGAGTACCCGACCGGTCTGATCTACATCGAGCCCGACCGCGAGGACTTCCTCGACCAGTTGAACGTGGTGGAGGAACCGCTCGCCAACCTCGGACTGGACCGCACGCGGCCGAGCCGCGCAGCGCTGACTGAGATCATGGACGCACTACGGTGACGCGAAGCAGGCGATCATCGGCAATCGCGAATCTGGGGCGGTCTGACGACTGGTTCAGGTTGGCGGCGACGGTCTTGTGCGAGGCGATGAAGCTGGCGAGGACTTCGCGTGCCTCGCGGACAATCTCAGCGGCCGGCGCGCCGGTCATCCCGGCGCCGCTGTCTGACTCCCCAGTAGTTCGAGCATTCGCCGTGTGCCCTCGCAGAAACTTCCGCGATTCGCGAATGGAGATTCGCGATTTCCCCTGTGTATAATCGCGAGATGTCTCAGCGTACGCTTGCCATCATCAAGCCGGACGCCGTCGAGCGGAAGCTCGCGGGCCGGATTCTTCAGCGGATCGAAGACGAAGGGTTCACCGTTCGCGCGATGCGCCGTATCCACCTGACCGACCAGCAGGCCGGCGGGTTCTACGCCGTGCACAGCGAACGGCCGTTTTTCGCCAGCCTGACCTCGTTCATGGCCTCCGGCCCCGCCATCGTGCTGGTGCTCGAAGCCGAGGACGCCATCAAGAAGTGGCGCAGCCTGATGGGTGCAACGAACCCCGCCAATGCCGAAGCGGGCACGATGCGAAAGGAGTTCGCTGAATCGATCGAGCGCAACGCCACGCACGGCTCCGACGCGCCGGAGACGGCCGCGTTCGAGATCGGCTACTTTTTTGCCGGAATCGACCTGGTCTAGGGCTGGCAGGGCAGGCAGGGCTGTTATCTGACGGTCCTGTCCCACCCGCCCACTCGCCTTTGCAATTCCTGTGGGCAAGACCCTCGTCATCGTCGGCCTGGTCATCGCCGCTCTCGGGGTGGTGGTGATGCTCGGTGTGCCGCTGGGACGACTACCAGGCGACATCGCCATCCGACGCGGCAGTTTCTCGTTCTATTTCCCGCTCACGACTTCCATCGTCCTGAGCATCGTGCTGACACTCCTCCTCGCGTGGTTTCGACGCTGACTATGGGCATCAAGGCGGATCGCTGGATCAAGCGCATGGCACTCGAGCACGGCATGATTGAGCCGTTCGTCGAGCGTCAGGCACGTGAGGGTGTGGTCTCGTACGGCGTGTCGTCGTACGGCTACGACATCCGCGTCGCCGACGAGTACAAGGTGTTCACCAATCTCTATAGCACGGTGGTGGACCCGAAGAACTTCGACCCGAAGTCGTTCGTCGACATCAAGGCCGACGTCTGCATCATTCCGCCGAACTCCTTCGCGCTCGCCCGCACCATCGAGTACTTCCGCATCCCGCGCGACATCCTGACCGTGTGTCTCGGCAAGTCCACCTACGCGCGTTGCGGCATCATCGTGAACGTCACGCCGTTCGAGCCCGAGTGGGAAGGGCACGTCACGATCGAGATCTCGAACACGACGCCGCTGCCCGCCAAGATCTACTCGAACGAGGGCATTGCGCAGGTGCTGTTCTTCCAGGGCGACGAGCCGTGCGACGTGTCGTACAAGGATAAGAAGGGCAAGTACCAGGCGCAGCGGGGCGTCACGCTGCCCAGAATCTGAGCATCGCGAATCGCCAATCGCGCCGTGATCCATGCGCGTGCGTTCATCTCTCCGGTCCACACGCCTCATCACGGCAGCGGCTGTCGTCGCCGCCGCCGGTGTCCTCTGGACGCTGGCGCGTCCGCTGCCCGACGCTGAACAGCATCGCCGCCACTTCGCCGACCTGCAGCAGCAGGTGGCGCTGGCGCAGCAGACGAAGCCCGCACGCGCCACCGACCGCGGGCAGGTGATGCGGTTGCGCGCGCAAGCGCGAGGCGCCGCCGGTGTGCAGCGCACGGCGTTCGAGGCGCAGGCCGCAGCCATCGAGGCGCGGCTCGGTACAGGCACTCGCGACATCGTCCGCGCGTCGGTCTACAGGGCGCCGCTGGTCAGCCTCAAGCGCCACACGCCGCTTGCCAGTTTCTCCGAGCGCTCGGCTGAGCAGGGCAGCGGGTGCCAGCGCTGTCACGTGGCCGTGGCCGCCTCCGGCTTCGAACGCTATCCCGCGCCGTTCCGCACCCATCCGAGCCTGAGCGCCTACGTCGGCGCCGCGTCGCCCCATCCGCCGTCGCGGGTCGGCTGCGTGTCGTGCCACAGGGGCGACGAGTACGCCGCGACTTTCGCGGGCGCCGGTCACGTACGGGCCGCCGACGATCGCCGGCCGCAACCGGCCGCGCTACGGACGTGGGCCGACGCAACGGGGACTGGCGCCATGCTGCCGCTCGCGCGCACCGAGGCCGGTTGCGCCACCTGTCACCTGGGCGAGCGCTACCAGCCCGGCGCCACGGCGCTGAACGCGGCGCTCGTCACCTTCGAACGAGCCGGCTGCTATGCGTGCCACGCAGCGCCGGGCTTCGAGCGCACGGCGAAGCGTGGGCCCGACCTGCGCCGCATCAGCGGGAAGCTGTCGCGCGAGTGGGTGCGCACGTGGCTGGCGGACCCGGCCGCCATCAAGCCGGCCACCTGGATGCCGTCGTTCTTCCAGGGAGGCACGGCCGGCGACCGCGCCAGCATCGACGCCATCACCGCGTACCTGTTCGCCAACAGCGACGGCTATACGCCGGTTGTCGCCCGCACCAGGGGCGACGCCGCTCGCGGTCAGGCGCTCGTGGAATCGGTCGGCTGCCTCGGCTGTCACGTCACCGGCGAGGCCATGCGCGAGGGTGCCGGGATACACCGCACCTTCGGGCCGCCGCTCCAGGGACTCGCCGCGAAGACCGACCTGGCGTGGCTGGCCGACTGGGTGCGCGACCCGGCCCGCTTCAGCCCGGGCACGCGTATGCCGAACCTGCGTCTGGGAGAGGCCGAGTCCGCCGACGTCGCGGCGTACCTCACGACGCTTGGACCGTCCAGCCTGACGCCGCCTCCGCCGTCCGTCACCGACGCCGAGGCCTACCGTGCCGTGCTACGCCGCTACGACGCCTCGACGCCGCCGTCGACGCTGCAGTTGAGCGGTGAGCCGCTGGCCATCGCCGCCGGCCGCGCCGCGATCGATGCGCTCGGCTGCTTCAACTGCCACGAGCTGCGCGGCTTCGGGGGGCGGACGACGACGGTCCCCATTCGACCTCGCCAGGATTGGACGACGGCGGAGATTACCGGGCTGTCGCATGCCGGGCCCAATTTCCGCCTCGGCGGCGAAGAGTCGGCACGTCTGGCGCTGGCCCTCACCACCGTCTCTGGCCGCCGGCGCGAGCAGCACGCGCTCACCACCCCGTGGCAACTCACCAAGTCGGCCGGCCGCACGTTCGTGCAGGAGCGCAACTGCGTCGGCTGTCATCCGGTCGAGGGCACCGGCGGCGACTTCGTGGCTCTCGTCGCCGAACCGACCCTTGGGCCGCCGCTGCTCACGCCCGAAGGGTCGCGCGTCCAGCCCGACTGGCTGCGCCGCTTCCTGCACCAGCCGGCAACCATCCGCCCCTGGCTGTCGGTCCGCATGCCGACCTTCGGCCTGTCAGACGATGAGGTGGAGGTGGCGGGGAACTACTTCCGCAGCATTGCGCCGGAGAACCCGAAGCCGGCAGCGACCACGCCCGACGTGACGGCGGCCAGCGGCAACGCCCTGTTCGAGTTACTGAAGTGCCAGCAGTGCCACGTGCTGGGCGCGGTGCCGAAGGACCAGCCGACCTCGAACCTGGCGCCTGACCTGCGACGGGCGCACGAACGTCTGCAGCCGGAGTGGATCCTGGCGTGGCTGCGGAACCCCGGCGCCATCCTGCCGGGCACCCGCATGCCGTCGTTCTGGCCCGACTACCCGGCGTCGTTCTACCCGCCGCTCGACCGGGACGGCCAGCAGCAGGTCCGCGCCATCCGCGATCACCTGCTGACACTGCACTGAGGGTCAGGACGGTCAGGCCCTGCCCGAACCGCTATAATCAGTCTGAATGTTACGGCCCTACCGGGGACAACTGCCCCGGGTTCACCCATCTGCCTTCATCGACGACAGCGCGCAGGTCATCGGCGACGTGGAAATCGGCGAAGACAGCAGTGTGTGGATGTGCGTTGTCATTCGCGGCGACGTGAACCGGATCCGCATCGGCCGTCGCTCCAACATCCAGGACGGCACCATCGTCCACGTGATGAAGGACACGCATCCCACGATCATCGGTGATGACGTGACAGTCGGGCACGCCGCCGTGGTGCACGGCTGCACCATCGAGGACCGCTGCCTGATCGGTATGGGCGCCATCCTGCTGAACGGCGTCACCGTCGGCACCGGATCGATCATCGCTGCGGGCACGTTGCTCCCTGAGGGGATGCAGGTGCCGCCGCGGTCGCTCGTGATGGGGGCGCCTGGCAAGGTGCGCCGTCCGCTCTCCGCCGCGGATCTGGTGGAAATCCAGATGTACGCCGACCGTTACGTCGCTTATCGACTGGATTACATGTGAGCACGACTTCGACCAAGCCGCCGAGCGGAACCCGGGATTTCCTGCCCGAGGACGTTCGCCGGCGCGACTACGTGATGCGCGTCGTGCGTGAGGTCTACGAGAGCTACGGCTTCGAGCCGATCGAGACGCCGGCCTACGAAAACATCGAGACCCTCCTCGGGAAGTACGGCGAGGAAGGGAACAAGCTCATTTTCAAGATTCTCAAGCGCGGCGAGCACGAGGCGAGCGGCGAGGCCGACCTGGCGTTGCGCTATGACCTCACCGTGCCGCTGGCGCGGGTCGTGGCGCAGTATCAGTCCGAGCTGCCGCGCTTCTTCAAGCGCTACCAGATCCAGCCGGTGTGGCGCGCCGACCGGCCCGCCAAGGGGCGCTTCCGCGAGTTCTACCAGTGCGACATCGACGCGATGGGTTCGACCTCGCCCGTGGTCGAAGCGGAGCTGATGGGGGCCGTGTCCGAGGTGCTCATCCGCCTCGGCTTCAACGATTTCGTCATCCGCCTCAATCACCGCAAGGCGCTGAGCGCGCTGCTCGAGACCGCCGGGGTGCCTGAGGCGCTGCACGGCGACGCGCTGACCGCCATCGACAAGCTGGACAAGATCGGCGCGGAGGGCGTGGGCGCGGAACTGCTCGCGCGTGGCGTCAGCCCGGCCGCGACCACGGCCTGCCTCGATTTCTTCACCGGCCTCACGACCGAGCTACCGCACGTCGACTCGGCGCTCCAGCGGCTGCGGACGTTCGTTGAGAAGCACCACGCCGGGCCGAGTGCGGTCGACGAACTCGAGACGATCGTCCGCCTGACGGACGGCGGACATGGGCACGGGCGCATCCGCATCGACCCGAGCCTGGCGCGCGGGCTGTCATACTACACGGGCGCCATCATGGAGATTGCCGTCCCAGGGCTGCAGGGCAGCATGGGCGGCGGCGGCCGCTACGACACACTGGTGGGCATGTTCCTCGGCCGCGACGTGCCGGCGGCTGGCTTCTCGCTCGGGCTCGAACGCATCATCCTGGTGATGACCGAGCGCGGGATGTTCCCGGAGAGCGTCACACGTGTGCCGGTGGACGTGATGGTCACCTTTCTGGGCGATGACCTCCGGTCGGATGCGCTGCGGCTGGCGTCGGAACTGCGGGCGGAGCGGCTGCGCGTGGAACTGTTCCCGGACGGCAGCCGGAAGCTCGACAAGTCCTTGAAGTACGCATCGAGCCGCAACGTGCCGATGCTGGTCATTCTCGGCGAGGACGAACGGGCGCGGGGCGAAGTGACCGTGCGCGATTTGCAGACGCGGCAGCAGCAGGCCGCACCACGGGCGACGGCGGCGCGCGACATCGCGCGGCGCATCCGCATAGAGGCGACATAGGTAATGGCAGAACAGCTCGGCGACTGGGTTCGGACACACACCTGCGGCGCACTCCGCACGGCAGACCTCGACACGGACGCGACCCTGCTCGGGTGGGTGCACCGCGTGCGCGACCTCGGTGGCGTGCTCTTCATCGACATCCGCGATCGCGAAGGCGTGTCGCAGGTGGTCTTCCGCGACAACGATGAACTGCTGGCGCAGGCCAAGAAGCTGCGTCCCGAGTTCGTCGTCGGTGTGAAGGGGCTCGTCGAGAGCCGCTCGCCCGAAACGGTGAATCCGAAGCTGGCCACCGGCGACGTCGAAGTGCTCGCGCGCGAGCTGCGGCTGCTGAATGAGGCGAAGACGCCGCCGTTCCAGATCGCCGAAGACTCGCCAGTGTCCGAGGACGTGCGCCTCAAGTACCGCTACCTCGACCTGCGGCGTCCGCGCCTGCAGGGCAACATCGGCCTGCGGCACAAGGTGGCGTTCGCCATTCGCGAGCAGTTCAACGCCAAGGGCTTCTGGGAAATCGAGACGCCAATTCTCACGAAGTCGACGCCGGAGGGCGCGCGCGACTATCTGGTGCCGAGCCGCGTGCACCCGGGCGAGTTCTACGCCCTGCCGCAGTCGCCCCAGCTCTTCAAGCAGATCCTGATGATCGGCGGCATGGACCGCTACTTCCAGATCACGCGCTGCTTCCGCGACGAGGACCTGCGCGCCGACCGCCAGCCGGAGTTCACGCAGGTCGACGTCGAGATGGCGTTCGCGTCGCCCGACCTGATCTACGGGCTGATGGAGCCGGTCATCCAGCGCATCTTCGCCTGCATCGGCAAGACGTTGCCGGCGCCGTTCCGCCGCATGCCCTACGCCGAGGCGATGGCGAAGTACGGCTCGGACAAGCCGGACCTGCGCTGCGGCATGGAGATCCACGACGTGTCGGCGGCGTTCGTCGATTCTGAGTTCCGGGTCTTCAAGCAGATCATCGCCGACGGCGGCGTGATCCGCGGCTTCGCGGTCCCCGGCGGCAACAAGTACACGCGCAACCAGATCGACGGCATCGTCGACCAGGCCAAGCAGATCGGCTTCGGCGGCCTCATCTGGGTGCGCCCTGGTGAACCGCCGACGAGCTCGGTGAAGGCGCTCAGCGAGGGCTCGCTGCGTGCGGCCATCACCGGCATCGGCGCCACTGCCGACGACCTCGTGCTGCTCGCGGGCGGCCCGGCCGACAACACCTCATCGCTGCTCGGCCAGCTGCGCCTCGCCGTCGCGAAGCGCGAGAACCTGCTCGACCCCGAGAAGTACGAAGTGCTCTGGGTGACCGACTTCCCGCTGCTCGAGTGGAGCGGCGAAGACGGCCGCTGGTATGCCATGCACCACCCGTTCACCTCGCCGATGGACGAGGACATGGACAAGCTCGAGAGCGACCCGGGCTCGGTTCGTGCGAAGGCCTACGACCTCGTGCTCAACGGCAGCGAGATCGGCGGCGGCAGCATCCGTATCCATTCCGCCGAGATGCAGGCGCGGATCTTCCGCCGGCTCGGTATCAGCGACGAGGAGGCGACGTCGCGCTTCGGCTTCTTCCTCGAGGCGCTTGAATACGGCACGCCGCCGCACGGCGGGATTGCGCTCGGGCTCGACCGCATCATCGCGATCCTCGCCAACGAAGCGTCGATTCGCGAGGTCATCGCGTTCCCGAAGACGGCAACGGCGGTCGACCTCATGTCCGACGCCCCGTCGACGGTCGACCCGAAGCAGCTCCGCGAACTCCACCTGAAGAGCTCGAAGTAGCGCGCGGTATGCATACTGGTTTGGCCCTGGTGCGTTGATGAGACGAATTACCGTTCCGGAAGACGCTGCTCCGACGCTCTTCGGGACGTACGACGAGAACCTCAAACACTTCGAGTCGGTGCTCGGCGTCCGCATCCGCACCCAGGGCAACGAACTGGTCGTCGATGGCGACCACGGCGGCCAGGAAAAGCTGAACCAGGTCGTCAACCAGCTCGCGGCACTCATGCGCGAGGGCTACAAGGTGTCGACCTCGGACGTGAAGATCGCGGCCGAGCTCGTCGCGCGCGACCCGGCGGTGAACCTGCAGGAGCACTTCCTGAAGGGGAGCGTGACGCCGGCGGGCAAGCGCCGCATCGCCCCGAAGACCATCAACCAGCGCCGCTACCTCGAGGCGATCGACGGTAACGACATCGTCTTCGGCGTCGGCCCGGCCGGCACCGGCAAGACCTACCTGGCCATGGCGCAGGCGGTGTCGTACCTGGTGAACAAGAAGGTCAGCCGGATCATCCTGGCGCGGCCCGCGGTCGAGGCCGGCGAGAAACTCGGGTTCCTGCCGGGCGACCTCACCGAGAAGGTGAACCCGTATCTGCGTCCGCTCTACGACGCGCTCTACGACATGCTCGACACCGAGCGCGTGGCGCGCTATCTCGAGCGCGGCACCATCGAAATTGCACCGATCGCCTTCATGCGCGGCCGGACGCTGAACGACTCGTTCGTCATCCTCGACGAGGCGCAGAACACCACCTCCGAGCAGATGAAGATGTTCCTGACGCGCCTCGGCTTCGGGTCGAAGGCGGTGATCACCGGCGACATCACGCAGATCGACCTGCCGACCGGGCGGCCGTCCGGTCTGATCGAGGCGATCAAGGTGGTGGGGAACATCGAGGGGATCGAGTTCATCCATTTCGATGACCGCGACGTCGTGCGTCACAAACTGGTGCAGCAGATCGTGAAGGCCTACGACGCGTATTCCAACGGCAACGGCAGCGCTCGCCAGGCGCCCTCCGCCGCCCCGTCCACCTCCTGACCATGGCACCTGGCGACCAACGTCGCGTGCGTGCACGGCTCCAGGTGAGCGTCTCCGATGAACGGGGACGGGCGCTCGGTGGCTCGCTGGCACGCTGGCTCTCCGAGGTGGCGCCGGCCACGGCGCGCGGCACGGTCAGTGTCGCCGTCGTCACCGATGCGCGGGTCCGTGCGCTGAATCGCGACTATCGCCAGAAGGACGACGCCACCGACGTGCTGTCGTTCCCCGCTGAAGATGGTCCGGCTCATGGAGGTCCGGCTAAGGCCGGACACGACGCGAAGTCAGGGCG
>Ga0114970_10004109_pt1 | contig 10619 bp, 9 predicted proteins | sample M_140205_XF_Meta_FD_87030 | JGI IMG/M metagenome (GOLD analysis project Ga0114970, IMG submission 87030) | Freshwater microbial communities from Lake Montjoie, Canada to study carbon cycling - M_140205_XF_MetaG | ecosystem: Environmental > Aquatic > Freshwater > Lake | place: Lake Montjoie... | reverse complement strand
TAATTTTTTATTTTTCTGCATAACATATACTTATTTTTTATTTATTAATATTATGAAAGAATTAAATGAAAAGATCTTTACTCCATTAATAGTTATTGTATTAGTCTTTGCAATTGCTACATTACTTTTCAATAATGAACAATGGGATAATTATTCAGACATTGATTCTATTGGAACACTCTTATCTCAAAATGTAATTGATTACACCCAACAAACACCATCTAACTGTCCCAGATGTACACCATGTGTATGTCCAATTTGTCCAACTGCTGAAAGTACCAATACATACAATAGAGATTACAGGGTAGTCAATGATCCATTATATCCACCAGAACAAAGATCTGATTATACTACAAATTTATCTCAATATAATGGATATTTTAGAGAACCAACAAGAGGATACCCACCACCATATCAAAAGAAAGGGTATTTAGTAGATGTAACTGATTCAAAAAATATACTAAATATTTATGGGAGACCAAAATATGTAGGTAGTACTGAATATCAATATTATGTATCTAAAAATGATATTAATAATAATGATGTTAAAATACCAATTTCAAATAATAGAGAAATATTTGATGGTGATATTATTAAAATTACAAATGCTATATTTACAGGATCATATAAATATGTTGGATTACCAATGGAAGATTTAGTTCAAAGACCAATATACTAAAAAATTTTTATTAATTTTAGTAAATTAATAAAAATTACAATATTTCTTTTATTAAATATAAATTACTCAATTTATTTTCAATAATCTTTAATTCAAATTCAAATTTATGTTTCATTATGTGTAATAATGCATTTACTAATATTTCGTAAAATAAATTATCTATTTTAATTACACTCTGTACAAATGCAGAGTTAACCTTATAAAATACAGATAATGTATCACTTGGTTCTTGATCTAAAAAGTATTTTAATATTTTTAATGAATTTATTTTTGATGCCTTACTTAATTCTGGTCTAGACCAACTCCATTTTATATACTTTTTATTTTCTTCTATTATTACATCACCTATGTAAGATGCTTTTAATTTTATTTTATTATCTTTTGTTCGAATAATATAATAAGGATCTAAATCAGATGTTGGTGGATCAATAATATATTCAGTTTGTTTTTTTAATTCCTCTATAATAGTTTTATATTTCTCATTTACTAAATAATCACTTTCAATAATTGAATGTGCAATAAAATCATCATTATATTTATTCATATATTATATTCTTTTATTTTTTTTAATTTTACCTATATTTGGTGTTTTATCCACAACATTAAAAACAATTGGTTCTGATCTTTTTACAATTACATTCGATATATTTGATTGTCTACCTAATATTTGAGATATTGATAATACATTTTCTGCTGAAAATTCACGCTGAATTGTTTCTACTTTACCTCCTTCAAATATAGGTGGAAATCCTCCGTTATGATACATATTATATATAATATAATTTTATTTATAATATGTAAATTGAATAAAATTTAACTATTGCATCATTATATATTTCATATTTAATTTCAATAATATCAGTATTTGATGGTGTTTCAAATATCTTTTCATCATATTGATTATATACAATTATTTTAGAGTTTATAATATCTCCTAATATATATAATTCGTATCTATATATATTGTCAAGTGGATCATTCGATACTAATTTCTCTTTCATACTAGGTATAGTTTTAATATCAAAATGTTTGTACAATCTTTCTAAATTATTTTCATCCAAAATCCAATTTATTATTTTACCCTTAAATAAATTTATAATATCATTTTGTAATGTACATTCATAGCCTAAATTTCTATATTCAATATCTAATAATTTATTTTTTATCCAATAAAATCCATTAATTATTGCTCTATACAAACCATTATCTTTTTTAACTAATTGTTCCATTTTTTTACCAAATATTTTAGGTGGGAATATTTCAACTTCACCTGTTACTTTTAATAATCGTTTCTTACCTATTATTGGTATATTATTTTCACCATACATTTCTTTTAATATACTTGTTAATGTTAAATTTGATGTTTTAATAATTCGTTCATTCGCTTTACTTGTAAAAAAATCATGTATATTTATATCATCTACAAATCTTCCTTTTTCCCTTAATATTTCTTCTCTTTTAATAACATTATATCTCATATCATTACTTAATCTCTCTATAAATTGAACAATTGTATTATTTGTTAATTGTAATTGACAAGTATTTTTATTATTTTTACCACAATGAATATGTGAACATGTTTTATCTAAACGACATAATTGCCTAAAATTTGTACCTTTGTACTTATCCAAATTTGGAATTTTAGGTATTATATTTACAATATTTTTAGCATGCCTTAACAAAAATTCTTGTATCTTCTTAACACTAATACCACATAATTCTGTTAATTCATCTTTTAATTTAATATTGTTACTTAAATAATCACTTAATTCTAATCGAAATCTATCATAACTCTCTTCAATATATTCTATTTTATTCACTTTAATAATTCTATCATCTACTATAATATTATCAGAACCCTTTAATATTTCTCGATCAATAATATCATCATTCGATCTATTCACTAACATAAAGTTTTTAATTTTATACTCTTTGGCAAGACGTTTAATTTCTGTTTCATCCATACGAATAGCAATAATCGGTATGATTATATTTTCTTGAATATATAATCCTGTTATAATATATTTATCTTTTATTTTTTGATTGTAAGTAATTCCAGTAGGTAATATATTATACTTATTAAAATCAGTTGTTTTTGTATTTAATTTGTTATTTAATTTATTATTTAATTCTAGTAAAAAATTCATGGTAGATTGAATACTATTAACATAATCAACATAGTTTTTATAAATTATAATTTTATCTAAACATCCAGATGGTTGTACTGGAAATAAACATATATTTTTTGTAATTCCTTTCACTAAAACAAATCTGCATTTATATCTTGAATCAATAATTTGACCAGTAATATTATTTATTAAAGTTAATGATATATCTTTACTATTATAAAATATATTACTAGTTATTTTTGTATTTTGTAAACAATTTAATACATAATATTTGTTAATTCGATCTACAATATTCTCTGTTTTATATTCAAATTTTTTATGTATATTTATAAATTTTTCTTTTTTTGATTGATCTTTCTGTAAATTAAATATTGGAAAATATAAATTAATATCTTTTATAATAAAAATATTTGATCTATCTCTATAATTATTATAATTTTCTATATTTTTACATATTAATATATAATCATCGTATTTAATCCATTCATTATTTTCTGTAATTCTTTTACTCGTCCTCTTCTCAAATATATACGAATTTATATTATATTTATATGTTATTAAATCATCCAAGTATTCATGCGTTACATCTAATCCATTTAATATATATCCTTTAAAGGTTTCAATACTACCAAATCTTAATTTAATTTCTCCGTTATTCAAACATGTAAACAATATATCATCCATATTTTTAAATAAATTATCCATAATATCTTGATATGTTATTTCCAATAATGAAGCTATTGCACTTAAATATGGTACTTTTTGATTACTAACACCATACTTGAAATAATAACCTGATTTTGATTGTAATAAATAATGATTTTTAATTGTTTTGTCATTGGATGTTAATTTGTTAAAGAATATATCCAAATATTCAGGTAAGAAAGAAAACCTACCTTCTTGTACTTTGTTCGTTTCTTGTAATATATATATCTTATCTAATTTAAGATCTTTTACTTCACCAACTGATTCCATTATACCGTTGTTCGCACACTTTTCATTAATTACTCTTTTATTATTATTATTGGTATTAAATGAATCATTTTTAAAACAACAGGGCATACATAATCCCGATGGATGTTTACTCTTTGTTAAATATCCAACATACGAATATTTTTTATTTGTTTCTAAATCACATGTATAGTATAAATATTTGTCACCTGTAGGTATTTTGATTGATCGTAATATAACCTCTTTATTATTTATTGTAACCTTTTTTTCATAATTTTTTGTTTCTTGATTAAATGTATATCCATTTTTAATCAAATCAATTTCTGCAGTATGTTGCGTAGGTTGTCTCTTTTTTGTTCCACTGTTTTGACAATTTCTTGACCAGTGATTTTGACCTTTTTCTGGTCTAAATCCTAATCGATCTTTATCTAATTTTGTAATTTTTTTAACTGTTCTTACATCTTCTTGTACTTCGACTATTTCTTCTACTTTGTTTCTTCGCTTTGCAATATTATTTAAATTTTTTAATACATCTAACATTTCTAATCTATCTTCATTTTTAATATGATACACATCCACATACAAATATAATACAATGTTTATTAATCGTAATATTTCATTTAATTGCCATTGTGATCTCGCTCCCGATATTCTTATTTTATAATTTTCTCGAGATTTACCTTGTATGTCAACTTCTACACCAGATGGTTTTGCACGAGGAATATTTTCGAATTTTTTCAATATGGTTCTTGCTTTTTTTAAATATGGATATTTATCACGAGTGTCTCGAATTTTTTGTAATGCAATAACATCCGTTATATTGTACTGAGCACTTATTTCTTTAACAATACCTTTTTCATCATATTCATAATTTTTCAAAAAATAGCGAATTCTACGTTCAATATTCATTTCATTATAATAATTTGAAACTCGTTTGTATCGTAAATAGGTACCATATTTACTAAATTCAGTAAGTACATTTTTTTTATCTTTTTGGATACTTTCTCGTTTTCTTGGTTCAATTACAACTGATATGTATGGAAAGAATAATCTACAAAAATCTAATAAATGATTATGATTGATAATATATGATTTATCGGAATTTTTAATAGGAAGTTGGAAACTCTGAATATCATTAATAAATGCAAATTTAAAATCTAATTCTTGTGGTACATATATCTTAAAGTGCGTATTTTCATTATTTATTTTTGTTATTAATTGTTGTATATAGATAAATGTCTTGTTAATATCTTCAAATGTTGCATGATCTTCTTCTTTCCATTGTGTTTTATACTCTAATCTACCAAATTCACTTAATTTAACTGATATGTATTTATTCTGAGATCCACCTTTTAAATCTACCTTGATTTTAAAACTAATACCAAATGGATTGGATTCTAACCATTTTGCCTGTATAGATTCTCTATCATATTCAGGAGATATAGTTCTAAACTTATGCCATCCAGCTGCATCAGGTGGTTGATATTGTATATATGGATAATTTTCAGATAAAACATAATTTTCAAAAATACGATGTAAATCAAATTTTAATAAACTAGCAACCGTAGTTTCTTTTTCTATATTAATATTCAGACCATTTAAATTAGTGATGTACAAAGATACATGGGTAGTAGTCTGAGTAATAAAATTATCTTTAAAATAATTTTTATATTTATCTTTGTTTGGATATTCTTGTTCAATATAATTCATCACCTTATTTTCTAATGATATATCATTATCAATTGTGCTTATAAGTTGTGATATTTTTTTTAGTTCAATATCATGATTACCATTTAAATAATCTATAATATTTGGCAAATCAATTAATGCTTCTGTAAAATAAATTTTAACATAGAAATCAGATATATTTTTGATTATTTCTTGTGATGGTTTATAGTTTTTTCCCAATTCAGTATAAATATCTGTAAAATATATTTCGTTGTTTGGTATATAATCTATGTAATCATTGATAATAATATGATTATTATCTTCAGTATGTATACGTGAACCATATCGGTTCATACTTTCTTTAATAGTACCTAAACTACCTTTTAATATTTCATAATCATGAAAATTTGATAATGGTACTACATCTATTGGTAATAAATTATTTTGTCGTAACCAATTTCTTCCTATCATAATACCATCTTTCACTTCAGTTTCTTTATTATTTTCAATTTGATTATAAGTATAATCAGACCATGTATATATTCTAGAAGGTATAAAATATGGCATAGTAGATTCAAATTTTTTACTTTTTTCGATAGTTATACATATTTTCTTTTTCATTGTTAAAATTGTATCATCGGGATATATAAATTGAGAATATATATAGTTTTTTTCATATATATCACCTATATCTGCATTATAATTATTTTCATCGTTACTTGTATTAAATGGTATATTTCTTTCTTTTCGTGTAAGTGCTCGAGTTGATTCTTCTTCTAATATTGAATTTAATTGTTTTTTTGTTTTTTCAGCATCTTTATCAATATCTTCATTAATCATATGCATTTCTTCTAATTCATTCATATTATAATCAACTTCTGCAACTTCACTTGGTTCTTCTAATTCTTCAAGTGGTTGTAATTCTTCTGCTTCTTCTGTTTCTTCTGTTTCTTCTTCTGTTTCTTCACCTAATATATTATCTGGTTCATCTGTGTCTGTGTAATCTTGATCAGGTACTAATTTATTTATATTACCACCAACTTGTTCTTGTTCTTCAATGTATTGTTTTTTTAGACGATCTATCCTAATTTTACCTGTATATGAATATATTAATTTACTTTTTTTACCAACATATATATGTTTTTTAATCCATTCTTCTCCCATTTTTTTAACTATTTTATTTTTTTCATTAATCGTATTGAATATTTTCTTACTTTTCTTTAAATGTTCAGATAAAAATATATATTCATACCAAAATGAATTATATTGTTATTCTAATATGTTAATTTCATCTGGTGATAATTCCAATAATGTTTGAAAAAAATTTAAACTCTTAATTTTAGATAAAATTTTTTTAACTGGATTTGGAACATTTCCTAAAAATATATAATATTCATATTGAAACTTACGATTTACATTTCTATATTTATATATAATTTTATAAGGGTTATATACAATTGTATTTAGATCTTTACTCATGATTTCTAATTAGATTAAATAATTTAATTATTTAATTTAATTATTTAAATTTAGATAATATTTATGTCCAATTAAACTTATGATTGAAAATGATACAAATGCATAATCATTCATATATAAATACATTATAATTAATATAATATTATATAGTATTCTATATATATACAACTTTTTTATGAATTCACTATAACCATCTAATCTACATATTATTATACTATTTTCAATACAAACTGGTATACAATAGGGTGTATATAAAAATAACATATCTAATTTATGTGATAAATTACTATAGATTAATATTAATAGATAATATAGATATACTTTGGCATGTGGATTATTCTTTTTTTCAATATAGTCTATATATATTTTAGAATAAAAGAAACCAAATGATATATAATATAATAATCTAAAGAATATATTTGTACTATAAACGTACGTTAAATTGTTACAATATACATAAATTAAATATATTGTATATGGAGATACGCTAGATATTATTGTAGAATAAATCAAATTATTTATTACATAATATAAAGTATGACTTTCATCTAATAAATACAAAAGTGGTATTGTAATATTATTCCATATCCGAAATGATATTATATGAGGATTTAAAAATATAAAATAATATAAATAATATAATTCGTGCAACATTATATATATATTCATGTGTCTATAAATCATAATTTAATACATTTGTAAATATTTGTATACCACAATATTCTTCTGGAGTTTTATTGTAATCTATAAATGTATACATATCATTTCTTTTGGCAGTTTCTAATAAATATCTATTTAATTCAAAAAATAGTTTAGTATGTCCTATTTCTGGACAACCAATATGGGCAATTTCATGTACGGCAACATATAAAATTTTATTATAATCATAAAACACATGTGTTTTTTTATTTCTTAAACAAAATACTAATTCTTCACCTTTATTTACACTATAACTGGTATACGGACTATCCTTTTCAACTTCTCTAATCAAAACACCATTTAATTTATTTACTATTTTTGTAATATATTTTTGATAGTCAGCATTATTTTCTGATGTGGCTCTTTCTAATGATTTTTGTGCAATAATTAATAAATTATCCCTTAATTTTTTTAATAATTCAACGGCTGTTTCTTTATCTGGATGTTCTTGAACATCAAATGTATCTCCGTTAAAATTAGCACGAACTAATCCATTATTATTTAAGGAATATAATAAATATATAATTAATACAATTAATACAATTATAATAATTTGCTGCATCATATAAATATATTAGTTTTTTATTTTAGCAAATATTAATTTAATTTTTAAAAATTATTTCTAATTTAAATTATATCATGGGAAATTTAACATCTAAACCAGATGAAATTAAATTTGAAGAGAATAAAGGTAATCAAAAAGAAATATTAGCTAAAATTGAACAATTATTAGGTGGTTCAGATACTGAAAACTTTTCAAAAAATGAACTTAATGAAGGATATTTAAATAAAATTCAACAATTATTACAAACAACTGAAACCAATAATTTTAATGCTGTATCTGGTAATACAGAAACATTACAATTTACTGAAAATAACAAATTAAATATGACTGCTGGAACTTCAGAAAATGTGTTTACTCAAACTGAAAATTTAGTTCCTGTATTACAATATAATAATTTAAGTGAAACTAGTATGGATGGTGGCGACAATGAAATGCATGTAAATGAACCATATTATAAAGAATATAGAGATATGAAAAATTTATATTTAGAAAGCAAATCAAATAATTATTTTTCTAAAATTCGTGAATTACTCGAAGAAACTGAAACAAATAATTTAAAAGGTGGTAACTTAAATTTAAATAATGAATTATTACAAATCCAAAAATTATTACAAGATACTGAAGTTAATACACTATCTAATGTTAATGTAAATTTACATGGTGGTAACTTTGATTTAAATTCATCCAAAGAATTATTACAAATTCAAAAATTATTACAAGATACTGAAGTTAATACACTATCTAATATTAATGTAAATTTACATGGTGGTAACTTTGATTCTAGTAAAGAATTATTACAAATTCAAAAATTATTACAAGATACTGAAGTAAGCCCACCATCAAATGTTATCTTGAATTTTAAAGGTGGAATGTTAACTAGAGATAATTTATTTACATCTGAAACTGAAAATTTAAAAGGTGGTAATCATTTAGATAATATATCAGAAAATTCTACACAAACTGCTGGTGGCGAAGAAAAAGAAGAATTATCTGAAGAATTATTACAAATCTTAAAATCATTAAAACAAAATGAACACCAAGGCGGTAAATCCAAAAAAAAATCAAAAAAATCAACTAAATCTAAAAAAACTAAATCGAAACCAACTGAAACTGAAACCGAAGTTAATAACACTTATGTAAATGAATCTGATTCAGAAGAAGAATCCCCTGTTGAACCAACTGAAATGGAAGCTCCAGTAGAATCTCCTGAAGAAGAATCATCGGAAGAATCGATGGATGGTGGTTCTGACAGTGAATATTTAACATCTACATCATCATTAAATACATCTGATATTAACATTAAACACTACAGACATTAAATTAATTTGCATAATATGCTTCTTGTGTAATATGTACAGATACTTTTGCAATATGTAATGATGCTAATGCATTGGACATTGCAATTGCAGAATTACGTGCCGATGCCAATGCATTTTCTAACTTACTATTATTATTATCGGTTGAATACTGTTCACTTAACATATCAACTATCATTTTAGATGATATCATATTCATTTCGATAATTTTTATTGCTTCATCTAACGACATTTTATTTTTTAATATTAATATTAAGTATTTAATATTAATATTTTCAATTTTTATAAATTAAACTAACCATCTATCTAATGATGGTGTTTTCATAAATGGCTTACCTGCTCTTTTACATTTTTCTTCTTCTAATAAGTCATTAAATAATGTAGTTGCATCTTCAGGTTTATCTGTTACCAATTCTAAAAATTGTATTGCTGGATTCATAATCTGATTTGTAATATAAAACATATAATCTATTTTTAAATTATTTGCTTCAATGTAATCAGGATGTTCTATTTTATCTCCTTGCAATAATTTATGTCCTTTTAATTTTGGCACCTCTATGTATGCAAATGGTACTCGATCATTCATTTGAGGTATGTTTGCACGTTTTTCTTTGATCATTTTTTGAGCTAACATAACATGTGCAATATTTACAAATTCTTGTTGTTCTCCAGCACTATTTAATATTACATTACCTTTTGTATCTTTTCTAACCGCTGTTTTATATTTTTTAATATCTTTCAACGTTTTTGATGTTACAAAATCTTTAATTGGATATTTACCTTTAAATATATCTGTAATTGATTTTTTAGTAAATATAATTGTTTTCGCACAATCAATTTCATTCATCATAATATCTACCATACCACCAATTACTTTTTTTACAATTTGTGCATTATCTCTTCTCTTTAGTACAATTCCCATAGATGTTTGTGTAAACTCTACATCATCTTCTGTATATTTATTACCAACATATCTCTTTTTGGCAAATATTGCAAATGGAAAAAATGTTTTCTCATAAGACAATTCATGAGGAAATCGTAATCTAGATTGAATTAATTTACTAACTAATATACCTAATTCAATTGCTGGTAATAATGCCTCTTTTGTATGTATTATTGTATTATCTTCTTTT
>Ga0114970_10004108_pt1 | contig 10620 bp, 26 predicted proteins | sample M_140205_XF_Meta_FD_87030 | JGI IMG/M metagenome (GOLD analysis project Ga0114970, IMG submission 87030) | Freshwater microbial communities from Lake Montjoie, Canada to study carbon cycling - M_140205_XF_MetaG | ecosystem: Environmental > Aquatic > Freshwater > Lake | place: Lake Montjoie... | reverse complement strand
TAAATGAATTTGGAGTGTAAATATTTTGCATAGAAGTACCTTTCTTTCGATTACAAGACGCGCATGCGGCTTGGCCGTTGGACATGGTTGTTGGGCCGCCCAAAGAAAACGGAACAATGTGATCCGCTTCGATTGGCCCTGTCATTTCCTGGCCACACAGTGCACAAACGCGGCATTGTGCCACCGCCATCGCGGTGCGTTCTCGACGTGAGAATACTCGTTTCATAGCTATCTGTGTTAGCCTCGGCCACGCACAGTGTGCGCGTCGGTTCGTTCTTGGTTTCGGTGTCAAATATCACCGGCTAAATTTCCATTCGTTCACCGCGATCATCTCATCACGGCGATTACGAGCCTCCTCGAGGTCGCGGGTCTTGAGATTAAATGCCAGACGCTCTGTCTTCACCGGATCGTATGGCTGCACGCGCATCCACCATGTGCCGTGGTTGCTCCACAAATAGCGGTTAGGGTTAAAGGTCGAGCCGTTCATTCCGCCCCCTCCCACTCTTCCAGCCTCTCCTTCACAAGCGACTGGCAAAACACCAACGTCGTGCTGTATTGCAGCCGAGCCTCGTCGCGCTCGCGTTCCAGCCGCCTGGCAAAGTCGGCAGGCACGGTAGCGCACGAGTAGAAGCCAATGGTGCCGCGGGCCTGCGCGTCCGTCTCGGGCGTGTCGCTCATTCCCCCTCCTTCCACCGCTTAACAGCCCGCACGGCCTCGAGGAGCGCGTCGTAGCGCACCTGGCTGCCGGTGTCGTCGAGTGCATAGGCCAGCCGGCGCACCAGCTCGCGGGCCTCGTTGCGTTCTTTAGCCAGGCGCAGGACGGCGCTGTCGAGGGTGGGTTGGGAGGCGATCATGCGGCACCTCCTTCCACCCCGACAAACTGCGTGTCGTTGTCGCACAGCAGCGCGTAGAAGCATCCGCTGTCTGGCTGCTCTGGCAGCATGGCCGAGACGATGCGCGTGCAAGTCTTGCGCTCGTTGCAGATGGCAATGGCCTTGCTATTGGCCGCCTCCTGCTCGCACGCCATTGATGCAAACGTCCAGATGTTGCTGCCCACCGGTCGCTCAACGATGAAGTAATATTGCCGCATTAATTCGTTCATGCCGCCTCCTTCCCCGGCCGCGGGTCGTAGCCCTTGCGAAAGCGCCAGATGGACGCCATCTGCGTGAAAGCCTCGTACGCCGCCACCAGCTTCTCCTTGTCGTGCTTGACCACCTCGAGGCGGCCGGGCTCGGTCGAGCTGATGAACAGGTTGGCCGCCACCACATGCTGTAGGTGCTCGGCGCCGTAGTGGGTGGCCGCTTAGGCCGCCAACTGCAACGTATGCTCGTCGTAGGCTTCGACCTTTTCGTCTGGCTTAGTCTTCTTTGTCTTGAAGTCAAGGATGCCCAACTTCCCGAAGCCGTCGCCCCATGTGAACAGCGCATCGACTCGGCCGGCGAAGCCGTGGACGGCATTCACCAGGACAATTTCAGAATGCGTCACCTTCACGCCGACGGACTTCATCCATTCCAAGACCGGCTTGACGTATGGCCGCAGTTCCTCGGCCGGCTCCTCGGCGCTGCCGCGCAGGAGATCCTCGATGGCCGCGTGGATTTTGGATCCCAGCTCGGCCGCGTCACCGACTTGGTTCATCGCCGCCTCGATGGCGCGGTCCGCGAACCGTTCCAGCGGCTCCTCGCCCTGCGGCGGCGGAATGTTGATGGCCGCCTTGGCCACCTCGCGCATCTTCCAGCGGGTGAGCTGCGGTTTGTCGAGGATACCGATGATGGAAGTCACCGACGGCAAAAGCATGAGCTTGCGGGCGTCACGCAGAGTTGTCGGCCGTTGTCCCTCGCCGTCTTTTGTCGGCTGGGTGTGGACTGGTTTTCCGTCAAGGGAATACCAATGGCTGGAATCCGAGACGGACTTAGTTAAAATAGCCATGCAATCGTAGTGGTTGCGGGGCGGAGGGGCTGCGGCTTCCCGTCGAAAGTTGGCCGCGTTGCCTCCCCGCCCCTATTCCTCAGAACGGGTCGCCCCCGCTCTTCTGACCACCCAGAAACGCCATCTCGGAATCCTCCGATTTGGCCGTTGTCCCACCAATGTTGGCGAACGAGTTGACCGGCGGCACCTTGTCCTCGAGGCCGTCCATCACCGGCGCGATGCCGGAGATGTTGTTGTAGGTCTTTCCGTTGCGTGCCTCCTCGGCAGCGACGGTGATCTGCGCCCCGCGGCCCTTGAGGTCGGCCGTGTCTGCGCCAGCCTTCGGATTCTCGCCGGTCCACGCCTTGATGAACTTGGTCAGGTTCGACTTGGGCGAGCCGCTGATCTTGAACTCGCGTGTGGCGATCTTGTGCAGAGCGCCAGTCTTAGTCTTCACGCCGAAGACGAAGCGGGTCACGTCCACCTTCTCCATTTCCTCTGACTCGTATTTCTTGCGATCCACGCCGTAGAGGTCGGTCACGCCCACGCAAACCGCGAGGTAGGTTCCTGCCGGTGGAGGCGGTCCCATGTCCGCGAGTCCGCCGCCACTGCTTTCTGGTATTTTAGCCATGTGTGTTCTCTTTCTCTTTATGGTGCTTAGTTTGCAGCGGCCGGCGCACCGGGCGGTTCGCTGTCCGAGGCGTCGGCTGGCCACTCGACCAGGTCGCTCCGCCTCAAAATTCCTAGAAAGTCTTGGGCCGACAGGGTGGCCAACCATTCGCCGCGGCTCGTCTTGTGAAAAACTACAGGCGTCATGCCGATGGACGCGGCCAGCTCGGCCTGCCGGTACGCAGCGCGGACGTTGAGCGCCTCAACGAACTTTACCTCCGGCCAGATCGTCGCAAGCTCCGGTATGCGGCAATCAGGCGCCGCATTCCCCGCAAAAGACTGATGCCAGCCAGTGCGCTCCGTCTTCACGAAGCCGGCCTCACGGCACAAATCGCGGAACATGCGCTCGCCACGCTTGCCCTTCTCGCGGGATGCCTTACTCATTTCCCGTCCTCCAGTTGGCTGAGCAAACTGATCTGCTCGAGCACATGCAGGCATTCGGCTGTTAATTTCTGAAGAGCGGCAACATGCGCTTTCGCCTGTTGCAACAGACCGCACGTCCCGACAAGGCCGAGGTGCTCGGCGTACGGCTGCCCACACGCAGGGCAAAAGGGTGAGCGCCCCGGTGTATAGTCACCGGGACGCCCTGCTTTCGGCAGGCAGTCAGCGTGCAACCCATCCCCATGTCTTGTTTCGCCCGCCTGTTCTCCGTCGGCAAAAGTTATCATTGTGGTGCGTGTGTCTTGAGGGTTTTGTAAAACACTTCCTCGGCCGGAATGCGTAAGCCGACTAGGTCGGCCCACTCCTGAGCTGCACCCTCAAGGAAGAAGTGTTTCAACTGGGTGGCGCTGTCCATGTGACGCATACCAACAATCTTGACGGCTTCAGTGCGCAGGTAGCCGTCGCTACCTATCGATGTCTCCGTCGGCCACGGAGCGGACCAGCCGTCCGCGTCGATGATGCGATGACGCGCTAGGTGCCCAACGTCCTCGGCCGCCAGCGAGAGCATGGCCCACACGAGAGCCTCATGAGGAGTGACGCCGGTCACCTCTCCACCCGTTGAGGTGTGCGGCCTGCCGTTGTGGCTCCGTGATGAGGCGCTGACGGTCATGGCCGGAAATGCTCAACAAACCAAATGACAAAGAAGGTCAGCGCCACCAGCAGGACAGCGGCAATGGCGGCCTCGTTGTCGTGGCGGTTCATCATTTGGCGGCCTCCTCAAGGCGCTGAGCCGCTCGGTCGATGAACTGCCAGTCGAGCTTCTCGGTGCGGATGCGTGCCTTGATCGGCGCTAACCGATCCAGCACACGGCCAAGCAGCATCGGGCAAAGGCACGGCCGCCGGCCGTCGTAGTCGCGGCGGGCCGTTATCATGCCAACGCCTCCCCTGGCAACTTGCTGTTAAGGTATCGGCGGTAGCCGACCGCCTTCGGGTTAACCTTGCGGTAGGTGAGCCTGCTTGAGCGCGGCGAACTGTTAAGCTCGGCAAGCACTCCGCGGACTCGGCGGTCAGCCAGCTCGCGCTCCTTGCGGGTGGCAACGGCGTAGCCCCAGGCGAAGGCCGCCTGGGCGGTGAATAGTAGGAAGATCACGCCTATTCCGGCGAAGCCAAGGATTTCGAGTAGTGTCATGGATTTGTGTTCTGTTTTCTGCGTTCAACTAACTGCTTGTTATGAACTTTTCACAACAGCAGAGGTAAAAAAATGCGTGCTCTTCGTCAGCTTTGGCAGACCAAGTGCAACGGCACGCCGGAGAACTTCCGACGTGCCGCCGCGAACGTGATCGCCCATGTTTGTGGCCGCAGCCAAGATGTCGGCTGGCAGGCGAAGGCTAAAAGGAACCATTTCAGTGTCCTTAATGTTGTGACTAGGCGATTTCACAAATCTAGTGAAGCTGACACATCTCGTTCAGCCACGCCCCTGCCACTTCCTCGCGTGAGTGGTTCAGCTCCAACGCAATAGCGTCGATCTTTTTGAGCGTGTCATGCTCGCAATGGTCTAGCCATAGCGAACTACTATATGTCATATCTAATGGAGCATTGCTGCCGCCGTTAGCTGTCATGCCGTCTTGATCTCCAGCTATCGCTGGTGATGTTGTTGTAGGGTTTGCGTTATCCATAAAATTTCAGTCGCCGTATTTGATGCGGCTGGACCGCAGTGTCCACTCGCGGTCGAATTTCTCGTCGCGCTCGCGGAGCATGGGCAGAACCCATCCTCGTAGGAGGTTGCTCACGGTGGTTCCTTTTTCCCTCGCCGCCCGATCTAGGGCCGTGTCAAGGATTTTCGGCCAGCTCACTGTCCGGCATTTATTTTGGCTATCTCTCATTAGGGATGAAAAAGAATGGAGGGTTATGCTCTCAGCGGTTCCACTCATTTCATTGGGAGAATGACACACATTTTCGGCATGACAAGAGTTTTTTTCAATTTTCTTTTGCGGTCATTTTATGAGTGTGCCTTGCCGCCTCATTGTTTTTGTGACACGCCCACCGCTTGAGCTTCCGCCACGTTGCTGGCCCGAGTCCCTTGAGTTCCTTGTTCAGGCGTCCGTCGGCCAGCGCCACCATCACATCCGCTGGAGTAAAAAGATCAATGCGGTGACAGACCTTGACGCCCAACGCCCCCAGCCCGGCAAGCGGGTGCGGAGCGTGCAGGTCGCGAGAGATCCGCTCGCGCAAGGCGCACAAAGCCAAGGCGACTTCCTCCTGCGCGATTATGTCTTGAGAGCTAGTAATCGCCCCCCCCCCCCGACTGATGCTCCGTTATCACTGGTGAAAACTCATGACTGCATTTGGGGCACAGCATTTCGACAACAGACAACTTGGAATACTTCATTGCAAGGCATTTATCTTTTCAACCCGTCCTCCTTGACACCCCGCTCGCCATCGTGGCGAGCATCACACGCAAGTGGAAACGATGGGTAGCTGTTTGTTGCTCCCACGGTTCAGACATCGACCCGAAGGCCCGCGAGGCGGCGCTGACGTTTATTGACCGATGGAAGCCGCATGAACGCATCCACCTGGGAGACGCCATCGACTTGGCCTGCCTTCGTGCTGGCGCCCGTCGAGATCCGGACGAGCCAGATCGCGCGCAGTCGCTCATGGACGACTTGCTTGCTGGCCTGTCTTTTCTCCACGAGCTGCGTCCCACCCGCTACTTCCACGGGAACCATGAGGCAAGAGCCGTTGGCCTGTGCCATAGCGGCAACCAAGTTGTGGCCTACGCCGCCGGAGCTGTCATGTCGCGCATGCACGACGAGCTGGCCCGCTATAAGGCGGAGATCATCCCGTACAAAGGCATGCTTCGTGAGTCTGTTCGGTTCCTTGGCGGGACCGCGTTTCTACATGGTGCGCTGTTCAACGTCAGCGCAGCGCGGGACACCGCGGAAACCGTAGGAAGCCATTCGGTATTTGGGCACACGCACCGCGTTGCCATCGAGGCGGCCAGGACTCACGGAGACGCCATTGGTTACAACATCGGGTGCCTTGCCCGTCTGGACATGGAATACGCCGCAGGGCGCCGTCAGACGCTTGCGTGGCGGCATGCGTTGGCCTACGGCGAGTTCTGCGAGACTGCATGCACAGTCAACGTTCTTACACTTTCCCCCCACTACCGCCTCCCCCTATGAAGCCCACCAAGCCCGACGCAGACTTGGCCAAGTGGTGCGCTGCTTTGGCGGAAAAAGAAAAGCCTGAGATTGTTCCGCCTGGATGGAAGACGGCCGGAGAAGTTGCCGACATGCTTGGACGCGAACGCTGTACGGCACAGCGGTATCTGTCCGCTGCTATACTGCGCGGGAAATGTGAGACAAAGCGATTTCGAGTTAAGAGCGGCAATCGTTCCATCTACCCTGTCCCGCACTACCGCCTCACGACATGAAGCGACATCCCACCAAGAAATTGAGCATATGGGACAAGCCGTGGAAGATCCAAATTGTCCCGCGCATCCGAGACAAGGAGCTTTTAGACGGAATCTGCCGCTACGACTTACGGAAAATCCTCCTGCGGAAAAAGGCCATGAAGGAGAATGCCGTCGGCACTTTGATCCACGAGCTGCTGCACGCGCTATTCCCGACGAATGACGAGCACTCCACGCTCCACGCCGAGGCGGTCCTTTGCGAAGGTCTCTTTTGGCTGTCAGAGCACCTTGAGGGAAAGCTCACTGTGGCTGATCCGAAACAGAACAAGGTCTGCAAGAAGAAGGATCTGCCGTGACGTTCTGGCCCCTGCTTGCCACCACCGGCCTGTATGCCGTGACGGCCGTCGGGTTCTGGCGACAAGGCAACACGCCGATGGCCATTGCTTTCGCAGGATATTGCCTGGCTAACTTTGGCTTTCTGGCGCTTTGCCGGTAATGTTCCGCTGGCTAGGCACTGTGGGCGCTATAGCCTAGCGATGGTAACAAAATGGCATCACTTTTTGTGATTGCGTATAGCGCGCTATATTCAAGCGGTGTTGTGTATACACAATGTGTCGATGCCGTAGACACGTCCCGCAAACGTGTTTACGTTTTGCCGTTTTGTAGACACGAAGTGAACAATAGTTCAAACCACTTGAACTACGGCGCATTTTGTATGCTGCTAGGCCGGATACGAATGAAGCATCGAGCCAGCGAGCGTGGGCGCACCTTCATGTAGACACCGTCACCCTCGCGGCTTGGCGTGCCGTCAGAGCGCATGCCCGAGGTGTTCCCTTCAATGGCCTCGAACTTGTCGCCAATGGATCGTTTAACGATACCGATGTGTGAAAAGTCGTAGCACACAAGATCGCCCGCCTGCGGCTCGGTGGTGTCTGAAAGGATGGTGCAAGTCGCGGGCCGGGCTTTTGCCCAAGCAATGAAGCCGTAGGCCAGCGCCGTCTTGGGCCGCCACTTTGCTGGCGTGGTGCTTTTAAGCGCCAGCCATTTCACGTTCTCTGGATCGGCAAGCCACTGCTCCAGCGCCCAGGCACAGAAAGCAGAGCACCAAGGCCACGCGCCTGGCTCAAGGGTCGTTGCGGCTTGATATTTGCGGACGGCAGGGCCGAGGTTGCGGCCTTTAGTTTCCTTTTTGCCGATCTCCTTTTCCGCGATCTGTGCCAGGAGAGCGATCCGTGGCTCCTTGCTTTCGCTCAAAGTCGGCTTTGTGGGTTGCGCGGGTGTGCAGCTCGGCTGCGATGAGGGAGAGGAGTTCTCCCAGGTCGGTGCAGGGCCATCTTTTGATTGCCGCCGCAAGAGTTTTTGGAACCATTGGAACAATGTCATGGCGTCAAAAGTCAGTGCCACCCTTCAGCCCGACATAGCTCACGCCGCGCCTATTGAGCCGGACAACGAGCCGCACAGACTCAAGCAGGCGAAGGAAGAACGGCCTGCGGTCCTCCGCCGGAGTCGGTTTCGATAAACGCAACCACCACGCCTTCATTTCGCGAAGCCGGATGCCGCTAGCTTTTCGGACTTTCCGAAAGGTTTAACGAAGCAGACGAACCAGACTTGCTTCTCAAGGTCCATGCCTCCGGACAACTGCCAGCCGCTCTTGCCCAACGGCAGGCCGCTCGATGAGGGATCGACTTTGAGCGAGGCGCACGCACTAGCCAATAGGGCGAAGGCGCAGAGCAGGGCCGTTTGGGCCTGTCGCATAAAGTCAGCTACGCCGAAACACGTTGATCGCGCCCACGACGGCCATGCCGGCGCTTACGATTGCGGCGGCGTGTTCTGGAGCGAGCTTCAGGCCAGCCGCGCAGAGCAGAAAGGTCAAGCCACGCCAGGTGGACGATTCAGAGAGGCGATCGAGCGCGTAGTTGAGCACATTCGTCATGCCCTTGGGGCAGTGTCAAAGCCTACCTAATGCGAGAGCCGCCCATTACTGAGCGGCCCTGCGTGCGGGAGGAGAGTTATTCTGTGGGTGCTTCCTCGAGAACTGGCAGCGGCACAAGCACGACACTGCCACCGTCCCATGAGAACTCGCGCCCCGGCTCAACGATGGCCCTAGGCCCGGTGTCACCGGCTGCATCAAGGGACTGGTTCAACGCGCTGGCTGTAGCAGCTTGAAGTTGCACAAGTCCCGTTACGGCCTGCTCGCCGAGGTGATTGAGCACTGCCGTCAGCCTGTCATCGGGTAGGCTCCAGACAGCGGCGTGAGCGTTGTTCAGACTACTCACAAGAAGTTGGCCGTACCACGTTGTTCCCTGCGCTGCGCGGGAAATGTTAGCGAGGTCAGACTCCAACTGAGTCTGCGGGACGAGCTGGCCGTGGACGGCTGGCGCGAGCGCCAATATTGCGAGGAGGATTAGTTTTTTCATAGTTGTTACGGATATATTTTTTCAAGCGAAATGATGCTGTTAGAAAAGAGCGTAGAAGTATTGGTATTGCTTGCGGTTGTCCAAAATCGAAAGTTTAAAGTGCCAGCATTTGTTGAGAAAAATACAAGTTCTCCACCAACGTAAGCAGGAGTTGGATATGAGCTTGTTGAGTCACTCACTAGGGTTGTGTTTGTGGCTCCCACGGCGATGGTCGCCCCAGACGGAGTAGAGGAGAAAGGAGTGACCTGATAGCCATTGCGAACGGTAAACGAGTTTGTGCCACTGAACGCGATGCCATAAGCCACATTGCTCCATGTACTTGAAACAAATACAGACCACTTGAAGCTGTATACACTGTTGGCCGCATAACTTAGACTCAAACCGGTGTCGTTTGTCGCTTTGTCCGCGCCAACATTTGCCCAACTTGTCCGCACCACGTTTGTCGTCAAGCCCGACACACTCAAGCGATTCGCCACAAACGAACTCCCACCAGCACCATCGGCGGTGAGCAGACTGTTGCTCGCGGCTGCACCAGAGTAAGGCGCAGGTAGGTTGCTGGCCACGGTCACGCCGAGATTGGTGCGGGTTGTCGCAGCATTTGTTCCAAACGTCAGCGGATTGCTGAACGCCACGGAGTTGGTGAAACTCAACGCATTGGTATTCGTCGGGCCGATGACTACGTTGTTTGTCCCGTAGACCAGGTCGCGCACCTGCGCCTGCGCTCCGCACATGAAAGACAGCGAGAAAATCAATGCTAAGGCTGTGCGTAGCAAAACGCCATTGTTATCAATAGTTAGCCTCCAGCGGCTTCCGTTGGGTGATTTCATAATAATGCCTGCTGACGAGTTGGTGACTTCGTAGTCGGTGGCCTGTTGAGTGAGAGCCACGGTCCCTGTGGCGTTGGGCATATAGTAGCCTCTGTCTGCTGTCAGATCATTAACCATAGACAAAGATCCCACATAGCCTGTATTTTGGTCATCAACAAGCTGCACAGAATAAACCTTAAGGTCTGCAAGGCCACTTCTGCCTAGTGAATACACTTCCAGCGTTTCTGGCTGGGTTTGGATCACGCCAGTCGCGGTGTTAATTGCACCGCTTCCAATGGTCGCAATCCGCGCATCGTTGCCTTGTGTTGCCGTGCCTGCGGTCGTTCCGTAGGAAACATTGGCCGTGATCGTCCCGCTGGTTGTGACTGGCGAGCCGCTGATGGAAAGGCCGGTGCCTGCCAGGGCGAGCGATGTGACTGTGCCGCTGCCGGAGGCCGCTGCGCCCCACTCGGTGTCGTAGTCTGTTCCGCTTTTCTTCTTGAGCACCTGTCCCGTGGTGCCGCCTGTGGCGACGCCTTGGCCGGCTGTGCCTTGTGGGCCTTGCGGGCCGGAGACTTCAACGGTCACCGGCACCTCGGTCACGACTACAATGGTGTCAGCCATTACCTAGTCACCTCCGCAGAAACGGTCACCACGCCCTCGCAGACGCGGGTGACCTGGCCGCCCGAGCTGACGGCCTCGAGGTCGTAGACGTAGCGGCCAGCGGTGAGCGCGGCCGTTGTGGTGGCTGTGGCAGAAAGCGTGAACGTGCCGGTGGCGGCCGTGATGGCAATGCCGCTGCTAGGAGATGTTAACGAAAGCGCCACTGTGCCGCTGGTGACGACAGGCCGGAGCTGCATTCTGGCCGTGTAGCCAGTGAGGTTGACGGCAGTGGCAGGGTCTCCAGTTTTCCACTGGATGCTCTGGCTCCATGTGGTGCCCTGCTCCAGGCTGAGATTGACGGTCGCGGCAGCCATCTTATTTACGGTTCCTCCACTGGCTTTGAAGGCTTAGGACACCGGCAACCAAG
>Ga0114970_10004107_pt1 | contig 10620 bp, 17 predicted proteins | sample M_140205_XF_Meta_FD_87030 | JGI IMG/M metagenome (GOLD analysis project Ga0114970, IMG submission 87030) | Freshwater microbial communities from Lake Montjoie, Canada to study carbon cycling - M_140205_XF_MetaG | ecosystem: Environmental > Aquatic > Freshwater > Lake | place: Lake Montjoie... | reverse complement strand
GTTTGTCCCCCCCCCCCCCCCCCCCGTTATTTTTTCCGCCCGACTGAAGGATCACGGCCGTACAGGACCACCGGAAGAAGGAGTCAATCGGTGGAAGGAGTGGCGTCGGAGACGCCAGTAGCAAGGACGCACGAACGACCCCGCCGAGCAGGACGCAGAGCGGGTTATTCATATCAGAAAAGCGACCAAAAACGGCGCTTTTGTCATACGAAAGGGCACGAGATGACCACGGAAATCAGCACGCAACGGGCCGGCGGACTGGCCCTTCAATCGTTTGATGACGCATTTCGGTTCTCGAAGATGGTGGCGGCCAGCGAGTTCGCCCCGAAAGACTTCAGGGGCAAGCCGGAAAGCTGCCTGCTGGCCATCCAGCACGGCAGCGAGTTGGGCCTCAGCCCGATGCAGTCGCTCCAGTCGATCGCGGTCGTGAACGGCCGACCGGCGGTGTACGGCGATGCCGCCCTGGCCCTCGTGCAGTCGAGCCCCGCCTGTGCGTACGTCCGTGAGTACGTTGAGGGCGACGGCGACAACCTCACCGCCGTGTGCGAGGTCCAGCGGCGGGGCTACCCGCAGCCCACGGTCGCCAAGTTCTCGGTGGCCGACGCAAAGAAGGCGGGACTGTGGGGCAAGACCGGGCCATGGTCCCAGTACCCCAGCCGCATGCTCGGGCTGCGGGCACGGGGCTTCGCTCTGCGTAACGCCTTTGCGGACGCCCTGCGTGGCCTGGTGACGGCCGAAGAGGCTCAGGACTACCCGACGCCCGAGCCGGCCAGGGAGCCCGTGGTGGTGCGTTCCAAGCCCCAGCCGGACGTGCGAACCACGCCGGCTGATGTCGCGCCGCTGGTCACGACCAGCCCGCAGGATGACCCGGTGGGCAAGGCCAAGATGTCAATCAGCGCCGCCAAGACCATCGACCGGCTGGACACGATCCGGCGGACGATCGACGAGCGGGTGGCCGAGGGCGTCTTCACCCAGGACCAGGCCGGCGAGCTGGTCCAGTTGACGATCTACCGTGCCGAGATGCTGGCTGGCGAGGAGGTGGCGACATGAGCACCCTCGCCGACATCCAGTCGCTGCTGACGGTCAGCCGTAGAGCGCTGATTCAGGATGACACGACACCAGAGTCGGAGCGGCTCTCTACCGAGCAGCTGCTCCGCATGGCGGTGCCGCTCCTCGAGCAGGCGATGGGCTGGGCTCCGACGCCCGTGGCGGTGGCTGCCATACGGCAGTCGAGCGTGTACGAGCGAGCGGCCGAGATCAAAAACCGTGTCTGTGCTGAGGTGCATCAGAAGCATCGGCCGGCCGAGGACCAGGCTGCCGTTTGCAACGCCGTGATGTGGCGGTTTGGGCCGCAGCCGATCGGACAGACACCTGTGACAGGAAGGGACTGAACACTGACGGCACACCCTTGCCGAGCGGCTTGCATCGGAGCCGCATGGGTCGTTCCGCGGGCGTATCGAACAGACCACCGCAGCCGAGGCTCGACTCTCCATGCGAGTGACTCGGCCGCGCCGGGCGTAACCCGGCAAATACACGGACGGTTGTTTTCACACGAAAGGATGCGTGATGGCAAATAGAACCTGCAAGGTGGTGTATCTGGCTGGCCCGATCAACGGCAAGTCAGACGATGAGTGCAAAGGATGGCGTGACGCAGCCGCAGAAACGCTGCGACTTTTCGGACATCAAGTTCTCGACCCGATGTCTCGTGACTATCGCGGCATTGAGGACGACAACGCCGAGAAGATTGTCGAAGGCGACAAGGAAGACATCGCCACTTGCGACGTTGTGCTTGTCAACGCCAACGGCCCAAGCTGGGGCACGGCGATGGAACTTGTCTACGCCCGGCAATACGGGAAACAAGTCGTGGCTTTTGCGACGCACGCGAATGCTCCGCGGGTCAGCCCATGGCTGAGGATGCACACGACGGCGATTTATGAATCGCTAAGCCATGCTCTGGCTGCGATTAACCAAGGCTCTTCGGCGGGAATGAGGTGAGCCATGCCGTTCCGCCAACCCGTTGACGTTGCCCGCGTGAAGCAACTGCTAGCTCAGGGCCTTACGCAGACCCAGGTGCATCTGCGGACGGGCGTGCCGAAGAACACGGTTTGCCTCATCGCGCACGGCAAGTACCGGACCTCGACACGAAAGGAAGCGTGAACGATGCCGGCGAAGGTTGCCACGCGGTCCAGCCTTGAGCAGATCGCAATCATCGACTTGATGCTGGCCAGGCCAGAGGGCGCGACGCTGGCCGAGTTGGCTGAGCGGATGCAGTGCTGCCAGAAGACCGTGAGGCGTCACCTGTCGTGGATGCGGCGCAGGTTCAGCATGCGGATCGCTCGCGTTGGCTGGGAGCAGGGCGCGAATCGCCGCTGGGTCTACCCCGTTGGTCAGTCGAGCATCTTCACCAAGGAAGCACGGAGGATGCTGGCATGAGCGACTACTACGTGGAGGCGCCGCTCCCGCTGTTCGCCGCTCGAGCCCCGAGCGTCAACGGCTCGGCCACCTCGGCCGCAGCTGCGGACTCGCTCGGGCCGGCCACCCTGAACGCGATGCAGCGGCGCGTGCTCGACTTGCTCCAGGCCACGCCCGAGGGGCTGACCGACGAAGAGATGGCACGACGGCTGGGCATGAACCCTAGCACGCAGAGGCCGCGCCGCATCGAACTTGCCAGGCGTGGTCTCGTGGTGACTTGCGGCACCAGGCGGACGGCGTCAGGACGGAATGCGGATGTGTGGAGGGTTGCGTGATGAGTGAAGACCACGCCGTTTTTTCCCGTCTCTTAGACCACGTTGAAAAGATCAGCCGCGTCGAACTGTTCACCACTTACCCCATGCGTCAGGTGGCTGACGATGTCTCGGAAAGCGAGCCGTTGCTTACGGCTTTTCGTCGAAAGATGGAAGAGACGCACGCTGATCCAAACAGGGTTGGCGGGTTTCTGGATTTTGCGACTTACGCGCAAGACATGGACGAGACCGTTGCCGACGACTACCGAAACGGCTTGGTGGCGGCAGTGGATGGCACAGACCAACTGCCGCCGACGCGGCTTGCGGCCACGATGATCTACGCCGTCGAGGTTTTTGCCAAAACGAGCCGCACATCGGCGGCATCGATGTGCAAGGTATCAACGACAAGGACGAGTTCTCCGTCCGGGCGAGGGACTCCAGACATTTACGAACTGGCTCGCATTCTGGACGAGGCCCGCGGCTCGTCTGCCTCATCGTCGTTTACCACGTTTCGGGAGTACCAAGAGCGCCTGTACGCTGCCGAGGAACTGCCAAAAGGCGTGCAGACCTGCATGATCGACGGTCCAATTTTTACGCAAAACCTTTTGACGCAAGACGCCGGAAGGGAACTGCTAGACCGCATGGTTAACGGCGGCCGCCGATACGTCGGAATCATCAAGAACCTATCTGGCTCCTGGTCGCTTTGTATATGGGCTGCTCATTGTTTGTTACCTGGCGAGGCATACGTCATCGGAACGCTGTGGGAGCAGTTTGAAGAAGACAGGGCGCGTTCCGCGAACGGCGCATCTGATGCGGTAAAGCGGTGGCTTGCATCGGATCGCAAGCGCGGATACGTCCGCGTTGTCTACCGCCCAAAACAAACGGCGTTTGCGTTTGAGTGTCACGTCGATGACCTGATGTATGCCGTTGCGTTGCTCAGATTCGATGCATCGGCCCACGTTGGGCATGAGATGCCGCGGCTTATGCAGCTTGTGGACGCCGAGGCGCGAAGGGCCAACACGTCTGGGAAGGCGCAAGAAAAGCTTGTGGTCGAAGTTGCAAAGCGAAACAAGCGGCTGGCGAATGACATTGGCGACGAAAGGAGATCGCGATGACGGCGATGGTAATTAGGCACGACAGTCCTTCATGCTCAGGCGAGTACGTGAGCGGCCTGTCCTTTGCCATAGGCGAGCTTCGCGCGGGAGCCTACGTCACTGTCGAAGATCCGGTAGTGGGACGTTCGTTCTTCGGTCAGATCATTGGGCCGCAGATCACGATGAACCGCACCGGGCTGTCGCCGGACGATCTGACTTCCATTCAGGCGCACGAAGCCGTCATGGCCGGCGACTTCAAGCCCGAAGCGGTATCCAGCCCGTGTTACATCTGGAAGATCCGCATTTACCTTGATCTCACAAACAAGGAACCAGCCTCACTGCGGCCGTCCGGGCACGCCACGGTACGGCTGGCAACCGAGGACGAGTTGCGGCAGTCGCTTTGCCTGCCAGATCCGCATGGCACGCGCGTCGGATTCGTTGATGGCAATGCTGGCGTTGGCATTCACCTGGATCGGTCGAGGATCGTAACGCACCTGCTCCTCGCCGGGGCGACCGGAAGCGGCAAGACGAACGTGGCCGGAAACGTCATCGCATCAGCCGCTGACCAGGGCTTTGCTGTTGTCGTTTTGGATCACAAGCCTGACTACCAAGACGTGCAGCATCCCAACGAAGCGAGCGACCGCCCAAAGGGATTTCCGACGAAGCACTTCATGCTGGCTGGTGGATTGGCCCTCAACGGCAACTCAATATACGTGCCGGCAAGCGACCTTCCGGCGGCGGTTCTGGCGGAGATCCTTTTCCCAGACAACAAGGACAAGAACCAGGCGGAGGTCTTTACTGATCTGTTGGAAATATATGGGGAAACCGAGGGCGAGGATCGGGCTTGGACGCTTCGAGACATCGTGCACTGGGCAACTCGCAACGGCGACCAGGCACCGGCGATCGAGAGCGCAGTCGGAAACGGATTCTCGGCTGACGGACGGACGCTCACGGCAATGATTCGAAAGGTCCGTCGGTCTGCGAGGAAGCCCGACTGGATTGACGGCGAGAACGTGCGCGGCGGCGAGTCGTTTTCTGGAAGGTATTTCCGCCTGGACGGCAACCTACTCGAGGCCGGCAGGGTGCTCGTGTTGAACGTGTCTGGCGTCAACGGCCGCGAGTATGGGCTTTTCCTTGCTTACGTGCTGCGCGAGCTCGACCGCCAGAAGACCGACGGCCGGATTAAGTGCCCTGTGCTGACGCTGATCGACGAAGCGCAAGACATCTTCAACGCATCGGCGAGGTTCAAGGAGGTGGCGGCCGGCCCGCTCGACGCAATGATCCGAAAGGGTCGCTCTAAGGATCTGGCGTTCTGCGTTGCTGTGCAGGCTGCGGACCAGGTTCCTGAGTCGATCATTAACAACCTGAACAGCCGCATCATCATGCGGCACAACTCGTGGAAGCAGGCGAAGGCGGCACTGCCAAGCGTTACCGACGAGCAGTTCGCCGAGACGATGCTGTACCGCCCCGGCCAGGCGCTCGTCAGCATGGCGGGCAGCGTGGCGGTGGTAAAGGCTCGCATGGATCGCAGCCCGTGCAAGCTCACGGTTTATGGAGGCGACAAATGAGCACTGCCGTAATAGACAATCTTGAGCTTGATCGGATCGCGAAGCGACTCAGGGCGGCCGTGGCCCGAAAAAACGGAGACTTTGCCAAGCGGGCCGCTGACATCGGCGAGCAACTTGCAGCCGCGAAAAAGGAGCATGCGCGCGGACGAACAGGGCAATACGAGCGATGGGTAAGGAGTGTAGTCGGCTGGTCTCGGATGCACGCACTTAGGTGGGTTACCGCGGCGGAAATTGTAACATACCTGTTACAGAATGATCTCGCGCCGCCGGCCAATGAAAGGCAGGCCGCTGCCATTGCGGCGATCGACTTGCCGCACCGCATGACCGTCTGGCGTGAGTGCATCGACGCCGCCGACGGCAACATGGACTCAATCACGGCGGCAAAGATCACGGCCCGCGGCGAGCCATACCGGAAGGATAAGAAGCCGACTGAGTTCTCATCGATCATCAAGCCGTCCGACAACTGGAACTTTTCTCCGGTTTATTACGGCCGAATCGACGAAGACTCGCACGGTTACATTCCTGGCGAAATCTACGCCAATTGCTTTTGGTACTACGTCAAGAACGGATGGGACGTGTGCGACCTGATGGCCGGGTCGGGCCAGGCGTTGCGAGTCTACGAAGATCGTAAGCACTGGGGACGCGGCCGAAAGATTGACTTCAATCTTCGGCTTTTTGATTTGACCCCGCGCGGCAGATACGCAAATCGCATCGAGCAGATCGACGCTAGGCACGGGCTGCCGGAAGGGTATCGCCCGCAATACATATTTATGGATGTGCCTTACCTCGGGATGGTTGCGCACGCCTACTCCGAAAGCGCCCACGACCTCGCGAACATGACGCCGGATGGGTTTCTTTCTGGCTTAGAGATGATTGCTAAGTCGTGCGCCAAATCGCAGGATGCTGGTTCGCTTTGCACCGTGATGGCACCTGCGACAGTTGACTGGAATAGGCGACAAAGGGTCATCGTTCAGCAGCACGTAAGGTTTGTTTTTCAAGATGCTGGCTACAGAGTGTTTGACGTTGCTTACGCCACTCGTCGGATCCAGCAGAATCCATCGATCGCTGCTGACAACAACCGCGCCAAAAAAGCGTCGGTAATGCTGTCGGACATCGCTGAGATTCAAACGTTTCGTAGGGAGGCCACGGATGGCCGGTGAGTGGATTCCCCTTGACTGCAACCTCGGCACGAAGCCCGAGGTGCTCGAGCTGGTGGACGAAACCGGGCTGCCTGTTGAGGCGGTCTGCTGGCGTCTCATCCAGTTGTGGTCATGGGCTGCCCTGAACTCGTCGGACGGCACGATCCGGGCCACGCCCCGGCGCGTTGCGGCTGTCGCCGGCGGTGACGAAGAGTTCTGGCTCGCTGTTGAGCGGGTCGGCTGGGTGACGTTTGTGAACGGCACCATGACGATCGCTGGATGGGACAAAAAGTTCTCCCGCGCGGCCAAGGCGAGGCTGGAAGATGCCCGCAGAAAGGCCACGAACCGCGAGGAAAACCGCAATGTCCGAAGTTTGTCCGAAAATTGTCCAGAAAAAACCGGACTACATACAGGACAAGACATACAGGACATACAGGACAAGAAAGACATACCGGCTGCGCCGGTTCCCACGAGCAAGCCGCAAGCGGCTGCATCGCGGGCGAAGTCTGCCGTCTCGTGGTCTGCTGCCGATGGCTGGGAAGGCATCACGGACACCGACCGCTCCGAGTGGGCTCAGGCTTTCCCCGGTGCCGTGCTGGCCCAGGAGCTTGCCAAGGCGACCGCCTGGCTGAAGGCGAACCCGCAGCGGGCCGGGCGCCGCAACTGGCGGCGGTTCATCGTCGGCTGGCTCCAACGCTGCCAGGACAAGGGCGGCACGCGCCGCGAGCCGGGTCGCCGGCCAGAGGACAAGCCGCCACCAGGCAAGCCGTGGCGAGAGACGGTGCGTCAGGCCCCGTACCGCGCCCCGAAGGAGGTCGCCGCGCTGGCGGCTGCCGTGACACTCAAGCAGGAGGATCTATGACTGAGACCACGACCGAGCGCCGCCCGCTGACAAAGCGGCAGCGAGAGGTGTACGACTTCATCGTGCAACACCGAGCCGACTACGGGTACAGCCCGACAGTGCAGGCGGTGTGCCGAAAGTTCGACTTCAAGTCGAAGAACGGTGCGATGTCGCACCTGCTGCCGCTGCGAGCGAAGGGATGGATCAGGTGGGAGCCGCGCTGCAGCCGCACGATGCTGCCGGTGGAGGCTGACGCATGAGCGACCGCCAGAAGCTTCCGGCGCCCGCAGATGTCGCTCGCATGTGCTTGGTGCGGGCCTGGGACGATGACACGCCAGACCGCGAGCGGCTGCTGCTCGAGCTCGCGGCCCGCACGATCCGCGTGCTCTTGGTGCGGCTCGTCAGACAGGCCATGCACATGGAGCGAGTGGAGGCGAAGCGATGACCCTCGAACAAATCACCTCCGTGTTTATCGGCATGACGCTCAACGCCGCGACGTTCGTTCTCGGCGTGCTAGTTGGTTGTTCTCTGAAACGAAAGGAAGCGTTCAATGGCGACTGCGACAAGGAAGGCGAAGACCGGCGGCATCACGCTGCCGGCGAGCACACTACGGGCGGCTCTCGCGGCTGTCGGCCCGGCTGTACAGAGCCGATCCCCTAAGCCGATCCTGCAAAACGTCCGACTTGGTGACGGTCTGGTGACCGGCACGGACCTTGAAGTGCGGATCGACGCGGCGATCGACTGCCACGGCGACGCGATCCTGCTGCCCTACCAGCGGCTCGCGGCGATCCTGTCGGCGTCGAGCGGCGATGAGGTGACACTGAGCCCGGACGGCACGCGGTGCGTCGTGCGGTGCGGATCTGGCACTTGGACGCTGCCTACGGAGGACGCTGCCGAGTTCCCGATCTGGGAGCCGACCGACGCGAAGCCGGTGACCAGGCTGCCGGCGGACCAACTCTGCCGCGCGATCAAGGGCGTGGGCTACGCCGTGGACGGCGAGAGCAGCCGGTACGCCCTCGGGGCTGTGCTGCTCGAAGTGCAGGGCGAGACGGTGACGCTCGTGGCTACTGACGGGCGGCGGCTTTCGCTGGCTGAGATGAGCCACGACCTCGCGGTGGACGATTCGACCACGCTCGTTCCGAGCCGGGTCGCCGGCATCGTAGCGAAGCTGGCCCACGCTGCCGGTGACGAGGGTGTGCAGATCGACGCGACCTCTAGCGAGGTGATCGTGGAGATCGGCACCACGACTGTCACCGGGCGGCTGGTCGAGGGTCGATTCCCGCGGTGGCGCGACGCTGTGCCCGAGCACGGCGTGGACCCGACCACCGTCACCGTGGAGCAGCTGCTGGCGGCGACCAGGGCGGCGGCAGTGGTGACCAGCGAGCAGTCGAAGGGCGTGGACTACACGTTCACGAATGAGGGCATTCACCTGCACGGGCAATCGTCCGAGGCGGGTGAGTCCAGCGTGACGTGCGAGATCGTAGAGGCGGGCAACGCCACCACGGTCAAGCTCGACCCGCTCTACGTGCGTGAGTGGCTCGCTGGCCTGCCGGCGGATGGTGAGCCGACAGTGTCGATCCAGGCCAAGGATCACCTGTCGGCGGTGGTGATGAAAACCGACACGTTCACGGGCGTGATCATGCCCCTTGCAAAGGACTGAGCCTATGCAACTCGATCTGTTCACGGCGGCGCGTCCACCGAAGGCGCGCCGCCGCAAGGCGGTGGATGTCCCTACGCTTCGCTTGTTCGCGGCGTGGGCTGACAACGATCTGACGTTTAACGAGGTGGCCCGCGAACTCAACCTCACCGACAAGCAGCTTTACGCGCTGGCAAAGAAGCACGCACTGCCGAAGCGGCCGTCGATGTTTCGCAACAGCAGGGCGGACGATGCTCCCGACGCCTGGGGCGAGCCCGAGGCCGAGGAGACGTGCGACCTGTCGCCGTGGGTGCAGGCCCGCATCCGCGAACTGAACTTGGCGGGCGAGTGGACGCAGGCGAGGCGGTTTGCTTGACACGCTCGGCATCCTCCGTGGGTGGTTTCATCACCCCGGAGGACACGCCATGCGTTTCCTGTTCGCGTTGCTCGTTTGTCTCGCTGCTGTCTCGGCTCAGGCCGACACTCGTGTGATCGTTCGTGGCCCTGCCGTCGTGACGGCTCAGGATCACGCGACGATCATCGCCCGCCGTGGGTCGCTGGTTCACTCGCACTGCAACCAGTACGAGGGTATCGGCATGGGGGCGACGCCCGAGGCGGCTCGCCGCAACTGCTGCTTCTTCGGCCGGCGGCAGATTGTCGAAGAGGGCGTGGCCTACTCGCCGGTTCGCCGCATGTGGTTCGCAGTCATCCGGTATCGGTGACACATGGCACCCTGGCTGATCGCACTGACGGGAGCGATCTACCTCGTGGTAGCGGCAGACCTAGCCCTGCATGGCAAAGCAGGGCTAGGTCTCGCCTACCTCGGGTATGCGTTTGCGAATGTCGGGCTCTACATGGCGGCGAGGGTCTGATGCCGATCACGTTCACAGTCGAAGGCGATCCGGTTCCGCAGCCTCGGGCACGCATCACGGTTCGCGGCCGGCACGGGCACGCCTACACGCCGGGCGACCACAAGATCCACGGCTACCGGGCGGCCATTGCAGCGGCTGCGGTCGAGGCCGGCGCGACGCCGACCGACGCGGCACCGATCACGCTCATCATCGACCTCGTGTTCTCGCGCCCGAAGTCGCACTACCGCAAGAGCGGGCTACGGGAAGACGCCCCGAAGTTGCCGCGGGCCGACTGCTCGAACTGCCTCAAGGGAATCGAGGACTCGCTGAACGGCGTGGCCTTGGTGGATGACACTCAGGTAGGGCGGGTGGTGGTCGAAAAGTCGTGGGGAACGGAGGGCCGCACCACCGTGCGGATCTGCTGATGCCTGAAATCACCTTGAGCGATGAGTTTGGCCGGGCCATCTCGCAGACGGTGCTGACCTACGGCTTCCGCAGTGCCATCGAGATTGGATCGTGGGATGGCTCTGGTTCCACGGCGATCCTCGCCGGCACGCTCGCGGCACGCGGTACTCGGCTGGTTGCGATCGAGAGCGACCGACTGCGGCATGCACAACTTGCAGCCCGGTACGCAGATCACTCCTGGGTCTACTGCTACCACGGCTCATCCATTTCGCAGCGTTCGCTGACGCCGCAATGCTTTGCCGACGTGTGGCTGTCGCCGCACAACGGGCTGCGGTATCCCGAAGACGCCGTCGCCGGATGGTG
>Ga0114970_10004106_pt1 | contig 10621 bp, 10 predicted proteins | sample M_140205_XF_Meta_FD_87030 | JGI IMG/M metagenome (GOLD analysis project Ga0114970, IMG submission 87030) | Freshwater microbial communities from Lake Montjoie, Canada to study carbon cycling - M_140205_XF_MetaG | ecosystem: Environmental > Aquatic > Freshwater > Lake | place: Lake Montjoie... | reverse complement strand
GGTATCATTTCTTTAACTAAAAAATCAATAGTATTATCTTCTTTCCATTTAAAAAGTGTATTGTCCCTTCCAAATATAATAGGATTATTAACAGGTGTTAAAATTAATCCATCTATATTATTTTCAGTTGTTTTTTTAATATGTTCCCATGTTTTTAAAATTTCAGGGCCATATTCATAAAATAATTTAGTTTTAATATTAAAAGGATCTTCTGAACGATTATTGTACCGTTTTAAAATAAAATCAATAACACATGCATATCTTAAACGGTGTGAAGATTCAAGAAAACTAGTACCGTTATATGTCATACAGTCATGAATAAGATAATTCCAAGTTGGTTCAGATTTGTCTGAACCTTTTGTTTTAATAAGTTCTCCATCAAATATACTACCTTCAAAAACTTCTTTTTTAAAAGATAAATCCATAAAATAAATTTCATTCTTCCGATTAATAATAAAACACATTGGTTTATTATTAATTTGTAACAATAAAAGGATAGCACGTTCACCATCTGTTTTTTCACATACCATATAACTTTCTTTTAAAGGAAAATTTTTTCTTTCCAAAGCAACTGGCTGAGGACCAGGGAAATAATCACGTTTTAATGAACAACCAAATAAAGATTCACATTCCAAAAAAACTTTTTCTTTAAGTTCTTTAGAATCAATAATATAAGCTTTGGAATTACAAAACTCCACGTTCATTTTAACTTTAAAAGTCTTATTAGTAAAACAAACGCCGATTTTGTTAAGTAAATTTATTTTTGTAAAATAATTAAAAATTAAATGTAACGGTAATATTAACGTTTTAGTAACGGTATTTAGGGTCATAATCAGCAACATCTAATTCAAATGTTAATAAGTGTTCACGGTTATGGAAATCATAAAATGTATTATCGTATTTATAAAATGAAATTTTAAAATTTTCTAATGTTATAGGTGGTTCAAAAGTTATAACTTTTTTGTCAAAATCAGATCCTTTCAGTGCCTTTAATGTTCCCGGTGGTCTTGAAACCCCTAATTGAACATAATTACCAGAACTCGAATTATATGTTTGTATATTATCTGGATCATTTGCATCATAAATAATAATAGCAAACTTTTGATTTGTTGCAATGTCTGAACTTTCAACACGGTCGGCTGATTTATTCCCAAATTCAAGTTGCATAATAATAAATTTGGGATCATCTTTAAGGTTATAATCATATATACCACTAAGTGCATAATCAGAAATTATTTGAATATTTCCATTTTTTATATCTGAAGGGGAACATGTACCGATATTATCACTTCCATAAATAATAACTGAATTTTGATGAGCAGTATAAACTTGTTTATTAAATCCCATAACTCGAAATGGACTTCCAGAACTATAATTTGTATTTGTAAAATCTAAAGTAAATGGAACAGCTGAATTTGTAATAACAATTCTATTTAATATACTTGCATTTTGACCTGTACCACCAGCATTAGCTGGTAAAGTTGCTAAAAAAACATTAAATGTAATTGAAACTGTTTTCAATAAACGGTTAAGTTCAGCAATAAGACCAAAATTACAATCAACACCATTTGCAGTATACTGAACAGACCCAGTTACATTTGATCCTATAAGATATTGTCCTGGAGTTAATATAAGACGATGAGTTATTCCATTAACTGTAAGTATTAAAAGGTTATTTTCACTATTAATATTATATTCAGTTTTTGGCATCATAGCTGCAATTAATTCAATACGTTCCACATTGCGGTGAGGTTCCATCAATTCAACAAGGTACTCACATGGTTTAGAATAAATAGAATAATCACGTTGGCGTGAATCAACAATAACAGTATGTTTACTGACTATTTTACTATTTGTTGGTGCCGAACGTTCAATCTTTGAAATATCTATATTTTCTAAAGGAATTTTATAATAGTCCTCATTAAGTGTTGCTGTATCAACTCCTAGTTCACGGAGTCTATCCATAGCAGCTTCAACATCATAGTGACTCATTTTTTATTTTATCTTAATTTCTTTTACTTTTAATTTCTTTTACTTTTAAAATTTTAAGTAAAATTTACTTTTACTTTTTTAAAATTTCATTTTCAATTTGAGAAAGTATATTTTTGCAATTAATTAAACAATTTTCTTTGTGTAAATTAATAGATTCTTTAAATTTATCCGTGGGACTAACTGATAGATCCAATGAAACCGTACTTGAACTTCTTGTAATATTTATATTCACAATTTTTTTATTTTTTGAATTTCTAGAAGTACCACCAAATAATAAAGTATGTAAAACTTTAGTTAATGGAATCTCGGGACTAGCATAATGTTTACACATTCCATTTGATCTTCCCTCCAAAGTTTCCTTTTTACAATAACATCTTTGTGAAATACCAGTTGGTGTTATTTGAAAATAAATAACTGAACTTGTATGTTGGCGATTAACATTTAAACAGAAATTATCATCGGGTTCAGCATAATAACAATTATCACCTTTGGTAAATTTAATAATTTTTAAATTCTGTTTATAATTTCTCTTAATAAATGTTTCTATTTTTATGATAGCCTCATCTTCAGAAGCACAATTAGATCCTTGATTTGTTTTAGTTGTCTTTTTTGTTTTTTTAATTACAACATTTAATTCTTTTAAAAGTGTAGTTTCAGGAAAATCCCGATAATTATAAATACTTGTTTCATAAAGCATTACACTATAATTGCAAATACTTCCAAAATAAGTTGGATCACATGGACCCAAAACAAGTTTAGGTGAATAAACCCTATTTTCATCCTTTTTACCTGAACCTTCACAGCTTTCACAGTTGTCACGAAATTCCTTTTTATTTTTACAACTTTTACAAGGAGACATTTTACGACATCCAACCATACGAAGTCCATTATCTTCATATACTGCAAGATCTACAACATCATCCCATGTATTGTATGTTTCACGTTCCCCTAAAATTAAAGTCAATTGTTCAATAAATAAAATACGAATTTTCTTTGCGTTATCTACCGATATCCATATATCAGGCCATACCAAATGAAAACCTGATTTAATAAGTTCAATTTCATTTACTTTAACATTTTTAGAATCGGCACCACAAATAATAACTTTAGATTCTCCATAATATTCATTGACAACAGTATTTAATATTTCAACAATTTTTGAAATTTGTTCAATTGATACTATTGCTTGTTCAAACATATCAATATCACAAATAAATTTAAAAATAGGTGCTCGATTTTCACAAATATAATGCTTTTCATTATTTTGAAGATCGATAGCAAGTAAATTTAAAAATTCAGAATATTTTTCTTTAGGTATACCCCATATACCACCATCCAATAAAAAATGAGTTGCTAATACTTTACGTTCTTTAGAATCAGTTGTTTTTATAAAGTATTTATTTGTTAGCACCCATTTTTTTAAAGGGTTTAGCTCTGGTCTAACCATCTTTTACTTCTTACTTATATAATACTTTATTTTTTAAAGTAACTTTCATTTATTAAAAAAGATCTGGGTTTATTTTTGTTGGGGGACCATGACCAAAAAGAATCATATAAATTAAAATTATAGAAGCAATAAGTATACTCCTATTTTCGGCAATAACAGACGATTGTTTAAGAGCATAAACCATTAAAAGGTAAAGTACAATACCTATAACTATAGCATGTAAATACATAATACTTCCACGTTCCATTTTAAAAAACTTATAATAAGTTTGATTATTTTTAATTTAATTTAATTAAAATTTAAATTAAAAAAATTTAATTTAATTTTAAACAAATTTAATAATAGCGCTAATGCGAGTTATATGAACACTTTTATTTCCGGGAACACTAAGTTCCTTACGTTTAATACTTTTAACTTCCATAAAATTTGACTTCTTTTCTGTTTCTCGTTTCCTAAGTGTACCATTCATATCATTTTCTATTTCTTCAATATGATCAATAGCGTAATTTATAATATTATCTTGAATTGCAAACCGAAAGAAATTTAACTGTCCTATAGTTGTAATTATATAATCTTTGTGGCTCATTTTAATATCTGGTTGAAAATCAATGATATCATTTTTACGATAATCAAATATTACTCTATCACGACGACAAAAAGGATCACAGAATTTTTTAGAATATGCTTTAAGCTGTGATTTATAACTTTTAAATGGAAAATAACTTAAGTTTTCCCCATTTTTTACAAGAATATAATTTGTATTATATTTTTTTGAATAATTAGTTACAAACCAATCTAGAGATCTTAGAGACAACCTCGTTTGTTGTAAAATTATGGGTAAAAGTATCTTTAAATTATGTTCATTATAAAATTCAACTAATTTAACTTTTAATAATGATTCTTTAGAACTAATTAAAGTATTCATTTTGACCCTAAGGTATTAATACAAATTATATTATTCCTTTAAATAAAATTAAAGAACTTTTTAATTTACTTTTAAAATTAAAATTTAATTTTTCATAATAAAATTTGAAATAAGATAAAAGACCATACCGGCAATAATAGAATTAACAATAAGAGCAATAATACTTGGATCTACAGTACCCATCATAGGAAATTGAATAATTTGTTTCCAGATCATTTTGCTATTAAGTAAAACAAAAATAAGTGTTACTAAAAGTGCATTCTTAAATGTAGCTGCATCATAACCTCCAAATGCACTCTTTCCAAAATTGCTACTTTGTTTTAATATTCCCTTTGCTGGTCTTGGTTGTTGCTGGGCTTGCTGCTGAGCTTGTTGATATGCCTGTTGCTGAGCCTGTTGTTGATAATATGCTGCTTCTTGGGGATCCATTTGTTGTTGAGGAGGTCTTTGTTGAGACATCATATTGTCTGGAGGTCCTTGTTGTTGAGGTGGACCACTACGGTTGATTCTGGTTCCACCTTCTTGATCAGCCATTTTATAGATGTTTCTTTTAATTTAATTTACATTAATTTACGAATTAACTTTAATTCGAATAATTAACTTTAATTCGAATAATTAACTTTAATTCGAATAATTAACTTAATTTATTTTAAATTATAAGCAATGGAATATGGAACAGGCATATTTTCTATACTTTCTCCATATTTACAATTATACAAAAAGAATATTGTAAAGATAATAAATAAAATAAGAAGTATTTTATTTAAATTCAATTTTTTAGGTCCTTTAGGTAAAGGCAAAGATTCTTTTAATTTAATTTCTTTTATTTTAAAATTCTCTGGATTTACTAATTTAGGTACAACTTCTGTTTCCATTGAGTTTATTAATAAAACTTTTTATATTTTTACAGTGTTCTTTACGCCATTTAAATAAAAGTTTTATTATGAAGAGCCGTGCATCTTCCTGAGCGTCTTAGTAAAACACTTACGATAATTTGCTGTTCCCTTACACTTTTTAGCAGCCTTCTTAAAAATTTCAGCGGGTTTTGAACGTTTTTTCTTTCCAAATGAAGACATACTTTTTAATTTAATCATACATTCATTTAATAGATCTTCAAAATCATCTTCAGTAGAAAGAATATTCCCTTCACTGTCTTTATACTGAATTACATTTCCCCTTCTTCCCTTAACTTCTGTTTTTTCAACTGGGATACCAACAATTTTACAAGCATTTAATATACCTTCAGTTCTATTTGGTGCTGATTCAACAGTTTCCATTAAGTTTAGTGAAACTTTTGCTTTGGGTTGATTAAATGTTGGCCATATTTCTGGAATATTACCACGTGCATATTCTCTAATAGGACCCATTCGTCGTTTTACCTTTTCCATTAATATATTACGAGCACGGATTGCTTCAACTGATGCACATTCAGAAAGAGCTTTGTCATCTTCAACTGGATCTCCATAAATATCTATAATTTGTGTTCCTCTACGTGTTGGTTGAATCTTATAATCTAATTGAGCACGTTTACATAAAGCAACAATAGCTTCTCTACGCATAGTAGGATCTTTAACTACATTTACTTGATCAACAAGTTCCTTTTTACTTATAGTTTGGAACATTCGTTTAACAGTTTCTGGTTGCATTGATGAAGCTGCTTGTACAGCTACTTCATCTGTACTTTCTTTAACACCTGCTGATACATCACCTTCTAATACATTTAAATTCTCAAGTTCTTGAGATGTAAAACTTTTTGAATTTTGACGAAGGCAATTTAAAATATCTTTGGGATACATATTTTTAGATATCCAATCAAGTATTTGTTTAGTATCCATTTTATCAAGATCACTTCGTGAAATACTACCTTTTATTTCAGTCTGTCCAACTGGAAAACGTGTACCAAGTTGGAGAGCTTCTACTGCAGCAGTAATAGTTTGTGTAGGAATTTTAACTACTTCTTCTTCAACTTTAGCAACTTTAGCTACTTTAGCTACTTTAGCCACTTTGGGTTCCTTGGCTGCTTTGGGTTCCTTTACTGGTTTGGCTGCCGCACAGTTATTATTTTCATTGATTACACATGTCATTTTACCAACTAATTCAGTTGGCATGGTAAAAGTTCTAGAATTTAGATCAATTTGTGGATTTCCACCAATAAGGTTTATTTTAAAATAAAGTTTTCCTGGTTGAGGTTCATTATTTTCATTATAAAAAAATGAACCTTCATTGTCAGTAAGATAAACACAAAACCAGTCACTATTAGGAAATGAAAATGTACATTCATTAGCTGCAACATCTGCATTAAATGCTTCCAAAAAACCATCTTGATTTAACATATTAGCTAAAAATCCTTTTGGCCTCGAAGGGTCTGTAATATATTGTTGTAAAGGGGTAACATCACGTCCTTTACATGTTTCATTTCCAGTTATTTTATCTTTTTTTTTGGGTGGCATTTAAGTATATTATAATCCGTTATATTATTTTAAATTTTAAATTTTTTATTTTAAATTAAATTTAAATAGCTTGAATAACAAAAATTTCATATGCTATTTTTAGTTGATCTGTACCCATAGCTAATAAATCTTCTTCAGATCCTTGAAAACCAGATTCTTTTAATGATTCTATGTATTTATTTCGTTCATTTGTTTGTTTAATTAAAAAACGAACCATTTTATTTCGACGAGGACCCGTACTTTCATTTATGGAATTTATTAAAAATTGTTCAATTTGTTGTTTGTTTAATTTTAAAAGAAAAGGTATAAGTTCTTTATTTATTGTTAAATCAACAATTTCTTTGGGAAATTGAAATGAATAATCAAGATCTTGACAATTAATTTGTTCGGAAATAATTAATGATTTATTCATTTTTATTTTAGTACCTGTAGTTTTACTTATAAATGTATAATTTGCTGAATTATAAGCTGTATTATTTAAAATATCAGAAATAGTTAATACATTTTCTGGAAGTTCTTTATACTTAGATTTAACATTTAAACGAATAAATTTTTCACCTGTAGAATAATTTTCATATTCAAGATTCCATGTATTATCAATTTCCAAATTGGGTGTATACATTTCATCTAAACGAATAACATTTCCATTCTTATTAATAGTACAATCAATAGCCGCTTCTTTAATAACTAATTCAAACTTACGGTTAATATTTAATTTCTGTAAAGCACGTGTGTACATATATTCCTGTACAGATCTTGAATCAAGACCTTTATAACTTCCAAATACTCTTGTTAAACTTTGATCTGCTCCTTTACGAACTGTATTTTCAATAATCTGAGATACCTTAAATGTTTTTGAAGAATTTTGAATAATTACACCATCAATTCCAATACGAGCATATGCTTCATAGATATACCATTCTGATTTAGGAGAATCTATATTTTCAATTTGCATAAATGATTTAACTGTTCTACGAGACCCCTTATCAATAATATCAACATAATACACTTTTTCATAACTTCCCAAAGTAGAAAGATGAATAAATACACTAACTATACGTTTTTCTGGTGGAAGGTCTTTATGACTACATAATCGTATACCACGAGCAATAATTTGTTGCATTCGTGCATCATTCCACCATGGATCCAGTAAATGTATTTGATTAACATTTTTAAAATCAACACCCTCCATAACAGTTTGTGTTCCAAACATAACTTTTAAAAGTCGACCATCTTTATTTAATGCATTATTAAATGTATCTTTGGCTGCTTTAACTAATTCAGGTTTCTTTGAATTTATTTCTCCTTTCCAAACAAAGAAACTTCCTCTGGCTCCTTGGGATGGAAATGGAGCATAACCTAAAGATTCCATAATTATCCCCATTGCATCAACTCCATAATAGACAAAATTTGAAAAGACAAAAACAGTTCCTTCACATTCTAAAATCATTTTTGCAACAGTTGCAAATTTACGACTATAATTTCCAACAAGTTTCAAAATTTTTTCAGTTTGTTGTTCGGGAGCATGTTTCTTTTGTTCAGAAAAAAGTATTTTTCTAAATTCTGAAATGTTTTGTTGTAAAATACTTTTTCCACGTCGTTCACCTGAAGTAATTTCAGGAAATGCAATATTACATACCTGATTAGAAAGATGGAAAATACCTGAATTTGATTCCTCCTTTTTTAAATCTATAAAAAAATCTTCAGATTTTAAAAGTGAAAGTTTATCTCTTTCTGTTTCTTTAATTAAAGCTTCTTTATATTTATCATATTGGTATGTATCCATTTGATGTAACATAACAGTTGTTTTTTTGTATGGATATGCAATAGGATTACCTCCCTTAAAGTAACTTATGTAACCACTACACATCTTTTTAAAAGATTCCTGATTTGTAAACTCGTTGTTTTGTAAAAAAAGTTCATTAAAGTTATCACGTCCATCTGGAAATACAACCCTAGGCCTTAATAAATTCATCAATAATCCAAATTCATAAGGTTTATCATAAATAGGTGTTCCAGTTAATAAAACAACACGAAAAGTTGGATGAGCATAAAATTGTAGTGCATAAAGTAAACGACGATAATTAGTTCCAGTTGCACTTATGAGATTTTGTATTTCATCAATAATAAGAAGTCCATTTGGTTCTTTTAAATAATCAACAAGATATCCCTTTTCCATATATTTATTATTTTCAATAACAAAAAGTTTATTTAAAAATGATTCATGTGAAATAATTTCATAGACACGTTCAACACGTTCATTTTCATCTTTTTGAAATTCTTTATTACTTAAACTAAGTATATCTATTTGTCTCTGAATAAGAGCTTGGTTTGCATCTGGTTTATATTTTTGTTTAACAAGTTCAGAAATCTCATTGTAATTTTCAGAAATTTTACGACGAACTATTTTATCAGCATAATATTGTCTATCTTCCATAATAACTATTTCTCCAGTTGCTGATTTTATATTACCTGATTCATACTTTCCAATAATTTCAGCATAATATTGTTCTTTTAATGCTGCAGGTACAACAATAAGCACTCGTGTTTTTGGCCTATTCTTAATAATTTTACCTGAAACTGTACGTAATTTAAATGCTTCTCCTATAATAATACTTGTTTGTGTTTTTCCAGACCCAAGACCATGATAAATAAGCATACTATTTGTATTAACATCTGTATTAAATATTCTAGCTGCAAATTTTTGTTGTTGTTTTAAAGAATATACTTTACTTTCACAATTTTTAGCAAAAACACTAGATGGAGAATATTGTTCTGAATCATAATCTTCTCGTGGAAATGCATATTCTTTAAAATTTTCATTTATCCATGAATAAAATGGTTTATTTTTATAATTTTTGTAACTATTTACCTGAAAATTTTTTTGTTCGGGGTAAAAGGTTCCATTAAAACAAGTAACTATATTTCCTGAAGCATCAACAATATCCGTATAATACTGGTTAAACTCATTACATGGAATTAATTTTTTTTTTTCCATTTATTAAGTTATGTTATATTATTTTCAAATTAAATTTTAATTATTTTTCCACGCAAAACGTATACTATTATCATTAAAATCATTTTGGTTTTTAATCTTTGATACTAGATGTTTTAATTTATTTGAATAAAGCAAAACATCATTTTCTTTACCCATTTCAACAATAAATTTTCCTTTAACTTTGGGTTCTTTAACAATCGCGCTTTTATCTTTGGATTCTTTAGCTTTTGATTTAACGCTTGCACTTTTAACACTCGTACTTTTAACACTTGTACTTTTAGCTTTGGATTTAGCTTTCGGTTTAACTTTTGGTTTAACACTTTTAACATTTGCGCTTTTATTTTCAGTCATTTAATAATTTAAGTTTCTTTTAGTATATTTAATTAATTTTCTTTTAATATTTAAACCCAAAAAAAAATACCTGTTAATTTTAAAGAACCTAAAATGACTGAAATTAAATACTATGGATCTCGTGCCGAAGTTTTCCATGGAACCGCAAAATATACCAAAGGTGGATTAGCCAAAAAAGATCTTATTTTAAAACGTGATAAATATGGAAATGAACGTTATAAAAGTAAAAAACAACAAACTGCTGGTCACAAAAAAGGAACATTTCGTGACGATTGGGCAAAAGCAATGAAATCAGCACGTAAGGAACTCATTAAGGAAGGTATTATTGAACCCGGTTTTGTACCTGTAGGTGGTAAATCTAAAGAGGGTAAGGCTTTACTCAAACGTATCCGAGAAAAAATGTAAAGTATTTCGTTATTATTTTAATTTAATTATAAATTCTAAAAGTAAAACATGTC
>Ga0114970_10004104_pt1 | contig 10623 bp, 6 predicted proteins | sample M_140205_XF_Meta_FD_87030 | JGI IMG/M metagenome (GOLD analysis project Ga0114970, IMG submission 87030) | Freshwater microbial communities from Lake Montjoie, Canada to study carbon cycling - M_140205_XF_MetaG | ecosystem: Environmental > Aquatic > Freshwater > Lake | place: Lake Montjoie... | reverse complement strand
TATATCGATTCCACCGTTTCAGCGGTTACCTCCGTCAAGGTCATCATCAATGCTTTCGGAATCGCGGTGCTCGGAAGAATATGCAGGCTTGTTACGGGACGCCCGCGCAAATCCCGGGTGACCGCAAGGCTTTGCTGGGCAATGTCAATCCCTGAGGTCGTGGCAGCGGTATCTCTGAAGTGACGGCAACTGACAGCGATAAAAATCCAGCAGATTATGTATAGGCCTTTTCCACTAAATTTTTGAATCATGACGAGCTCCAAGAGGGCGGGTATCAGCACAGGTCTGATAATACTACATGGGTTGAAATTTTCTACGGGCGCGAAACGCTAAAAATGACGCCGTGGACATTAAAAATATTATTGCGCAGCCAAGTCACAAAGTAAATTTGGCTGGTGATTCCACGCAAAAGAGGGCAAGTGGTTTTAATACTGCGAAAAGAGCTCCAAGTTCTGAAGCGCCACGTCAAGAAAATCCGATTCCCACATAGTGTTCGGCTGCTCGTTGTCAGCCTTTTATATCAATACCCGCGAGATAGTCCTGGACGAATACATCACCTAATATAATGAACGCCGTCCGCATCGGTCGCTTGACTTAAATGCGCCGATCCAAAATTTTGATTCTAAAATCAACTTTGACAGTAAAAAAATCCGAATTGGTGCTTTAAAAAATGGACAGTACGCCCAAAATTCATTCGCAAGACTCTCATAGTGATCGAGAGTGGTGGAAGTGATATCGGTTAGATCACCTAAGGAGAGCGTTTTCCTCATGAGCCTTACACCGTATCAAATCCAGGTATTCGAACGGATGGACGACGTTCCCCGTAATGCCTGGGACCGCCTGACGAGTCCCAACTTTCCCTTCAGCGACCACGCTTACCTTCATGCTCTCGAAGTGTGCGGCGCCGTCGGAGGAGGAAGTGGATGGCGCCCGTGCTACCTGACTGTATGGCGCGATCGGCAACTCGAAGGAGCCACAGTCCTCTACACTAAGGACAATAGCTATGGGGAGTATATTTTCGATTGGGCATGGGCCGAGGCATATCATCAACACGGTTTGCAATACTTTCCAAAGCTGACGTCCGCCGTACCGTTCACGCCTGCCACGGGTCCAAAATTATTATTTTCTGCCCAAGCCGACCGAAAGGAGGTTGGGTCTCGCCTCATCTGCTCTGCAAGGGAGATGATGGAGCGCTACGGCCACAGCTCCCTACATTATCTTTTTCTAACTCCTGAAGAGCTCCCATTTTTTGAGGCGGAAGGATTTTTAATTCGCCATAGCTTCCAATATCACTGGAAGAATCGTGACTACGCCGACTTCGATCATTTCCTTGCAACATTGAAGCCGCGCAAAAGAAAACAAATCATCAGAGAACGCGAGCAACTCCAGGCTGAAAATCTAAAGATAAAAATTCTTACGGGCGTAGAACTTCAGCCAGAACATGCGGCGCTGTTCTATCAGTTTTACCGTTCCACCATTGAGAAAATGGGCGCCATTGAATATCTGAACGAAGAATTTTTCAAAACGGTATTTGCAACGATGCATGACGACGTAGTGTTGATACTTGCCTGCGATCAGACGACCGCCATCGCTGGTGCGCTATTTTACAAAAAGGGAACGAGCCTCTACGGTCGGTATTGGGGTGCCATCAAAGAGGTCAGGAACCTGCATTTCGAACTCTGCTATTATCAACCACTGCAATGGGCCATCGAACGAAAGATGCGGCTCTTCGAAGCAGGCGCCCAAGGCGAGCACAAAATTTCACGTGGCTTCCTCCCCGAGTTGACGTTCAGTGCTCACTGGATCGGCCATCCGGGCTTTCGAGAGGCCATTGGTCGGTTCATCGCGCAGGAAAGAGTCGACATCAGCAGGCACCTGGGAGAGATGAAATCCCATGATCCCTTTCAGCTTTAACTGAAGCTCCCCGGCCTTCAAGTCCCACAAAATGTTTGATAGGCACGCTCGCTGGGCGCAGGCGGCGTTTGGTAGTCCCTATGGCTGGGCGAGTCGTCATAGGGGGTTTTGAGCGCGGTCAATAGGCGTTCCATAACGGTAAAATCTGCGCGTTCCACGGCAGCCTCCAGAGCTTCTTCCACGCGGTGGTTGCGCGGGATGATGGCCGGGTTACGAGCACGCATCAAACGTCGCGTGGACTCCTTGGGTGTCGCTTCATGATCCAGTCGCAGTTGCCAGCGTGTGTGCCAATCGACAAATGCTGCCTCATGGAACAAAGGTTCATCCGGTAGTTCTTTCAAGGCAAGCGCTCGAAAAGTGTTGGTGTAATCCGCTTGATGTTGCTGCATCCATTTTAACAGGGTTTCGATTAGGTTCAGATCCTCGTTCTCTTCCGTAATCAATCCCAGCCTTGCCCGCATGCCCAAAAGCCAGTGGCGTTGGAATGTTGCAGGGAAGGATTCAATCGCGTGTTCTGCAATGGATACTGCTTCTTTGTTGTCCTTGTGGAGCAGCGGCAGCAGGGTTCTAGCGAATTGCACGAGGTTCCACTGGGCAATATGCGGCTGGTTGCCATAGGCATAACGCCCGCTGCGATCAATTGAACTGAACACTGTGGCGGGGTCATAAACATCCATGAATGCGCAGGGACCATAGTCAATCGTTTCACCTGAAATGGCCATGTTATCGGTGTTCATAACGCCATGGATGAAACCTACCTGTTGCCACTGTGCTAAAAGTGATGCCTGCCGTTCCATGACCGCGCGAAGCAATGCGAGATAGGGATTATCAGCGGCGATAAGGTCAGGGTAATGACGACGAAGGGTGTAATCGGCGAGTCGTTGAACGCCTTCGCAGTCGCTGTGTGTCGCGACGTATTCAAATGTTCCCACGCGGATATGGCTAGCGGCCACGCGGGTAAGAATTGCGCCCGGTTGCACGATTTCGCGGAATACCGGCTCTCCAGTCGTTACCACGGCCAAGCTGCGGGTAGTGGGGATGCCGAGAGCGTGCATCGCTTCGCTAATGATGTATTCACGCAGCATTGGTCCCAATGCGGCGCGACCGTCACCACGGCGGGAAAAGGGCGTTGGGCCGGAGCCTTTGAGTTGAATGTCAAAACGTTCGGCGGTTGGTGTTACCTGCTCGCCGAGTAGTATCGCCCGACCATCGCCAAGCATGGTGAAGTGACCGAATTGATGGCCTGCATAGGCTTGAGCAATCGGCTCTGCACCTTCAGGAATCACATTCCCCGAAAAAAAATTGGCACCCTGGTCGTCCGCTAGCGCCCCACAATTTAATCCCAACGATCGGGCCAGCGCCTCGTTGAATACCGCCATACGGGGTGTGCGCACGGGCACGGGGGTCTGTCGTGCGTAGAACAACTCCGGCAGCCGTGAATAGCTATTGTCAAAATGCCAACCGAAATCGTTTTTAACTTGTTTCACTACTACTCTGTTTCATCGTCGAACTCACAGCTAATATCGGCCGGCTAGACTGTCCGGCCCAAACGGGGACCATTACAACCTATACCCCGCTACTTTCCATTCACGACTTATGTTTAACACAGAGCCGCGCCTCACCTTTACAAAATTTCGCACTGGCGTTGCCACAATCAGGCATCAAGCCGCGTTCCGAGAAGTCCGCAGGACACTTAGGTGCCACAGAGAGATTCTCGCCTAAACCCATGATACGGACATCGCCGACTCCGTAACCAGAATCGTTCAATTTTGCGCGACTCCCACAGAAGTACTTTATTTGTGTGACACTGGATCGGGCATTCAAGGCATAACCTAGCTCGCCCATATTCTCATCACCCTCACCGCAAGGGGCGTCTTGAACCATCAGATCCGTTAACACAGGATCGACCTTTAAGTCTTCGGGCGCCCCGAAGCATAAGGCGCGTGTTCCTACGCAGCCATTCCACCTGCAGTCGTTGACGGTTAAACCTTGAAGCGCGTTCCAGTCACCGGCTTCACATTTCTGATGACAGCCATTTCCCGTTCTGCGATTGCAACCGACGATCCTACTACTTTTCGTCCATGGCTGCCCGGCGATATAGAACTTGGAGATCAGACCATCTCCCATCTGGTCCTTCACCCATTCATCAAACACGTATCTTGTGATCGGCCAAACGAGAAGATCACCTGCGACCGGAAGTGGCCGGAAGCCAAGGAAACCGTCAGTTGTGAGTGTGAGTTTGTTTCCTTCAATCTCGATCAAGTCTCCAGCCCGGAAACCAATATCGGATGCCTTGCCAAGAAGCGCGCCGCTCCACGGATTCAGAAATTCAACGCTCAGGAGATATTCGTCCTTAACATACATCGATACCGAAAGAGACTTACCATTCACCTTTATAAGGGATTTCAATTTATTCGCTTCTTTGCCTTCCTGGACGTCTTTCACTGCGATATACGCAAACTTCGTCGCGGTTGCGCAAGGACCATCACACACTGCAGGCCATGACTGTAGGTTCGCACCGTATCCGACCGCAGCTTGAAACTGCCCTGATGCATCCTCGCGCATTTTGGGCAGTGCGACGCCCAGCTCCCCGGTTGATTCGGATGCCTTTCGGAGGCTAAAAAAATAGCCCATATTCACTAACTTTGACTCGCTGTGTTCGACACAGTTATAAGCCATCTCTGGCCCCCGACAAGGGATCGCCGGGAACGCCCTATAGGCGGGACGTGATTTTTTAAATAGCTTCCACGATTTCTCTAGCTCATCAACTTTGACTCTCCATTGGCTCGAGATCCGATCGTTTGATTTGAAATCACTCTCCGCGGGGTTGTAAAGATCGCTCCTGAGTGGATTTACCATCGATAGAGCTCCGTCCGCCGTGATCGAGCTATCCGTCGCAACATAAATGACGGTCTTGTCAATCGCTTCGACAAGGGATACCGCGTCCAGTGATCCGGTCTGGTCTGCTAAATTTTTGGCAAAGACTCGCATATCTGTGTACGGAGAATGGTAATGATGCCCCACGGCTAACGCAGAGAATAACTGTTTATCTTCAATTTGCACTGCATTCCAAAAAGAAGTCCACGAGTTACTCAGGTTCTCCGTGGATCTCAGGTCATACAGACTGAGGATCTTATTATTCTGACTCATGTGGGAAATTTTCTTTGCCTGTCCGCTCTCTGCCACAGCAATTGACTCTCCATACCACGCGTATGCCTCGATAACTCGTCGGGCGAAAACAGCGAGTGAGTCTGATGTGACAAAATCACGCATGAAATTGTTGTAAGCCCACCCGTGACCAGGTTCTACTTCCGGTGAGGCAATCAAAAACTTCGCGCTGTTGCGTAAGATGAAGGCTGTTTCAAAGTTACCCATTAAGCACGCATCGAATCCAAGTAAATCGATCTGCAGTTCCGACTCCTTAATCGCGTCAGCAATATCATTGACGGACAGGTGAGAATCCAAGGAGGCCCCTTTATCCCGCGTCTTGTCATCAATCGATTTCAATGTTAACGCATTTCCAAATCCCGCAAGCGCGCCGCCATGGTCGCCCATTACAAGAGAGACGGACGACGTTGGCCCTACTTTTGCCTTAGCGAATTTAAGGAAATCCAACAGAGCCGCCTTGCTGCCGATGTCCTTTGCGGGGTCCTTGGACAGATAACAATTATCGTCTCCAAAGGCTCCTAATGGAATCTCGCCTGGGCCACCGTCACGAATCAGGCAGTCTATGTCAGCGATTTTGACACCGCGCCAATCCTCCTTGAGGGAGCCGCCAAAGGCAACTAGGACCTTGACAGATGCCCGTTCCGGGAGCGTGAGCTTTGAATAGCCGCGTATCAGTTCACGAAGATCATTCGAAGTTTCTCCAACTTGCGAAAGAAAAATACTGCCGTCTTCGCCGCCCAAAGAATCATCTTCAAGGTTTGATCCAACCATATAGAACAACATGAGTCGGGGTGCTTTTGAAGTCGCAGCCTTAATCACTGAAGAGTTGGCAGCAGCCAGAAAGAAACTTGATTCCATCGAGAAACCAGTTTGACGCAAAGGTGTGGCATCGGCGTCAATAACGGACGGAGATTTCTGTAACGAAACCTCTTTTACCTTCCGGGTGCTCTCGGTGACCTTCGGACTGCAGCCACAGACACAGACGCCTGTCGCGATGACCGTTGCGCTGATCTTTCTCCACCAGGAAACGCGGGACATAAAATCTCCTCACTTCTGGAAACAAATTTCCAACCGTCGAGAAGGGGTCTCGGTGTTAAATCCCAAATACTTTAGGGTCGAAGTTCGCCTTAGAATTATCCCGGTCCTGTCCACGGCGCGTACTAACTGAAATAGCTAAATCAGATTCGAGATTTATCCGTAATCTATGAGGCTTTTTTGACACCTAATTTTTTTAAAGTCACGAAGGAAAACCAAGTAATCCTGATTTTTTGGGGTTTTTAAAAGCTACGGGTTAGGCTTCGAGCCTCCGGACTGAAGGTCATCTACTTTGCCATGCAGGGAAGGCTCGGCATTGTCGACGGCGGCACGGCAGGCCCCATGTTCGACCAGATCGCCGCCGGCGTAGGTGGAGTCATCCCTTTGTCGCGCGACTGATTGGAAGTTGCCGCCGGGAATACACGGATCGAATTATTTTCTGGAACGAGGCCGACCCTTCGCCGACATGAACAACTTCAGGTGGAAGTCCGTCTGCGGTGACATGTACCAAACCCCGATTCCGGCTTAGTTACGAATTTGAGGAGGGACAGCGGACTACATTCGCATTTTGGGCCTTCGGGAAAATTCTAATCCCGGCAAAACAAAAACCTAGCGGCGTTGAGTTAAATGATGTGGCCGAGCCCTCAAGCTAACCTACGCATCTCGCTTTTTAGAGCTTCGCAATGGATATCAATCTCAAAAAAAAACGGCGCGTAGATTGATGCCCAAACCCCACTTTACGCGCGTAGAATGATGGTATACACTCAATATACGCACGCTTAATTTTAATAACCAACTGGAATTACAATGGAAATTAAAAGAATGGCAGAAATATTTTTGCCAAAGCTAGATACAAATCCTTTGAAAAATCCGATGCTTTTTGTCGCCGGCCCGAGGCAAGTCGGCAAAACCTATATGACTCGCCAAACAAACTTTCCCTATTTCAACTGGGATACTGCAGAGGTTAAGAAATCATTCCTACGAGATCCCTATTTTTTTCGCGATCATTCGCCGTGGGTCATTTTTGATGAAATTCATAAGCGTCGCGACTGGAAAAAACTCCTAAAGGGATACTTTGACTCAGAACATCGCCGTGAAAATTTTATCGTCACTGGATCAGGGCGATTCAATCTGAGTCAAAAAGGTGGAGACAGTTTACAAGGACGATATGACTTGTATCATCTATTGCCGATACTTTATCGAGAGTTCGTCGGAATGCCGACCAACTATCACCTCTCAGCTCCCAATTTCACCGAGTTTTTGCCGTCACCACAATTTTCATCTGATAGAGACCTTATAGAATTTGGTGGTTTTCCTGAGCCGCTGATTCGTGGCAAACAAGCATTTTTAAATAAATGGCAGGATTTGTATCTTCAAAGGCTAGTCCAAGAGGATATCCGAGATTTTAGTCGTGTGATTGAACTTGGTAAAATCGAGCTTCTAGCTCGCTTGCTTCCTGACCGAGTGCGTTCGCCAATTTCGCTCAAAGCACTATCGGAAGACCTGGATGTTAGTCGCGACTCCATAAAAAATTGGTTGAAACTTTTTGAAACTTTATACCTCGGATTTAGTTTGCCCCCCTGGAGTCGGAAAATCCATCGTGCCGTCAAAAAGGAACAGAAGTGGTTTTTCTATCAGTGGACTTTTTGCGAAGAGCCGGCAGCAAGATTTGAAAATTATGTAGCCGTGCAACTGCAATCTTTGTGTCATTTATGGCGCGATGCAGGTCTTGGCGTTTACGAAGTTTACTACTTGCGTGATCAGGACCGTCGAGAAATTGACTTCGTTATTACTAAAGGACTCAAACCGGTCGCACTCGTTGAGGCCAAACTCTCGGAAACATCCTGGCAGGCTAGCCTTGATTACTACGCACGCGGCCTAAACATCCCAAGCTTTATTGTCACGCAGGAAGGCCCTTGCAAGCGTATTAGCGATTCAAAATGGATTTTACCGTTTGCTCAATTTTTGAATTCGGTAAGCTAGGGTGGCAGAGGTCGTAGTGTCCAAAAACGCGCAGGAATTTTATGTCGGATTATTTCTCGTCGCGCTGTAATTGAAAAGACAGGCGCCCGCTTCGATTGAGCCTGGGCACTTGTTTCGAAGTGGAGCGACGGCTGTAAAGATTCGATATCTTCGCTTGTTGTCCTGACTTCTGCAAGCGAACCGCCTTTCGGCAATCGAATTGGCGGATGGCGGATAAGTGACGGAAAGGCTGGTTTCGGTTTATCCGCCACATTGACACTGGCGGATAAATGGCGGATAATCATCCCCATGGACAACAGGTACCCCCATTTGCGCCGCCTAAAAATTCCTCATGAGGTCACCAATACAGATGCCGTGGTGGCTTGGCTCATACGAATCGCCGAAACCAAGCCGTTTTTGGATGAGTATCTGGGCACACCGCAGGAAGTAAAGTTGCTCAGGAAAGCCAAAGTACGGGCAATTACGTATTCCAATCAAATTGAAGGAAACCAACTAGGCGAGACTGAGGTTACAGCCGTTCTTCAGGGCAAAAGAGTGGCAGGGTCCAGGAAAGACATCAAAGAAGTTCAAAATTACCATGAGGCTTTGGATTACGTAGAGCGGCTGATCGAGGACTCCAGACTCATAAGGCTTGCAGACATGTGTGATCTACAACGCTTGGTCACCGAGGGACTTATTGAAGACCGCCAATGCGGTCGTGTGCGCACGATTCCAGTTAGCATTGTCAATGCAGCTACCGGCGAGAAAATAGAGGAATGCCCGCAGCCGCATGAACTGAAGGACTTGTTAGACGATCTATGGCGCTGGCTAGATGATACGAAGAACATGAACCCCTACACCAGAGCTTTCGCATTCCACTTCATTGCGGTGTCTATACACCCTTTTGCCGACGGCAACGGGCGCACGATGAGACTGATGCAGCACCTACTTCTGTTGCTCGGTGGACAACGCCTGGCTAGGTTCGTGCCGAGCGAAACTACTATCATGCAAAACCGTGATCGCTACTACACCGTCATTCGGCAAAGCCGGTCGTTAGGATCGCTGCACCCAATCTTAGAGTTTCTGGCAGAGTGTTTTGCCGTTTCGGCAGAATCCGTGGTTGAGGAGGGTCGCAAGCTACTGCGCGAGAGTGCCGGAAAAACTCCAGAGGCGCGGCAGAGAAAAATTTTGGTTCACGCCAAAAGGGCGGAGAAGTTCTCCATGCAAGATGTCGTTGGCTGGCTGCCCGATATACCGCGACGGACCCTTGAACGAGACGTTGCCGGTCTTGTTAAGAAGCGCGCTCTTAAGGCCAGCGGTCAACTGAAGGCTAGGACTTACAGCCTCATAAAGTCGCAGAAATGAATAGAATAACGGCCATTTTGAAATATTTTATTAAAGATTGTAGGAAATTCAAGCACACTTCACGATCTATCCCGCAGCCGTTCCCGGCTGCCTATTCTGGCCCGAACCTGTAGCAGCGCTAATTCTGGCACCTAAAACAGACCAAAATCTCAACTACTGCCACACCTTCCTTGCGTTTTCCTTCCCCACCCCGCATTTTAAATGCACCTCACCACCGCGTCCATTTTCATGGCGCCGCCTGCAACACATCCATTGCTTGATTTAGTCCCAGCCAGAGTCCGTCGCCTGCGTCGCGAGGTCCGGCGTTACGTCCGGCGTTACGTCCGAGACCGCGTGGTGTCCAAAATCGCGTCCATAAGGAAATTTGACGGGTTACAAGGCATGTAAATACCGGAGCAAGTCTACCGTTCCGACGTTTTTTAGTGTAGTGACTGCCCGATGAGTAACGTAGCAATCATCGTTGAAACTTTCTTGAGATCCCTAATTTGGCTGCTGATTCCAGGCAAAAGAGGGCAAGAGGTTTTAATGCTGCGAAAAGAGCTCCAAGTTCTGAAGCGCCACGTCAAGAAACCCCAATTCACTAATAGCGATCGGCTGCTCTTTGTCAGCCTTCTAAGGCAGCGGTGGTGTGTCATCCAACGCATGGTAACGATTACTCCAGCTACTGTTTTGCAGTGGCACCGCCAGCTGCAACGGCGCAACTGGAATTTCAGCCACCGGCGATTGGGGCGTCCGCCGGTTGATGAAAAGATCCAATTATTAGTGATTGAAATGAAACGCAATAACCCGCGCTAGGGAGCTCGACGGATCAAAGGTGAATTTTTGATGAAACCTTGATTCCATTTTTGAAGAGCCGCGCGAAACGAGCCTTTGCGTGTGATTTTATCACGGTAGAGACTGCGTTTCTGAGACGGCTGTATATTTTTGCGTTATTGGATATCAATACTCGCGAGATAGTTGCGGCGCGCGTCACGCGAAATCCTACTGCGAATTGGCTTGAACAAGCCTTTCGCATTTGTTTCCTTTGCCGGGAAGTTCTTCCCGATTTTATTGTCTCCGATCGAGATGGGATATTTGGCGATTGGCTTGGCAGGTTTCTCCTGGATTGCTACGGGATTCGCCTTTACCGGACACCACCACGCAGCCCGAATTGCAACGCTTTCATCGAGCGCTGGAACC
>Ga0114970_10004101_pt1 | contig 10625 bp, 6 predicted proteins | sample M_140205_XF_Meta_FD_87030 | JGI IMG/M metagenome (GOLD analysis project Ga0114970, IMG submission 87030) | Freshwater microbial communities from Lake Montjoie, Canada to study carbon cycling - M_140205_XF_MetaG | ecosystem: Environmental > Aquatic > Freshwater > Lake | place: Lake Montjoie... | reverse complement strand
GGCGATTGTGGATCTCACCACTCCTCCGAGCGATTTAGCGCCTGGGGCCGTTCAAAATGCTGGTTTTTTTGACGAACATTGGCAGCTCCCTTGAGAGGGTAGTTCCTACAAAACCTCACTTGTTTTTCGCCCCAAAGAGACAGCACCCTTCGGGGGCGCTTTGCTGGTCCCGCCCCGCTCGTTTGACTCTTATGAAACCCCTCCCACTCGTCCCGTTTGTCGCCCTCTTTTTCTCAGTCGTTGTCTCTCTCAATGCGGCAGCTCCCTTCCCCGGAGAGAAGGCTGACTACCACGGCGTTCCCCTTTATTCCTTTAATATCGGCCCTGACAAAGTCTTGGTACTCGTGCCAAACCAGCCGCTTCCTGCGAAGGCTTGGATCCTCGCACCCTCGCTTTATAACTCGGAGAATCCGGCGGTTGCGAACATGGCGCGCACCGAGTTAGAGCTAGTTAAACTTGGATTTTATGTGGTGGCAATGGGCCCCGGCAACACGTTCGGCGCGCCCCAAGCGATCGCCAAATGGGACGCGGTTTATCATGAAATCACTGAGACTTACGGATTAAATAAGAAGATCGCGCTGATGGGACTAAGCCGAGAGGGCCTCTCCATCGCTCGGTGGGCGGCAAAACATCCCGGTAAGGTGGCGGCGCTTTACATGGACAAAGCGGTGTGTGATTTCAAAAGTTGGCCCGGTGGCAAACTTGGATTGAGTAAAGGAAGCCCGAAGGATTGGGCGAGCCTTCAGGAATTATACGGCTTTGGTTCAGAGGCTGAGGCGCTCGCTTTTAAAGAGAATCCAGTGGATCTTGCGACCAAACTAGTCGCAGACAAAGTCGCAATTGTTTACGTCGCAGGAGACAAGGATGACGTGGTTCCGGTTTCTGAGAATGGCGCACGGATGCAGGCCGAATACGAAAAGCTCGGCGGTGTCTTTAAGATGATTCATCAGGAAGCCGAGGGACATCATCCGCACGGCTTAGAGAATCCCTCTGCGATCCTGAATTTCCTCCAATACCATTACTACGGTAATCCTGAACCGACTTATCAATCGGTGTCTTACGGCCCGCACGCCAAGCAAATTGTGGATTTTTGGAAGGCGCCCTCCGACAAGCCAACCCCTGTTGCGGTGTACATTCACGGCGGCGGATGGGGTGCTGGAAGTCATGTGGATCCGGGGCACGTGGAGGATTATCTCAAGGCGGGGATTTCTGTGGCTTCGGTAGAGTACCGCTTCATTAACGAATCCACCGCGGATGGGCTGATTCCTCCTGTAAAGGGGCCGATGAGCGACGCGGCGCGCGCCATTCAGTTTATCCGTAGTAAGTCTGCGCAGTGGAATATCAGGAAAGATCGTTTGGGACTTTGGGGTGGTTCCGCTGGGGCTTGCACTAGTTTGTGGCTCGCCTTTCATAAAGATCTCGCTGATCCAGCGAGTAACGACCCAGTTTCCAGAGAATCCACGCGCCCAATTTGTGTGGTTGCCCACGCCGGGCAAACTTCGTTGGACCCGCAGCAGATGAAGGAATGGACTCCCAATAGCACTTACGGGGGCCACGCCTTCGGTGTTAAGAACTTTTGGGCTCCGGAGACTCGCGAGACAATCTTGCCGTGGATCAATGAGTATTCCCCATATGCACTCGCAGCTAGCGATGCACCCGCTATTTTTATGACATACGGAACTCCGCCTGCCTTGGGGCAGGATGAAAAAGATCCGACGCACACAGCCAACTTCGGAATAAAACTTCAAGAGCGCCTTCAAGCGCTCAAAGTGGAATCCGAGTTGGTTTATCCGGGTGCGCCAGAGACCAAACACAAAACGGGTCTCGAGTTTTTGGTAGATAAGTTATCCCAGCCCTAGTTGGCGGGGGCGGTTTAGACTGCCAATCGCAGGCCTCGAGGAGCTTTTGTGCAAGTAGCTTCACCGCAGGCTGAAACGATTCGGCGTGGGTTAAGTGATACGGCCATTGCGGCGTACTAGTTCAAAAGGCGGGCATTGGGTGGGGGCGGATTCTGCTTCGAAGACGCCGATAATATCAGCCCACTGGTAAAGCAAAAACGATTAAGAGCAGCGTGGGAACCGCGCGGAAACCGCGGAGTTTGGGCGGTTGGATGGAGCAGGGAAACTCAATCTGAGGAGGAGTGGCATGAATATAAAAGGCAACACCATATCTATGGAGCCTATGGGCTTACAGCAGCAAGCGTCTGCTGCGGAGGTTAGCGAGGCGCTGGAGGCTCTGTCTACCTCTCGCTGGAGGCGTTGGCTCTTTCAAACGGTGCGATTCACGCTCGCCGCCGGCATGTCTGCGGGCGGCTGTCTGTTCGTGCAACGTACCCTCACGAAGGTCGAAAGCGAGCAAGCTTACGTGAATACAAGCGTCACTTCCCTGCGCGCACCGATCGCTGGACAACTACAGATTTCGGCGCTGAGTCCGGGGGAGCGGGTGGCACGCGGAGTCGACTTGTTTCATGTCGAAAACCAGCGGTTTAATAATCTGGAAACAATGCCATTGCTGGAGCTCGTCGATCGCTTGCGAGCCGAGTTGAACGATACCGAGTTGCGACTCTCAAAGCAGGAGCAAATTTTTCAATTATACGAGTCCTTATATAAGGACAACCTCACGCCGAAATTGCGGTTTATGGAGGAGGAAACTTTCGTGTCCATCTGCCGTAAGGCCGTGGAGCAAAAAAAGGAGCAGCTGCGTTCCGCGGAGGAACGAGTGCGACAGGTCGAAAAACTCGTGTCATTACAACGGCACGCGACTGTGACGATGCCCTTCGACGGGGTGGTGTGGGCGGTGCGCGCTCAAAATGGCTGTCAGGTTGGGTCGCAGGAGGCCGTGGCGCAAATCATCGACCCCACAAATTATTGGGTAGAAGCATTTATCAACGAGAGACACGTGGATAAATTTGCAGTGGGGACTCTGGTAAACATTCGGACAGTGGACGGAGAGGAGACTTGGAGTGGACGGGTTGAATCGGTGCGGGCAGGCGTCGGGCGGTTGGATCCGGAGAGCTTCGTGGCGCTTCCCTCCAGTGACCTGACTCGGAGGCGGATCGCGGTGCGTGTACGTTCTGAAACGCAGCCGCCGTTTTCGGCGAGCCAGTTTTTTGGAGTGGGTCGCAGCGTGGTGGTGAGCCTTCCAAAACCAAAGGACGAGCCGTCGCTGATGTTCCGTATGAGTCGGGAATAAAACCGATTTCAACACGCCCACAAGGGAAGTCGAACTTGGGAACGGCCGCGACACGCCTCAAATACACAGTGAATAAATTAGTACCGATAAATCGGGGTTGGAAGCGGCTTGCTTTCGCTGTAATTCTTTTTCCTACAGTTTATTGGATCTGTGGGACCTCTGATTGGGTGGTGTTGTTTCAGTATTGGGAACACGTGATTCATTGGGGGCGCCGACAACTTCAACTCGACAGCGGGGCAGTCTCTCCTCTGTGGATCATGACGCCCGCTATTCTCGTTGCGTGGTGGGCGATCACTCTGCGCACCGCTTTCAAAATTCCCCCGAATTGGGTGCGGGTTCCGGTAGCGATGGTGTTCGTCGTTCTGCAACTGGGCTACCTCGTGTTTCGCCTCGTCGCGACACTTCAATTGGACACGCCACTCAATGCAGTATTCAGCCTATTGTTTTTTGCTTCTGAGGTCTTTCTCCATGTTCGCATCATCCTTGGATACGTTGCGTTATTCCGTCTAACGAACCGCTCGGCGCAAGCGGACGTTTCAGCACAATTCGTGCGTAGCGGAAAATACGTGCCCGCTGTGGATGTGTTCATCCCGACCTACTCCGAACCGATGGAAATGCTGGAGCGATCGATCATCGGATGTCAGGCGATGGAGTACCCCAATAAAACCATCTGGTTGCTCGACGATCGGCGCCGCCCCGTGATGCGCTCCCTAGCGGCGCGCCTAGGTTGTCGCTATTTGGATCGTCCCGACAACGCTCACGCAAAGGCCGGTAACCTCAATAACGCTCTCAAACAATCCCAAGGTGAACTCGTTGTTTCCTTCGACGCAGACTTCATTCCCACACGCGATTTTCTGGAGCGAACCGTCGGCTTATTTCTCGATCCGGAAGTGGCTTTAGTTCAAACGCCCCAACATTTTTTTAATCAAGATTCTGTTCAGCGCAACCTTGGTCTGGAACAAGCGATTGAAGGTGAACAGACCCTTTTTTTCCGCGTGCTACAACCCGGTCGCGATACCTTCAATGCCATTGTATGCCACGGCACTAGCTGGGTGGCTCGCCGCAGTGCTTTGGAAGAAATCGGTCTGATCCCGACGGATACGATCACTGAAGATTGGGCGACCTCGATCAAGTTGCAGGCGATGGGTCACAAACTATTGTACCTCAACGAGGCGCTTTCCTCAGGGTTGGCTGCCGACACCTGCGGAGAGTTTATTCAACAAAACTCCCGTTGGGCGCAGGGTACTTTGCAGGGGATTTTCGCATCGACGAACCCGCTGACTATTCCCGGACTCAACTGGAAGCAGCGGGTGCTCCATTTTTCTGGAATGCTGTACTATGGGGGGAGCGCCTGTACGCTTTTCAACCTATTGGCGCCTTTGTGCTATTTATTCTTTGGCATAATGATGTTGCGAATGAGCATCGCTGAAATGCTCTTCTTCCGGTTGCCGTTTATTTTGGGTTACTACTTGTTGTACTCGTGGTTGACGTTGGGATACCGCTCGCCGCTTTGGACGGTGCTTTACGAGACGTTTTTTGCGCCGTCTATTGGTCTCACGGTGCTTTGGACCATGATTCGGCCTTTTGGCGCGCGCTTCCGGGTGACGAACAAAACGCGCAGGCCCAAGCAGCTCACTTTAAACCTGCAAGTCGCTACTCCATTTTTCATTCTTATTGCGTTGCACTTAATTGGACTGGGGCTCGCATTTTTTACGGCTGAGTACCGAGAGCATCCTGAACTTTTCGGCATTATTCTTTACTTCACACTGAGCAATCTTCCGCTGCTCTGGATGTGTGTTCTCGCGTCGATGGACATCCATCGCTCCCACCCATTCCGCAGATTCAAACATGCATTCGACTTCCAACTCGCTTGGGATTCCGGCAGTATTCGTGGCAAATCGCTCCTTCTTTCGGAGAATGAAGTTACAGCAAAAAGCACGCTTCCACTGTCCAGTTATCCCGCTGAAGGTTTGCTCAATGTGGCCGCCTTGGGTTGGGAAAATGTCCCAGTTCGAATCTGCCTCGATACTGAGGGGACAGTGAGCTTTATATTCAAACAACTATCTCTACCACAACGGCGTACGTTGGTGGAGCATATTTACTGCCAGCCCGGACAATGGAAGGCGAAGCGCAAATCAGATGCTCGCGCAGTTTTCGAATATCTCCGAGCCGGATTGCGCATGTACCCGTTGGCGGAATCGGCCTGAAAGCGAGATGCCCATGAGCAAATCAGCCTGTATCGCATGGTTCGTTATCGGTTCGCCTTGGCTTTCGGCGCTTGAGCCCGTGGATCGTTTTCCGTGCGTGCTTCCATGGGACGATGCCTCGGATTCCTCGACGAATCTTAGCGCCTGGCTGGATAAACCCGCAGGACGCGACGGGTTTGTTTCCGTTAAAAACGGACACCTTTTTGCCAATGGAAAGCGGCTGCGCCTCTTCGGCGTGAATCTGGCTTTCGCTGCAAATTTTCCCACGCACGCTGACTCGCAAAAGATCGCTGCGCGCATGGCGAAGTTCGGAATCAACTGCGTGCGTTTTCACCATCTGGATATGCAGTCTGCGCCGGGGGGTATTTGGAAAGCCGACATGAGGAGCCTCGATCCGGGACAATTAGACAAGCTGGATTACTTCATCGCAGAGCTCAAAAAGAACGGAATTTACACAGATCTGAACCTCCATGTGTCGCGCACTTACCCAGACCGCTCGGCGAATGAAAAGGTCGGGAACCCACCGTTTGACGCGGGCGTGGATAATTTTTGTGCAGCGATGATCGGATTTCAGAAGGAATACGCCCGCGCCCTATTGACTCACTTCAATCCCTATACGAAGGCCAACTACAATTCAGAGTCTGCAATCGCACTCATCGAGATTAACAACGAAAACTCGCTACTGACTGCGTGGCACTACGGCACTCTGGATCATATTGCAGCGCCTTATCGCACAGAGCTGTCGCTACTTTGGAAACAATGGCTGGCTGAGAAGTTTACCTCGAGGAAAGAGCTCGATGCCTTATTCAGCGAGGGAACAAGGGCCGCTGGTGCGCAGTTGTTGCCAAAATCTGGTTGGACGTTTGAACAGCACGGAGCGGCTCTTACGCAAGGCGAGGCGACGGATGGTTCGCTCACTTTCACGGTTAAAAGGCCTGGAAGCGAAGCCTGGCATGCACAATTTTTTTGTCCGCTTCCTGCGGTTCAAACCAAAGAGCGCTATGTTTTTTCGTTCCGCGCTCGGGCAAGTAAGGCGACGAGTGCGGAGGTTGTTGTGATGCAGTCGTGCGAACCGTGGAAAGTACTTGCCCGCCGGAGTGTGGAGTTTGCAACTGAATGGTCGGATATAACGGTGCATTTAACACCGGAGACGGCTGAATCGAGTGTGCGCGTTGGGATTACAGGACTCGGGCTGGAAACGCAAAAAGTCGAATGTAAGGACCTTTCATTCAGAGCGGCTGCGTTGAGTGGCGAGATTCCTGAAACTGCCATCACTCGTGCCCAATACGATGGCTTGAGCGATGCGCTTCAGCGTGAATGGTACGCGTTTTTGTGGACGTTGGAGCAACGGTATTGGTCGGATATGCGGACTTTTCTGAAAGACGAATTAAAGGTCCGCAGCCCTCTAGTGGGGACCCAATTGGGTTGGTCGCCCTTTCCCATTCAAAGCCAATTCGACGTCATTGACTCGCACGCTTACTGGCAGCATCCCGACTTTTCCGGCAACGGTTGGAACGAGGCGGTTTGGACGGTCAAAAATATCCCGATGGCAGGGCGGCCCGACGGAGGCATTCTGCCGGATCTCGCCACTCAACGTGTTTCCGATAAGCCGTTCATTTGTACGGAATACAGTCATCCGGCTCCGAACGAATTTTCCGCTGAAGCTTTCCCTTTGCTGTGCGCGTTTGCTGCCCGACAGGACTGGGACGGTGTGTTCGCATTCGCCTATTCGCATCGCGGCGACGACTGGAATAAGGGGGCGATTGCGGGCTTCTTCGACATCGACCAGCACCCGGTCAAAATGGCGACGTTGCCCGCGAGTCTGGCCCTATTTATGCGCGGCGATGTGCAGCCAGCCGCTGATGCAGTCAGGGCGACGTTCACGCTCGATGCCGCGATCGAAATTGCGCGCACCCACGGACCGCTGATTGACGCGACGCATGCGGGCGTCGACCGGCGAACTGCCATGCAGCGGCGCCTATCGGTCGATGTGGGATCAATGACAGCCTTGGTGCAGACAGTCGGCTTGAACCCAAGGAGTGAAGCACCAAACTCTCCGGACAAAACGACTCAAACGGATCCGTTTTTTAAGATTGAGACGCCTTATTCGGTAGCGCTTGTCGGCTTCACTCGTGGGATGACTTTTGACTTTGGTGGCGTTCGCATCGAACCCAAAAGCGAGTGGTCATGTATTCAGATGACTCTGGAGCCAAAAGCGTTGGCGTTGGATCCTTCCTTGATAAGTTCGAATGAAAAAGGGGCGTTTGCCTTCCCAAAACGAGGGAGCGCATCGCCGCAAAAGCTGCTGATCACCGCCACTGCTCGCGCCGAAAACACTGATATGCGTTGGACAAGCCCGGTCCATGAAAGCGTCGGAAAGGCTTGGGGACGCGCGCCCTCTCTTGTCGAAGGCGTGCGCGCGACAATCTCGCTGCCGAACAACGCTGGTCGGTTTCGCGTCTGGGCCCTGGATGAACGGGGAATTCGGCGCACGGAAATCTTTCTGCGGGACGGCATCCTCGAGTTAGATCCCAAACACCGCGCCCTTTGGTACGAAGTTCTCGCAGAGTAACTAGAGTAACTTCCCGCCTCGTCGCTTTTGCGTCGGGTCGTTTCTTTCAAATGTTCAGTTTTGCGGTGGGCAAGCGCATGGTGCTGAGCTGCATCGGCGAAATGAAGAAGGCGCTGGAATTCTTAATTTCCGCCCTCTTTGTGCTCTTTGTGGTTAAAAACCAGGCTTTTGAGCCGATTCGGAAATCCAATGGTTCAATCTCCGAAGTGCAAGCAAGAGTCTACGGAGTGAAATAAATTGCGACACCAACAGGTTTGCCCCTCCGTGCTTCAGATGGAGTGCCTCGGATAGAGTTTTCAGGCTGCGCGCGAGTAGTCCTTGAGCTTTTTGGAGCTTTTTGAGGGCGCATCTCTTTGCATACTGCTTTTCAGGATTCGCAAGGATTCGAAGTGGATCGCTTTTCTCATTGATGCTCTGCTTTCCACTTTGGCGTTTCTCTCCATAGTCCTTTTTGGCCTCCCTCTTTAATTTATAAAATACCCTCCATGCAGACCTCTTTCCGCCACCTTCATTTCATCGGGATTTGCGGCACGGCCATGGGCGCTGTGGCTGCAGCCCTCAGGGACCAAGGCTTTGTGGTTACCGGTTCGGATTCAGGCGTGTATCCTCCCATGAGTACCTTTCTGACTGAGCGCGGCATTACTCTGGCCTCGGGTTACGCGGCCGAGAACATTCCGGATACCGCTGATCTCATTGTCGTGGGTAACGCCATTTCCCGGGGCAACCCAGAGCTAGAGGCAGTCCTCAACCGTCGCCTGCGCTATATTTCTCTGCCCGAAGCGCTTCGCAGCTTTTTCCTAAGCGGCCGCAATAACGCCGTCATCACGGGCACCCATGGAAAAACCACGACCACTTCGCTGCTCACCTGGATTTTGCAGTGCGCAGGCCTCGCCCCCGCTTATTTAATCGGGGGGATCGCCCGCAACCTCGGCCAAGGTTGCTCCTTGCACGAAAGTCGCCATGTCGTTTTGGAGGGAGACGAGTACGACACCGCCTTCTTTGACAAGCGGTCGAAATTCTTGCATTACCTCCCAGAGTTGGTCGTGATCAACAACTTGGAGTTTGACCACGCTGACATCTTTAACAGTTTGGACGAAATCAAAACCAGCTTCCGTCGCTTGGTGTTGTTGGTACCCCAAAACGGAGTCCTCTTGGTGAATGCCGATGATGCCAACGCGCTGGAAGTCACCTCCGCTGCCCGTTGCCCCGTACTCACCGTTGGTTTTTCCAATGCCGCGACACATCGTATTCATACTCTTCGCTACGGAAATGGGGTGTCCTTTAGTTTGATGAATCTGGAGTTTGAGCTGCAAATTCCCGGTGAGTTCAACGTGCGTAATGCCGCTATGGCCATCGTCGCCGCGCAGTTCTACGGGGTGCCCCCTGAAACCATCCAGGCGGCTGTGGCCAGTTTTGAGGGCGTTGCCCGCAGGCAGGAGGTCCGCGGCACGGTGCGAGGAATCACAGTGATCGACGATTTTGGGCATCATCCTACCGCCATGCGTCTTACCTTGGAGGCGTTGCGTCATCAGTACCCAGGGCGCAAACTGTGGGCGGTTTTCGAACCGCGTTCCAATACGACTCGTAGGGCGGTATTTCAGCATGATTTGCCCGAGGCGCTGGGACGTGCTGACGGCGTCATCCTTGCTCAGGTTGCCCGCTTAGATCAGTTGCAACCAGAGGACCGATTGGATCCACAAAAAGTTGTCGCTGATATTGTTGCTAAAAAAATACCAGCGTTTTATGAGGTGGGCGTGCCGGAAATTTTAGAGCGTCTCCGTGAGTCCGTGGGGGAGGGGGATGTGATCGTTATTTTCTCAAATGGAGGCTTTGATGACATTCACGAGCGCCTGCTCGCTGCGCTGGCGTAAACTCTCTTCCGATCGATCGCTGTATCGATGCATTTTTACCTTCTGCTCGGCGGTTTTTCCGGGCATCTGAAAGCTTATGAACAAAAGTCCCGTTGTGTTGGTGATTCGTGATGGTTGGGGAATTCAACCCGGCGGCCGTGCGATGGCGCAGGCAAATGGAGACGCTACGCTGCTTGCGCGTACGCCCTTCCACGATGAAATTTATGCGCGTTACCCTCATTCGACGCTCTCTGCCAGTGGAGAGGACGTGGGTTTACCGCATGGGCAAATGGGCAATTCCGAAGTGGGCCATCTCAATTTGGGCGCGGGAAGGGTCGTGTATCAGGATTTGACGCGGATTAATCTGTGTATCCGCGAAGGGCGTTTAGCTGGGAACGCGGTGCTGCAGGAGACATTTGCCGCTGCGAAAGGCAAGCGCTTGCACTTTCTGGGTTTAGTCTCTGATGGCGGAGTGCACAGCCACTGGGAGCATTTGGTGGCCTTAGCGAAGGTGGCGAAGGCGGCCGGAGTGGAGGATATCCTCGTGCACGCGATCACGGACGGTCGGGATACTTCGCCAACGGGGGGCGCTGGATATTTAATGCAACTTGCCGAGGGGCTTGCGCCAACAGGAGCCCAGATTGCGACAGTGGTCGGGCGGTACTTTGCGATGGATCGCGACAAGCGCTGGGAGCGCAATAAACTGGCGTGGGACGCTATTGTTTTGGGCAGGGGACAGCGTGCGCAAAAAGCCGCGCCTGAGGAGTTACGTGCTCGGTACGCATTAGGGGAGACGGACGAGTT
>Ga0114970_10004096_pt1 | contig 10633 bp, 5 predicted proteins | sample M_140205_XF_Meta_FD_87030 | JGI IMG/M metagenome (GOLD analysis project Ga0114970, IMG submission 87030) | Freshwater microbial communities from Lake Montjoie, Canada to study carbon cycling - M_140205_XF_MetaG | ecosystem: Environmental > Aquatic > Freshwater > Lake | place: Lake Montjoie... | reverse complement strand
TGGTTGCGTGATGTCGCTCTGCCAGATCCATCGCTGCGCCGACGATTGGAGGACATCTTACACCCGCCAGTGCTAGTGGCACTTGAGAAGGCTCGTTCGGCAGCCAGAACGGCTGGGGTGAATCTTTTCCTTGCGGAAGTCCCTCTGCACTATGAGATTGGTTCCACAGTTTCAGCAGACTTCGTCATCGTGGTGGCTTCCAGCCGGTCGGTGCAGGTCAGGCGGATGGTGGAAACCCGGAACCTAGACGAACCAACCGTTCAAAAGTTCTTGGAGGCCCAATGGCCCATCGAAGCTAAGGTTGAAAGAGCAGATGCCGTCATTTGGAATGACGGTTGTCTGGCCTCTCTCGAAGCCCAAGTGCTGACGCTGGCAAGCCCTCTCTTGCAAGCATGAACGACCCAACTATCGAATCCTCCGCCACCGCGGCCCCTCATTCCGTCACTGAAACGACGGAAACTACTTCTGCTGCCTCTGCGAATCCCCCGGAAAGTCCTCCCAGAGATTCTCTCCCACAGGCAGTCGAGCAACAAAAGCCAGAAGGTGCCCAGCCACCGTTCCCACAGGAGGTTTCCATCAATGATCTCCAGAACAGCACGCTGGCAGAGTTGCTGGAGCTTTCGGAGACCGTTGGCTTCCGTTTGAACGCCAGCCGCACAAAGCATCAACTCATCTACGACCTTTGCTCCTGGCTCGGAGAGCACAAGACCCGCCTCAAAGTCGAGGGTGTCCTAGAGATCGGCCTGGACAACTATGGCCTCATCCGTTTTCCAAAATACAGCTTCACACCGCTGCCTGAGGATGTCTTTGTCCCGCTGTTCCTGGTCAGGAAATTCAATCTGCGCCCTAGTCAGAGAATTGCAGGTTACGCCAAAGCACCCAAAGACCGTGACAAATACCTAGCTATCGATCGACTTACCGAAATCGAAGGCATGCCCATCGAGGAATGGGAGTCCCCCGTCGAGTTCGACAAGCTGACCGCCACCTTTCCGAACAAGCGCATCATTCTGGAGACCGCCAAGCCCTGCGCCATCAGTTCCCGCATTCTCGACATCGTGGCGCCACTCGGCAAAGGCCAGCGTGGTCTCATTTGCGCGCCGCCGCGTTCAGGCAAAACAGTCATTCTCAAGGACATCGCCAAATCCATCTCTCAGAATCACAAGGAGATCACGCTCATCGTTCTTCTGCTTGATGAGCGGCCCGAGGAAGTCACCGATTTTGAGGAAACCGTGCAGGGCTGCGAAATCTACAGTTCCACCTTCGACGAAAGCCCCAAACGTCACAGCCAAGTCGCCGAAGTCGTTCGCGAGCGTGCCTGTCGTCTGGTCGAGATGAAAAAGGATGTCGTTATCCTGCTCGACAGCATCACGCGTCTTGCTCGAGGCTACAATGCGATGCAGGGTGGCAAAGGTGCCGTTATGTCCGGTGGTGTTGGCACCAAGGCATTGCAGAAGCCTAAAAAGTTTTTCGGAGCAGCCCGCAATGTCGAGGAAGGTGGCAGTCTGACCATAATCGCCACGGCGCTCATCGAAACGGAAAGCCGCATGGACGAAGTGATCTTTGAGGAGTTCAAAGGCACCGGCAACATGGAAGCCACGCTTGATCGCGAAATTTCTGAACGCCGCATCTTCCCCGCACTGCATTTGCTCAAATCCGGCACCCGCCGCGATGACCTGCTCTACCACCCCGACGAGTTCAAGCGCATCACTCAAGTACGCAAGCAACTCGCTGCCGTCCCCGCTGCCGAGGCGCTGGAGTTGCTCATCCGAAATATCAACCGCACTGGTAATAACGCTGAAATCCTTCTCATGGGCCTGAAATGAACGAAGCCGCATCAACCCCGGCGGACTACGAGTTCATCGACACGCCTACGCATCTCGACCAATGGATCACGCAGATGCGGCAATGGCTTTCTACTAGCCCGGACAAACGCTGCTGTCTCGATACCGAGGCCGACAGCTTGCACCACTACCACGAGAAGTTGTGCCTATTGCAGGTGAACTGTGCCGGGCGCTATGCCCTCGTCGATCCTCTCGCTATTTCGGATGTCACGCCGCTGCTTGAATTGCTCGATTCACACGAACTCTGGTTTCACGGCGCAGATTATGATCTGACGATGCTCAGGCGCACCTACGATTGGAGCCCGCGTGTAATCCGCGACACGCAGATCGCAGCACGTCTCCTCGGCGCACGTCAGTTTGGCCTCGCTGCCTTGGTGAAAAACACCTTCGACATCGATCTTTGCAAAGCTTCGCAGAAAGCCGACTGGAGCCGCCGTCCGCTTCCGCCGAACATGCTTTCGTATGCCGTCGATGATGTGCGCTACTTGCTCACGATTGCAGACAAATTTGTCACTCAGCTTCGGGAGAAGGGCAGGGAAGACTGGTTCCATCAAAGCTGCCGTGAGTTGCAGGCAGATGTCGCCGCACGTGACAATGCTCAGCGCGAAGATCCTTGGCGCGTGCAAGGTTGCGGCCGTCTGCATCCCAAAGGTTTGGCCGTTTTAAAGGCCATGTGGGAGTGGCGTGAAGGCATCGCGAAGGAACGCGATACTCCGTGCTTCAAAATCATGTCGAACAAGCAGATGGTCGCCTATGCGGAGCAGTTCGAGGTCGATCAGTCGCTCAATCCTCCCAATGGCTGGCGTCCGCGCTGGAAGAAGGAGTTCCATGACATCGTGGCCGCTGTTATTGCATCCCTATCTTCCGATTGGCCGGCACGGGCAAAAAAAGTCAAAGGCCGTCTCAGTGACACACAGCGTGACCAGATAGACAAGCTCTGTGCCCACCGTGAAAAAGTGGCGCAAGAGTTGGAGATCGAGCCGTCTTTGCTTGGATCACGCAGCACCATCGAGGAACTCGTCATCGACGGCAACCCTGCGAACCATCTCATGAGCTGGCAGCACGACTTGATGGCTCGCGGACTGGAGCAGGTGCTACAGGCGGAATAAATCGCTTCGCTGCGTTACTTCTGCTTCAACCAGTCTGGTAGCACGATCTCGGCGCTTTTGATCGGCTCGGTGTCGCCTTTCCAGACAAAGCCAGCGCTTTCAAAGCTCTCGCGATGCTCACGGAGAAAGCTCAGCAGCCTGTGTCCCATCTGCTGATTTGGCGAATCATGGCGCACGGCAAAGGGTTGAACCGCCATTGACTTGTCAGCGGGCAGCGGCACCGCATCGAAGTGGGCGCTGTCCTTGTGAATGTTGATACGATACACCACCGCCGCATCCAGCGAGCCAGTGCGCATCTGGTTGACGAGAAAATCCGCCGTGGGCACCTGAGAAGAGGCATTCTTGCTTACGCTGTCCCACAGGTTCATTGACTTCAGCATCGACTTCGTGAGAAAGCCCAGCGTGGACTGTTCCGCATTGCACAGACCTATACGCAGCCCCGGCCGTGCCAGATCGGCCAGCGTGCGGATGTTTTGCGCGTTGCCCTTCGGCACAGCGATCACGATCTCCGCCTCTGTCAGGATCACTGACTCAGGAAATTGCTTCGCCACGGGCGGCACAAAGCAGATGTCACAGGCATAATACGCGTCTGGGAATTTGGGATTGCTGCTGTCGCCCATTGTTTTCATCGTCGCGCACAGAATGCCGCAACCATTGAACACCGTCGTCATCGTGATGCCCTCGCGCGTGGCGAACTGCTGTAGCAGTTTTTCAATGGCTGTGCGGTTCACACCTCCGCTGTAAAGGATCAGATCAGGGATTGCCGCCCACTTGTCTCCCGGCACAGCTTTGAAGCCATACTTCTGGAAAATGACGGCTCCTTTTTCAGGCGCGGCCAGGTAACGCGCGAATCGCATCGCCTCAGCTGGCTGCTGGCAGAACGACAGCACCGCTGCCGTGGCAAATTCTTCGTGTTTAGCCAGCTCCGGCAGCATCACGGCATCGAGTCCAGTGAACTGCGGCACAGTCGAGTCCCATACAATCGCCGCATCCACCGCCCCCAATGAGAGATCGGCCGCAATTTCTGTCACCGTCGGTTTCATCACGGCTGCCTTGGCTGCGAGTGCATCCCAATCACCTCCGAGCAGTTTCTTGCTCACTCGGCCAATGCTAGCCGCTTCAGGATTTGGCAGGGCCAGCTTGATCTCGGTCTTCTTGATCGCTTCCAGACTGTCGATGTGCTTGGGATTACCCTTCGCCACTGCCAGCACTGGCTTCTGTTTCACCAGTCGAAATTCCTCGCGTGTCACATCCATTTTTTTGGCATCCGTCAGTGCGCCATCGTCCGCTGTGATGAAAAGATCGCCCTGCTTGGCGATTTTGAGCTGACTGAGCAGGGTTCCCGTGCCGCCGTATTGAAGTCGCACCTCCGTTCCCGTCTCCTTTTGATAGGCGAGAGCAATTTCTTCCACCGGTTTCTTCAATCCCGCAGCGCAGAAGACCGTGAGCGTGCCTGAACCCTGTTTGTCAGGCTTCAACACGAACCACACCGCCACTACGGCGACTGCCAGAAGGAGAACAGAAATGAGCTTTTTCATCATGCACTGCATGAACGTACGATGATGTGGTCATCGCACACATTTAACCAATCAATTTCTCGATCACCTGCCCGCCAAATTGTGAGAGCTGCTTGAAGCGGCCCGCGTGGTAAAAGGTGAGCTTGTTATCATCCAGACCCAGCAGCCGCAGCAGCGTGACATGCACGTCCCGCACATGATGCACTTCCTCTATGGCCTCCATGCCGCGATCATCCGTGCTACCGATGGTGTGCCCCGCCTTCACACCACCACCGGCGAACCACACGGTCATCGCTTTCGGATTGTGATCGCGGCCATACGCCGTGCCGCCGCGCACGCCGTTGTCGGGTGTGCGGCCAAATTCACCGCACCACACGATCAGCGTATCATCCAGCAGGCCGCGTTGTTTGAGATCTTTGATCAGCGCAGCAATCGGCTGATCCACCTGGCGGATTAAATTGCCATGAGCTCGCTCGATGTAGTCGTGACTGTCCCAAGTACCGGCATAGAGCTGCACAAAGCGCACGCCCTTCTCCACCAGTTTCCGCACTAAGAGACACTTCCGCCCAAAGGCATCCGTCGCATCATTGCCGATGCCATACATGGCCTTCGTCTTCTCATCCTCGGCACTCAGATCAAGCGTCTCGGGCACCTGCGTCTGCATGCGGAAAGCCAACTCATAATTGTTCATGCGCGCCTTCAGTTCATCATGCCACGGATGGTCCACGGACTGCTTTTGATTCAACTTGGCCAGCAGATCCAGATTGGCCCGCTGATGCTCTGGCGAGATGCCCTTCGGCGGCTGCAAATCGAGGATGGGCGATCCCTTGGGCCGCAGCGGCGTGCCTTGAAATTGGGCAGGCAAATAACCATTCCCCCAGTTCGCGCTGCCGCCTTGTGGATAGCTGATTTCAGGAAGCACGATGAAGCCCGGCAGATCCTGGTTCACCGATCCAAGTCCATACGTCACCCACGACCCAATCGCCGGATCACCGCCGAAGCGATTTCCGCAGTTCATCTGATACATCGCCGTCGGATGATTCACCGAGTCCACCTGACAGCCACGGAAAAAGCATAGCTCATCCGCCACGCCGCTCAGATGCTGCCAAGGCTCGCTCATCCACGCGCCCGACTGCCCATGTTGCGCAAATTTGAACGGCGACTTCACATAGTAGCGTTTCCCGCTTTCCATCGCCGACTTCATCTTCCCTTCCTTGGTGAACTCCTTGAGATGCAGCTTCTCCAGCATCGGTTTCGGATCAAAACAGTCGATGTGGCTCGGCCCGCCTTCCATCATGAGGAAGATGCAGTTCTTCGCCTTCGCCGGCACCTGCTGCGCCTTCGGAGCCAGCGGCCCCTTGGCCTCCGCCGCCATCAGCGATGTCAAAGCCACACTGCCTAGCGATGCGCCCATTCCATAGACAAATTCACGCCGCGTCGGCGCATGAAAGGCACGTGATCCAGCACAGGGAAAGTAGGAGGTGTTCATGGCTCAGTAGAGATACGAAAATTCGTTCGAGTTCATCAGCACGAGACACACATCGGCCAGGGCGCGTGTGTGGGCATCGACATCAGAGGGCTGGAGATCGGCGATGAAGTCGGTGTAGCCTGGGAGCTTTTCCTGGAAGCTGAATTTCTCTCCGGTGTTCTCTTCCACGGCATCACGCTTCACACTCAGAGGTGGCTTGGGCTCTGCGATGACGACGCTGGCCTGCTTTTTTCCCATCTGCTGCCAATGGGTTTCACAGGAGGCTTTTTCATCGGCTGTTGGCGCACGTCCATAGCTGAGTTGAAATACACGCGTGATCACATCGACGGGTTTTTCTTTTATAACACGATTCGCCAGAGCTAGCGCGCGGTCATAGCTGGCTTGGCCATTGAAGAGGCTGAAGACCTGCGGCGTGACGGTGGAGACCTCTCGTGCTTCGCAGGAAAAGTCGGGCCCAGGCTCATTGAAGACCTCCATGAATGGATCACGCGCCCCACGAATTTTGAGCGCATACAAACTGCGTCTGTGCCGCTGCTCAGGCGTTGCATTCGGCACCCAAGCCGCCGCAAACGTGCCCATGACTTGTCGCGGCTGCATGGCCACTTCGATATTGATCTCGGGTCGATTGGGAATGCCGCCAAGTGTGGGATTCAGCTCACCGGTGACGCTGAGCATGGTGTCACGAAGCTCCTCAGCCATGAGACGGCGCGGTTTATAAACGGCATAGCTCTTCTCTGCCTCTTCTCGGCTCAGCTGAGAACCAGGAACCGAGAACTGCGAACTCCGCCGATACGCCGCACTCATCATGATCACGCGATGCATTTCCTTAAAACTCCAGTTCTTCTCCACCAGCATTGCCGCCAACCAGTCGAGCAACTCAGGATGCGTGGGTCGTTTGCCGGTGCCGCCGAAGTTGTTCGGATTGCCCGCGATGGCTTGACCAAAATGCCAGAGCCACAGACGATTCACAATCGCACGAGTCGTGAGCGGATTGTCTTTGCTGGCGATCCAATTGGCAAGGGCCGTGCGGCGGCCTTCGATACCATCTGGAAACTCAGCACTGCCGAGCACGGACAACACACCCGGCTTCACCGGTTTGGTCGGTGAAAAAGGATCGCCACCACCTAGAATGGCGGTTTGTTCCAGTTCTCCGTTGGTCATGCGATCCTGCGGCATGCGGATAGGTTGATAAACGCTGACCATCTGTGGAGTGCGTCCGTTGTAGACACTGAAGGCAAAAGGCTCGTAGCGCTCCAGCTCCCATTTCAGGCGCTCCAACCCTTTGCGTGCCACACGCTCGTTGCCGTAGTCCTCGGGCTTGAAGCCAACGAGCTTGGGCGGGTATTGATCTTCGGGCAGGTTCTTTTTCTGAATCGCGCTGCGGGCTGTTTCGAAGACACCGGTGAAGCTCCGCCCCTTCTTCATCTTGCCGCCTTTTTCGATAAAAGCACGAGCCGAGACCACTGCGGCATCCCAGTCTTTGCGATCCAATCTCTTCTCGGCATACCAAACCTCCGCATTGGCCAGCATTTTCTGATCTAGCGACTCCAGTATGGCCATGTGCTCGATACGCCGAACTTCCAGATACTTCTTCTCTTCAAATCCAGCCGTATTCTCCGCTTTCAAAAACGGTGCTGGCTGCTCAGCAAGCTGCGTGGTGCTAAAGCAGGCCTGCATCGAGTAATAATCATGCGTGGGGATCGGATCAAACTTGTGATCATGACAGCGGGCGCATTGCAGCGAGTGCGCCAGGAAGGTCTCACCAACACTATTCGTCACATCATCCAAAAATCTCTGTCTGGCTATCTTCGCGACCTCCATGCCCGTCAGTTCCCACGGCCCCATGCGCAGGAAGCCTGTGGCGATGAGTGACTCCGCATCGTTGGATTTTATTTCATCTCCAGCGATCTGTTCTTTGATAAACTGATCATACGGCTTGTCCGCATTGAAGCTGCGCACCACGTAATCACGATAGCGCCAGGCATTGCCACGCTCGTAGTCATTGGCAAAGCCACTGCTATCCGCGTAACGCACCACATCCAGCCAATGGCGCGCCATGCGCTCCCCGTAATGCGGCGATTCGAGGAGTCGGTCGATGAGCTTTGAATACGTCTCATGGGCCCCATGGGTCCGAGAGTGCTCATTCACAAATGCCTCCACCTCCTCAGGAGTCGGTGGCAACCCCGTGAGATCATACGTAGCCCGCCGGATGAAAGCACGCGCATCCGCCGCTGGCGCAGGATCCTTCACCGCCAGCAGTGCATCCACAGGATGTTCGTCATTCGTCATTCGGATTTCGGGTTTGCGCACGCTTTGGTATCCCCACAGCGCCTCCGGCTTATACCGGCGGTTCGCCCACTCGGGCGAAAGCGCCCCGGTGACTTTCACCGTGATGCCATCCTCAGCGCTCCATTTTTCAGCATTGGTTTTGGCGATCACGCCACGCCTTGCCTCATCTGGCCATGGCGCACCCGCGGTGATCCATTCTTTGATCCAGCTCAGTTGCTCGGCGTAAAGTTTGTCCGCTTCCTTCGGCGGCATGGCTTCCCAATCATCATGCTGTCGCGTTGAGGCAAGATACAGCGGGCTTTCCTCCGGCTTGCCCTTCACCACCGCTGACCTCTCGCTCTCGCCACCCTTCAGTGTGCTCTCTAGCGTGCGCATGTCGAAGTCACCCTTGATCTTCTTTTCGTCATTCCCATGGCAAGCCAGGCACTTCTCTTGAAAGAGTGGCCACACCCGCCGCACGAACAACACCTCCCCATCCTCGGCTTGAAGCGAGGCCGCGGTCAGGAGACTGAGAAAAGCTGCTTTTCTGATCATGCGAAGTAAACGAGATGAAAGTGGTTACATTTCTTTCCCGTCGCCAAACCCTGCAGTGCCAAAAAACTTGGCTTCTTCAAAGACTCCCCGAAAAAAGGCCTCCTTGCGTGGAGGCGACTATTTGTCCGGGCGTTGCGGTGACGTGAAATCGAGGAACGGGCCGATGTCGTCCACGCCGCGCTTCACCGCAGCACGAACAGCACTGTCCCAACCGCCCTTTGTGGCTAGCAGCGCATCAATCTCGAATAACTCAGTCTCTGTGACGAAGCGTAGCTGGTAGCCGGTGAGTTGATTGTCGCTGACGATGGGATAGACGCGCAGGCTGGTTTGCAGAAGGCCATCCTTCATCGAAAAATCGACCACCAGCGGCAGACTGTAGGGCGGGGCTTTGTTGAGGGCGTAGCGGCCTTTCGCGTTAAACAGCAGATTGCCGATGCTGTAAAAAATCCAGCCACGTCCGTCATGCACCACCTCCTGCATGAGGTGGGCACCGTGGCCGATGACGAGGTCCACACCTGCTTCACACAGGGCTTTCGCGGTGCTGGTCTGCTCTTCGTTTTTCCAAAGGTAATTGCCGCCCCAGTGCACAAAATAGACAACATAGGCTCCAGGTGTTTTCTGCCGGAGTTCAGCGATGGCTTTCTTCACCGATGGCACATCCACCGGTGCACAGCCGGGCTTATCAGCGCTGGCGTAGAAATGAAAACCCTGATCGTAGTCTTTGCGATACTCAAAGGCACCGAACACAGCGAGGGTGATCGGCTTGCCATCAATGCGCAGCTCTTGCAGCAGCGGGCGCGCGGCATCGGCGAGATTGCCACCAGCTCCGAAAGTGGAGACACTGACGGCATTCAGTGCGGCGAAGGTTTCATCGAGCCCCTCTGGCCCATGATCGAGGGTGTGATTGTTCGCTAGCGAGAAGGCGACTCGGCCAAACTGCGTGAAGAGCGCGGGGAGCTTAACCGGATCGCTGTAGTGAAGGTAATCTTTCGACTTTAGCGGGCTGTCGCGGTGCAGCGTGAGCGGTGTTTCCAGATTGATGATGCTGAGGTCCACGACACTGAGCAGACGCTTGAGATGAGTGATGCCGTAGTCGTATCCTTTCTCAGTGAGGACGTTCACGCCGCCTTCCTTTGCATATTGCTCCTGGTAGCTCTGGCCGTCGCTCGTATCGCCACCGAAAAGCACTCGCACATGCTTCGCATCACGACCCGTGACCGGCGGCTCGCCAAAAAGATGCCGCACCGCAAAGGCAGACATACCGCTATCATTATGGCCCACACCTGGAGCAGTGGCTAACTCCCAACCCAAGGACACACCGAGCGCCGCAGCTTGTTTTTGGCCTGCGGCAAAAAAAGTATGCCCGCGTGCGAAACGATACGGACCTTGCAACATCGCCTCGGGTGTGAGGCGCAGATTTTTGTCCTTCGGGTCCGTGTCTGCTGTGCCCAGCAGCACCACAAGCGGACGTTGCAGCATGTTTCTGAGCGCAGCCTCATCAATGGGCGAGCCTTTGAGCCCATATGGAAACTCCACCGTGAGATCCGGCAGCGTCCACCAGCCCGCATTCGCAGCCACCGCCTTGGCCACCCGAGCCTGCGGCTGATAATACAGATAGCGATGCACAAACTGCGCTCCCGCTGAGTGCCCGTAGAGATGAAAGCGCTCACTGTGATTTCCCGTCGCCGCTTTGACCGCATCAAACACCGGCTCGATAAAACCAAACGCTCCTTTAGGGAGACGCTGAATAAAGCAGAGTTTGAAAAAGCGCCCTCTTGGCTGCCAACTCGGAGAATTTTGCCGCCGTTTTTCAGGCCTGCAATCCGGCTGGGGTCGAGGTTTGTATTCGCGATT
>Ga0114970_10004094_pt1 | contig 10636 bp, 7 predicted proteins | sample M_140205_XF_Meta_FD_87030 | JGI IMG/M metagenome (GOLD analysis project Ga0114970, IMG submission 87030) | Freshwater microbial communities from Lake Montjoie, Canada to study carbon cycling - M_140205_XF_MetaG | ecosystem: Environmental > Aquatic > Freshwater > Lake | place: Lake Montjoie... | reverse complement strand
GGCCAAGAATGCGCCGAGGGCTTTCCAGTCGATTCCGAAACCAATGACGACTGGTGTCAACACGGCCAGCAAAGCTGGGGTGGTGAGTTCACGCAGTGAAGCCTTGGTGCAGATGTCGATAACGGGGCCGTAGTCAGGCTGCTTCGTGCCGGCCATGATGCCGCCGTCAGCGAACTGGTTACGCACTTCTTGAACAACAACTCCAGCGGTACGGCTGACGGCACGAATCGCAAGGGCTGAGAACAAGAATGGAACTGCTCCACCGATCAAGAGACCAATGAAAATCTTGGGCTCAGCAACGTTGATTGCCAGTTGCGGCAATTTGAATACGCCGTCGGCAAGCTTCTTGACGCTATCAACGAGTGGCACGCCCATGTCGTCTTTCAGGTTTGCACCAGCAGTCTCGATGAACGAGGCAAACAAGGCCACAGCAGCAATAACTGCTGAACCAATAGCAAAGCCCTTGGTCACTGCCTTGGTGGTGTTACCCACTGCGTCAAGGGCAACCATGATCTTTTCGGGTTCACCGTGGAATTCGCCAGACATTTCAGCGATACCGGCAGCGTTGTCGCTGACGGGGCCGAAGGTGTCTTCAGAAACGATGACGCCAGTTGTTGCCAACATTCCCATACCGCACAAGGCGACGAGGTAGAAGCTGAAGGTGAGGTTTCCGCCACCAAGACCGATGGCAGCACCGATAGCAATTGCAATGGCAATAACGGCGTACACCGAACTTTCGAGACCGAATGCGGTACCCGACAAAACGACGGTGGCCGGACCGGTCTGCGTGGACTCAGCGATTTCCTTCACCGGACGGTAATGCGTGCTGGTGTAGTACTCGGTGAGGCGTGACACCATCTGCGCCAAGATCAAACCAATGGCGACAGCACCAAACACTCGCCAACCAGCGCCACTGAGGGCAGTGATCTTGGTGTCGGTTCCGGTGTACTTGTCGTTGCCGACATACGCCAGAGCCAAAGCCAAAGTTCCGATCAAGGTCAAGACACCAGCGACCAAGAAGCCACGGTTGATGGGCTTCAAGGCATCGGTTTCGTCTTCTTTGGCCTTCACCGCGAAAACGCCAGCAATTGAAGCGATGACACCAATGGCACGAGCGGCCAAGGGGAACACCAAGCCAAGTGCGGGGTTGAGACCGATTGAATTGAATGCAGCCACGCCGAGAATGATCGAGGCCACCAAGGTGACTTCGTAGCTCTCGAAGAGGTCGGCAGCCATACCGGCGCAGTCACCCACGTTGTCGCCCACATTGTCGGCGATGGTTGCGGGGTTACGGGGATCGTCTTCAGGAATACCTGCTTCGACCTTGCCCACCAAGTCGGCGCCGACGTCGGCAGCCTTGGTGAAAATTCCGCCACCAACACGCAAGAAGAGTGCCAAGAGCGAGCCACCGAAGCCGAAGCCCACGAGGATCACTGATGAGGTGTTTTGGAAGGCCATGATGATGCCAGTGGCACCAAGAAGACCAAGACCAACGGTGAACATGCCGGCCACACCACCCGTGCGGAATGCAACGGTGAGGGCTCGGGGCATGCTGCCACTCAAAGCAGCAGCAGCGGTACGAACGTTGCCCTGGGTTGCCAAGGTCATGCCGATATAGCCGGTCAAGCCCGAGGCGAAACAGCCCAAAACAAAGGCTACGGTGCGCCACAATCCCGCTTGACCAAATGACAAAGCAACTTCACCACTTGGCTTCAGGATCTTGGTTGAGGTGACGAACACGATGGCAGCCAACGGCACCAAGATGACCGCAATGGTCTTGAACTGGCGCTTGAGGTAAGCCAAGGCACCTTCTTGAATGGCTTTGGCGATTTCGCGCATCTTGGGCGAACCCTGATCTTCAGCGAGGACTTTACGAACGAGGAAGAATCCGACTCCGAGGGCGAGAAGCGCAGCTGCTGCGGATAACCACAAAACAGCCCACTCACCACCTTTGAGAGTGAATTGCTGCCATCCGCCTTCTGCGGCAAATAGTGAAAACACCAGTTAGCTCCTTGGGACACGATGGGGGTAGCCCGGTTGGCCACCCACCAGGGGCGAATGAATTGTAGATAATTTGCGACCCTCAGAGCGACATGACACGGCATTAGTGGCGGGAAACTTTCAGAAATTTTTGTGCGGGGGTTTGTGACGGTTGTCGAATCGGGGTCTTTTTCGGCGGTTGATTTCAGGGCAACGGGCAGTCGGGGAGTAGCGTCTCAGCGGGTTCATCGTGCGATGAGCTGCATTCATTTTCGAAAGGCGCAGGTCACGATGGCGCAGACAGTGATGAAGAGAGGTCCGGTCTCCGGAACCGCAATCGAACGAGCAGCGCGCAAGCGCAAGCCGTTTTTGATCGATCTATACGGAACGGCCGTTGGCAAAAAGTACGTCATGGCCATCACCGGAATTGGTTTGTTGGGATTTGTGCTCTTCCACATGATCGGCAACCTGAAGATGTATCTAGGTCAAGAAGACCTCAACCACTATGCGGAGTTCCTTGAGCGTTTGTTGTACCCGATCCTTCCCGAGAAGGGGACGTTGTGGTTATTGCGCGGCGGACTCATCACGATGGCAATCTTGCACATTCATGCGGCGTACTCGTTGACAGTGCTGAACAAGCAGGCACGTCCTGTGAAGTACCAGAGCGAACGCGATTATCAAGTCGCAAGTTTCGCAAGTCGCACGATGCGCTACACCGGCATCATTGTTTTGTTGTTCTTGATCTGGCACTTGCTCGACCTCACCTTTGGTGCTGGTGCAGCGAACTCATATGTCGGTACAAAAGATGCCAATGGCGTCAAAGACGTGTACGGGGCAGTTGCATTTAGTCTCAACCGTGTTCCCGTGGCCATCTTCTACATCTTGGCCAACATCGCACTTGGTACTCACTTGTTCCACGGAGTTTGGAGTTTGTTCCAGTCTTTGGGTTGGAACAATCCACGATTTAACAAATGGCGTCGAGCCATTGCAACAGCTTTTGCCACGATCATCGTCGTTGGCAATGTTTCGTTCCCCATTGCAGTTCTTGCCGGCGTTGTCGGCTGACCGGTACGTACGGAATTACTAGGAGATATTCAAAATGACGATCACACTCAATTGCTGCACAAGGTGGAATCAATGCGGCGAAGAACTATCAAGGCGACGGAGACAGCGTTCATCGCTTGTTCTACGACACCATTAAGGGCGGAGACTTCCGTTCACGCGAGGCCAATGTGCATCGTTTGGCAGAAGTGTCGGTCAACATCATCGACCAAATGGTTGCCCAAGGTGTTCCATTCGCTCGTGAATACGGCGGAATGCTCGACAACCGTTCATTCGGTGGTGCACAAGTAAGTCGTACGTTCTACGCGCGTGGTCAGACCGGTCAGCAGTTGTTGCTTGGCGCGTACCAGCAACTTGCTCGCCAGATTGGTCTTGGCAATGTGCGCATGTTCAACCGTACTGAACTGGTTGACGTTGTCACCATCGAAGGTCGTTGTGCTGGCATCGTGACTCGCGACTTGGTCAATGGCGAAGTTGTTTCGCACTCGGCGCATGCAGTTGTGATGGCAACTGGTGGATACGGAAACGTGTTCTACTTGTCGACAAACGCAATGGCTTGCAACGTGACAGGAGCATGGCGCGCTCACCGCAAAGGTGCAGCATTCGCGAACCCGTGCTACACGCAGATTCACCCAACCTGCATTCCACAGAGCGACCCCACACAGTCGAAGTTGACACTCATGTCAGAGTCGTTGCGTAACGACGGCCGCGTGTGGGTTCCACAGAATCCAGATGAAACCCGTTCGGCTGCACAGGTTCCTGAAGCAGAGCGCGATTACATTCTCGAGCGTTTGTACCCGAGTTACGGAAACTTGGCACCACGCGACATTTCGTCACGCGCTGCTAAGCGTTCGGTTGACTCGGGTCGTGGCGTTGGTCCTTTGAAAAATGGCGTGTACCTCGACTTCAGCGATGCCATCAATCGTCTTGGCAAAGATGTTGTAGAAGAGCGTTACGGCAACTTGTTCCAAATGTACGAACGCATTGCTGGTGAAAATCCCTACGACATGCCCATGCGCATTTACCCAGCAACGCACTACACCATGGGTGGTTTGTGGGTCGACTACGAACTCATGACCAACATTCCTGGTTTGTATGCCGCCGGCGAAGCGAACTTCTCCGATCACGGGGCAAACCGCTTAGGCGCTTCGGCGCTGATGCAAGGTTTGGCCGACGGTTACTTCGTGTTGCCGTACACAATCGGTAACTACTTGGCACCAATGTTGAACAAGCCAATTCCGGGTACCGATCACCCAGCATTCAAAGAAGCCGAGATGGCTGCACAAGCTCGTTATCAGGGTTACGTCGACATCAAGGGAACTCGTTCACCCGACTACTTCCACCGCGAAGTTGGCCGCATTATTTGGGATTACTGCGGTATGGAGCGCACACAACAGGGTCTTGAAAAAGCTTTGTCAGAGTTGCCAGCATTGTACGAAGAATTCCAAAAGGATCTGCGAGTCACTGGTGATGCCGAGAGCATGAACCAGACCCTTGAAAAAGCTGGTCGTGTTGATGACTTCTTCCAATTGGGCATGTTGATGTGCCGTGACGCTCTCGAGCGTGATGAAAGCTGTGGCGGTCACTTCCGCGCCGAGTACCAGACCGAAGAAGGCGAAGCGATGCGTGACGACGAAAAGTTCGCCCACGTTGCTGCCTGGGAATGGACCGGCGACCCAACGAAGTCAATTCGCCATAAAGAAGAACTCAATTTTGAAGCAATTCACCTAGCAACACGGAGCTACAAGTGAGCAACCATCTCAAGAACCTCAAACTCAAAATCTGGCGCCAGTCAGGTCCGACCGACAAGGGTCACTTTGAGGATCACATCATGCCCGAGATCAGCGACGAAGCGTCGTTCCTCGAAATGCTCGATGTGCTCAACGAAGGACTCATCAGCGAGAACAAGTTGCCCGTGGTCTTTGACCATGACTGTCGTGAAGGAATCTGTGGAACTTGTTCGTTGATGATCAACGGTCAAGCCCATGGACCAGAGCGCAGTACTGCAACGTGTCAGTTGCACATGCGTAAGTTCAAGAGCGGCGACGAAATTGTCATTGAGCCGTGGCGTGCCGCAGCGTTCCCGATCATCAAAGATTTGATGGTCGATCGTTCGGCGTTTGACCGCATCATCGAATCAGGTGGATTCATTTCGGCGAACACCGGTGGTGCCCCCGATGCGAACCTCATTCCGATTCCGAAGAGTGTTGCGGATGCGGCAATGGACTCGGCGCAATGCATTGGTTGTGGTGCGTGCGTTGCAGCGTGTCCCAATGGTGCAGCCAACTTGTTCACTGGCGCCAAGATTGCTCACCTGAACTTGTTGCCACAGGGTCAGGCCGAGCGTTACAAGCGCACCGAAGCCATGGTTGAGACGATGGACGAGTACTTCGGTTCATGCACCAATCATGGAGAATGCGAAGCGGCTTGCCCGAAAGAAATCTCAATCGATGTCATTGCGCTCATGAACAAGGACTATCGCAAGTCCAAGCTCAAGAACCGCAAAGAAATCTCCCGAAGCTAATTTGCTATGACAACCGTTTGATAACGGTTTGTCGCAACCACATCGCCGCTCACAAGTGTGAGGTCGAGCACTACCAGACCTTCCGCAAACGGTGCTGTGATCATGATGTGCCCAACCAAGGTGCAGTCGTCTGCGGCAATCGCGCCTTCAAACTTCCAGACCTGCGGATCACCAGTTGATTCAAGGTTCGCCGTCACTATGGCATCTTCGAGTTCACGATGAAGGTCGCTGACGACGTGCAGTGCAATTCGTAGTTGGTCGCCAGGACGCATCGACAGCGGTAAACGATCGGCGGTCACGATAACTGGGCGACATGCCTCGGCAAGTGCGGTGTATCCCAATTTAGGAACGCGTTTGTGGTCAAGAACGCTCCACGAAATCATCGGCATCGCATCGTTTAAAGCAAACATGCAAAATCCACCCGTTGGCCGGTACTTCAATCGTCGCAGAGTTTCGATGTGGTAGCGAATGACATCGGCTTGGTATACCTGCGTCGCGAAACGCCAGTCATCAAAATTATCGAATGCGGCGACCGGAACATGATTTTCAAAGTTGCCCCGCTGCATACCAAATTTGTTTTCTAAATTTTCCCAATCGAGATTGGGCCATGCTGCAGTATCAATGAATTCTGAAGATTCAGGAACTGCTTGTGCGCCAAACTCGCTGACGAATCTCATGAGGCGCGGAATCTTGGCGGCAAAGCCAGGAAGATCTCGTTCATCACCGTGATACCAGCCGAAGTACAAATGACTGTCGGTGCCATCGAGAGTCGGTAGATGTGGCAACACTCCGCTGTGTGCAATGACTGGTCGCGTGACGTCAGCCTTTTCAAATGAACGCTTGACCCAACGGTCAAGAACACTCTTGTTCCACGTAGGAAGTTGATGCCCTGCAAGAAAAGGAACGGCCATCTTTTTGAAATCAAATGACTCACCAGGAGTGACGCTGAATGTGAACGGTTCGTTGTGCGCACACCAGGTCATGATTGACGGATGATGTCCCAAAAGGTTGACGGCCTCTTCGGCTTGGCGCACTGCTTCACGGCGAATTTGCCGGGCGTAACCCCATTGCAAAGGGAAGTCTTGCCAAATCAACATTCCAAGTTCATCGGCAGCGTCGTATAACTCGGAGCGAGAAATGTGTCCGTGTACGCGAACGAGATCAAGTCCAGCCTCGCGAGCCAGTTCAATATCGCGACGTAGTTCAGATTCGTCGGCATCGCCCAACATGGCGCGAGTAGGCGCCAGATTTGCACCTTTTAGAAATATGCGTTCGCCATTGATCGAATAGACCCAATCTTGAACAGCAACTTCGCGCAACCCTGTGCGCCGACTGACCGAATGGCTGACTGTGCTGTCATGCACAACCTCAACTCGGATGTCGGTGAGATTTTGCTGACCCATCGACCACGGCCACCACAATTTTGGCTCGTCGATATCGACGTCCCAATCAAGAGTATTGATACCACTCGCCAACGATTTTTCAATTTCGTCAACAACTTTGTTATTGACGTATGTGACGATACGAACTGGCAGATCACCGTTGCTATCAAGTCGAGCACTCAGACGGACATTGGCGCGAGCTTCGTTGGCATCACGACAGAGAACGCGTAAGGCGTCCATGCGAACTGGCCCAGATCGTTCAATGCGTACTCCACGCCAAATTCCGCCTGGATTGAAATCGGCTTCAATGCAATCCCAATGTTGAAACACCCCAGTGATATTTCGCTTAGCCTTTTTGTCGCGCTGGGGACTGCATGTCGCTCCGACGGCTAATACATGTTCGGTGTCAAGCGATGCAAGAGCGGTGATGTCGTATGCGTGAGGGATGAAGTAGCCCTCGGGGTCACCTAAGTACGCGCCATCAAGCCATACGTCGCCTTGATAAAAAAGTCCATCGACAACAATGAATCGCCGTTCACCAGCCCCAGGAACGCCAAGTTCAAAATCTTTGCGGTACAAAAGCGGTCCGTTTTCGGCGGCGAAGAGCGGGTGTGATTGCCAATGGCTTGGCACGTGAATCGTGGGCCATTCTTCATCGTCGGTATCAAGCCCAACGCTGGTGCGCAGGGCATCATCAGTCGCCTTAGTGACACGCCATTGACCTGAGAGATCGAGAGATGTCCACATCTCATTCTCATGTTCGGTCGATGTTGTCACACCTCAGACGGTAGTAGAGAAAGGGCACGACCACTGCGTTTCGGCAATGGCGGATTACTCTCAAGATATGTCAAATTCTCAGGCACCCTCAGCGGCCAATATTCGTGAACTGAAAGCATCAGGATGGGTATCGCGTCCCGTCAAAGAAGAGATGCGTCGCAATGCAGTTGCACGCATCATGGCTAAGCAACCCTTGTTTGAAGGAGTCCTCGGTTACGAAGACACCGTTATGCCGCAACTTGAGAATGCGATCTTGGCCGGACATGACGTGATCTTTTTGGGAGAGCGTGGTCAGGCCAAGACCAGAATGATTCGTAGTTTGACCGGACTGCTCGATGAGTGGTTGCCCATCATCGCGGGCAGCGAGATTAATGACGATCCTTATAACCCTGTCTCTAAGCACGCCCGCGATCTGGTTGAACAAAAGGGCGACAAGGCGCCAATTACGTGGGTGCATCGCGACGCGCGATTCGGCGAAAAATTAGCGACTCCCGATACATCAATTGCCGACCTCATTGGTGAAGTTGACCCGATCAAAGTTGCCGAGGGTCGTTACCTCAGCGACGAACTCACACTGCATTACGGTCTCGTACCGCGTACGAATCGTGGAATTTTTGCAATTAACGAATTGCCCGACTTGTCGGAACGCATTCAAGTTGGTCTGTTGAACATTCTTGAAGAGCGCGATGTTCAAGTTCGTGGCTACAAGATTCGTCTCCCCATTGATGTGTTGCTCGTTGCTTCAGCGAACCCCGAGGATTACACCAATCGCGGTCGAATCATTACGCCGTTGAAAGACCGTTTTGGTAGCCAGATTCGCACGCACTATCCGCTTGAGGTATCGACTGAAGTACAGATCATTCGCCAAGAAGCTCGTCCGCCAAGCGTGGGCGATGTCAAGGTGACTGTTCCGGCATACATGGAACACGTGGTCGCAACTTTTAGTCAGTTGGCACGTAGCAGTAGCCAGGTTAATCAACGCAGCGGTGTCAGCGTTCGTCTGAGTGTGAGCAACTACGAAGTAATGGCAGCCAATGCTTTACGACGTGGTCTTCGTTTGGGTGAAACCAATGTGGTTCCTCGCGTGTGTGACCTTGATGCATTCGCTGCATCGACCGGTGGAAAGATTGAAATTGAAGCCCTCGAAGAAGGTCGCGAAGGACAAGTGTTGCGCGATCTGATTAAGGCTTCTGTTCTCACCGTGTATCGCCAAGTTGTGCAACCAGAGTTGACAGGAACTGTGCTCACTGCTTTTGAAGAAGGTGCAGTCGTTCACACAGGCGAAGATGTGCCTTCCGAAGAACAGGCGATGCTCATCGGCAATATTCCGGCATTGCGTCCCATTGTCGATTTGCTGATTGAAGGTGATGACAGCGCAGCCAGTGTTGCGGCAGCAGTCGAGTTCATTCTTGAAGGAATGCACTTGTCAAAGCGTTTGAACAAAGACACCAGTGGTCTTGGCGGCGGCACATACCGCGCTCGCTGAGAACTATTTGTTGAGTTTTGTTTCAATCTCTTTGAGGGCACCGATCACGCGATCGGTTTCGCTGCGGTGCTCGTGAACAAGACGCACTAACCAAAAGCGCATGAAGCGGGCAATTGAGTAACGAACAAACAACGCGGCTCCGGCAATCACAAGCGCGAGGCCAATCAACGTGCCCGTTGCCAAGAATGCAACTTGGTCACCCAGATTTGTCGTACCACTTGCTTGGAAGCCACCGAAGATCGCAAGTCCGACACCGGCAATGAGGCCGAGTGCGCCCAAAATCAATAGCCAGCGTTCGCGATCGGCACGTGCGCCGCGCAACTTCAATTCGCCGATTTCTTCGGTAAAGGTTTGGATTCGATCTTCGTTCATGGTCGTGTCCGTTTCTTGTGTGTAAGAGAATTATGAACCTAGATATGCGCCGGCAAGTACATCTTCGCCGATCTCAGATGCTTTGCCAGATACTTGTACTTTTCCGTGAGCTAAGAGAACAGCTTGATCAGCAACACCGAGCACTGTGCGGGCAAACTGTTCGACGACTAAAACCGAGACTCCTTCGGCGGCAATTGCAGCAACTTGCTGATAGAGCTCGGCGACAATCAAGGGCGCTAGCCCCATTGATAACTCATCAAGCAATAAAATTACTGGATTGGTTGCGAGGGCTCGGGCCAATGACAACATTTGCTGTTCGCCACCCGACATAGTTCCGGCGAGTTGCGTACGACGTTCAGACAGACGTGGAAAACGCGAGTACGTACGTTCTTCGATGTCTGACAACTTGTGCCCGCTAAACGTGGCCATCAATAAGTTTTCACGAACAGTCAGGTTCGGAAAGATTCCCCGTCCCTCGGGAATTGTGCATAGACCGGCTCGGGCGAGCGCACTTGCTGCGGCTCCAGTGACATCACGTCCACCGACAATGAGTTGTCCAGACGTTGGGCGTAACAAGCCACTGACAACTTTGATCATGGTGCTCTTACCCGCACCATTAGGTCCGAGTAGGGCAACGACTTCCCCGCGACCTACCGAAAGATTGACCCCGTGAAGGACCTCAATTGATCCGTACGAGGCACGAATATTGCAAAGTTCAAGAATCGGGTTTGTCATGACGGCGCTCCGAGATATGCGTGAAGCACCTTGGGGTCGTGCTGAATTTCGTTAGGCGTTCCGTTAGCAATGATGAAACCAAGATCGAGAACAAAAATTCGATCGCACACATGCATCACCAAACTCATGTCATGTTCAACGAGCAGAACACCAAGACCGTCGGCAGTGAGTTCGCGAAGCAGAACACCAAGGCGATCGCTTTCGGCTTCGTCAAGCCCAGAAGCTGGTTCATCAAGAAGCAGTAACCGTGGACCAGTTGCAAGAGCACGGGCAATTTCAACGAGACGCGCTGAGCCGGTGGGAAGATCGCCAGCGGTT
>Ga0114970_10004091_pt1 | contig 10639 bp, 10 predicted proteins | sample M_140205_XF_Meta_FD_87030 | JGI IMG/M metagenome (GOLD analysis project Ga0114970, IMG submission 87030) | Freshwater microbial communities from Lake Montjoie, Canada to study carbon cycling - M_140205_XF_MetaG | ecosystem: Environmental > Aquatic > Freshwater > Lake | place: Lake Montjoie... | reverse complement strand
TTCCTGGCCAACCGCACAGACAACGAGATCGTCAATTCGATCATGACCGGCTTCCCGGCTGGGCGCATGCCCGCCTTCAAGGGCCGCATCAACGACGCCCTGGCGCACCAGCTGGTCTATTACATGCGCATCACCGGTGGCCGCCTGAACAACACTGCGCCCGTCATGCCCGATCCCAACGGGCTGGTGGTGAAGCACCAGAATGGCAGCTTCAAGATGGAAGTCGTGGCGGCGGGGCTGGATGTGCCCTGGGGCATCGCCTTCCTGCCGGACCGCAAGACCGCCATCGTGCCGGAGCGCGGCGGCAAGATCCGCTTCATCGATATCGTCAAGAACACGGCGTCCGAGCCGATCCGCAACACGCCCAAGGTCTTTGTCCGCCAGGATGCCGGCAACCTCGACATCATCCTGCACCCAGATTACGCGAAGAATGGCTTGATCTATCTCGGCTATGTCGATGTGCGGCCCGGCGTGACGCCGGCCCCGAACTCCAACATCGCGCCCAATCCGGCGCCGCCGACCATGACGGTGATCGTGCGCGGCCGCGTCAAGGACGGCGAGTGGGTGGACAATCAGGAGATCTACCGCGCTCCCAACGAGCAATACACCCAGCCCAACGATCACTACGGCATCCGCTTCCTTTGGGACAAGCAGAAGCGCCTGTACTGGACGCTGGGCGACCGTCACTACTTCTATGACGCCCAGGATCTCTCCAAGCCTTTCGGCAAGATCCATCGCGTCACCGATGAGGGCAAGCCCGCGCCGGGCAATCCGTTCCTCAACACGCCGGATGCGATGAAGTCGGTGTGGAGCTATGGCCACCGCAATCCCGAAGGCCTGGCCTGGAATCCGGTTGATGGCCATCTGTGGGAAACCGAGCATGGCCCCACCGGCGGCGACGAGGTCAATGTCATCAAGCGCGGCGCCAATTATGGCTGGGGCAAGATCAGCCGTGGCCTGGAACCGGGCATCAGCGAGGTTGAGATGGCGGGCATGGAACAGCCCAAGACCTTCTTCAATCCCGCCATCGGCCCGGGCGGCATCACCTTCCTGACCAGCAACCATTACAAGGGCTGGAAGAACAACCTCTTCATCACCGGCATGACCGGCATGAAGCTGTTCCGCATGGTGGTGAAGAACGACCAGATCCTGTCGCGCGAATTGCTGCTCGACCGTGTCGGCCGTGTGCGCGACATCAAGCAGGGACCGGATGGGCTGCTTTACATCCTGCTGCAGAATCCCACCGGCAATACACCCGCCAGTGGCATGACCAACGGCAATGTCGGCATGGTGGTGCGTCTGGTGCCGGTCAAGGAGTAGGGATAGGCTAGCGGTCTTCCGGTTGCATTCCCAACCCACGGAGACCGCCATGCCCTTCATGCTTTTGCGTCGCCATGTCATTGCCGCCGGGCTGGCGGCAGGCGCGCTTTTCATCGCCGCCCCGGCTTTCGCCCAGGACGCCGTGATCCCGGCGCGGCCTTTCGTGGCCGAGCCCATCGTACATTCCATCCCGAAGACCGCTGCGCCCATGCGGATCGGCATCATCGGTTCGGGCAATATCGGCGGCACGCTGGGCGAGTTGTGGGCCAAGGCCGGTCACCAGGTGATGTTCTCGGATCGTGACCCCGCCCTGGCGCAAGCCCAGGCCAAGCGTCTGCCGGGCACGCGCGCAGGCACCGGTGAAGAGGCCATCGTCTATGGCGAATCGATCTTCATCGCGGTGCCCTATGGCGCCTGGCCTGCCGTCGCCAAGCAGTATGGCGCGGCGCTGCGCGGCAAAATTGTGATGGAGCCCACCAATCTCAACCTGCAGCGCGATGGCGCGGCGGCGGAGGCCGAGATCAAGGCGGCGGGCAGCACCGGCGCTGCTGTGGCGGCCCATCTGCCGGGCGTGCGGCTGGTGCGCGCCTTCAATGCCACCGGCTATACCGATTTCGCCAAGCAGGCGGCTCGCCCGGGCGCCAGGATGGGCATTCCGCTGGCGGCCAGCGATGCTGCGGCGCTGGCGATTGCGGCCCGGCTGGTGACGGATATCGGTTTCGATGCCGTGCCGGTTCCGGGCGGTCTCGCTGCGTCGGCCAAGTTCGAGTTGCGCGGACCGGCATCCGGCGTGAAGACGGCGGCGGAACTGCGGACCGCCCTGGGCCTCTGATCGGTTAGTGCTCGCAGAGCGCCTGGATCACCTTCATGGCGGCGGCCGTGCGGTTCTTCACATCCAGCTTCTGGTAGATCTGTTCCAGGTGCTTGTTGATGGTGCGTGGGCTGCAATCCAGGATCGCGGCAGTGTCGCGGTTGGATTTTCCCTTGGCGATCCAGACCAGCACTTCGGCCTCGCGGTCGGTCAGCGCGAAGACCTCTTTCAGCACTGCGCTTTCGCTGGGCGCGCCCGCATCCTTCAGGCGCAGCAGATATTCGCCCGGCTGGGCTTCGCCGATGAAAGAGGCGAAGAGGCTGCTGGCGCCCGGCAACTGCACATCGTCCAGCTTGCCGGCCACGATCTGTGCCAGCGTTGGCGCGATTGCGGCGCGCCAGTCATCGCCGCCGCCCAGCCGCTCGACGCCCCTGGGCGTCACCCATAGCACGGCGCCGCTGGCATTGGCGGCCAGCAGCCCATCGCGGGCGGCAGCATCAAGTGGGATGGCGATGACATCTCCAAGATGCCGTCCTTTGAGCGGGCCCGGCGCGGCATCGCCTTCGTGCCGCAGGGGCGCGAGATTTTCCCGCTGCTTACGGTGCGCGAGAATCTGGAATCCGGCTTCTCTGCCATTCGGGGCCGGGCCACGGGCATTCCCGACGAGGTTTTCGAGCTGTTCCCGGTGCTGAAATCCATGCTGCACCGTCGCGGCGGCGATCTTTCGGGCGGCCAGCAGCAGCTCGCCATCGGCCGGGCGCTGGTGATGCGGCCTTCGCTCTTCATCCTGGACGAGCCCACCGAAGGCATCCAGCCATCCATCATCAAGGATATCGGCCGCGCCATCGCCTATCTGCGCGACAAGGGCGAGATCGCCATCCTGCTGGTGGAACAGTATTTCGACTTTGCCTGCGAACTGGCCGACAATTTCGTCATCCTGGATCATGGCTCGGTGGTGGCGTCCGGCGACCAGGAAGCCCTGCGCCAGCCCGATGTGCGCAAGCATCTGACGGTCTAGCTGCTGACGTCATTGCCCGTGTGGGTCAGCGTCTGGGGCTGGAAGTCCCAGCCCCGCAGAAGCTTCACCGCGGCTTCCAGCTGCTCCTTCACCATGCCGCGCCGGATCGCTTCCACCATCTCTTCGGTATTGAGGGAGGTGGTGGCGGCCTCATGGCCGCGCGGCCCGGGAATGGCGAGGAAAATCGGAATGGAGTTCATCACCCCGGTCACCACGAAATCCTGGAACCAGCGCTGGCGCACGAGCTTCAGCGGGTTGTCCAGCAGCATCAGGCCGATGCCGATGGAAAAATCGAAGCCTTCGCCGATACCGTCGGTCTCGACATAAGGCAGCACGCCGGATTTGTCGGGCCGCCAGCTTTCATCGAACATTTCCATCGCCCGCCAGGCGCAATGATAGTCACGGCAGATGGGATAGCGGGTCTCGTAGATGGCACAGCCTTGCGACGTGCAATGCTTGCAGGCCGTACCGGATGCCTTCTGGATTTCCGGCTTGTCGATGGTGGGCCAGGTGCAGCAGACGGTGCAATCGCCGCAAGTCCGCCCGGGCACCAATGTCATGCCTTCCCACATGGGACAAGGCTAGCAGGCGCTGGCGTGCGCCGCTATCACGGCGCGGCGGCCGGTGCCGATCCGGGCATGACGCCTTCACGGGCGCGCTGGGGCGGCGGCGTCAGCATGCGCTGGCGGTCCACCAGCAGCACGCGGCCCTTTTCTTCCGGCAGCCGGAAGACGAAGCCACCGGCGCGGGCATTGATGTCAGCCGCCTGGGCGGTCCCGGCGGCGCTCAGGCGCGACCAGATGCCGTCGGGGCGGCGCACGATATCGAAAGTCACGGCCAGGCCGTCAAAGCTGCGCGCCACGATGCGGGCGGCGCCGGTGAAGTCCATGCCGTTCGCCACGCGGACGTCGGACGGCGCAAAGGTGGCGATGGCAAAGCCGATCTCGTTGACCAGCTGGAAATCGGGCTGCACCCCGGCGGGCAGGCCCTGCAGCGTCACCGGGTCGTTGGCGGTGGGGCGGCTGACGGTAAAGCCCGGGCCGGTGGCCGGCGTCACCGACACCGCTTGCAGCCGGGCAGGCCCGATCAGCGCCATCTGCTTGCTCATCCACGAGCCGATATCGCCGCGCACCGGGAAGACGGCGCGGGCAAGATAGGCCCTGTTCTCGCCGGGATGGCGCACGAACAGGCCCTTGGCGCCGTTGACGTCGCCAAGATCGATCTGGGTGCCCACGATCAACTGCGCCAGGATCGCACCCTGGGCGTTCTTCACCGTCACCAGCGTGCCATTGCCGGCGGGCGGCGTGCCCAGCGACAAATGGGTCAGCCAGTCGGGGCGCTCGGTCTTGGGCGCGATGGTGGTGAGCTGCGCCAGGCTGATCAGCGTGCGGCGGATTTCATCGAAGTCGGCGGGGAAGTTGCCACGGTCCAGCACCCAGCCGGTGGCGGATTCCCGGATGACCGTGAACGTACCGGCGGGCCCGGCGATTTCGATCCGCGCGGCGTTGCCAGCCGCCTCGGTGAAGCCGGGCAGGAAGACTTCCGGCGTGTAGCGGGGCAGGCCTTCGGCGGCGCGGCGCCAGACGGCATAGCCGGACAGCAGGCCAAAAATCAGCGCGGCACTTCCCAGGAGCAGCAGCGTGCGGCGGCGGGCGTTGGTCATGCTGCGCCCCTTTCAGCTTCAAGACGTGCCTTCCTGCGGTTGCCCTTGGCGCGGGCGCGGCGGATGGCGCCGAAGACCAGCGCGAAACCCGCCACCAGCAGCGGCACCAAAAGGATGTTCATGAAGGCCAGGATGCGGCCCAGCCGGTCGATGCCGGCGCGCAGATTGGCCTGCACGTCGCGCAACTGCGCCCGTGTGCCGGTGATCTCGCGCTGCAGGCTGTCCATCGCCGCCTGCTGTTCGGCCGACAGGGTGGCGGCGCTGCCGCCTTGCTGCAGTTGGGAAAATTGCTGCTGCGCATTGGTCAGGCGCGTGCGCAGTGAATCCAGGGTTTCGCGGAAGCGCGCCTCCGCGTCCGCCTGCATCCGGCGCACCACGGTGAAAGGCCGCTCGGTGTTGCCGCGTGCCCGCAGGGTGATGAGGTCGTCCGAACCTGTCAGGCTCTCGATGGCGTTCAGCACCAGGCCTTCATTGTCGGCGAACGGTGCGCGCGTTCCGGTCTGCGGATCGTTCTGGGCCCAGAAGCGGTCGTCTAGCACATCGGTATCGGCCACCACCACGATGTTGATATTGCCCGATGCGAAGCCGGGAACTGCGGCGTGGCCAGTGATGCGGGCGGCCAGGGTGAGCGGCGCGGCCCCCGGCTTGATCGCGCTCATCAGCGCGCCCGGGTCTTTCAACTGCAGCGCCTGGTCGCGCGGATACAGCATCGCGTCGGCGCTGGAGACCAGCAGCGGCTCGAACTTCGTGGTCGCCCCGGCCCGCTGCGACAGGGCACCGGGGCTGGCCAGGTTGACGCCGGTCAGGCTGGCGGTGACCGGGTCGGTCTTGCTGAAATTCCCCGCCGTCAGGTGCTGCCACATCGGATAGGGCACGGGCGCGCGCTGCGGATCGGCGGGATTGCGGATGCGCTGGGCGTTGCCGCGATCCAGCACCAGTTCGCGCGGGTTATAGGCCACGCCCCAGGCCTGCAGCAGCAGGTTCAGGTCGGAGGATGGCGGCGCGCTGGGCGTCTGCTCCTGCTGCACCAGTTCCGACATTGGATCGAGGAAGATCAGCGCGCGGCCGCCGCCCAGCACATAGCGCAGGATGGCGCGCATCTTGGACGGCGTGATTTCCTGCGGATGGGCGATCAGCAGCAGGTTGGTGTCCTTCGGGATTTCGCGGAATTCGTCGGGCAGCATCCGCACATCATAAGTGTGCTGCAGGTCGGCATAGATGCCCAGCGGCTGGCCGCTGCCGGGGGCGCGGGCCAGCGGCAGCGAGGACAGCACCGCGATCTTGCGCTTGCCCGGATGCGAGAGCTGGAACAGCAGCGAGGTCAGGTCGTATTCCAGATACGGTTCCCGTTCCGGCGCGAAGTTGGGAATGGTGTTGCGGTCGTCGACCGTGTTGACGCCTTCCAGCCCGAAATAGATCGAGCCCGTGCCGTTGGCGAGCGGGATGGGGCGCAGGCCCGCCTCGGTGGCGCGGTCTTCTTCCGGTGTGAACGGGGCGGGGTCGATATCCTCCAGCACGATCCTGCCGTGGCTCACGGCGGCGTAATGGCCCAGCAGGTCGCGCACGCGCTTGGCATAGGCGGCGGTGGCGGGATAGTCGGCGGCGTTGCCCCGCGAGAAATAGAAACGCAGCGTCACCGGCTCCGGCAACTGGTCGATGATGCTGCGCGTGCCCGATGACAGGGTGTATTGCCGGCTCTGGGTGAGGTCGAGCCGGGCGTCGATGAAGAAATTGTTGGCGAAGATGTTCAGCCCCAGAAAGGCGAGGGTGGCGAGCCCCAGGGCGGACCAGAAATAGCTGCGGGTGGAAAGCTTCATCGTCAGCCGCCCTTGCCGCTTTCGACGATCAGCATGTTGGCGAACAGGAACAGGCTGGTCAGCGACAGGAAGAAGATCGCGTCGCGCAGGTCGATGACGCCTTCGGTGATGGCGGAAAAATGGGTGAGGAAGCTGAAGGATGCGACCGCCTCCACCAGCGGTGCCGGGGCCCAGCCCGACAGCGATTCCATCACGATGGGCGCGCCCGCAGCGGTGAAGAGGAAACAGACCGCCACGGCGGCGACAAAGGCGATCACCTGGTTGGTGGTGGCGGCCGACACCGCCGCGCCGATGGCCAGGTACGTGCCCGCCATCAGCAGACTGCCGATATAGGAGGCCAGGATCACGCCATTGTCGGGCGCGCCAAGATAGAGCGTGGTGAGCCAGACCGGGAAGGTGAGGAACAGCGCCAGCCCGGCAAAGGCCCAGGCGGCGAGGAACTTGCCCAGCACCGTGGCCCAGACCGGCAGCGGCAGGGTGAGCAGCAGCTCGATGCTGCCGCTGCGCTTTTCTTCGGCCCAGAGCCGCATCGCCAGCGCCGGCATCAGGAAGAGATAGAGCCAGGGATGGTAGCTGAAGAAGACGGTGAGGTCGGCGACGCCCATGTCGAAATAATGCCCGACATAGAAAGTGAAGACGCCCATCGCCACCAGGAAGATCACCAGGAAGACAAAGGCGATCGGCGTGGCGAAATAGGCGGCGAATTCGCGGCGGAAGACGGCGCTGACGGCATTCATGCGGCGGCTCCGCTCACATCGCTGGAGGTGAGGCCGCGGAAAAGATCGTCCAGCTTGCCATTGGGGCCGCGCGCCGCCAGTTCGGCAGGGGTGCCGTCAGCGACGATGCGGCCCTTGTCGATGATGATGGCGCGGCTGCAGATCGCTTCCACTTCTTCCAGCAGGTGGGTGGAGATCACGATGGTCTTGGCCGGCGACAGCAGGCGGATCAGGTCGCGCACCGCATGTTTCTGGTTGGGATCGAGGCCGTCGGTGGGTTCGTCCAGGATCAGCACTTCGGGATCGTGCAGGATCGCCTGCGCCAGGCCGACGCGGCGGCGAAAGCCCTTGGACAGGGTTTCGATCGGGCGGTCGAAGACGCTTTCCAGGCTGGTACGCGCCACGGCCAGTTCGCAGGCGGCGGACGCGGCGACGGCGGAGAGGCCACGCACATCGGCGATGAAGCCCAGGAATTCGCGCGGCGTCATTTCCCCGTAGGCGGGAGCGCCCTCGGGCAGGTAGCCCAGCGTCTTCTGCGCCGCGAGGGTGTCGGTGACGATGTCGTGGCCGCAGATGCGGGCCGCGCCGCCATCGGGAACCAGGAATCCTGTCACCATTTTCATAGTGGTGGTCTTGCCCGCGCCATTGGGGCCCAGGAAACCCAGCACTTCGCCCGGCCGCACGGTCAGGCAAAGCCCGGCCACGGCGGTCACGGCGTCGAAGCGCTTAGTGAGATTATCGATTTCGAGCATGGAGACGGGGGGTGAGCATGCAGTTTCGTTTAAAGAACCCAGCTGCAGGTCGCAAGACAATGCGCATGTCGTTATTTGCTGCAGTGCAGCGAACACACTAAGTTACATAAATTTTGTGTTTGTAATGTAGGCACGCCTATTTCGGAAAGCTTTAGAGTTGTTTCCTATTCGGGAGACTGACAGATTTTACAAGCGTAAAACGTCGCGTGTCCAAATTGGTCCGCGTAAGGGGAGGTTTGAATATGAAGTTACGATACATGGTGGCCGCGATGTGCGTCGCCTTGCCGGTGGTGGCGGGTGTCGCCCTGGCGCAGCAGGCGGGCCGAGGCCCCGCGCTTTCCGAAGCTCCGCTGACGGGTGACGGTGTCGCTGCTCCGGCGGCGTTCCCGCTGCAGGCCGCCAAGGGCGTGGATTCCGGCGCGAAGGCCCGGCCGCTTCCCGGCAGCACCAACACCGGTGCCTTCAACAAGAACACCTGGAAGTTCGGTCCCCGTTCGACGCCTGCCCCCGGCACGCCGCTCTGGAGCCCGGTGAAGAAGAAGATGGTCGCCGGCGAGAAGGTCTACAGCGCCACCATCAACGCGCATGGCACGCCGGAGCAGTATTGCGCCGCCGCCATGAACCCCCAGTATGACTTCATCTGGACCGAGATGCAGCATTCGCCCGGCACCTACCAGAACGCCGCGCTGATGTGGACGGCCTGCCCGGGTCTTGCCGGCATGGGCGAAGGCAAGGCGCACGCCATGCCCGGCGCGCGCATTCCCACGACCAATGAAATGGACGTGCAGCATGCCACCGACATGGGCGCGATGGTCATCGTCATCCCGACCATCGACAGCGCCGCCGAAGCCGCCGAAGGCGTCAAGTGGACCTACTTCCCGCCGATGGGCCGCCGTTCGGCCGGTTCGAACGTCGCCGGCCAGCCGATCTGGTGGGGCGCCGCGCCGGGTGGCTATCGCGCCACCTACAACGACAACGTCACGCTCATCCTGATGATCGAGACCCTGGAAGGCATTTCCGAAGCCGACCAGATCGCCGCGACCAAGGGCGTGACCGGCGTGTTCGCCGCCTCGTCCGACCTGGGCAACTTCTCGGGCTATGGCCAGGGCGATCCCGACTATGAACGCCTGATCAACATCGTTCATGACGCAACGGTGAAGGCCAAGGTCCGTCTCTGCGGCCCGTCGGCCTGGAACGACCGCAACGACTTCACCTGCTTCCAGGGTGGTCCGCCGGCCCCCGGTGGCCGTGGTGCCGGTCGTGGCCGTGGCGCCCGTGGCGCCGCGCCTGCCGCTGGTGCTCCGGCTCCCGCGCAGTAGGGACGAAGCCTGAAAAAGAAGGCGCCGGGAGCAATCCCGGCGCCTTTTTTGTTGTTACAGGATCGCTAGTCCGCCTCCCCTTCGCGTGCGAAGCACGCAGGAAGGGGAGGTGCCCGTAGCTGGCCAGCCGCATAGCGGCGGTTAAGCCAGCGAAGGGCGGAGGGGTTGAATCAAGGAATCTTCAAAGCCGTGACCCGGTCGGCGGGGCGTTCCACCGCCCAGACCACGTTGCCGTGCGGCTCCACTGCGCAGGGGCCATTGAGCCCGGTGGCGACGGTGGTGAAGGTGGCGACGTCATTCTTCACCGTGAAATAGCTCACCGTGCCGTTGCCGCTTTCGGCCAGATAGATGCGGCCATTGTGGGCGCGCATGCCGTCGGGCGACTGCAGCACGCGCGGCGTGTGAATCTGCACCGGAGCACTGGCCTTGCCGGTGGCGTCCAGGGGCACGCGGTAGAGATTGCCCGCCCACACCGTGTTCACATACAGCACGCCGTCCAGGAAGGTGATGCCGTCCACGCCATACAGCGCGGAGTGCTGGATCACTTTCTCCAGCGTCGTGGCGCCAGGCCGCAGGCGGAAGATCTGCGCGTTGGAGGTATCGGCGAGATAGATCGAGCCGTCCGGGCCGGTGGTGAAGTCGTTGCAGATATTGCCGGCCTCGGGCAGCGGGATGGTGAGCTTGGGCTTGCCCGTCGCCAGCTCATAGCTGCGCATCACGCCATCGCCCTTCAGCAGCGGCGAGCCACGTCCCAGGCTGCGCATCTCGCAGACATAGAGCGTGCTGCTCCTGGCGTCGGCATAGACGCCCAGGATGAAGGCGGCCGGATTGGCCGCTGCGCGCAGGTCGAGGAACTGCTCGGCGGTCGCCTGGCCGGCGCGGGCGCGATAGACGCGGGCGTCGAGCTGCGAGCCGATATAAAGCGTGCCGTCCGGGCCCACGGCCATGTTCTCGGGCCGGGATTGCGGCGTGACGGGTGATACCGAGGTTTGGGCCAGCGCGGGCGCGGCCATCAGTCCGAGCGCGGCGAGCGCGAAAGTGAAGCGTTTCATGAAGTCCCCCTGAATAGTCATACGATTGTCGGTGCGATCTTTGTCGAATTCGTGGCTGGAAACAAAGCGCCGCGCGGGGCAAACCGCGCGGCGCTTCGCCAAGCCCTTGAATTACTTGCCTGTCGGCGCCAGCCGGACCAGCCGCCCATCGATATTGTCGGTCAGCGCCCA
>Ga0114970_10004090_pt1 | contig 10639 bp, 9 predicted proteins | sample M_140205_XF_Meta_FD_87030 | JGI IMG/M metagenome (GOLD analysis project Ga0114970, IMG submission 87030) | Freshwater microbial communities from Lake Montjoie, Canada to study carbon cycling - M_140205_XF_MetaG | ecosystem: Environmental > Aquatic > Freshwater > Lake | place: Lake Montjoie... | reverse complement strand
CCGTGAAGCCGAGCTTCTGCAGCTGGTCGCGTCCCTGGAGTCACGCAGTGAACATCCACTGGCCGATGCCATCGTGCAGCACGCGAAGGATCGCGGACTCGCCCTGACGGAGCCGGATACCTTCGAATCGATCACGGGCCGCGGTGCGATCGGTGTCGTGAACGCATCCGGAACTGCGTTCGCCCTGACCGTCGGAAACGCCGAGCTGCTGGCCGATTACGCCGTCCGCATTGCGCCGCTGCAGGAGCACGTCGACCGTCTCGCCAGCGATGGCAAGACGCCGATGTTCGTGGCCGTCGATGGGGTGCTCGCGGGAGTGATCGCGGTGGCCGACCCGATCAAGGCCAGTGCACGCGACGCGATGGCGCAGCTGCACGCGATGGGGCTCGAGGTCGTGATGCTGACCGGCGACAACGCGCGCACCGCCGGCGCGGTGGCCCGCCTCGCCGGCATCGATCGCGTCGTGGCCAGCGTGTTGCCGGCCGGTAAGGTGGCGGAAATCACACGCCTGCAAACACTGGGACGCGTGGTGGCGATGATCGGCGACGGCATCAACGACGCCCCGGCACTGGCGCAGGCGGATGTCGGCATGGCCATGGGGACGGGCACCGATGTCGCCATCGAAGCCGGCGACATCGTGCTCATGCGCGGCGACCTGCGCACCGCGGCCCAGGCGATCGCGCTGTCGCGGCGCACCATGCGCACGATAAAGCAGAATCTGTTCTGGGCGTTCGTGTACAACGTGATCGGGATTCCCGTGGCCGCGGGTGTGTTGTATCCGGCGTTCGGGCTGCTGCTCAGTCCTATTCTGGCCAGCGCGGCCATGGCGTTCAGTTCGGTGAGTGTGGTATCGAACAGTTTGCGACTGCGGCGTTTCGCGACGTAACGCGTCGAGGATCCCGCGGTTCACGAGCTCGCCGCCGCGCACCGTGCCAATCGGCGAGTCCCGAAACAGCCGGAACACGGATCACACCGATGGACGGACCCCACACGGATAAGCAACAGCCTTGATCGGCGGCGGGCACCAGCCTCTGTCGCACCCACCTCGTATCCGTGTTGTTTTCGTGCAATCCGCGGTGTCTTTGTTCCCGCGGTTCACGAGCTCGCCGCCGCGCACCGACCAATCGGCGAGCCCCGAAACAACGGGAACACGGATCACACCGATAAACGGAACCCATACGGATACGCAACAGCGTTGATCGGCGACCGGCACCATCCGCGGTCGCACACACCGCGTATCCGTGCTGTTTTCGTGCAATCCGTGGTCTCCGTGTTCCGGCGGTTCACGAGCTCGCCGCCGCGCACCGTGACATTGTTACGACGAATCGTGCGTTAATCGTGCTCAGGGGTAGCCTTCACCGACGGCAACCGCCTACAGTTACCGTGCTGCGATGATCGGCAGCTATGCGCGTGCTGGCCTGAACACACCGTACCTGTGACCGTTTCAAGCGCCGAGGCGCTGCGACAGACGTTTCGTGATGCGGCGATCGGTATGGTGATCACCGACGTACACGGGCAGATCGTCCTGACAAACGACGCGTTCTGCCGGTTGCTCGGCTACCCCGAGTCCGCCCTGCTGGACCGCGTCATCACGTCGCTGATTCACGTCGACGATCAGGCGCTCGATGCGCAGGCGCTTCGTGACCTGCTGGCGGGTGTGCGCCGCAGTGACGTAATCACGAAGCGCTTCGTGCACGCCGACGGTCGCGACGTCTGGGGCGACGTCAACCTCTCGGTCGTTCGCAACGAGCGCGGCACGGCAGCGTTCATCGTGCGCATGACCGAGGATGTCTCGGCGCGGAAGCGGGCGCAGGACGAGCGCGACCGGTTGTTCAACCTGTCGCTGGACCCGCTCAGCATCGCCAACTTCGACGGCTGGTTCACGCAGGTGAATCCGGCCTGGACGCGGTGCTTGGGGTGGACGGCCGAGGAACTCACGGGTCGTCCGCTGATCGAGTTCGTGCACCCCGATGATCGCGAGGCCACGCTGTCCGCCCGGAGCCGTATTCTGCCGGGTAGCCCGCTACGCGATTTCGAGAACCGCTATTTGTGCAAGGATGGCTCCTTCCGCTGGCTCTCGTGGAACGTGCACCCGCAGGTGGACACCCAAGAGGTCATCGGCGTGGTGCGCGACATCACCGACCGGAAGCGGGAGGAGGCCGAGCGGCGGCTGCTCGAAGCCCGCGTGCTACGGGCCCAGCGGATGGAGGGCATCGGCACCTTGGCGGGGGGAATTGCGCACGATCTGAACAACGTCCTCGCCCCGATCATGCTGTCGATTGCCGCGCTGAAGGCGGAACAGACGAGCGAGACGCACCGCGAGGCGCTCGACGTGATCGACGCGAGTGCGCATCGGGGCGCCGAGATGGTTCGGCAGGTACTGTCGTTTGCCCGCGGCGTGGACGGCCAACGCGAGGTGCTGAGCATCGGCGCCGTCATGCGCGAGGTCCTGCAGCTCGTGAGCGACCGCCTCACGGCCAGTGTAACCATCCACACGTCACTGCCAGAACACTCTTGGACGTTCGCTGGCGACTCGACGCAGATCCAGCAGGTCATGCTCAATTTGCTGCTCAATGCCCGAGATGCGATGCCCGGCGGTGGCGCCATCACCATTGCGGCGCGCAACGCGGAGCTGCACGCCGCCGAAATTCCGGAGCCCGAACTCCCCGCTGGCCCCTACCTGCAGATCGAGGTGCGCGACACCGGGCACGGCATCGCCGCCGACCATCTCGACAAGGTGTTCGACCCCTTCTTCACGACCAAGGGCATCGGCGAGGGGTCTGGATTGGGTCTCTCCACCTCGATGTCGATCGTGCGCAGCCACGGCGGATTTATGCAGGTCGAAAGCGCACTGGGCGTCGGCACGACCGTCCGGGTATCGCTCCCCGCGTCGATGGCGCAGCCCGCGCCCGTGCTCGTTCCCGTGCCGACCAAGCCGCGGGGCGGCGGCGAGTGCATTCTGGTGGTCGAAGACGAGGATACCGTCCGTCGTCTCCTGACGGTGACGCTCGAGCGAGCCGGCTACCACGTGGTCGTGGCCAGCAATGGGGCCGAGGGGGTAGCGCAGTTCACCGCGCACCGAGGCGAGATCCGGCTGGTCATTACCGACCTGATGATGCCGGTCATGGACGGGCTCGCGGCAATTCGAGCGATGCGGGCGATCGATCCAACGATGTGTATCGTGGCCGTGAGTGGACTGGCCACGTCGGAGCAACGCCAAAAAGCGCTGGGCGCGGGCGCCTCGCATTTTCTGGCTAAGCCGTTCACGGCGGATGCACTGCTCACGATCGTGGGCGCGACGGTGCTGAGCGCGGCGTAGGCGGCTCAGCGGGGCTCTCGATGGGCGCACTAGGCGCAATGCCTGCCTCGGCGCTAGCTTCAAGGTGATGAGCCCCTACGTCACCTTCCTCCTGTATCTGCTGGCGATCATCGGATTTTTGGGCCTCGTGCTCACGCTGAACGCGTGGCTCGGCCCCAAACCGGCGATGACGAGCACCAAATTCGAGCCCTTCGAATGTGGCGCGACGCCCGTGGATATCGTGAATGTGAAGGCCGTGCCCATCAAGTACTACGCGGTGGCGGTCATTTTCATCCTGTTCGACCTCGAGACGATGTTCCTGTTCATCTGGGCGCTGGGCGCCCGGCCGCTCTCGGGGTTTCTGATGTTCACGTTGGCGCTGTTCATCTTTCTGCTGGTCATCAGCCTCTTGTACGTCTATAAGGCGCGCATTCTGGAAGCGGTGACGGAGTAATCATGTACGGCAAACCGCTTCCCATCGTGGACGCCCTCGGCGCCCCGGCCGCATCAGCGAACGCGCCCGCGCATACCAAGTCGGCGTCGTTCGAGTACCTCACCACACGGAAGGACGAACTGGTGGGCTGGGCGCGCAAGTTCTCGCTCTTTCCGTATCCGTTCGTGACCGCCTGCTGCGCCATGGAGTTCATGGCCGTCAGCGCCTCGGCCTACGACACCGACCGTTTCGGCGCCGCCCTGCCCCGCTTCTCGCCGCGCCAGGCCGACCTCCTCATGGTGGTCGGCACGGTCACGCAGAAACAGGCGCCGATTCTGCTCAAGGTGTACGAGCAGATGTGCGAGCCGAAGTGGGTGATGGCGTTCGGCGTGTGCGCAACCTCGGGTGGGTTCTATCAGAACTACGCGTCGCTGCCCGGTATCGATCGCATCATTCCGGTGGACGTGTACGTGCCGGGATGTCCGCCGCGCCCCGAGATGGTGATCGACGGCATCATGCAACTGCAGGAAAAGATCGCCAACGGTAAGCACCTCATCGTGAACGAGTCGTTCTGACCGTGACCACGCCGCTCCTCGATCTCGTGGCGCAGCAGCTCGCGCCGCACGCCGGTGTCACCTCTCATGGCGTGCAGCATGGCGTGCTGGTGCTGCAATTGGAACCGGCTGCCCTGCTGGCGGTGGCCACGCGCCTCAGGTCGGAGTTCGCCTTCGATCTGTTTCTCGACGTCACGGCCATCGATTGGCCCAACGACGCGCTACGGTTTGAAGTCGTGCACCATTTCTACTCGACCACGCACAAGGTGCGCGTGCGCCTGAAAACACGGGTAAGTCTCGACGATCCCACCGTGGACACGCTGAAGACGCTATTCGGATCGGCCGGCTACATGGAGCGCGAGTGCCACGACATGTATGGCATCGTGTTCCGCGGGAACGACGATCTGCGCCCCATTCTGCTGTACGAAGGCTTTTCGGGACATCCGCTGCGCAAGGACTATCCCAAGCAGCTGGAGCAGCCGTTGGTCCCCTACCGTCCGCCGCAGGGTACCCTTGTCCGCTAGCATCCCGAATCCGGTCCGCGCCGCCTTCACCACGCACGAGCGCGACGACACCGTCATCGTCAGCATCGGCCCGTCGCACCCCGCCACCCACGGCACGGTCCAGATCATCGCCGAGCTCGATGGCGAGAAGGTGCTGCGCACCGACGTCCACTGCGGCTATCTGCATCGTGGCTTTGAGAAGGAGTGCGAGGATCACACCTGGCACAACCTGATCCCATACGTCGACCGCCTGAACTACTGCTCGGCGCTGATCAACGACTTCGCGTATTGCGATGCCGTGGAACAGATGATGGGCATCGAGATCACGCCACGCACGAAGTATCTGCGCACGCTGCTCTCCGAGTACTCACGCATCACCGACCACCTCACCTGTGTGGCGGCGAGTCTCATGGAGCTCGGCGCGCTGACGGCGTTCCTGTATCTGGTCACGGTGCGCGATTACATGTACGAGCATCTCGCCGCGCTCACCGGCGCGCGCGTGACGTACTCGTACGGCCGCATCGGCGGACTCGCCAACGACGTGCCCGATGGCTGGTTCGCCCGCCTGCACGAGATCCTGGCCGAGTACGAGACGTACATCGCGCGCGTGCACGGCCTGGTTGATCGCAACCGCATTTTTATTGATCGCCTGCGAAATGTGGGCACCATCAGCACCACCGATGCGCTGCACTGGGGCTTCACCGGCGTCATCCTGCGCAGTACCGGCGTGCCCCGTGACCTGCGCAAGGATACGCCGTATCTCGCGTACGCCGAGCTCGATTTCGACGTGCCCGTGGGGATCAACGGTGACAACTACGATCGGTACTACGTGCGCATGCGTGAGATGGACGAGTCGGTGTACATGATCCGTCAGCTCATGGACATGATGCCTGAGGGTCCGATCAACGTGGACGATCGCCGCTGCGTGTTCCCCGAGAAGACGCTCGTGTATAACGAGATCGAATCGCTGATCAATCATTTCAAGCTCGTGATGGAAGGCCCGTCAGTGCCGGCCGGCGAGATCTATGTGGCGCACGAAGCGCCGAACGGCGAACTCGGGTTCTTCCTCGTGAGCACTGGGGGGGGCACGCCGCACAAGGTGCACGTACGGTCGCCCAGCTTCGTCCACATGGGCGGGGTACACCGCATGCTCGATGGCCATCAGCTCGCCGACATCGTCACGACGTTCGGCTCCGTAAACATGATCGGTGGGGAGTGCGATCGATGACCGGTTTGGTACAACGCCTGATCCCCGAGTTCGAAGTGTGGAAGCGCCGCTATCCGGCCGGCTTCGATGGGTCGCTCTCGATTCCCGCGCTCCGTCGCATTCAGGAAGAGCGCGGCTACATCGCCGATGAAGACATCACCGACCTCACTGCGTATCTCGGCGTGCCGCGCACGCAGATCGATGAGGTCGTGGCCTTCTACACGCAGTTCACCCGCGTTCCGCTCGGGAAGCACCACATCCAGGTGTGCCACAACGTGAGCTGTTCGCTGCGTGGCGCCGAAGGACTGGTGAAGCATCTCTGCGGGCGCCTCGGCATCAAGGCCGGCGAAACCACCGCCGACGGCCAGTTCACACTGACCACGGTGGAATGCCTCGCCTCGTGTGGTACGGCGCCGATGATGATGATCGGCGACGCCTTCTTTGAGAACCTGACGCCGGCGTCGGTGGACGCGCTGCTCACTGAGTTGAAGGAGACGTCGTGAAATTCTTCATGAACTTCCCGGTCACTGATACGTCGCACACGTTGGCGGAGTATCGCACGCGCTTCGGCTATCAGGCGCTGGAGAAGGCGCTGAGCATGACGCCCACCGACGTGACGAAGGAAGTCGCGGCCTCCGGCCTGCTTGGGCACGGGGGCGCCGCCTTCCCCGCCGGCCGGAAGTGGGGCGTGGTCAAGTTAGACGACGGTGAACCGCACTACGTCTGCATGAATGCTGACGAAGGCGAGCCGGGCACCTTCAAGGACCGCTGGCTCATGGAGTGTGTGCCGCACATGTCGCTCGAGGGGCTGATCATCGGCTCCTATGCGCTGCAGGGACGGCACGCGTTCATTTACATCCGCGGCGAGTTCGATCTGGCGCATCGTCGGATGGCCGATGCCATCGAAGAGGCGTATGACGCGGGACTGCTGGGCGAGAACATTCTGGGCACTGGGTACTCGCTCGACGTCGTGCTGTATCGCGGGGCCGGGTCGTATGTGTGCGGCGAGGCATCGGCCATGCTGGCCTCACTCGAGGGCAAGAAGGGGTGGCCGCGCAACCGGCCGCCGCGCCTCACCGTGAAGGGACTGTACCAGAAGCCCACCGTGGTGAATAATGTGGAGACGCTGGCCAACGTGCCGGTGATCCTTCGCCTTGGCGCCGCGGAGTTCAAGAAAACCGGCACGCCCAAGAGTCCGGGCACGCAGATGATTTCGATCTCCGGCCACATCGCAAAGCCGGGCGTCTACGAAGTCGAGTATGGCTACTCGTGGGAAAAGTTCCTCTACGAGGATTGCGGCGGCATGCAAAACGGGAAGGCACTCAAGTGCATCATTCCGGGCGGCGTGTCCACCAAGCTGCTCAGCGCGAGTGAGATCGCCGGCGTCACCCTCGACCACAACTCGGCCGTGGCGGCCGGTTCGCAGGTGGGCTCGGGCGGCATGATTGCGATTGCCGAAGGCACCTGCATGGTGCGCCTGGCGGCGGTCATTCAGCGCTTCTACCACCATGAGTCGTGCGGACAGTGCACGCCGTGCCGTCAGGGCATGGGGTGGATGGAGCGCATTCTGAACCGCATCGTGGCGGGCGGCGGACGTCCGGAGGACATCGATCAGCTGTACAAGATCGGAGAAGCCAACGACGGCACGACCATCTGCAGCCTTGGTGACTCGGCGGGCTACGCCTGTTCGGCGATCCTCGATCACTACCGTGACGAGTTCGAGTACTACATCACGAACAAACGCTCCATGTACGACGGCAATCTGACCGTAGACGACCCGTTCGCGGATTCGCCGTTCGCGGATTCGCCGTTCGTGAATGCGCTCGCCGGAGCCGCCTCGTGAGCGATGTCACGGTGGCCCCCGTCGCGGCGAAGAAGATGCTCGACTTCGCGATCGATGGCGTGGCGATGCAGGCGGAAGACGGTCAGACGGTGATTCAGGCCGCACGCGCCAATGGCGTGGACATTCCGCACTTCTGCTGGCATCCACAGCTGTCCGTGCCCGGCAATTGCCGGATCTGTATGGTGGAGATCGAGCAGGACTCGGGCGACCCGTGGTTTGACATCGCCTGCAACATGCCGGTCACTGCCGGCATGCGGATCCTGACCAAGTCGGACAAGATCAAGACGCTCAATCAGGACACGATGCAGTTCATCACGCTCAACCACCCGGTTGATTGTGGTATCTGCAACAAGTCGGGCGAGTGCCTGCTGCAGGACTATCACTACGAATTGAACGGCGCGGCCTCGAAGTCACGCGATGCGAAGACGCATGCCACCAAGTTCTTCCCGCTGTCAGACCGCATCATGCTGGACAACGAGCGGTGCATCATGTGCACGCTCTGTGTCCGCTTCACGAACGAAGTGTCGGGCTCGAAGGCGCTTGGGGCCGTGCATCGCGGCGACCATGCGCTGATCCGTCCCGCTGAAGACGCCGACTTCAACCTCGATGTCTACTCCGACAACGTGATCGACCTCTGCCCGGTGGGGGCGCTGCTCTCCACCGAGCTCATGACGCATGCCCGCGTTTGGTACCTGCAGGCCACGAAGTCGGTGTGCCCGGGGTGCGAGCGCGGCTGCAGTATCGACGTGTGGCACCGCAAGCACGAGTGGAAGCTGAACGCGCTCGACCCGCAGCTGAACACCACCATCGATCGCATCACGCCGCACGAGAATCCTGAGGTCAACGGCCTCTGGGTGTGCAACAAGGCTCGCGACCTGGCGCATGTATTCGAACGCCCGCGCGCCGAGCACGCTATGCAGCGCGGTGCCTCGGTGGAGCTGTCCGTCGCCATCGCGGCGGCGAAGCAGCTGATCGCGGGCGCCAGCAAGCCGGTGGCGATCGTGTCGAGCTGGGGCTCGAACGAGGAACTGGCGGCGTTCCATGCCGCCTTCGGCACCAAGCTGTCGGGCTTCGTGAAGGCCGATCACCGGCCGCTACCGGGCGAAGTGATGGAAGACCATCTGCTCATCAAGCCCGACAAGAATCCCAACCGCAAGGCGGCGCTGGCGTTGTATCCGGCGTTGCCTGAGCGCGTGAGTGACGCGCTGCCGACCGACACCGACCTGGTGCTGGTGTGGGGCGAAGGCTTCGACAGTGCACTGGTGCCGAGTGGGGCGACGGTGATCCGCCTCGACTCGTACGCGCATGTCGCCAACGCGACCGCCGATGTGTTCATTCCCATCAGCGTGCAGACCGAACGCAGCGGTCACTACACGAACTTCGCTGGCGTCGTCACACCCTTCGAGGCGTGCTTCCCTGTGAAGCCCAGCATCGTGCACGCGGAGGCGCTCTTCGCTGCCCTCTCGACCGGGTCTGGCGTATGAACGTGTTCATGCCCGATCTGGTCGTGTCGCTGGTATTCATCACGTATGCCATGCTGGTGCTGCTCAGCTTCGGCGGGCTGCTCACGTGGGTGGAGCGCAAGCAGGCCGCGGTGATGTCGGACCGGATCGGCGCCAACCGCGCCTACATCAAGATCCCGTTCACCAACATCAAGCTGATCTGGCTCGGACTGTTCCATGGCATGGCCGATGGCCTGAAGATGCTCCTCAAGGAGAACTTCAAGCCGAAGACGCACGATGCAGTGGGCTACTTCCTGGCGCCGTTCATCGTATTTGCACCGGTGCTGCTGGTGTTCGCCGTGATCCCGTTCGGTGGCACGCTCGATCCTGCGCAGCTGTTTCCGTCGCTGGCCTCATGGTTCGATGGCCGCACCTACCCACTGCAGATCGCTCAGCTTGACGCCGGCATCCTGATCGTGTTCGCCTTCAGCGGAATCACGATCATCGGCACCATGCTGGCCGGCTGGAGCTCGGGGAACAAGTTCTCGCTCCTAGGTGGACTGCGGGCCGGCTCACAGATGATTTCGTACGAGCTGGTCATGGCCCTCACCATCATGGGCCTGATTCTCATGTACGGCACCGTCGATCTGGGCGCCATCGTACGTCAGCAGTCGGGGGTGATGCTGGGCGTGCTCCCCAAGTGGGGCGTGTTCATGCAGCCCTTCGCGGCGTTTCTGTTTCTCACGGCGGCGATCGCCGAGAATAAGCGCATCCCGTTCGACCTGCCCGAGGCAGAGTCGGAGTTGGTGGCGGGCTACTACACCGAATACAGCGCCATGAAGATGGGTCTCTTCATGTTCGCCGAGTTCATTCAGATCGCCATCGTGGGCGCGCTGTTCACCACGCTGTTTCTGGGTGGCTACAACCTCCCCTTCATGAGCGATGCCGGCTTCCTGTTTCCCGGCGGCCATGCGGTAGCGTTGAGCCACGGACTGGTGGTGCCGGTGCAGATGCTCGGCTTCCTGGCCAAAGTCTTCCTGATGTGCGTGGTCCAGATCCAGATCCGCTGGTCACTGCCCCGTTTCCGGTACGATCAACTGCTGGCGTTCGCGTGGAAGATGCTGTTGCCGTTGTCGCTGGCGAATCTGGTGGTGACTGCCGTGGCCATGTGGCTGCTGGAGGGTGGCCAGTGACCACGCCGCCGATCAAGGCTCCCGCGACGCCTGTCGTGCGCACCGTGAAGTACGAGCGCAAGCAATACTGGAATGAGCCCACCATGACGTGGTGGGAGAAGGCGTACCTGCCGGAAGTGCTGCGCGGACTGGCGATCACGACCGGGATCTTCCTGCGCAACATGGG
>Ga0114970_10004087_pt1 | contig 10639 bp, 10 predicted proteins | sample M_140205_XF_Meta_FD_87030 | JGI IMG/M metagenome (GOLD analysis project Ga0114970, IMG submission 87030) | Freshwater microbial communities from Lake Montjoie, Canada to study carbon cycling - M_140205_XF_MetaG | ecosystem: Environmental > Aquatic > Freshwater > Lake | place: Lake Montjoie... | reverse complement strand
TGATATCGTGTATTCTTCAATCCTATATTCACAATCATCTCTAGAACAATATTTAGAATATCATTTATACAAAGGGTATGAATGTAATAACATAGTTTTTGTTTTTGAAAAATTCACAGCACGAAAAATAACAGAAGAAATGTGGAATCATACTAAATTTCCAATTCATTTTATATCAATAGACCAATACCATAAAATGAACCACGAAAATAATTTTGAATTGGTTATTTATTGTGGAACACATAAATTTAAATATAATATATTGTATCAACCATAAAACATATAGTTTTTATTGAAATTCAAGTAATGTTGACCAATCTCCATATATCGGTATATAATTATTATCTTCATCTGTTAATTCAATAATGATTGTAGTTGCTTCAAAAAGTGAATCTAATATAAATTCATAAGAGTGTGTGCTTGTATTTGCATTGTAATCGATTGGAATTGTCGTTTTTAAAACGTAATCGTTGTTTAAACCATATTTAATGTTAAAATGTATAACTTCTGGATAATTAAAATGAATACACGCACTACTGGAAATTGTATTTTTCGTTGGTTGGACCGTCTCAAAATTAAAACCAAGCATATGTGCTGTTTTTTTATTTGGAAATGATATGCCAATAAATGCGGTTGGACTGGATATTGTAATTTTTTGACTATTAGTATTATAGCTAAAAACAACAGAATTATTTACGAGTTGTGTAGCCATCGCACAATATTCAACTGGTGTATATGTTCCATGTGGTATAGTTAAATTATAGGATGAATTAGTTGATGTAATTAATAATTTATTTGTTTCATCATTTATATTATACATTTTTGATAAATCATTTGATAGTAGTGAAAGATTATGTACCAATATTTTTGTAGCTTTAACAACATAATACAAATTATGCCGAAAATGGGATAATTGTGCTGTTAATTGTGGTGGAATATGACTATTACTGCTATTCATTTGTAAAAAATTATATAATGATGCTGTTTTAGGAGGATTTATTATACAAAACCCCATTAAGAATGCCAAATTCATAGATTCGGGTGTATCCCAATATAAACTTATTCCCGGAGAAATAGGAGCGTGTATTTTAAATTGTTTGCTTATTTCATCATATCCACACGTATAAGATTGACCACTAACAACGGTATTCATGGCAACCTGTACTTTGTTTGCTAATTCTTGATACGTATAAAATCCTAAAGGGATTTGTGATATGAATGATGAAACTAATGTAAATTGTAATTTATCATCAATTGTTATTGTTGCTGAACCAGCAGCAGTATTTCCTTTTATGTATTGTGAATATACGTTATCAGGGTTTATAGCAGGTTTAAAACCACATAAAATCGCTATTTTTTGCATAGATGATTCACCAAACAACATTTGAAAATCAGTTTCAACATTAGATATTGTTATACGAAATGTAACGGGGTTATACTGAACATCAAACGGCATAGATGATGGAACTGTATTATTTAATACGGTTACTAATGTTTGTGGAAAATTTAATGGGGTGTATATCCCAGGTGGGAATTGGATATTATATCGAACCGGGTATTTCCATCGAATTGCTTCCGGTTGCCGATTTGATGAACGAATAAAAATCGTTTTCATATATAATTTAGTATGTATGACTTATTTATAGATAAATATTACATGTTTTGAATATAATATTTATCTAGAATACATCTATAAAAAGAATTGTTTTATATTTTGCTCTTGTAATTGCTCATTTCTTTCTGCTAAATATTGCATTGTCATATTTTCAATATGATACTGAAGACGATCCATTCCATCATCTGAAAATTCAAAAGAACAACGATATGGTAGATGTTGTCCTAAAAACCGTTCGAATTGTGTCAATGGGATTGTAAAATAATATTCTTCTTTACCACTTTTATTTCCACCATTTCCACTATTTCCACTATTTCCACTACCTCCACCTCCATTCATTATTTCAGGAAATCCGGCAACTGAATCATCAGTAACAACAATACCGGTAGTTAGTGATTTTACTATTTCAGGCATATTGCTGCACTGACTCTCCATTCCTGAACAAAATCCGGGATAATCAGTAGATTTACCTCCCTGTTGAATTCTATTTTCAATTAGAGATAATACCATTCGTGCGTCTTCAACATCTTTCTCGCTTATTATTTTCGTTTTCGTTGATTTTGATAATATTTTAATTTTATCCGCTAAATCAACTAATACAGAAATCATATATTGATATAACGGTTTATAACAATCGACAGATATGCGCTTTATACCAACACGATGACACAATCGTTTTAATGAAAGTTGCGAGATTGTTTGTTTCATCATATATACTATATGTTATATTATATAATAGTTTTATTATGAAATTGACTATAATAATTATCCTTTTTATATGAGTAATCTATTGTATAACTATTCAGTTTATTATCCATTAATAGTATTTTAGTATTATTCAATATATTAGGAGGTGTTTGTATTAATTCTGGTGAATGGGCATAAAAATCACCATATGGACCAGCATATGTTTTAACAATCGATAATAATTTATCACTGTCCATTGGTTCAGTTGACTCAATCATTTCAGCTGAAATCCATTTATAATATGGAATCTGTTGATTTGATAGTTGCAGCAATGTATTATTGATATGTTGTTTCATCTTGTTATAATTTGTGCCTGTTATTTTATAGGAACGGTTATTGTTATATTTATATTCTATCTCCAAACTCATTGAATCATCTGTATTCCATATAGGCACGTATTGTGCTATATCGTTATGACGAAGTAACTTATTATATTTTAGTTGAAAATAACTACAAATCATAATACAATAATATCCAATATTTATACACATTTTATATAGTAAATTTTTAATAAATGACATTTAATACTTATATGATAATATATATTTTTTTTTAATATAATATCATCTAACTATTTTTTAGATTTTTTATTCCATGAAACTTTTTGTTTAGAATTAATTATCTCTAAATGTCCAATGATATCACCTACTTCATCATCTTCTAATTTAGCATAAATATCTCCAGCACTTCTATCAATATAATACATTTTACCACGATACTCAAAGTCTTCTACTTCGGTTTGTTCTTCTTCTACTTCTACTTCGGTTTGTTCTTCTGTTTCAATGTTTTTTTGTTCTAGACAGGTATCAGTAGTAGCAACATTTGGAACAATGCTCTCTATAATAGACATAGTTGATATCGAATCGGGTACCTCAATTATAGATGGAAAAGTAGATTCTATGATTTTAGATGAAAGAATGATTGATTCAATTTGCTCTACTGAAATATTGTCTATACCCGATGTTATGTTATATTTCAGCAAAAGTTGATGCAAGACATCGCTTTGTCGTCTATAAAAATCTTTCTGTTTATTTGATAACTCTAATTCATTAATTTTATGATGTAATTGTGTTTGAATATTTTTAATAATCGATACTTTGCGCCCTTCATCTTGCTCACGTTTCATTTCCTCTTCTCGTTTTTTTAAAATTTCTTCTTTTTGTACAAGAAGTTCTTCGCGTTGTTGCAATTTAGATATTATCTCATTGTATTCTCGTTGCTCACGCTTTTTTAATTCAACATATTTATCCAATTCTACAATTTCAGATTTCGCTTTATTATAGGATTCAGATACATCCGTCATAATACTTTTAAAATGGTCAATGACACTTGCCATTGATTTTTGGAATTCTTCTGCCATAGAAATTGAATTAAGTAATTAATAAATCTTTAAATATATACGCCGGTAAATCTTTATATCATTATTATAGTATATATGACGTGGGCGTATGTTTTTAGAAACGTTATATCAAATTATTTATAAATTAGGAAAAATAAATACATTACCAAATATGCCGGATGTTCTTAAAACAATAAATGAATTATCAATTTTACATAATGATGTGTATCAAATATTAAAATCAACACCTGATAAAAAACAATGTATTGATAAGTTGGAAAAAATAAAAGTGGTTCATCATACTGAACCTGTTTTTAGTAAAGAAAGGGTGTTGGAAATAATTAAAAATAAAAAGAAAATAATGGAACCATTTGATACAGTATTTTATCATCGAACAAATAAAACAGCACCTTCTAAATTACATCTTGTACAAGGTGGTTCATATTCAAAAAAACGAAGTTGCAGTCGTATCCACAGAGCATATCGAAAAAGTGTAAAATGTGGTGGTAGTTTGGCTATTGGTAAGAATGATGAGGTTGCTGCTTTACCTGCAGATGGTAATAGTGCTGTTGCGGAGGTTGCTGTTGCTAAGGTTGCTGTTGCGGAGGTTGCTGCTTTACCTGCAGATGGTAATGGTAATATTTCTAATAACCCTGTACCTAAGCTGGATTTAACAGAACAAATATCTGCACTAGAAAAAGAAATATTAGAATTAGACAAAAAAAAACAAGATACACAAAATAAACAACGCGATTTAGAAGAATTACAACTTATACAAGAATTACAGGGAATAATGGCTGCTAACCCAAATAAGGAAGATATAGAAAAACCTGAAACTAAAAATAAAATTTTAGATATATTAACAAAAATAAATAACATACAAGAACAACGAAAAACACTGGGATGTTTAAAAAAGGATTTTGAAGAAGGTCAAGGGATTTGGGGGTATATACCCGACTTTATGCGTCCTAACGGTGATACTGGCGGAAAATTTAAAGAATACATGGATATGTTCATTGAAACCAAAAATTCAATTGTAGGAACAGCTAAAAATATTGCATCAGGATTAGGTATAGATAGTATGTGTAAGTTAATCAATCCAAAAGTAGAGGCTAAAGATTGGGTATTATATCCAATGTGGTCCTTAGAACAAACTCTTTATTTTGGGGAAGGTGTCGCGGTTCAACTTGACTTTTTAAGTTTAATTGTTTCGCAATTAGATGCTTTATTTAAACTAGGAGCAATGAGTATGTCTGGTGCTAAAATGGGTATTATACAATCAGCATTGACTGGAATGGCAGCATCAACTGGTGGTGTTGCTATTGCTGCAGCACCTGTATTAGGTCCTGCAATGGGTGTTGCGTATGATATTGGTGTATATTTATTCGGTAATATGGCTAATATCATTAATATGTTTATTATGATTTCTCGAAAAAAACACGATGGTGCATTTACCCTGCTGACGGATATTATACCTGGTATGGCAACTACATTAAATAAGGCTGTTAATTTTTTATCGATTTTAACAAGTTTGTCGGGAAAAACAATAAATATATTAGATAATTTTACAGCATTATTAGATTCATCGTTTCTAAAAGAAAAGTTTAGAGAAATTGATGGTCCGACTAAAGTATTACCTATTGTAGGACAAATAGTCAAAGAGAAAGTTGAACTTAATTTATTTGTTGAGACAAATATGCTAGCTGCAACATTTGAAATAAAGGATGAAATGACGTATAAATTAGTGAAAGACAATGAAGGTGAAATAGTAGAATTGAACCCTAATATTAAAGCAGCATATATAATGGATAAAGAATTGTATCCGTGTGTATTATTGAATACTAAAGATAATATGATATATGTTGGTAAATATTATAATGAACGATTTGTAAGTTCTATAAAACGTGAAAATAAAGCTCTTTCTTTATGGATAGAAGCAAATAATAATATTTTTATTGGAAATACTGAAGTAAAACCTATTTATGAACGAACGATTGCTGATTATAAAACACTTAAAGATTGTGGGTATCGTTTATTTGTTAAAGATAACTCGATTGAAGGTTCTGTCTTTCATGAGTCATATGGAGAGAAGGATAGTAATTCTGTAGATTCAAATTTTAAACGAACAAAAGATGAATCGAAAGATAAAGATAATAAATATAAAATAAATGACGAAGCATTATTAGCAAAAATAAAAACATTGCCACCGATAGATAACTTAAAAACAGATCCGGGATTATCGTCAGATACCACAAAACACGTGCTAAACGCTGGCTATAAATTTAAATCTAAAACGAATAGAAAAAATAGAAAAAATAATAAATCACTGAAACATAAAAAATTGAATCAATATTCGAGAAAACATATTCATAATAAAAGAAGAAATGTCAGTTTACACAATCATTGAAAGTATCGTTCCATATATTAGACCGGAATACAAGAAACGATATTTTGCTCAAATGCGTGCGTTATTAGCATACGTACAACCCAATCGAACAAAGTCTATTAAAACATTTGAGCGTATTATTGAAACCATTCACGAATATTTGATAGATGGTATTGATTACCCAACACTTTATGAAAAAATTGCCGAACAAATAGAAATATTCAATGGGGATATATATTGTTGTGCTTTACGCTACGCTGCAAATACTACAACAACAAATCCATTCGATGAAGATGATGGATTTGTTTTTCCACAACGATGTTATAATTATAAACACGACACATCAAGCGCATTTTGTAAAATACATCGATTAGAAAATGCGCTTTATGCGTCTGGTGGGCGCACATGTGGATGTCCTAATTATATCCATAAATACAAATGGGAACATTATGGTGCGATTTTCACAAAAGATATCGCTGCCGATAGTTTTATGAAACAATTTGCATCAACACGTTTATCGAAAAATAACAAACTTGTTAGTTATTCTGCATATTTATTTCGTAATTATTTTAACCTGTGTCATAATGTATCTATACCTATACCTGCAACACCATCAACTATCCAACAGAAATCTATTCCACAAATTCAAGTAAAATCGACAACTGTCAAAACACAAGTAAAGCAATTGTCTATGCCTGTACAAACACCCGCAACTACCGTTTCCTATCAATTTACAAAAGAAGAGTCGCAATTGTATTGGACATTATTCTTCAATTACGCACTTAAACATAAACTACTTAAAATTGGCGATCCCGAAGGATTTGTACCAATTCAAGTATATGATAGACCCGATATAGACGAAGACGACGAAGACAATATACAATACTTTTTAGATGGGAAGTATATTATTGAAAACAATTATAAAAAAGGGACTGGATTGAAAATAATAGGATGTTGTATTGAGAATAAAGGAGAATCTACGGCTATTTTATCATCGAATATTCAATCGTATGTATTTGAATATAATTCACCTACATTCATATTTTGTCCTAAAAAATGTGAATATTTTGTTAGAAATAAATTAAATATTTGATATATTAACAATAAAGATAAAACATAAAATAGTTATATACAAATGCAGATGCAGATTAGATTAGATGAATATATTATCGATTTATACAAGAGTTTCAAATGTAATAAAAACAATATAGATGAACAACTTGAACGGGATATTCATCGATTGATTTTTTATTGTAATGCGTCGCGTATTTTGACAAAGGCTGATTTTTATACAATGCTGGACGTTCTACCTTATAGACGTATACATAAACAAATATTATGGGTTTTACCTACACAAGTGTCTCTTTTTATTTTCTATAAATTTTTAGCAGATACATTTGCAAAAGACGGCTATATGGTTTGTGAAATACAAGAAGGCAGTGTTTATACAAATCAATTTATTATTCGTGTATCTACAAATACTCTTCGCGAAAACATATCCGTTGAAATTAAAAAAAATTTTAGATATATCAAGATGGATCCAAAAACACGGGAAATACATACAATTGGTTATATTTTCATGAATATAGATATACCTATTATGTCGGGTGGAATTATAAAAATGATATATTCAACAATTCCTGCAAATATCGCGAACGAATAAAATCAAAATTGATATAAATATATCTCGTTATATATAATTATATACTGTCATACATAATGCCATCCAAACCTGCCAAATCTTCTTCTGCGTCCGCACCTGTTGCTGCTGCTCCCGTGGCTGAATCTAAACCCGCTCCAGTGGCTGCTCCTGCTAAAAAGGAAGCACCTATTGTTGTAGCCGCCCCCGTTGTTGAATCAACCGAGTCTACTGTTCAAACCCGCGAAGAGCGCCATAAGTCTTTTATTGCATCCATTGATAGCCAACTTGCCGTTCTTAAGACTCTCCGTGCTCAAGCGGTTGCCAACTTCAAGGCTGATAACGGCGACTTTAAGTCTGCCACTAAATCTGGTCGCAGACGTCGTGCTCCCGCCTCTTCTGGTCAGGAGAATGCTGTTAAAGTTGCTTAAAAACTGATATACGCATATTATATTAAAATATAAAAATCACAAATAAAACAAAAAGCAAAATAAAAATATATAGCCACATTTGTATAGTGTGTTTGTATATTTTTCATATAATGGTTTGTAATAGAGATAGCCATTTATGTTGTGCCTTTTACGTACCGAAGGTATGCTCGCATACTGTGCTGAAGCACAAATGCACACAATTTAGCAACTACGTTCTGTGCTTTAACTCTTACAGCGTAAGACATATTTGTTGTTTTTTGTGTAAAAATCAAATATTTTCTTAGTTTACAAGCGATAAATAAGAAAATATTCGTAAAATGTATTATGTTGTAATCCTAGTAGACCTGTTGGTCTTAAGACCGTGTCAAAACGCTGTAATGGTTTATAGAATTTCCCACATTTAAATAAATTTTGCGACATGCACTTGTTAATTGCTTGTGAAAATGAAATATTGAATTCTATTTTCCTCTTTTTGCTTTAGCATAAGCAGTTTACAGATATATTGTATTTTTAAAAAAGTGCATGTCTTGGGGTTTTTATCTGTCACTAATAATTTACTTGTTCCTTTTTGTCTATAATTCAGATTGCGCGTTTCGTTTTATTGCGCTTTCACTTACCACCGTGAAAAGATAAAAATTATAAATAAAACATACATTTTTGTTCTTTATTTGATATGGTAGGATATAGAATGTATTTTTCATATTTTGAAAAGTTGCGACAACTAACCATCCATCGTCTTACCTGTCCACCATCAACTGGTTTTGGTGGTGCTTTTACTGAAAGCCATTTTTTAGCTTTATATTCCTTAAATTTATCAATATTTACAACTTTTGGAATTGACTTATTCAGTGTTTCTTCAGTTTGTTTTTTTTTATTTCTATTATAATAACTTAACATTTTATTTGTAAATAATTAAACACAACCATCATATTTCAAAATTGTTACAAACAATGCATTCTACTTTTTCTCCTTTCGAATTGTAAATCCATATTTCATAATTATAGCATAATTCTTTTCCTGCTTTTTGCTTTTTAAAAATATTGTCTTTCTTTTTTTCGGCAGTCCATGTTGATTTAACTTCAATGCATCTGTTTTGTGATGGAATGAATATATCTACATGATGTCTATGTTTTAGTCCTTCGTCATCATTATACCATATTTCTGGGACATTTGTTGCCCCCGTTTTTATTTCATCTTCGTTTATTGTTTTTACCAGTTCATCAAGTGCATATGGCTCATAACCTTGAACCTGAACTATTTTACCTGATGGAAAAGTATAATCCTTTCTTGAATATGACGCTTTTGATGATCTTTCAGCAATTTCAGGGTTTTGTGATGGATGTTTAACACCATATTTTTCTAAACAAGTTGCTTTACCTTTTTCTTTAATTTCTTGTGATTGTAATGAATATTCTACACCCCAATTTTTTAAACAAGTTTCTTTACTTTTTTCTCTAACTTCTTTTGATTGCATCGGATATTCAACACCAAAATTTTTTAAACAAGTTGCTTTTATTTTATTTTTTGTTTCGTGTGATTGTAAATGATATTCAACACCCCAATTTGTTAAACAAGTTGCTTTAAATTTTGCATTAAACTTGTCAGTTTGTGAATAATATTCAACGCCATATTTTTCTAAACAAGTTGCTTTACCTTTTTCTTTAACTTCTTGTGATTGTAATGAATATTCAACGCCATATTTTTTTAAACAAGTCGCTTTAAATTTTTCATCAAACTTGTCAGTTTGCGAATAATATTCAACGCCATATTTTTCTAAACAAGTTGCTTTACCTTTTTCTTTAACTTCTTGTGATTGGAATGGATTTTCAACACCTAATTTTTCTAAACAAGTCGCTTTAAATTTATCTTTTTTTTCTTTTGATTGCGATGGATGATCAACACCATATTTTTCTAAACAAGTCGCTTTACATTTTTCTTTAACTTCATTTGATTGTAATGGATGTTCAACACCTAATTTTTCTAAACAAGTCGCTTTACATTTTTCTCTAACTTCATTTGATTGGAATGGATTTTCAACACCCAAATTTTCTAAACAAGTTACTTTTTTCTTATCTTTTATTTCGTGTGATTGTGATGGATATTCAAAACCATATTTTTCTAAACATGTCGCTTTACTTTTTTCGTTTGCTTTGATATATATACAAAATTTACAATACCCATTTAGTTTGTATAATTGTCTAAAAGTTTTATCAAAATTATTTTCACATGTATGTGTTAAACATTTTCCGTTTATTCGTATTTCTCGTGTTATTTTTTCACCAGAATAATCCTTCAACAAAGTTATATGATTATCATTACAAAATTTTGTTAGAAGTTCAAAATTATATTTTACAGGAAGGGTTATAACTGTTGAATGAAAAACTAATAGAAACCAATAAAATATAGTAAATATTTTATTGGTTAAAATATTATCGCGTGTCGATTATATAAGAATCTAAGAATATCATCCATTATATAATTA
>Ga0114970_10004084_pt1 | contig 10640 bp, 7 predicted proteins | sample M_140205_XF_Meta_FD_87030 | JGI IMG/M metagenome (GOLD analysis project Ga0114970, IMG submission 87030) | Freshwater microbial communities from Lake Montjoie, Canada to study carbon cycling - M_140205_XF_MetaG | ecosystem: Environmental > Aquatic > Freshwater > Lake | place: Lake Montjoie... | reverse complement strand
TGGGCAGCGGCTGCGCGGTCGGCTCTGCGTCTGCGCCACAGGCGAGGCTCGCCGGGCACAGGCTTGCCGACGGGGGCAAAGTTGAGACCGCGCAGGACCCACTCGGCCTGAGACGGTGTCCAGCCCAGCGTCTCAATCGCCTCGGACGTCAGCGGCATGGCCCCATTGACGGCAGGAAGGGCGCGAAGATGGTTGTCCAACTGCTCCAGCATTAGGACGGGCACGGTGAAGGCGCCCACCGCCCGCAAGCCATAGGCCGCGAGCGTCCGCGCCGTTGGGAGGGCTGAGGGCAGGGAACCGATCGATTGGAAGGCGGCGGGCCAGTCCGGTCGCTCAATCGCCGCGAAGGCGCGGGTGAAGGCAAGGGCTTCTGGCGTCAGCAGGGCCGGGAGGAACAGGCTGAACGCTCCAAACCGCACCCCAATGGCGCGCAGGTGGCGTCGCTCCACTGGGCTGAGGGCGCGCACCTCGGTCTCGACGAGGGACCGGTCGAGCACCCCGCCCGATTCGGCCAACTGATAGGCAATGCCTCTGGCCAGACCCTTGATCTTGCCGCTTTGGATCGCGGATTCGAGGTCGCGCAATGGGCCAAGCCGTCGCCCTGCCTCTGCCGCGAGGAAGGCCTCCAGCCGCCGCGTGGCCCGCTCTCTCGCCGGAGCGGGACCAAGCTCACCAAAGAGCCGCACACGGGGGGCAAAGAGGCGTGAAATGTCCAGCTTGCCCGCCGCCTCTCCGTTCCAAAGCACCGCGCCGTCGGGCATCAGGGCGAAGGCCTCATCTGGCTCAGCCGCGATTGTGCCAAGGCGGCGGGTGATTTCAGGGCCGACGGCGCGCTGGGCCGCCGCGCGCAGGGCCTTGTCTTCCAGTTCACTCTCACCCTGAGCCGGGACAAAGTGCAGGCCGCTGAGCTGGCCCACAAAATGGCCCTCGACCGTGACCGTGCCATCGGCGCCGAGGCCTGCGAGTAGGTCCTCGCGCTGACGCAGGCCGTGCATGAGGGCACTGGTGCGCCGGTCGATAAAGCGCTGCATCAGGCGCTGGTGTAGCGTATCGGAGAGCCGCTCTTCGAGGGTCTTGGTCTGACCTTGCCAATGGGCCGGATCAACAAGCCAGTCTGGGCGATTGGCGATATAGGCGAGGGTCCGCACGCTCGAGAGGCGCCCTGACAAGGCATCAATGTCGCCGTCGAGCCGGTCTAGCGCCCGAAATTGCTCGGCGATCCAATCGGTGGGCGCGCGGCGCGAGCCTTGGGTCAGGGGCATGAACAGGTCGCGGACCATACGCAGGTGATCGTCTAGCGTGGTCTTGCGGAAGTCGGGCGTCTGGCAGACATCCCACAGCCGCATCAGGTTTGACTTGTCCCGGCAGCGCCGCGCGACATCCTCATCCAGCGCCATGCGCCGAAGGGCGGTCTCGTCGAGACTCTCTTCAGCCAGCTTTAGCCCATCGCGGGAGGGTGGCTCAGCCAGGCTACGGATCAGGGCGGGCAGGGACTGGAACTCTAGCTTGGAATTACGCCATTCGGCGGCGGAGATCGATTCGAAGGCGTGGTTCTCGACGGCCGAGACCTGATCCTCGTCCATCTCAGGGCATTCGCCGGTCACACCAAAGGTGCCGTCCGAACGAAACCGGCCTGCTCGCCCCGCGATCTGACCAATCTCTTGCGGATAGAGCCAGCGGGTGCGCTTGCCATCAAACTTGCGCAGGCCCGCAAAGGCGACATGGTCGACATCCATGTTCAGACCCATGCCGATGGCGTCGGTGGCGACCAGAAAATCGACCTCGCCCGACTGATAGAGCGCCACCTGGGCATTGCGAGTGCGAGGACTGAGCGAGCCCATAACCACCGCCGCGCCGCCGCGCTGACGACGGATCAACTCTGCAATGGCATAGACCGCATCGGTGGAAAAGGCGACGACGGCGCTGCGACGGGGCAGGCGGCTGAGCTTCTTGGGGCCATCATAGGTCAGTTTCGAGAACCGCTCCCGCGTGACGAACTCGGCATCGGGCAGGAGGCGGCGGATCAGGGGGGCCAGCGTGCCAGCACCTAGGAACATGGTCTCGCAACTGCCGCGCGCATGGAGCAGGCGCTGGGTGAAGACGTGACCGCGCGCGGGATCGGCGCAGAGCTGGATCTCGTCCACCGCCAAGAACTCGACCTCACGGTTCAGCGGCATGGCTTCGACCGTGCAGACATAATAGGACGGACGCGGGGGGATGATCTTTTCCTCGCCCGTGATCAGGGCGACGCAGCGCGCGCCCCTTGCCTTGACGATCCGCTCATAGATCTCGCGGGCCAGCAGCCGAAGGGGCAGGCCAATCATGCCCGAGGCATGGCCCAGCATCCGCTCGACCGCCAGATGGGTCTTGCCGGTATTGGTCGGCCCCAAGACGGCGACAAGCCGTGCGGGCGCTGCTCCAGAGGGACGATCGCTCATTTCCTCAAGGTGGAGCGGACTGAAGCCCACGGCAAGGCCCTAGCAGAAGCTTCAACAGGAATGTGGGGCTTAACGGAAATTCACAATTCGCCCGAACGACAGGGAAACGAATCATGACCGAATCAGCGACATCGGCCGATTCGGTGTTTGTTCCATACTAAATATGGTATCATAACGCGCGTTAACCACAACCTCGTTCTAAATAGCTCGGAACAGCTAGGGGCGCGTGCCCGCCATGGTCATGCGCTCCAATTCGATCACGGCATCGCCTAGGGGCGTCTCTGCGGACAGGGACGACAGCACCCAAGGCCCGCCAACGCCGACCTGTGCCCAGTCGGTCGTGATCGGCCGTCTCAGGCCGCCGCTCTTATCCTCAACGGCCTTTTTCTTGAAACCGGCCACCTCACTGTAGCGCACGGTGCAGCGCAGCGGATTGACCAGTCCGAACCGCTTTTCGCGGTTGTCGAGCCGGTACGGCTTGGGGCCTGCGAAATCCAGCTCGTAAAGTTGCTTGCCGTCATAGAACCGCGCCTTACCCTGACAGGGGCCGTCGCGACTGCTGGCCAAGGTCATACGCATGAAGTTGGTCAAGGGGTCAGCAGCGGTGACGCGCTGTATCCTCGTCGCGGGAGGGTCGCCCATATTATCGTAAGACGGTATTGCTGCTGTTTGGACATCAGCGCCCGTCCAGGTGGCGGTGACCTTGCGGTTGTGCTTTCCATCTATGTTCTGGTGGGTGATGGAGCCGGACTGGGGTTCGCCACTGACGACCCGGCCTTGCGTAAAGGCCCGCATGTCCAGTTTGCGGAAGGCCCGCAGCAGGCCGTAGGTCACCAACCGCACCTTTGAGGTGAAGACCTCGGGGCTGGCGGTCTGATTGAATTGGATGTCGAGAACCTTGATATAGAGGCGACCGTCATAGCCGAGGTCCAGTTTCATGGACTTGGCTTCAGGGAGCACCAGCGCTGCACTCTGAGCAAGGGCTGGCGAGGCGAGGGTGGCCAGCGCGATTGCCAAGGCGGTGGAGCAGGATGAAACGGGGCGGCTGTGGCCGGTCATGAAGGGACTCCGAGCGAAACGATTTCGGCCTCTTATAGGCCAAGACTGTGACCGGGTTGAAGGGGCCGTGAGAGATCTATCTCCTCGTTGTGAAACTTGGCCGTTTAATGGCCAGACAGGACATTGAGCCAGAAACTCATCCTTGGGCATGACGGGGGCCTTGACGTATACGGCGCAGGTGGCCTATATCGCCCCCTCTCTCGCGGAAGCCCTTTCGCGGGTCCCTGTTACTTTTTCGAAGGTTTGAGCATGTCGCGCCGCTGCGAACTCACCGGTGTTGGCCCTATGGTCGGCAACAATGTGAGCCACTCTAACGTCAAGACCAAGCGCCGGTTCCTGCCCGCGCTTAAGGCGATCACGCTTCAGTCCGAAGTGCTGGGCCAGTCCTTCCGTCTGCGTATTACCAATGCCGCCCTGCGGACCTTGGATTTCCGTGGTGGCTTGGACGTTTTCCTGGTCAAGGCGCCTGACGCCGACCTGTCGCTGCGCGCCGTGCGCATCAAGCGCCAGCTCAAGGCCAAGATCGCCGCGCAAGCCGCCGCTTAAGCCTTTTAAGGCCTGAGATTATCGAAAAGGGCTGGTCCGATGGACCGGCCCTTTTTGTTTGGCCGCGCCGTTAAATGTCCGGACATCTTGACCCTTTGGCATAGGGGCGCCAAAACGAGCGTCTAATTGTCTGGAAGGGCTCGATCATGAAAACGCCGCGCAACTATTTCAAGCCTTTGGCGATTGGTGCGCCTGCGCCCCTGCGTGAGATTCCGCCTCGGGTGGAGCGTATGATCCATTTCGTGCCGCCGCACTTGGAAAAGGTCCGGGCCAAGGTGCCGCAAATCGCCGCGACGGTAGATGTGATTCTCGGCAATCTGGAGGATGCGATCCCTGCGGACGCCAAGACCCTAGCGCGGCGGGGCTTTATCGAGATGGCCAATGCCACCGATTTTGCCGCCATGGGCGTCGGGCTCTGGACCCGGATCAACTGCCTGAACTCGCCGTGGCTGATGGATGATGTTAGCGAGATCGTCGAAGGTGTCGGCAATCGCCTTGATGTGATGATGGTGCCCAAGGTCGAGGGGCCATGGGACATCCACTTCATGGACCAATATTTGGCCCAACTCGAAGCCCGTCATGGCGTGACCAAGCCGATCCAACTGCACGCCATCTTAGAGACCGCCGAGGGCGTCAACAATATCGAAGCCATCTGCGCCGCCAGTCCGCGCATGCACGGTATCAGCCTCGGCCCCGCCGATCTGGCCGCTTCGCGCGGTATGAAGACCACCCGCGTCGGCGGGGGGCACCCCTATTACCGCGTCATCGAAGACCCCAAGGCCGATGGCTCTGCCCGCGTCTCGGTGCAACAGGACCTGTGGCACTATACGATGGCCAAGATGGTCGATGCGACGGCGGCCTATGGGCTCAAGGCCTTCTACGGTCCCTTTGGCGACATTGCGGATTTGGATGCCTGCGAACAGCAGTTCCGCAATGCCTTCCTTATGGGCTGCGCCGGAGCCTGGACCCTGCACCCCGACCAGATCGCCGTTGCCAAGCGCGTCTTCAGCCCGGATCCGGGCGAGGTGGCCTTCGCTAAGAAGATCCTCGAAGCCATGCCTGATGGCAGCGGCGTGGCAATGATCGATGGCAAGATGCAGGACGATGCCACTTGGAAACAGGCCAAGGTCTTGGTGGATTGTGCCCGCCAGATCGCGGGTAAGGACCCCGAATTTGCTGAGGTTTACGGGCTTTAGGGGAGGGCTTGTTTTAGTCCCCCTCACCCAACCCTCTCCCCCAAGAGGGCGAGGGCTAAGAACAGCAAAGCCCTCTCCCTGTGGGAGAGGGTTGGGTGAGGGCCTTGTTTTATTCTCGCGTCATTGCGAGCGCAGCGAAGCAACCCAGTAGACTGACACAAACCAGAGTTGACGTTCCCCTGGGTTGCTTCGGCGCTCCACGCCTCGCAATGACGCGGCAATAAAGCTTCCCCCCTCCGAGTTCCCCGCGCAGGCGGGGCCCCAGACCCTTTCACTCAGGCGGTCATCGACCCGCTGGATCCCCGCCTTCGCGGGGAACGCGGCGGAGAGAACTGTGGATGTCCCCCTCACCCAACCCTCTCCCCCATGGGGGAGAGGGCATTTTTTCCTTCATAAACGCCCACAAAACCTCGGCCTTGTCGCGAAACGGGAACAGGCCTAGTTTGCCGTTCCGTAAGTGAAGGCAAGCTCAAGAGTCTCATGGCTACTCATTTTCTTGAATTCGAACGTCCGATCGCTGATCTTCAAGCCAAGATCGACGAGCTGTCGAAACTGTCGGACACGGCGGGGGCTGGGGCCTTTGATGGAGAGTTGGATGCCCTTCGCGCACGTGCGGAAGAGCTGCGCCACGAGGCCTATGCCCATCTTGATCCTTGGCAGAAGACCCAAGTCGCGCGTCATCCTGAACGCCCCCACTTCATCAACTATGTCGATGGACTGATCGAAGAGTTTGTCGAACTGCGCGGCGACCGCTGTTTTGCCGATGATCAGGCCATTATCGGCGGCTTAGGCCGGTTTCGGGGTGTCCCGGTGCTCGTTATGGGCCATGAAAAGGGCTACGACACAACCACGCGCCTGAAGCATAATTTCGGTATGGCGCGGCCTGAGGGCTATCGCAAGGCTGTGCGCCTGATGGATATGGCCGAGCGCTTCAACCTGCCGGTCATTACCTTTGTCGATACGGCGGGGGCCTATCCGGGCATTGGCGCCGAAGAGCGCGGACAGGCTGAGGCCATTGCTCGCTCGACCGAGCGCGGCCTGACCTTGAACGTGCCGATGATCGCCACGGTGACGGGCGAAGGCGGATCGGGCGGGGCCATCGCTCTGGCCGGGGCTAATCGGGTGCTGATTCTCGAACATTCGATCTATTCGGTCATTTCGCCCGAGGGCTGCGCCTCGATCCTGTGGCGCGATGGCAGCAAGGCCAAGGATGCCGCAGAGGCCATGAAGATCACGGCCCAGGACCTGATTGGCTTGAAAATCGTGGATCGGATCATCCAAGAGCCAGCCGGTGGGGCCCATTCCGATCCCGATGCGGCCATCCAGACGGTGGGCGATGTGGTGGAAGAAGAGCTCAAGCTGCTCATGACCCTGACCCCCGCCGAGCTTCGCAAGCAACGTTCAGAGCGTTTTTACGCAATTGGTCGCAGCGGACTGGCCTGAAACGCTTTTCGTCCTCTCTTCCTCGGCCTATGTTGAGGAACCATGGCGAACAATAAATCTGAATCTCCCGTTGAACCGTTCAAGCGCGCGCTGGCCAATGCCGCGCGCTCGCTGGCGGAGCTGTCCGATCTGGACGTCGTCTATTCGGGCGATGGACCGAGCCTTGTCGGCAAGAGGCTGATCCTACCCCATCCGCCACGCGATCTGCCGCCGCATGAAGCCGCGCGGATTCGCGGTCTGGCCGATCAGATGGCCCTTCGCCTATCGCACCATAATGCTGCGGCCCATGCGCGTCTGCGTCCCGCCTCGCCGCAGGGCTCAGCCATCTATGAGGCCGTTGAACAGGCCCGGATCGAGGCCATTGGCTCCAACGCCTTGGCTGGGGTGCGCCAGAACCTCAATGTCGTTCTTGATGCCGCGATCGAGCGCAAGGGCTTGGCGCGCATGGATGATCGGGCCACCGCGCCCGTGGCCGATATTCTAGCCCTGATGGTGCGAGAGCGCTTGACCGGCGATGCCCCGCCCGAGGGGGCGCGCAAGCTGGTTGATATGATGCGCGCCGATATTGAGGCCAAGGCGGGTGCAGACCTCGACCGCTTGGCCAAGGCCATCGACGACCAGTCCGCCTTTGGCAAGATCACCCGCGAGATCCTGCGCGATCTGGATATGGGTGAGGAGGACGAGGCCAACGCCACCGAACAGGGCGATCAGGACCAGCAAGAACAGGACCAGCCGCAAGAGGACGAGGGCGACGACGGCGAAGGCACCGGCGAGAGCCCTGAAGGCGCCTCGATGGAAGAGACTGACCCCTCCGACGGCGACAGCCAGCCGGGCGAGGAACAGTCCTCCGAGACCGAAGACGGCGAAACCGAGATGAGTGACGAGTCACCCGAAGTGGGTGACGGTGCGAAGCCTGCTCGGCCGGATGTGAAGGATAATGGCGCGCGCGAGCCGTCCTATAAGATCTTCAGCACCGCTTTCGATGAGACCGTCGATGCCGACGAGCTTTGCGATGGCGAGGAACTGACCCGCCTGCGGGCCTATCTCGACATGCAGCTGGCCAATCTGTCGAGTGTGGTGTCGCGTCTGGCCAACCGTTTGCAGCGGCGTCTGATGGCGCAGCAAAACCGCTCCTGGTCGTTTGATCTGGAGGAGGGGATGCTCGATGTCGCGCGCCTGACCCGGGTGATCGTCGATCCGACCGCGCCCCTGTCCTTCAAGCAGGAGTCCGATACGGAGTTTCGCGATACCTGCGTGACCCTGCTGATCGATAATTCTGGCTCGATGCGTGGACGTCCGATCATGGTGGCGGCGGTCTGTGCCGATATTCTGGCCAGAACGCTCGAGCGCTGCGGCGTTAAGGTCGAAATCTTGGGCTTCACCACCCGCGCTTGGAAAGGCGGCTCGACCCGCGATGAGTGGATCAAGGCGGGTAAGCCGCCAACGCCGGGGCGCCTCAATGATCTGCGCCACATCATCTATAAGGCCGCCGACGCCCCCTATCGCCGGGCGCGGCGCAATCTGGGTCTGATGATGCGCGAAGGCCTGCTGAAAGAAAATATCGACGGCGAGGCCCTGATCTGGGCCCATCAGCGCACCATTGGCCGTTCCGAAGCGCGCAAGATCTTGATGGTCATTTCAGATGGGGCACCGGTGGATGACTCCACCCTGTCGGTCAATTCGGGGCACTATCTGGAGCGTCACCTGCGTCAGGTCATTGCTGAGATCGAGACCGCCTCACCGGTGGAACTGATCGCCATCGGCATCGGCCACGACGTGACCCGCTACTATCGCCGCGCTGTGACCATCGTCGATGTTGAGCAACTGGGCGGTGCCATTACCGAACAGCTGGCCAGTCTGTTCGAAGAAGAACCCAAACGGGTCGCCAAACGCGCCAATCTCTTGGCCGCGCCGCCCAATACCCAGGGGCCGCCCGCCTTGAAGGGTTCCGCAAAGACCACCTTTAAGGCCGTTCGCGGTGCCGCAGCTGGGGCATGACCTTTCGGCCGATCCTTACTGTCGCAATCAGCCTGCTGCTTCAGGCCTGCGGGGCGAGGGCCGAGCCTGAGGGCGCGGTCAATGGACCGATCCAGATTGAGTCGGTGGCCATTCGCTTGAATGAGACTGATCCGAGCGTTACTTCGGTCGGCCATTTCGCCTATGCGGGCGGCGTGGCGCTGAGCAGTCCGGGCAGTGGCCATTTCGGCGGCCTGTCAGATCTGAGCCTCACCCCAGGCGGTACGATCACGGCGGTTACCGATGGCGGTGATCTGCTGACGGGCCATCTGGTTTTGGACCATGGCAGGCTGGCGGGAATAGATCAGGCCCGGCTGCAGACCCTCACTGGGCTGGACGGCCAACCGCTCGCCAGCAAACGTCAAGGCGATGCTGAGGGGATCGTGCGTTGGCCCAATGGCGACCAGATGGTCAGCTTCGAACGCGATCACCGCATCTGGCTCTATCCCGCTGCCGGGGGGGCGCCCAAGGCTATGCCCAAGCCCGATATCGCCATGGGCGATAATGACGGGATGGAGGGGCTGTCTCTCGCGCCATCGCAGGGCCCCGATGCCTACTGGGTCGGGGTTGAGCCTGGAACGGTATGGCTCTGTCGTCTGCAGGCAATCTGCGCCGAGCATGCGAACTTGCCAAAGCCGCCAGCGGGCTTTCGGCTATCGGCGCTGAACGAGGCTCCGAACGGTGATCTGCTCTTGCTGTTCCATCGGTGGGATCCGGCCCTAAGGATCAGTCGCGTTTCGGTTCAGATTGTCCGCGAACCGGCCTCGATCCAGCCTCAAATCGTCGATCAGTTGAACCTCTCCCCCCCTCAAACGGTCGATAATTTCGAAGGCATTTGGGCGGACGCGCGCAAGGGTGGCGGCCTCAGGCTCTATCTCTTGAGCGATGACAACTTCTCTAAGACCCAGCGCAACCTGTTCATGGCCTTTGACTGGACGCCCGCAGGTCTCAAGCCTTAGATCCCTTTGGTCCTGGTGCGTGACAGGGGATGGCTGGTTTCGACCACCTCGCGCAGGCGGCCCTCCGTCACGTGGGTATAGATCTGGGTCGTGGCGATATCGGCGTGCCCAAGCAGCTTTTGCACCGTCCGCAGGTCCGCGCCCCCTTCCAGAAGGTGGGTGGCAAAGGCGTGGCGCAGGACGTGGGGGCTGACCTTGGCCCGGTCAATGCCCGCGACCAGAGCCGCCTCATCGAGCAACTGACCAAAACGGCGACGGGTCAGGCGACCACCAATCCCGCGCGAAGGAAACAGCCACGGGCTATCGGCCACGCCCTTGGGAAAGAAGGATTTGCGATGGGGCAGGTAGGCCTTGACCGCTTCCCGCGCAGGCCCGTTCAGAGGGGCCAGCCGTTCCTTGCCGCCCTTACCCTTAACGATGACGAAGGCCGGATCGCGGGCGACAGAGGCTTGGGTCAGGGCCAAAAGTTCGGAGATGCGCAGGCCGGACGCATAGAGCAGCTCGATCATGCAGCCGAGCCGAAGCCCGGCCTCATCCTTGCCCTTTTCAACCGCCGGGGCCGCCGCGATCAGCCGCTCGACCTCTTCGCGGGTCAGGATCTTGGGAAGAGGGCGACCGCGCTTAGGGGCATCGACACGGTGGGAGGGATCATCCTCGCGCCAGCCCTCGCCCAGCACAAACCGATAGAATTGGCGAAGGGCTGAGCGACGGCGCGACGCGGTCGCAGGCGATGCCCCGCGTTCGCCAAGCGCTTCGAAATAGGCCTCAACCTGCTCGGCAGAGGCCTTGGCCAGATCAGAGCCCAAACGCTTGAGAAAGAGCTGCGCGTCGGCAAGGTCGCGGCTATAGGCGGCCAGCGTATTCTTCGCCGCCGAACGCTCGACGGCCATCATCTCTAGGAACGCATCGAGCCAGCCTGAGGCGCTCATTTGGCTTTAGGCTTGGCTTTGGCGGCGGGCTTTGTAACCGGTTTCGGCGCGGGT
>Ga0114970_10004083_pt1 | contig 10641 bp, 9 predicted proteins | sample M_140205_XF_Meta_FD_87030 | JGI IMG/M metagenome (GOLD analysis project Ga0114970, IMG submission 87030) | Freshwater microbial communities from Lake Montjoie, Canada to study carbon cycling - M_140205_XF_MetaG | ecosystem: Environmental > Aquatic > Freshwater > Lake | place: Lake Montjoie... | reverse complement strand
GCCACGCGGAAGTGGCCGGAAGAAGGCTTCACGCGCGCGTGGCCCAAGGTGATCACGATGGACGACACCACGCGGCGCGCGGTTGATGCGAAGTGGTCGAAGCTGGGATTGCCGCCCATGGGTAAGCCATGAGTAGTGTGGTGCCGCCGAAGGGTGCCCGCGACGGCCAGCTCATGACCGGCGAATCGTTGCTCGTGCGCCTGGCGAACTTCGTGAAATTGCCGCACACGGTGTTCGCGATGCCGTTCGCGTTGGTGGGTGTGCTCTGTGCGAGCATGGTGGCACCGGTCACGGCGGCGATGGTGGGCTGGGTGCTGTTGGCGTTCACCGCCGCGCGCTTTGCCGGCATGGGGTTCAATCGCATCGTTGATCGTGATGTCGATGCCCTCAACCCGCGTACGGCCAAGCGCGAGCTACCGGCGGGTACGCTGTCATTGGCGCAGGCCAAAGGCGCGGTGGCACTGGCCAGTGTGTTGTTCGTGATGGCGTCGTGGCGGTTGAATACGCTCTGCCTCGTGCTGTCACCGGTCGCGCTGCTTTGGGTGCTGGGGTACAGCTACACGAAGCGCTTCACGCGCTATTCACACCTGTGGCTTGGTCTTGGACTCGCCATCGCGCCGGTGGGCGGCTATCTGGCCATCACTGGGGCGTGGAGCGACCCGTGGTGGTCCTTGTGTGTCCTGGCGCTGGCTGTCGTCTGTTGGAGCGGTGGGTTCGACATGCTGTACGCGCTGCAGGACGCCGAGTTCGATCGCACGAATGGACTGCACAGCATGCCGTCGGCGATCGGCGTTCCAAACGCCATTCTCTTTTCGCGCACGTTACATGTGATCGCCGTGACCTGCCTGTCGGTGGTGGTGTCCACGCAGCCACTGGGCGCGGGCGTACCCGCTGTGCAGGCGGTGTTATGGGGCGGTGTGGCGTTCGTCGCGGCGATGCTGGTGTGGGAGCATCGCATGGTGAAAGCCGATGATCTCACCAAGCTCGACGCCGCGTTCTTCACGATGAACGGCATCATCTCGCTCGGCTTTCTCACGGTGTTCGCGGTCGCTCGCTTCCTCGCTTCCGGATCCGTCGCATGACGCAGCTGACCGTTCGACATCCGGTTGTGCTGGCGATCACCGGCGCCTCGGGGGCGCCGTACGCGGTGCGTCTGCTGCAACAGCTGGTGTTGTTGCAGGTGCCCACGTGGCTGATCGTGTCGAGTCACGGATTCCGCCTGCTGGCCACCGAAAGCGACATCCCCGACCTGCAGACACTGCGGGCGCACGTTGGGGCGGAAGCGTTCGACGCCTCTGTCACGGTGTTCGACGACAACGACCGCGGGGCCGCACCGGCATCGGGATCGGCCCGCTGGAGCGGCATGGTCGTGTGTCCGTGCAGCATGGGCACGGTGAGTGCGATTGCTCACGGCACCTCGCGCTCACTCGTGGAACGCGCGGCGGACGTGGCGCTCAAAGAGCGGCGGAAGCTCATTCTGGTTCCACGCGAAACACCGCTGTCGCTGATTCACCTCGAGAACCTCACGCAGGTCACGCGGGCTGGTGCCACGGTGATTCCGGCGGCGCCGGGCTTTTACCACAAGCCGGCCAGCATCGACGATCTGGTGGATTTCATCGTAGCGCGGATTCTCGATCATCTCGACGTGGAGCACACGCTGGGCAAGCGCTGGGGCGGCGAGGTCGCGTAGGACGGGGGAGCGGGGCGTTCCTTTTCGAGGGGCGAGTCGTTGGAGGGCAGCTGCGTGGGCCGTGGCGAGGCTTCGAAGACGTCGAGTACGCGACGCTGGAATGGGTCGCCTGGTTCAACACGCAGCGCATCCTTGAGCCACTGGGCTATGTTCCGCCCGCGGAGCTTGACGAGCAGTACCAACGCACCCAAGCGGCTCCTCGGAGCGCTTCGCAATCAACTAAACCAGTCTCCTGAAAACCCGGGGCGGTTCACAAAACGTAGGTGGAAAATCATGAGTCGTCCAAATACCCAGCCGCTCGCAAGTGCCGAACTACCGGTTTTGGATATGAGTGACGAAGCCTTTTGGCAGGACATCTATGCGCCGCTCAACGAAGCAAGGGAAGCCGCCCCATTCGCGCGGACTACTGATGGCGCGTTGTACGCACTTCGCCTCGACGATGTCGAACACGTACTCAAAGATCCTCGTTTCGTAGCGGCCGATTTACTGGCGATGATGGGAATGGGTTCAGGTCCAGTGTGGGAGTGGTGGCAACGATTGATGTTTTCGCAGAGCGGCAAAGCACACACGCGTCTACGTGGTTTGGTGAGCCGCGCATTTAGCATACGAAAGATCGAATCAATGCGACCACGTATTGCTGCTATCGCCGCAGAGTTACTTGAGCCAGCCTTTGAAACTGGTAGGCTTGATCCGATGCGTGAGCTCGCTCACCAACTTCCGGCTGAAGTCATGTCCGAAATGCTCGGAATTCCGAAGGCGGATCGGGAAGCATTCAAAGGCTGGACGACCGACCTTGGGCTTGCATTTGGAGCAGCATTTGATCCGGAGGTACGCGCCAGGGTTGAGCAAGCACTGGTCGACCTCGAGGCGTACGTGCACGCACTTGTCGAGGCCCGTCGTTCATCACCTGGCGACGATCTCTTGTCCGAACTCTTGGCTGCCGAACAAGAGGGCGATCGTCTGAGCTTGCAAGAACTCGTTGACCTCGTCGAGAATTTAATGTTTGCTGGCCATGACACCACGAGAGGGGCACTCGGAGTTTCGTTTGCGCTGCTGGCCGATTTCCCCGAGCAAATGCGTCTAGTGACAGAGGATCTGTCACTCGTACCTCCCCTTGTTGAGGAGATACTACGCTATGAGGCGATCACCATGTCAACGGCTCGAATGACTGCTGTAGATATTGACTTTGCTGGGTACCGTATCGACGCCGGAACAACTGTAGGCGCATGTTTACCAAGCGCCTCACGAGATCCCCGGCGTTATGACGCTCCCGATAGGTTCAATGTTCGACGTGTTGATGTCCGTCCGCCGACGTTTGGCTACGGTGCACATTTTTGTCTTGGGGCTGCGCTGGCGCGTGCGGAAATGCAAGAGACAATGCGTCTGTTACTTACGCGATGCAGTGCTGTGCACCTCGAGACAAAGCCGCAATGGGTCCCGTTTGCGCATATTCGCCGCTTTGATCAATTGCCTGTCACGCTTGAACTGCGCTAACGACAACGTTTCGTCGTTCGGCGATGCGCCAGCCATCCAACTCGCGAATCCATTGATCGTGGGGGTGGAGAACAGTTTCGTCAGCGGCAGCGACACAGAGAGTCCAGCGGAAGACCGGCCAATGCGCTGCTCTCATTGGCGAGGTGTAGCAAGAAAGCCTTCGAGGAGAAGCTCGCGTTGCAGCCGCTCGGGAGAGGAGAACTCTGGCGAAACGATTGCTCCTGCCGTGCTTCCGAAAGCGGTTCGATGAGATGCCAGTCTGATACGCCTAACGCCTAATGGATCCGGGCGGGCGTTCCTTTTGGCGGGCCGAGTCGTCGGGAGGTAGATGCTTGTCTTGCGTTTGGAGTCCATGCCCCGGGGCTGAGTGCCGCAGATCAAAATCGAGCCGATCACGCTCGCGCCCGACCCGTACCGCCACGAGTTCAAGGCCAAGGCGACGAACGTCGTTCTCGTGTTTCTCTTCTGGTGTCCGTTCGGGCTCGGGCTTGCGTCGATCATGGGCTTCAAAGGGACGACGCGGTTTCTGGTTGCCCTCGGATTCTCCGTCGCACTGGCCATAGCGGGGTTGCTCGCCATTATGTTCGCCCAATGGATTGGGACGGGCGTTCTGCAGACGTTTGTGAACCCACACGGCTCGCGGGCACCGGCCGTGATCACGAGTCGCGCGGAGGCGCTGGCGGCCCGCGGTCAGTGCGACGAGGCGGCGGCCGAGTTCGCAGCCCTGCGGGCGAAGTATCCGCACGATATTCCGTTGCTGCGCACTGAAGCCGAGTTCCACGCCGGCGTGGGTAGCAATCCGCAATCCGCCGTGCAGCTGTTTAACCAGCTGCGCCGAGTCCCGGACGTGCCGGGTGCCGTGGAGCGGTATGCCACACATCGCCTCCTCGACCTGTATCTTGGAGTGTTGGCTGACCCCGGCCGCGCCATGGTCGAACTCCGGCGTATGGCCGATCGCTTTCCCGACACACCCGACGGACAGGGCGCCCTGGCTGAACTCCGGCGCCGACGCGACCACCTCGCACAGGACCAGACGAACACATGAAGGAAGCCACGATCATCGGCCTGATTTCCGATACGCACGGACTGGTGCGCCCCGAGGTGTTCGCGGCGCTCGACGGCGTGTCGCGCATCTTTCACGCGGGTGACGTGGGGCCGCCGGAGGTGCTGATCGAGCTCGCCACGATTGCGCCGATTCAAGCGGTATGGGGCAACACCGATGCGCCGGGCCGGTCGGACTTGGTGGAGCGCATCGAAGAAACGATCGACGGCGTGCGCATCGTGGTCACCCACGGACACGAAATCGGCAGCGTAAACCCGCCGCGATTGGTGAGTGCCTACATGAAGGCCGACGTAATTGTGTACGGACACACCCACGTGCAGCTGGTCACCAAGGCGGCGCGCCGGATTGTGGTGAATCCCGGCGCCGCGGGCCCGCGCCGGTTCAAGCTGCAGCCGAGTGTGGCGAAGCTGTACATCCTGAACGGGAAGGCGGACGTGGAGTTGATCCCGCTGGGGATTCCGGAAGAAGTGGTGGTTGACGAGGATGGTTTGGAGTAGTCGGACGGACTCACGTGGGTGCGGCGAGGTTGGTGCAGGCTGACGCACTCACGTGAGTTCCGGGTTGTGAGTTGAAGTTCCGAGTGGTGGGTTGGCCAACTCAGAACCCAAAACTTGAACGCAAAACTCCAAACTCACGTGAGTATGTCGGAATTCTGCACCAGTGCTTGAAGTGCCCCCACCACTGTCTCCGCCTTGAACGCCGCGTCGTTCGGCCGCGTGCGGAACCACGATTCGATCATCAATAGCTCATCGAGTTGATCGACCACCGCACCGGTGGGCAGCTGCACGCCGCGCTGCTCGAGCGCCTGCAGTGCGGTGATCGACTCCGCGTCGGTGCAACGCGCCTCGGCCACCACGCGCCCGTGCCGGACGAGATACAACCGGTCATCGCCGTCGCGCCCGGGCATGGCATACACGAAGCTGGGCTTGGTGATCGCCTCGCGCACGCGCGCCAGCTGCCCGTCGAGTTCCTGCAGCGCCGTGAGCCGGTCGCGCAGCCAGCCAGCTCGCTCGTAGCTCAGTGCGGCGCTGGCCGCCGACATTTCGCGCACGAGATGCTGGTGGGGCGAATCGTCGCGTCCTTCCAGCACGGCCCGTGCGCGGGAGAGCTGCGCGCGATACGCGTACTCTGTGGTGGCGCCAACACACGGCCCCAGACAGCGGCGCGTTTCGTAGCGATGGCAACCGGGGGTGCGCTCGAGCGACGGGTGCACCATGTCGTCGAAGAGATCCACGGCATCGTGCAGGACCATGGGCACACGGTCGGTGCAGTCACGGAGCCCCAGCGCGTCGTTGAGCACCCGCAGCGCCTCGACCAGCGGACGACGCGAGGCGAATGGCCCGATGACCTGCGCCGCCTGTTTCGCACGCGCCGCTGCACTCGCCCGCTGAATGCGGAGCCGTGGTGCGGGGCCACCGGCGACGGTGATCACCCACCACTTATCGAGCGGACGCGCGGCCTTGATGTTGTACTTCGGAAGATGAGCCCGAATGAGGCGCACCTCGCGCAGCAGGGCCGCGAATTCGCTGGGCATCGGCTCCCACTCGATGCGCGCCGTTTCGCGCAGCAACCGCGAATGACGATGCTCGGGCCAGGGAAGACGGAAGTACGACAGCAGCCGTGTGCGGACCTGCGTGCTCTTGCCCACATACAGCACCTCGCCGTGCACGCCGCGCATGAGATAGACGCCCGGCTCGTTGCGCATCTGCTCGCGCACCTGCGCCCGCAGTCGCTGCACGTCGGCGTCGGGAGACCCCACCGACAGGTCGAGCTGGGTGGCCAGCTTCGCGCGGGACTTACCGGATGACTTACCGGCCGACTTACCGCTGGCAGTGCGAGCAGAAGACCGTGCTGCGCCCATCGATCGCGTGCGTCCCGACCAAGCGGCGGCCGCAGGCGAGACAGGGTTCACCGGCACGGCCGTAGGCTGCCAGCTGCTCGACGAAAGATCCCCGCTCACCGCGCGCGTCCCGGTAGTCGCGGAAACTCGTGCCGCGGGCCGCGATGGAGGCGGTTAACACGGCACAGAGCTGCGCCCGCAGTACCGCGCTTTCCTGCGCGGAGAGAGTACGCGCTTCGCGCGACGGATCGATCCCGGCCAGCCACAGAGCCTCGTTCGCGTAGATGTTGCCGACGCCGGCGAGTCGTTTCTGGTCCATCAGGAACACTTTGATGGCCTGTTTCGACTCCCGAACAAGTCCCGAAAACTCGGCATCGCCGAGCTGCGGGTCAAGAGGTTCGGCACCTAATGCGTGCGAATACTTCGTGAAACGTTCGGGTGACATCAAGGCCACCGTGCCAAGACGCCGTACGTCGCGGTAGTGCAGGGCACGGCCGTCGTTCAGCTGCAGCGTCACGGCCACGTACGCCCGGTCGGCCTCCGACAGCGAGCCGTCATCGACCACCATGCCGCCGGTGAAGCGCGGCTGCACCACCACGCGCCAGGGTGGCTCGGCGGCGTCCACTCGCGATGCCACAGGGCGCATGTCGAGCACGATCAGTTTGGCGCGACGCCAGACGTGCGCGATGGTGAGCCCGTTCAGCGCCTCGGCAAAGCCCACCGCATCCGCTTCGCGGAGCACGTCGGCCTTGAGCACGTCCACACCGACGATGGTGGTGCCGCACACCATCGCGTCGAGGTCGCGCGCGATGGTTTCCGTTTCGGGCAGCTCAGGCAAGTCGCGCCGCTTCCCGCCAGCCGATGTCGCCACGATAGATCGCACCCTCGAACTCGATGCGCGATGCCGCCTCGCGGCTCGCCTCCTGCGCATCGGCGAAGGTATCGGCCATGGCCGTCACCGCGAACACCCGACCGCCGCTCGTGCGCAGCGAGCCATCGTCGGCGCGCGCCGTCCCCGCGTGATACACCCGCAGGTCGTCGCTGAACGACGGCAACGTGATATGCTGGCCAGTGATCGGCGCATCGGGATATCCCTGCGAGGCGACCACCGTGGTAACCGAGGCGCCATCCCGCCAGGTGAACGGCGAGAGGCTGCCGATGCGTCCACCGTGGGCCACGGTCATCATGGGGTCGAGCAGGCTGCTGGTGAGCATGGGCAGAATCGCCTGCGTCTCGGGATCGCCGAACCGGCAGTTGAACTCGACAACCTTTGGGCCTTCTTCCGTGAGCATCAGCCCCGCATACAGCAGGCCGGTGAACGGCGTGCCGCGCTTGCGCAGGGCGTGCAACGTGGGGAGGAAGATGCGCTCGGTGACGTCGTCCACGAGCCCGGGCGTGGAGAATGACACCGGCGTGTACGCCCCCATGCCGCCGGTGTTCGGCCCCTCGTCGCCATCGAGCAGGCGCTTGTGATCCTGCGCGCCGATCATCGGCATCACGTTGTAGCCGTCGGTCACGGCGAACAGCGACAGCTCTTCGCCGGTCATGAAGGCTTCCACCAGACACTCGCTACCGGCCTCACCGAACGCTTTGTCTTCGAGCACGCGCTCGATCGCGGCGTCGGCCTCTTTGAGCGTGTGACAGATGATCACGCCTTTTCCCGCGGCGAGTCCACTCGCCTTGACGACCACGGGCACCCCGAAGCGCGTGCGAACGGCCTCCTTCGCATCGGCTGACTTCTTATGCGTTTCGGCGCGCGCGGTCGGAATACCGGCCGCCATCATCAGCGCCTTCGTATCGGCCTTCGACGTTTCCACCTTGGCCGCGCCCATCGTGGGCCCGAACACCGGTACGCCGATGTGCTGCAGATGGTCTACCAAACCGATCGCCAACGGCGCCTCGGGTCCCACCACCACGAGCTTGACCTGCTCACGTTCGGCCAGCTCGGCCACCTCGATCGGATCGGATGAATTGACAGAGACGACACGGGCCAATTGGGCGATACCCGGGTTTCCCGGCCCGGCCACGAGATCGACGGTGGTGTTCTCGCGAGCGAGCGCGTCGGCGAGGGCATGTTCGCGGCCGCCAGAGCCGAGGAGCAGGATCTTCATGGCGGGAAATCTAGTCCAATAACGAGAGTGAAGCGCGAACCTCACACACTCGAAGAACTGATCGCGCAGAGGCGCAGAGACCGCAGAGAAAAACATCCCGTTCTCTGCGGCCTCTGCGCCCTCTGCTTCTCTGCGTGATCAGTTCAACCCAACCCGAGCATCACACCCCGACCGGCGGCTCTGGAGCCGGAGGCGGCGGTGGCGAAGCCGGCGGCGGAGGCGGCATGTCGTCACCCATGGTGACAGCACTGGCTGCCGTCTTGAACGCATCGCGGAACGCGTCGGCCGCGCGATTAATCACGTCCCCCACCGTCTCCGCGGCGGCCTTGGCCTTGTCGGCGTAATAGTCCTTCGCGTCGCGCAGGTCATCGCGCAGAGGGCGCTCGGCCTCGCTGCCGCGGCGGATGTAGGCGCCGCCCAGAATCGCACCGTAGGCCCCCGACTGCTGCCAGCGATTCAGTTCGCCCGCTCGGACTGTGTGGAACGGATGCTCGCGCAGCGCCGTGTTGAGCGCCTTGATCACGCTATCCCACGCCGAGCCGCCGACTTCGTATTCGGCGGCCTGCGCGAGGTAGGCGTCAAGGTCGATCGTGTCGCCGTAGGCGCGGCCGCCGGCCAACTTGAGAAAGGTCATGAGGCTGGCGCGCGGGTCCTGCGTGCCCAGCATACCGGCGCGGTCGGCCGACAGCTCGGACTTCCGGTACCACTCCAGCAGGGCGAGTTGGAAGGGCAGCAAGGCGATTGACGCCAGCAGCGGCAGCGCGCTCATCCCGAAAAACAGCACGATGAGGGCGATCGTACGATACGTGGTACGCCCCGTCATGATGTGGCCGAGCTGCTGCGCCAGTATGAAGCGCTGCTCCTCGGGCTCCAGCAATTCGAGCACGCCGGAGTTGATCACGATGAAGGGCTGGTCGAAACCGACGGCCCCCGCCGTGGCAATCGGGTTCTGCGCCACGTAGAGCTGGGGGATCGGCTGGCCGACGTTGGGCCAGTCGAGGGCCTGCAGCACGTCATGGTAGAGCGCATGCAGCATCGGCCGTTGCGTCGGCCCGACCTGCACCGCGTCGCCAAGAAAGAGATTGCGGACGCCGCGTTCGCCGAAGACGCTGGCGATTTTGCGCACCACTTCGTCAAATCCGGGGAGGGCGCGGAGCGTCTGCAGGGCGGCGCGGTCGGAAGGATGTTCCCAGGTGACCGACGAGATCTGCGTGAGCGGTGTGGCGGGCATAATCAGGGGGCTGGAGACACCCTCCCTACGGCGGGAAGGTGCTCAAGTTCCAAGGTGAAACCGCTTCGGCTCAGATCCCTTCGAGCGCGCCGTCGAGATCGGCGATGAGGTCCTCAGCATCTTCGATACCGCAGGAGAGTCGGACCATCCCGTCGTTCAAGCCCATGGCGATCTTGATGTCAGCCGGGACCGACCCGTGGGTCATGCTGAACGGGTGATTGGTGAGGCTCTCTACCCCGCCCAGCGATTCGGCCAGCGAGAACACCCGCACGCGCTCGAGGAATTTTCGGGCGTTGTCGATGGTCTTGAGGTCGAGTGTCATCATGCCACCGAACCCGCTCATCTGGCGCTTCGCGAGCTCGTGGTGCGGATGGTGCGCGAGACCCGGGTAGATGACCCGATCTTCACCCAAGCGCTCCAGCAGCCAGGCGCCCACGGCACGACCGTTGAGATCGTGTTGCTTCATGCGCAGCGGTAGGGTTTTCGTGCCGCGCAGGGCGAGCCACGCATCGAAGGGACCCGGAACGGCACCGGCGGCGTTGAGGATGAACTGCAACCGGTCCGCCAGCTCGTCCTCAAGTACGACCGCCAGTCCGCCGATCATATCGGAGTGACCATTGATGTACTTGGTAGTCGAATGCCAGACGATGTCGGCGCCCAGCTCCAACGGACGCTGGAAAATCGGCGTCGCGAAGGTGTTGTCCACGATCAGTAACGCCTGGTGTCGCTTCGCGATGTCGCTCATGGCGGCCAGGTCAGTCAGTCGCATGAGGGGATTCGTCGGCGTCTCCACGAGCAGGGCCCGTGTAGACGGCGTCATCGCATCAGCCACCCGCTGCGGGTCATCCGTATCCACATAGGTGAAGGACAAGCCGAAATGACGCAGGATTCGATCGAACAGACGGAACGTTCCCCCGTACACGTTCTCCCCGCACACGATATGATCACCGGCGCGGAACAGCTTCATGATCGAGTCGAGGCAGCCCATGCCGCTGCTGAACGCGAACCCGTGCGTGCCGCCTTCGAGCGTCGCGACGTTCCGTTCGAGCGCCTGTCGGGTGGGATTTTTCCCCCGAGCGTATTCGTATCCCTTGTTGACGCCAATGCTTTCCTGCACGTAGGTGGACGTGAGGTAGAGCGGCGTCATGATGGCACCCGACACCGGGTCGGGGCGCTGGCCGGCATGGATGGCGCGGGTGGCCATGCCACCCG
>Ga0114970_10004082_pt1 | contig 10642 bp, 6 predicted proteins | sample M_140205_XF_Meta_FD_87030 | JGI IMG/M metagenome (GOLD analysis project Ga0114970, IMG submission 87030) | Freshwater microbial communities from Lake Montjoie, Canada to study carbon cycling - M_140205_XF_MetaG | ecosystem: Environmental > Aquatic > Freshwater > Lake | place: Lake Montjoie... | reverse complement strand
CGGCAGCCTGACCAAAAACGGTGGCGGCGTGCTGACCATTTCTGGCGCGCATACCTACAGTGGGGGAACACTCATCGACGGCGGTGGGATCATGCTGGATGCGGCCGCGGATCTCCTCCCCATCGGAACAGCCGTCAGCATGGGCTCCGGCACCACCTTGAACCTGAATGGAGTGAACCAGCAGATCGCTTCCCTGATTGACGTGCATCCGATGCCTGGCTCGACGACAGGTCATCAGGTGTTTCTGGCTGGCGGAAAACTGACCATCGGTGACCCGACGAACTTGGCGGGCCCGACGGATGCGACCTTCTCGGGCGATATTTCAGGCAACGGCACCTCGGCGCTCGAAAAGGCGGGTGACGCCACCTTCCAGACACTCAATGGGGCGCAGGCTTACGATACCCTGACGGTCACCGGTGGAACGCTCAACGTGAACGGGACTGTGGGCACGAATCCGCTAACGGGTACGGCGGCAATCACCGTGGGTGACGCTGCCAAACTCAAGTTTGGTAGCGTGAGCCAGACGCTCAGTTCGCTGACCATTGGGGCCGGCGCGACGGTTGTTTTCACCAGCGGAACGGCCAGCGGCTCGTTCGGCGGCTCTTTCAACGGCGGCGGGGGTGGCGGCAAGGTCGCGAGTCTTGGCGGTGCTAACGTGGTGCCCGAACCTGGCACCCTCGGCCTGTTACTCGTCGGTGCCCTCGGTATGCTGAACCGTCGGCGCCGCCAGGCCTGAGAACGGAGAGCAGGCTGAGCTCCAGTCCCTGAGGCGGATGCTGGTCTCTAACGCCTGCCACCCGTCACCGCAGCCTTGCCAGCATCATCCGGTTGACGGGTTCTTTGATTTTAGGGGTGTGGCGATTGATGCGATCAAGGACCAATGCGATCAAGTGCGATCAAGGACCTGAACCTTTGTGCTTCCGCGGCGGGGTGGCAACGGCTGGAGCGGGTGCTGGAGGAACGGCGTGGGGCGGAGGAAGGCGAGAAATTCCAGCCGATCCGGAGCGGCTGGTGTCTGGGTGAGGAGCAGTTTCGGAAGGAGTTGCTGACGCTGATGAACGAGCGGATGGGGGCGGAGGATTACGGCGTGGAGCGCGCGGAGACGGCGGAGGCGTTGGCGGAACGAATCATCGCGGAGGCATTGAAACGGGAGCGGTGCAGGGAAGCCGATCTTAACACCCGGCCCAAGGGGGATGCCGTGAAGGTGGTTTTGGCGGCGCGCTTGCGGGCGGAGACGACGCTGACGGTGGGGTGGATCGCCGAGCGTCTGGCGATGGGCACGCGCGGTTATCTGAACCATCTACTGTACCGATGGAGGAAGCTGGGCGGGAAGTAGCCAATATCCAGAACCGACCCCTGTGTTCCCCTGTGTTGATTCGCCTCCGACGACCCAGACCACGGGGTAAGCGCCATAGTGCGCAAGGAGGTTTCGCCAATGACTTTTGAAACCCGCTTCAGCGATGAGGTACAGATACTCAAAATTCTGATTGGGCCACCCCGTTCCAGTAAAGTGTGGAATGGCATCTTTATAGGAGTGCCACCCTCCGACGATTGTCGGGACCATTCCTGCATCGACGAGGTGTTTGATGCGGCGGTCTGCAAAGTCGAAATACTTGGGGTTCACTACGCTGAAGTCATTGGTTTCGTGGTGTTTGCCTCCTTAATTTTCCCAGCGTCGATCAAAAGCTCCTTCATCGGGATAAGGCCCGCAGACGATCTGGATCACGCTAAAATCCTTGGCCTTGCGAACGGTAGTCAGTTCATAAAATCCTTCCAAGTCATTCGTTTGGAGAGGTTCTTCCACCAAGTATCGACCAGCCAGAGGAACAGCGTGCCGTCGGTGTGCTCGAAGTGTTTTTGGTCGTTGGCCACTTGAATCGAGTCGTGGCCATAGAGATCGTTATTGCCTTGAGAAGGAACGACTTCGATTTTTCCTTCGACCGCATGAAGCTGGAGATTTTTCGGATCGGAACACTCCGTGCGGTAGGTGTGGGTGCCGATGGTGCCTGAGGGGTAGCGGAATTTCCATTCATGGCCACCGGTTCAAAAGGCTGGGACATTGAGCTGTCGGGTGTCTGGAGCGGTGATCAGCACATCCAGCGTCATATCCATGAAGGCGTTCGGGGAGGGAATTTCGGAGGTGAAGGTGACTTCGGCGACGCAGTTCGTTGGCGTGGTGAGGGTTTCAGGGATCTGAGCAGACTTGGATTGAAAGTCTGCCTCATGCGAAGAGGCTTTCGCTGGTGTTTGAGCGTCGGGCTGGGATCATCCTCGCCTTCCTCGGAGGTCGAAGCCGCTTGGCCGAACGTCCTTGGGGTATTTGATCGATTTACTTCCTAACCAACCCGTTTTTGGGGCTCTTTTTGGAGGATGACCAAGCGTGATTCAGTGGCGGAGAACAGCGAAGTCTGGAGGGCTTGCAAATTTTCTTGCCTCAGAGGAAAAGGCACGCATAGTATCCCGCTCGCTTGGAGCGGACGCGATGTGAAAGTCGGGTCGCTTCCGATGTTTTTCACGGTCAACTTTCGGGCTGACGATGGTTGTCGCCGTAGGGAGAGAACTGTGAAAATGCGGGAGAAAGTCTGGAAGAAAATCCAGAACCTCAGTCAATTGCCAGGGTAGCTCAGTGGTAGAGCGGGGGACTCATAAGCCCTAGGTCGGGAGTTCAATCCTCCCCCCCGGCACCCCCTAAAATTTAGGCGATTTTCGGGTGGCAAAGAGCGAGAATGCCGATGTTTTTGAATTGGGTTATTGAACAACCGGGTGATTCATTTTTGTTTATCTTATGAGACCAGACCGCTTTACTCAGAAAATGCAGGAGGCGATGCAAGTTGCCGAGGATTTGGCATCGAAGGGGGATCATTCCGAAGTCGATAACGAGCATTTTTTGAAGGCGTTGATGGGGCAGAGTGATGGATTGGTGGGGCCACTTTTGGGGAAGATTGGGGTTTCGCTGAGTGATATTAAAGAGGGAATTGATGGGGCGTTGGGGAGGCGCTCGAACGTTCGAGGTGGGCAAGTGACGATGAGTCGGGAGTTGGTCACGACGATAGAAGCGGCGGAGGGAGAGATGAGCCAGTGGAAGGACGAATATTTGAGTGCGGAGCATTACCTGCTGGCTTTGGCGGAGGGATCGACGGGGGTTGGGCGGATTTTGCGGAATGCTGGGGTGACGCGGGCGAAGTTAATGACGGCTTTGCAACAGGTTAGGGGATCGCAGCGGGTGACGGATGCGAATCCTGAGGGGAAGTATCAGACTTTAGAAAAATACGGGCGGGATTTGACGATGTTGGCGAAGAAGGGGAAAATTGATCCCGTGATTGGTCGGGATGAAGAAATTCGGCGGGTCATGCAAGTGTTGTCTCGGCGGACGAAGAATAATCCTGTGCTGATTGGGGAGCCTGGGGTGGGGAAGACGGCGATTGTTGAAGGATTAGCTTTGAGGATTATTAATGGGGACGTTCCCGAGTCGTTAAAAAACAAAAAAGTGATTTCGATGGATATCGGATCGATGATCGCCGGGGCGAAGTTTCGGGGGGAATTTGAGGATCGGCTGAAGGCATTTTTGAAGGAGGTCACGGATTCGCAGGGGGAGATTATTTTGTTTATTGATGAGCTGCATACGATCGTGGGGGCTGGGGCGAGTGAGGGGGCGGTGGACGCGAGCAACATGCTCAAGCCGCAACTGGCTCGGGGAGAGTTGCGAACGATTGGGGCGACGACATTGAGTGAGTATCGCAAGTATATTGAGAAGGATGCGGCGTTGGAGCGTCGGTTTCAGCCCGTGCAGGTGGATGAACCGAGTGTCGAGGATACGGTGGCAATTTTGCGGGGTTTAAAGGAGCGATATGAGGTGCATCATGGGGTGAGGATTCAGGACAGTGCGATTGTGGCGGCGGCGGCCTTATCGCACCGCTATATCAGCGACCGATTTCTTCCCGACAAGGCGGTTGATTTGATTGATGAGGCGGCGAGTCGGCTGAAGATGGAGATTGAGTCGATGCCGACGGAGATAGACGTCTTGGAGCGGGAGATCATGCAGTTGGAGATGGAGAGGCAGGCGTTAAAGAAAGAGAAAGACCAGGCGAGCAAGGATCGGTTGTCGAAGTTGGAGAGGGACTTAGCTGATTTGCGTGGGAGCAGTAATCGGCTGAAAGCGCAGTGGCAGAGTGAGAAGCAGGTGATTGATGAGCAGAGGAAGAGGCATGAGCAGCTCGAGCAATTACGGATGGATTTGGGGCGGGCGCAACGGACGGGGGATTTGACGGAGGCGAGTGAGATTCAGTATGGGCATATTCCTGCGGCTCAGCGTGAATTGGATCAATACAACGCGCGACTGGCAGGGCTTCAGGAAGGGGGGACGGCGATGCTGAAGGAGGAGGTAACCGAGGAGGACATTGCGAAAGTGGTGGCGGCTTGGACGGGGATCCCCTTGAGTAATTTGCGGCAGAGTGAAAGGGAGAAACTTTTAAAGATGGAGGAGCGATTGGGTGCTCGGGTGATTGGACAAAGGGAGGCGATTGTGGCGGTATCGAATGCCGTGCGGCGTGCGCGGGCGGGATTACAGGATGAAGATCGACCGATTGGGAGCTTTCTCTTTTTGGGGCCGACTGGGGTGGGGAAGACGGAACTTTCGCGGGCGTTGGCGGAGTTTCTTTTTGACGATGAGGGGTCGATGATTCGGATCGACATGAGTGAGTACATGGAGAAGCACAGTGTGGCGCGGTTGATTGGGGCGCCCCCTGGGTATGTGGGGTTTGAGGAGGGGGGGCAATTGAGTGAAGCGGTGAGGCGGAAGCCCTATTCGGTGGTGCTCTTTGATGAGATCGAGAAAGCGCACCCTGATGTTTTCAACGTGCTACTTCAGGTATTGGATGACGGGCGGATTACCGACAGCCAAGGGCGGACGGTGAACTTTAAAAACACCGTGATTATTCTTACGAGTAACATTGGGTCGCAGTATATTTTGGGTGATGAGAATGCGGAGCAGCGAGAGGCCTTGGTTTTGGAGGCTCTCCGGGGTCACTTTCGGCCAGAGTTTTTGAACCGCCTGGATGAGACGATTATTTTTGATCGCCTGACGGATGAGGATTTGGCGGAGATCGTGGAGATTCAGTTAGCGCGGTTGGGTCGGCGACTAGTGGAGAAGAAAATCACCCTGACTTTGACGGCGGGAGCGAAGGATCATTTGGCGAGTGAGGGGGCGGATCCGATTTACGGAGCGCGTCCGTTGAAGCGAGCGATTCAGAGGGGGGTGCTGGATCCGCTTTCTTTGGAAATTTTGTCGGGGAGATTTGGGGAGGGTTCGGTGATTGTTGGTGATGTGAATGATGGGAAGATGGTTTTTGCGGAAGGGTGATGGGAGGAATGGCGGGGATCTATTTAGAGAAACTAATGGTGAGGGTTGGGTGAAGAATCTTCGGCTTGCGATTCGTGAGTTAGCCCATAGGGTGAACTTTTCAATGGACACCCAAGCCACTTTTATAGCTGAGAAAGGATTGGATATCAGGGGAAGATGCGGAGGACCAGGCTGGGTTAGGAAATGGATTAAGGGGTTGGCGGTGGCGGTGGTTTTTGTGCGGAGCGTATCGGCGGGGGTGATCTTGCCTGCGGTGACTTCGAGCCAGTTGGATGCGGGGTTGAAGGGGGAGATTTTGATTGAGGAGTTGAATTGTGTGGCGTGTCACGCTGGTGAGGCATCGGTGGCGATGGGATCGAAGAAGGCGCCACGACTTGGGGATGTGGGGTCGCGGGTGAATCCGAGTTATTTAGAGCAATGGATTGGCGATCCTGAGCGAATGAAGCATGGGACAACGATGCCGGATGTTTTGGGAAGTTTAGGGGTGGAGGAGAAGAAGCGGGTGGCGCAATCGATCACCCATTTTCTGGGTTCGTTGAAGGAGAATCAATTTTCATTAACGGCAGTGGATCGGGTCGCTGCAGTGGAGGGGCGGAGGCTTTTTCATTCGCGAGGATGCGCGGCTTGTCACTCACCGAGGGATGAACGGGGGGAGGAATTACTGCCGAAAAACTCTGTGCCGTTGGGGGCGTTGGAGAAGAAGTATAGTTGGAAGAGTTTGACGGAATTTCTGCGCCAACCGCATCAGAGTCGGCCATCGGGCCGGATGCCTGATTTGCGACTGCAAGGTCAGGATGTGGATCGGATTGCCCATTATTTGTTACAGAAAACGCAAGTTCCTGGGGGACTTGGGTATACGATTTATCGGGGGAACGTTTGGGAGGGAGTGGGGAGTGATCAAGTGAAGGCGGAGCGGGCGGGGTTGGTGAAAGATTTTGAGTTAGAGAGTTTGGGGAAAATTGGGCATCACACGGCGATTCGGTATGAGGGATGGATGAAGATTGAGCGTGGGGGGCGGTATGGATTTTTTCTCAAGATGAATGGGGGAACGTTGGTGGTGGATGGGAAGCGGATCATTGAACAGGAGCCGAGTGATCGTCGAGGGGTGAAGGATTTGGAGGGATCGATTGATTTGGCAGTGGGATGGAAGAGGGTGGAGCTGACTTATTTTCATACTGGGCATGACCCGAAATTTTCTTGTGAAATGGAGGGACCTGGGATGGTGCGAGGGGCGATTGGGGGATCGATGCTTTCGGTGTCAGAGGAGAAGATCCCTACTTTTGAGCCATTGAAGGTGGATGGGGAGTTAGCGGCGCGTGGACGGGAGAATTTTGGCAAATATGGGTGTGCGAATTGCCACGATGATGTGAAAGTGAAGGCCAATGCGGGGATGGCGATGGACAAGCTGAATCCGCTTCGGGGATGTTTGAGTGGAGAGGTTGGGGGATGGCCGCGGTATGATTTGAGTGAGGAGCAGAGGGGTTTAATCGCCAAGGCTTTGCCGACGGCGGGGAAGCGGCCAATGGATGATGGGCAAAGGATTGCCAAGACTTTGGTGACATTGAACTGCATAGCTTGTCACGAGCGAGCGGGGTTAGGAGGGGTGGCGGCTGAGCGGAACGGACTTTTTACGGGGACCCAGCCTGCGTTGGGGGATCAGGGGCGGATTCCGCCGCCGCTGACGGGGGTGGGGGCGAAGCTGACGCCTGAATGGATGAGCGAGGTTTTGTTGCATGGGAAGCGTCAGCGCGAATATGTGGAGGCGAGTATGCCGCAGTTTGGGGAAGCGAATGTGGGACATTTGGTGGGATTATTTGGGAAAGTGGACCGGCTGGAGGCGGTCGCGATTCCGCAAGTGGAGAACCTCAAGGAGTCAAAAGCGGCGGGGTATGAGATGGTGGGTACGAAGGGGCTGAGTTGTATTGTTTGTCATGAATTTAACGGGCAGAAATCTGGGGAAGTGGCGGCGCTGGACATTGCGCGGGTGACCGAGCGGTTGCAGAAGAATTGGTTCAATCTTTATATGAGGGAGCCGGCGAGGTTTCACCCGACGGTGATTATGCCGAGTTATTGGCCGAACGGGCAATCGACGCGGCCGAAGATTTTGGGAGGGGATACGGCGCAACAGATTGAGGCACTTTGGGCATATCTTGGGGATGGGATTCGGGCACGGAAACCGGTGGGATTATCTCGGCAATCGAGTGAGTTGCGGGTTGGAGATGTGGCGGAGATTTGTCGTGGTCGGAGTCCTGCGGGGTATCGAGGGATTGGGGTGGGGTATCCTGAGCGGATTAGTTTGGCCTTTGATTCTGAGGAGATGACGTTGCGGCAGATGTGGAAGGGGGACTTTGCGAGTGCGGAGATGGGATCGTTTCATCCGAGGGGAACGGAGACCATCCTGTTTCCGCGAGGGATTCCGTTTCACCGCTTGGATTCTCTGGAGGGAAGCTGGCCATATAAGGGGAAGACGAACTACCCATTTCCTCAGGATCACGGGTATCAGTTTCGGGGATATCGACTGGATGCGAAGAGGCGCCCGACATTTGTTTATCTCTATGGGGAGATTGGGGTGGAGGATTTTTTTGAGGATTTGCGGGACAAGGAGGGGAAGGCGTATTTTAAGCGGACGCTGACTTTTGATACGCATGGGAAGACCGAGCCGTTTTATTTTCGGGTGGCGACGGGCAAGAAGATCAGCAAGCGGTCGGCGGGGCAATTTGGGGCGGACGCGTTGGAGGTGAGAATTTTTGGGGGGTATCAAGGGGTGATTCGGGAGGGGGAACTTGGGGAGGTATTGATTCCTCTGAACTTGCCTGAGGGGCGAAGCACACTGACTATAGAATACCAATGGTAAACGCGAACTGGAAATTTTGGGCGCTGATTTTTTGGGGAGGTTTGAGTGTGTCGAGTTTGACAGCTGGGGAGGATCTTGGGGCGATGTGGGGCACGGCGAAAGAGGAGGAGAAATACTATCCGTTGGTGAACATTCCGATTCCGGTGGCGGTGCCGATGCGGCCTGGGGGTTTGGAGATTTTGCCTGATGGGAGATTGGCGGTGGGAACGCGAAGGGGAGACATTTATTTTGTGAAGGGGGTGTTTGATTCTCCACCGAAACCGGAGTTTCATCTTTTTGCGAGTGGGCAAGATGAGATCTTCGCACTTTCGTGGAAGGATGGGGCGCTGACGGCGACGACTTGGGGGGAAGTCACGCGGATTTCGGATACGGATGGCGATGAAGTGGCGGATCGATACGAGACGCTGACGAATAATTGGGGGTATGCGGAGGGGCATGAGTTTGCCTTTGGATCGAAGCACGATGCGGAGGGAAACATCTGGGTGGCGTTGGGTTTGAGCGGCTCATATGAGTCGCACAATTTATTGCGAGGGTGGGCGGTGAAGGTGACGCCTGAGGGAAAGATGATTCCGATTTGCAGTGGGTTGCGGAGTCCTGGCGGGGTGGGGGCGAATGCGGAAGGGGCGATGTTTGTGATCGAGAGTCAGGGACCGTGGAATGGGTGTTGTTCGTTGAAGCATTTGAAAGAGGGCGGATTTCTGGGGCACCCTGCGAGTTACAATTGGTATCCGTTTGTTGCGGGGATGAAGGCGCCGGAATTGGTGCCGAATACGGATTCGCGGATGGGAGTAGAAAAGCGTCGGGTGAAGGAATTGGTGCCACCAGCGGTGAGGTTTCCTTATATCAAGATGGGGCGATCGATCTCGGGTTTTCGACTGAATAAAACGGGGGGGAAATTTGGGCCATTTGATGGTCAGCTCTTTTTGGGGGACTACAGTTTGAGCATTATCATGCGAGCGACCACTGAGTTGGTCAACGGGGTGTGGCAGGGGGCGTGTTATCCATTTCGCGAGGGATTGGCGACGGGGATTATGAATGTGGAGTTTTCGCCGAAGGGCCAACTAATGGTGGGGGGGTTTACGACGAACAGCCAGTGGCCGGTGAGGGGGACGGAGCCATTTGCGCTCCAGCGGATTGATTGGAGTGGGATTGTTCCATTTGAGATCAAAGAGATCCGGATTCAAAAAGAGGGGTTTCTGGTTTATTTTACGAAGCCAGTGGATCGGCAAGTGGCGGCAAATAAAGACACCTACCAGATCACCACTTACACGCATATTTATCATGGGGCGTATGGAAGTCCTGAGGTGGATCAGACGACTGCCCGAGTGACGGAAGCGGTCCCGTCGGCGGATGGGATGTCGGTTTATGTGCATTTGGAGAAGATCATCGAAGACCACATTCACGACTTTGATTTGGTGAAAATGACTGGTGCTGGCGGTGAACATCTTCTTCATTCAAAGGCCTACTATACGGTGAACGAAATTCCCAAGAACTGAGCCGTTGAGCTGACTTTTAAAATATGAAAACACTCCGCCACCGCTTCGGCGGCTTTCTCGCCTTCCTCTTGTCTGCCAGTTTGCTCTCTGCGAAAGAGGAGGCGCCGTGGCTGAGTTATCCTGGCGGTGAGGGGCCTGGAAAAGGGAAGCGAATCGTTCTGATCGCGGCGGATCAGGAATATCGGAGTGAGCAATCGATGCCGATGTTGGCGAAGATTTTGAGTACCCATCATGGGTTTGACTGCACAGTGCTTTTTGCGGTCAATGAGAAGGGGGAAGTGGATCCGACGATGCCAGTGTATCCTGAGAAAGGGAGGGAGTTGAAGGAGCATCATATTCCTGGTTTGGAGAATTTAGCGTCGGCAGATTTGGTGATTTTTTTCCCGAGGCTCCTGACCCTTCCGATGGGGGAGCGGGAGCTGATTGTGAAGTATATTGATTCGGGAAAGCCGATGATTGCTTTGCGGACGGCGAACCACGGGTTTCATGGAGCGTTGCCGTATAAAATCGAGGGGAAGCAAGTCAACTGGGGGAACGATGTGCTGGGTGGAACCTTTATGGGGCATCATGGGAACTGGCATGCGGATTCCACGCGGGGGGTGATCGTGGCGGAGCAGAAGGATCATCCCATCTTGATGGGGGTGAGTGATATCTGGGGAAACTCGGATGTTTATCGGACGTATAAAGAGGGTGGAAGTTTGCCTGCGGGTTGTACGGCATTAGTTTGGGGGCAACCGCTTATGGGGCGAAAGCATGATGATCCAGTCAATCCAAAGTTGGAGCCGCTTCCCGTGGCGTGGTTTAAGAATTGGCAGACGAGTGGAGGCAAAGTTGCGCGGGTTTTCCAGTCGACGATGGGGAGTGGGGATGACTTGGAGTCTGCGGGTTTACGCCGGCTGATTATCAATGCGGTTTATTGGGGGTTGGGGATGG
>Ga0114970_10004081_pt1 | contig 10645 bp, 11 predicted proteins | sample M_140205_XF_Meta_FD_87030 | JGI IMG/M metagenome (GOLD analysis project Ga0114970, IMG submission 87030) | Freshwater microbial communities from Lake Montjoie, Canada to study carbon cycling - M_140205_XF_MetaG | ecosystem: Environmental > Aquatic > Freshwater > Lake | place: Lake Montjoie... | reverse complement strand
GGGGTCTCGTATACGGCGGTTCACAAAATGATGGGTTTAGTTCAAAAAAACATCCAGCGTCGATTGATATCCTCTTCGTTTTAATCTCGCGATGGTGATTATCTTCGGTGCTGCTTCGCAGTGTAGTTTTCAATAAATTCCTCCATTCTACGCATCTGAATTTGCAACCGATCTTGAACATTTAAGTAACTCATGCTTATGGATTTATTTTACATAAATATACGGGATTTGTAGGTAGTTATTAAACTTTTATTACTATATTTATAAACTGATTAGTGTTGGTTTTTTCACAGACTTAAGTTAGCTTTCATTGTAAAAAGACTACAAAACCATGTAAAAATGCTCTCTATTTAAATACAAAATAGTAACTAATTAAAACAAAATATCATGAGAAAAATAGCACTCCTTAGTATAAGTTTGTTCGTTTGCGCTAACTTAAACTCTCAGTCTTTTTCAAAGAAGTACATAATGGCTTATCATTATTGTGACAATACCAATTGTGCCAATCCTGCCACGCATACGATTCAATTGGTTGAAAGTAACGATGGTGTTATTTGGACTTCTATACCAGGTTTTGTGGGCTATCAGGGGAGTGTGCCTGATCCAATTATTCGAGGAGATAAGTGTTACATATATACTCCAGGGAAGGTTAAGCGATACAATCGTAGCACTGATTTATGGGAAACTAATACTGCTATGGTTCAAATTAAAGATTATCTCGGTAATATGGTGTCCTATGTCGATCCTTCTGCATATGTAGATGAAAATGGATTAATTAATCTTTTCTTTCTAAATTCTACAGGGATTATAGGTGATCCAGCCCAATGTCAAACACCTCCATGTATAAGAAATTTTGATAGTGCTATTGAAGTCCCCGGCAGTGATGGTCAAGAATTTCAATTGTTAGATGGTCATAGAATATCTTTTACTGTAGAAGGGAATTTTGGACCAACAGATTCAGATGTTTTTAATGATGGAACAAATTTTTATCAGTATGTTTCTCAAGGCACAACCACCCTAGTTTATAATTCAAGCACTTTAAATGGAGATTACTTGCCATTAACCTCACTTCCTACTGGTAATCAATTGACAAACAATGCAGGTATTCCATGCGGTATGTTCCTTGCTGTGGAGGATATGTACTATTCTTACGGACACGGAAACAATGGCGGACAGACAGAAATTAGATTGGCAAGACACAATGATTTTAATTCACAACCGAGCTATAATGCTATTATTACTTCGACATCTTCAGGTCTTGCTAGTTCATTTAGTGTGGCTAGCCCAGGTATTTGCGATAACACATTTCTACTTCAAGGTATTGATCAACATTTGATCAATTTTCCTGTAATAAGTTTATCCCCTAATCCTGTTGATGAGTTGTTAGAAATCAACCACAATTTAAATACAGAATTTAAAATTAAAATTTATGATTGCACCGGGTCACTAATAGAAGAAGTAACCAATCATCATCCGTCCAATATCAAAATACCCGCAATGCATTATAAGTCAGGGTTTTATTTTATATCTTTTCAAAATGATAATCAAAGTTTTGTAAAAAGATTCGTTAAAAAATAAAATTTCAATAATAGTTTGAAGTTATTGAATCGAAATTTTAGAAACGTTCATGGCAACCCTTTTTTTTATATTAGGTAATTCTCCTCTACTTGTAAATTGTCAATGAATGATTCTTTGTCTTCTTTAGTGGTTTTTTTGCCAATTTCTATATGCACCAATTTGATGCTTTTGTACCAAAAGAATTAGGATTAAAATACTACGGGAGATTTGTCGATGATTTTGTAATCGTGCAACCCGACAAAGATTTTCTGAAAGCACTCATCCCCCAACTTTTAGACTTTCTACTTTGCAACCGATCTTGAACACCTAAATAACTCATAATTATGGATTTATTTTACATAAATATACGGGATTTGAAGGTGGTTATTAAACTTTAATTGCTATGTTTATGAACTGATTAGTCTTGGTTTTCTCACAGACTGCAGTTAAGGGCAATTATTAGACATTTGACATAAATAAAAACATCATGAAAAAATTAAGGACTATTGTAATGTTATTGATTACCTTATTGTTTTCAAATTTAATATATGGACAAGATTCTCAAAGAGACTTCTCTGAAATACTGCAAACATATTACTTACATAAAGACAAAGATCTAGTTGAGAAAACTATTGAATTTGTAAATAATCCCAAAGCAGATTACAAAAGACTTGAGCCAATACTAACCGGCTTTTTCGGGGCACTTTTTTCCGCGGACTCTGTGATTAGAAATGAATTTTATACAAATGCAGACAAATTTAAAACCCAAGAAATCAAACAATTATTCTCTTTTCTTAACGCAACAGATATTGACTCAATCTATTCAAAAACACCACTTACTCCCGCTTTTAACGACATGAATTGGTCATCGTACTTTGCAACAGGAAATGTAAAATTTCTTGACAAAATAATTTCAAATATTTCTCTCGCTGAAAACAGAATTGATCGAAATCTTTTCGTGACAGGAGCATCTGCCAAGTGGTCATTGAGCTCAAATGCAAAGCAAGACAAACAAGTCAAAGAGCATCTTGTTAATCAAAAAGAAAATAAAAAAGCTATCAAAGAGATTTTAAAAAAAGAGCCAAAAGAATTTAAACAAGAAATGAAAGACGTAATAGCTGAGCAACGAGCAAAAGGACTTTGGAATTAAATAGAACTGCCCGTAATCGAGTAGACGGTCCCTCCAGTCTCCTAGCGGTATGCGCCTCACAAACCACGACTTTTTTCTTCTAAAAAAGTACGTGCTGGTCTCGTATAGGGCGGTTCACAAAATGATGCGTTTACTTCAAAATAAACCTTCAGCATCGATTGATAACCTTTTGTTATAATCTCTTTATGGTGATTACCTTCGGTGCTGCTTCGCGGTGTCGTTTTCAATAAATTCTTCCATGCTACGCATCTGAATTTGAAACCGATCTTGAACACCTAAATAGCTCATAATTATGGATTTATTGTACATAAATATACAGGATTTGTAGGTAGTTATTAAACTTAAATTGCTATATTTATGAACTGATTAATGTTGTTTTTTTCACAGACTGCCGTTAGCAGAAATAATGATAAAACCCTTATAATTAGAATGTTTAACTGGAAATTAAAATTTAGAAAAAATATATCAACTGAAATTAAAATGATATAATAATAGTTCCAAACATATCAAAAGTTATTCATTAATTTTGTTTTCATAATATAATCAGATGAGCAACAACGAAATTCAATCAAATTTTCTTTTTGAAAATATTAAAAATTTAATCAAGGAATCTAAAAATAGGATAATTGCAGCCATAAGTAATACTATGTCTTTAACCTATTTTGAAATTGGTCGAATGATTATTGAAGAAGAACAAAAAGGAGAACTTCGTGCAAACTATGGTAAACAAATAATTAAAACTCTTTCAGCTAAATTGACGAAAGATTTTGGTCAAGGTTTTTCTATGAGAAACATTGACCAAATTAGACAGTTTTACATTGCATACTCAATTCCGCAGACAATGTCTGCGGAATTCAAATTAAGCTGGTCTCATTACCTTATACTAATGAGAATTAATGATGAAAATGAACGAAGCTTTTACGAAGTTGAATCCATAAAAAATTAAATTTACAATGAAATGTTTAAATCAAAACAAAGTTTTACTTTAGCGGAACTAGGCTGTGACATAACCAAGTCAAGAAATGTTGAAAAAACGTATGGAAAGTAAATAATAGTAAAAAAAATGAGCAGGACAATTAAACATTTCAAAAATAACCGAATTCTATATTTAGCTATAAGCTTTACTTTTCTTTTTTCCCTATACTTAACATACATTTTAGCTCCTTTTAGTAGCTGCTTCAAACTTGATTCTGGAGTAAATTCATTAGGAATTTCTTTTTCTTACACAAGAGAGATGGTTCAAAATTTCTTTGGATCAAGGACGCAGGAGCAACTTCTTTGCTATAGCGAATTCCTTCAAATTTGGGACGCAATTTTTGCATTTGTTTACACTTTAATGTACGCATCTTGGATTAAGTACTTTTTTAATAACAAGCGTCTATTTTTGATTGTTCCTATTCTTTGCATGATTGCCGATTGGGCAGAGAATTACGTTGAATCAGTTATGCTAGAAACGTATTTAAATTCACGACCAATATCCGAAACATTAGTTTCATTAGGATCTGCAATCAACTCGTTTAAATGGATCTTATCAAGTATTACGTATCTAATAATCCTCATAGGAATACTAATTAAAATAAAAAAAAATCTAACAAAACCTAAACTCCATTAAAACGACATTTTAGCCTAACCGTTCAAAGTAACTGCTAAAAACTGTGATATTGAAAGCACACACTATTTTTCAACTTCGTTTCGAAATTAATTAAATAGTGACTTTTTTTTGAGATTTTAGACCTCGCCCTACTATTGATTGAAATTATAAAACTTGGGGATTTCTTTTTAGAAAAAAAAGAGGGGTAAGCTGATTATATCGCACCGCTCAACTTCCGACCTTTGCTACGTTCCCGTCCTGGAGGAATTGGAAGGAGCTGGTCGTATAAGACTTACCCCAGCCACAAAAGTAGTCAGTTTTTCGACAACTACCATCTATTTTATAAACTATTTTTTATTTTAAAGTATATCGCAAAAAAAAATCCACCCATGAAGGTGGATTTTAACGTATTATCTTTGATCTTATACATGCATAAAATCCTTTTTTGCTAAAAGCTCAGCTTCCGATTCTCTATAATCCGCGTCATCAACACAGCAATCCACAGGGCAAACGGCTGCGCATTGAGGTTCATCGTGGAATCCTACGCACTCAGTACATTTATCTGAGGAAATATAGTACACATCCATTTCTTTGGGTTCAAAAGCATGGTCTGCTTCAATTACATCACCATCTAACGTTGTAATCATACCCAATAGAGATGTTCCGTCAGAATATCTCCACTCAGCACCACCTTCATAAATTGCATTATTTGGACATTCTGGCTCGCATGCACCGCAATTAATGCATTCGTCTGTAATTATTATCGCCATTTGTTCTATTTTATTAAATTGTATATTCCGTATTTTCGTCACAAAGATAACAACCTAAAATGGATTTATTAATTGAATTTCGTTAAAAAAATAATATATGCTTTTGAAGGCATATTAAAATTCAAGAAATGTCCTATTAAATTCGTGAAATTCAATCGTAGACGCTAATTTTACAAGGTGAAAAGAGATAACGAAATAAAAGGGTTTGTTCAATTAGGAAAACTGATGACTTCTCTAGGAAAAGAAGAGCTTTGGAACGGATTTTCTACAGGAACAACTGAGGCAGAATATGAGAAAATACAGCATATTATTGCCAAACAATTTTCCTACAATGGCTGGTTTACAAAAGAAAATGTATTACAATCCATCGGATCGTTAGGCGAACTTCTAACGGAAGAACAACTTACAAATTGGCTCGCTGACTATTCCTATGTCAACACCCCCAAAAGAATTGGAATTGTAATGGCTGGAAATATTCCCTTGGTGGGTTTTCATGATTTCCTATGCGTGCTTCTGTCTGGAAATATAGCGATAAGTAAATTAAGTTCTGATGACAATACATTGCTTCCGGCACTAGCTGAACAACTCATTCAATTTTCTCCATCATTAGCCGAAAGAATTCAATTTTCGATGGGACGAATGGGAGAAATAGATGCAATTATTGCCACTGGAAGTAATAATTCTTTTCAGTATTTTGAACAATATTTTGGGAAATACCCGCATCTTTTCAGAAAAAACAGAACATCAATTGCGATTCTTACAGGGAATGAAACAGCTGAAGAATTAAGAAGATTGGGAATCGATATTTTTAGTTACTATGGCTTAGGTTGTCGCAATGTTTCACATTTGATGATTCCAGTCAATTTTGATTTGAATCGATTTTTTGAAGCCATTATTGACTTCCACCCTATTGTCAATCATCATAAATACGCCAACAATTATGATTACAATAAAGCAGTTTATTTGATGAATTTAATGGAAATTCTAGACAATCATTTTGTATTGCTGCGAGAAACAGATGAATTATTTTCACCGCTTTCTATGGTGCATTACCACTATTATTCATCTCCAGATGAAGTGAATGAATTTATCCAGAAACATTCAGATTCGATTCAAGCAATTGTTGGTCAGGAATACATCCCATTTGGCGATGCACAATCACCTAAATTACATGATTACGCAGATGGAATTGACGTGATGAAATGGATTATGGGGTTATAATTAATTTTGAAGAAGTATTTTTTTTTGAATATAAGGGATTGAGGTGAATTGATATTTATGTTTCAAATATGGGATTCTACTGTAACTTTCATATCTAATACTGTTATTATTTTCTTAATTTTTCTTTCTGAGATCTTTTGTTCGTTGATAGATTCCGTTCCTACTCTTACTTTTTGGCATCGCCCCAAAAAGTAAGCAAAAAGGTCTAGCGCTTTATAAATTCATTTACCCATTACGATCAAAAAGACGAAATTTTAAAAACTCGCGAAAATGCTCAGACAGTTCGAAATTGATTCGTTTTTTTTATCTATGGGGCCCAAATCAATTTATGAGGCGCGAAGGAAAAATGCTTCGAAAATTCGGTTATTACAAGATCCTTATTCCTACTAATTGTTCGTTGACAGAATCCTTTCCTACTCTCACTTATTCTTGATAAAATGTAAAAGTCATTAAAAGCAAAAAGAGGAACAAAATCTTATGAATTTTGTTCCTCTTTCTGTTTAATTCTGCTAAAACTATAAAACCTAACCTACAACTATGAATTGTATGATGCAAAAGTAAAATAATATTTTGAATTAACAAGACAAAATAGTATTTATTTTAATTAAAAATCTATATTTAATGTTATTTCTATGAAAATCAGTTTATTAACATATTTATTTACTCTGTTTTCAACTGGATTTTAGCGATTTTATGGTATCAGTGCATATTTCTTTGGAGTTTCCTGCACGCTATATTTCTCGAAAAAGCGAAACGCGCTTACGGAAAATTTACAGCTAATTCTGTGGAAAGGCCATTTCAACTTCACTTCGAAATTCTATATTTAGCAGAAAATGATGTCCTTTACCTTTCTTTCTTTTTTAAAATCTCTAGATCGGTCTTAAAATCAAAAAGAGGAACAAATTCGTAGAAAATTTGTTCCTCTTTTCGCTAAAGTTTGCTAAAACTATAAAACCTAACCTACAACTATGAATTGTATTGCACAAAGGTAAGTCGATTTGAAGTGATAATCCAAATTTATTATTTTAAAAAATGTTAATTTATGTCAGAAAATAAGGTGCAAAAATCCTACTTCAACTCGACTGTTTTTTGCACTTGAAATCTGATTTTAATATATGCTAACACAAGCATAAATAAACTACCAGCTGTGACAATGATCATTGAACTCAGAGAAACATCGAAAATAATAGATAAATAATACCCGACAAAGCAGGCAATCGCAGCAATAATACATGAAACGAATAACATAGAAGGCAACTTATTGACCAATAAATAGGCAGTAGCAGGCGGAATTACCAACAATCCAACGACGAGTATTGCACCTACACTTTCAAAACTCATCACAGTTGTAATACTAACCAACGACATAAAGGTATAGTGCCAAAATGAAACATTAATACCTTTTGACTTCGCATATTCCTGGTGAAAAGAAATTATCTGTAAGCCTTTAAATCCAAACACAACAAAAAGAACGACTGCAATAAATACGGGTAAAATCATCAACATACTGCGGGTGCCAAATAAGCGGCCGTGATAGATTATTTTATCTAGAAAACTAGTGCCTAATTCACCAAATAAAACGCATTCTTGGTCTAAATCCGCATTTCCATCCCCAAACAAGGAAATTAAAATGACACCTGCAGCAAATAACCACGTGAACGTTATACCGATGGAAGCATCTTCTTGCAATTTTAATTTCTTGTGAAAAAAGTCAATCAAAAACGTAGTAAAGACGCCAAAAATAGCAGCACCAATTAAAATAAAAATGGAATCAAATTTTGTACTTATTAAATAAGCAATCACAATTCCAGGAAGCACACTGTGAGAAATAGCATCACCAACCATTACCACCTTTCTCAACACCAAAAAGCAACCCAGCAATGAACAACTCCACGCAATTAATAGAGCGGTTATTAGCGTTAATATATCGTTTAAACCCAATTTTTTAGTACGGTATTTCTTTGTTATGAGGGTCAGAAGTCGGGAAATCCAATTCCTTCAATAGTAATTGTTCAATCTCTGGCGTAATTAAATGTTCGATAGTTTCTGCTGTCCCATGAATATGATCATTCTTAAAATTCATTCTTTTTGTCAAGTACAATTCCCATAAACGATGCGAACGAAGAACTCGAGCCGCTTCCTTGTTGCCACTTTCCGTAAGGGAAAACGTTTTATCCTTTTCGAACAGAAATCCGTGCTTCACCATTCTTCTTACATCTCTTACCAACGAATGCGTGTCAACTGCCCGTTTTTCTAAAAAATCTCTGAACGAAACGGCTGTGTTTCCCTCCTCTTTTAGCTGGTAAAAAGTTTTTAATAAATTTTCTTCTGTTATCTTTTTATGGTTGGAAAGATTCCTCCTTTTAATTGAAAACCATCCTTTATGAGGCGCAAACAAGAGTGTAAATAACGTAAAGGTAAAAAGTGAAAAAACAATCCAAGGACCAGTCGGCATATTATTTTTCATCGTTGACAACATCACTCCTATCACACTTGAAAACGTACCAAAGAGCGCTGCTAGAAAAATCATAATGGGCAATCTATTCGTCCAATATCTAGCCGAAGCTGCCGGTGCTATTAATAAAGCCGACATCAAAACCACTCCAACAGCCTGAATTCCAATTGCTACTGTCATCACGGTTAAAGTAGATAATAAGAACTCCATCCGTTTGACCTTTACGCCGATAGATTTGGCAAATTCATGATTAAAACAAACCAATTGAAAAGGTTTAAAAAAGAGGATAACTACAACAAAGATGGCGATTGAAACCACTGTAAAAACCTGAATATCAAAAGTTGTCATGGTGGCCGCTTTTCCAAAAAGAAAATTTTTCAATCCTGTTTGTTCTGCATTCTGACTCTTCGAGATTACCGATAATAGAACTGATCCAATGGCAAAAAACAAAGTAGATACAAGTGCTATTGCAGTATCTGCGCTTAATTTAGTGGTACTCGATAAATAATCAATTAGCCACACAGAAATCCAACCAATTACCAATGCTCCCGTTAACAAAACAATTGGATCTTTTGTACCGGCAAACATGAAACCTAAACAAATTCCTGGAAGAACTGAATGTGAAATCGCATCGGCAATCAATGTCTTTTTTCGTAAAAATGAAAACGTGCCAACAACACCAGAAACGGCTCCAATAATGGCAATTCCCATGATTACCTTTTGAGCAATCGGGTCCGTAAAAAAGTATGTAATTGCTTCCATCATTTGTCTTCAAATCCTTTTTCTCGAATGGGGAAATCTTTTTCTTTAATTATATTCTGAAGTTTGGTCAATAAATTTAATTGCCCACCATACGTAGCTTGCAGATTTTCTTCTGTTAAAACTTCTTTGGTCGGACCATGTGCAATTAATCGCGTATTCAACAATACTAAATAATCGAAAGAATTGGAAACCGTTTGTAAATCATGATGCACAATCACCACTGTTTTTCCTTCATTTTTCATGGTAATTAAAAGATCTAAAATGGTCTTTTCTGTTGCCACATCAACCCCCACAAAAGGTTCATCCATGATATAAATATCCGCACCTTGCGCCAAAGCTCTCGCTAAAAAAACACGTTGTTGTTGTCCACCTGAAAGTTGTGCAATTTGACGATCCTTGTAGGCAGTCAATTTCACTTTTTCAATCGCTTGCGATGCCAATTCCTTGTCAATAACACTCAAACGATTGAACAACTTTCCTGGCTTATAGCGGCCCATTCTAACTACATCTTCAACCGTCGCCGGGAAATTCCAATCAACAGATTCTCTTTGAGGAACATACGCCACTTTTTCCCTCACTGCATTCAGATCTTTATCAAATATCTTAGTATATCCACTGGACAAAGGAACCAATCCCATAATTGCCTTTAAGAGTGTAGATTTTCCCGAACCATTGGGACCAACAATTCCAATAATCTGACCTTGAGGGATTTCGAAATCAATATCCCAGAGAACAGGAATTTTATTGTATGCCACTGATAAATTATGAACTTCTATGCTGTTTTTTTTGTTTTTCATACGCGCTTCCCTATTTTTCACTTTGTCAACGCATTTATAAGCGTCTTCGTATTACTTTTCATCATTCCGATATATGTATCCGCTCCCGATTTTTTGTCGCCGAGTGCATCCGAATAGATGGTCCCTCCTATTTTAACTATATGTCCCCTCGCTTTGCAACCTTCCACTACGGAGGTAATAGATTTGGAAGAAACACTACTTTCTACAAAAATTGCTTTTATTTTACGTTTAACAATCAGATTCACCAAATTTGAAACATCTTTTAACCCAGGTTCAGAAACCGTTGAAATACCTTGAATCGCCAATACCTCAATAGTGAAAGCCCTCCCGAAATAATGAAAT
>Ga0114970_10004080_pt1 | contig 10647 bp, 10 predicted proteins | sample M_140205_XF_Meta_FD_87030 | JGI IMG/M metagenome (GOLD analysis project Ga0114970, IMG submission 87030) | Freshwater microbial communities from Lake Montjoie, Canada to study carbon cycling - M_140205_XF_MetaG | ecosystem: Environmental > Aquatic > Freshwater > Lake | place: Lake Montjoie... | reverse complement strand
GGTCTGACAGTGGAGTTCAACGTGTTGAGCCAATCTGAGAACTTCGATCTTGAACGCCGCTTTGGTGGTGTAGGGCGCTTGTATGGCTTGGCCGGTGCACAAAAAATCTTTAACGCTCATGTGGTGGTTGTGGGTATTGGCGGTGTTGGCTCTTGGGTTGTAGAGGCCTTGGCGAGAAGTGGGGTGGGGCACCTGACGCTGATCGATATGGATCATATTTCTGAGTCCAATATCAACCGTCAAGTTCACTCCCTGGGGCGTACCCTTGGGCAATCTAAATGCCTTGCCATGAAGGACAGGGTTTTGGATATTCATCCGCTTTGTGATGTTCAAATCATTGATGACTTTGTTCAACCCGAAAACTGGTTAGAGATGGTCTCAACGATTTCTCAACCCATAGATTTTTTAATCGATGCGTGCGATCAAGTCAAGGCCAAGGTATCACTGGCATCTTGGTCGATAAAAAGCCAAGTAGACATGGTCTGTGTTGGAGCTGCGGGTGGAAAAAAAAGGGCGGATTTGATGCAAATGGGTGATCTGCTCAGTGTCACCCATGACCCCATGCTAGCTAAACTTAGGCACTGCTTAAGAAAAGACGGGATCATTTCAAAGGATCAAAAAAAAAATTCGATTCAATGTGTTTTTAGCAAAGAAGAGATCATCAATCCCTGGAGGTCTGACAAGGACTCCAAGTCTTTAGAACTCAGTGGTTCAAATGATCTCAATTGCCATGGCTATGGCTCCTCAGTTGCTGTGACTGCAAGCTTTGGATTATGCGCTGCGGGTTGGGTATTAGAGCGACTGTCCAATTTAACCGATGAGAGCAACTCTTAACCCAAGTTTGGCCGACCACTTTATTGAATCTGAGCACAGCCAAGCTAGGAAACCCTCCAAAAGTTTGCTATAATTTAAGGCTAAGTTAAATTAGATTTAACTTTTATTGACAGTTTGGGACGATAGCTCAGCCGGTAGAGCAGCGGACTTTTAATCCGTTGGTCGCGAGTTCGAATCTCGCTCGTCCCACCAAGTAAAAATGCGCCTCTCAGGCGCTTTTTGCTTTTTAGGGTTGGGCTTAAAACTCCCCCATGTAGCCACCATGTAGCGCAAAGTACGGGGCTTTTACACTACCTCGACCACTTTACACTTAGAAGTATTAACGAGTTTTCGAAATATCTGATCTATGAAAAAGTATCAAGGGCTACCCTTTCAAATTTCTGGCTAGCCAGACACCACCGTACCCCCACCCCCACTTATTGGCGAAAGGACTCCTGCCAGCCTTCGCATACTGTTTTGCTCAAACGATGGATAGTTTTGTACTCTACTCCTAGGTAAGAGGAGCTATTATTTGTTTTTACACCCCTGTTAAGCTATAAAACCATGTCCGATCCTACCCCCATAAGCAAACTCGCTGCCATCCTTGCCGCTGATGTGGTCGGCTTTAGCTTGAAGATGGGTGAGAACGAGTTCTTGACTCTCAAGAACCTCAAAGCCTGCAGAGCCATTGTGGACTCAGCCATTAAAAACAATCAGGGCAGGATATTCACCACGGCTGGGGATTCAGTGATTGCGGAGTTTGCAAGTTCTGTCAAAGGCATTGTCGCCGCCGCCTCTGATGGAGTCAATATCCCTTCGACCCAATCCTCATAAGTGCTCTCAAATTTCATGATTCTTCCCTCCTGGAGCAGACGGGTGCGGCTTAAGGGTTGGTCTTTTATTAAGCCTCCACAAACCTAACATCCTACGCCCCTAGAAAACCGGACAATTCATTTGCTATAAACCGGACAACTCATTAATTACTGACAGGTGCCTGATGTTATCTGATGTTATCTTGACTATGTCACTACATTGTTATCTAATATATATTGATATTTACAACGTTAGATGGATGATATTCATAAAATGTCTTGTATCAACTCAGAATAACGAATAGGTTTTAAGTTCGCTCAACCGCTTTCACTAGGAGCATTCATGCCTAGACTACCGTCCATCACTCAACCCACACATGATCAATCTGCTGCCCATGCGTATTTGATCAAGACGCGAGGACCTGCTGGCATCAAAGGTGGTTTTGGCGTGATGCTCGCCAGCCCTGATCTTTGCCAACGCATTGCGCACGTTGGTAGTTACATCCGTTTTGATTCACCTGTACCCATACGCTTACGCGAAGTTGCAGCTACAACCATTTCTTCTGAGTTGGAAAATCCTTGGGAGTATGTGATCCACGCCAAAATTTGTATCGAGCTCGGTGTACCTGAACAAGAAGTGCAAGCTATTTTGGATTGTGCGCCTGTTGCTTGCAAAGATGTGCAGGATCAGATTGCTGTGAACATCGCCAGAGAGATGGCACGTAACCACCAATTGACACAACCAACCTTTGATCAGGCCAAGGCTCTGTTGGGTGACGCAGGGGTTGTCGATTTGATTGCAACAGTGGGTTATTTTTCAATGTTGGCGGTGACACACAAAGCTTTAGAAGTTTTTCCGGAGAGCTCATGAATAAACGAGTTTATTATTTGCAGATGATGATTCTTGTACTGTTGTCTTTTTCTGTTTCAGCGCAAGACTTTCCATCTAGAAACATTTCCATTGTGGTTCCATATCCGCCGGGTGGGGTGGTCGATCCTGTTGCACGCATCTTGGCACCTGTGTTGTCAAAAGAGTTAGGGCAAAGTGTGACGATCGATAACCGTGCTGGTGCTGGGGGCGCAATTGGTGCGCAAGCAGTGGTGCGCGCCAAGCCAGATGGGCACACCATTTTGTTTCACATCGGTGTAGTTGCTGCGCAGCCTACCACTCAAAAAAATGCTGGCTATGATATTCGACGAGACTTGGTGCCCGTGAGTTTGGCGGTCATTGGTCCGTATGTGTTATCTGTTAATTTGGCTTTTCCCCCTAAGAATGTTCAAGAACTCATCAGCTACTCGAAAGCCAATCCTTCTAAAGTTTTTTATGGCTCAGCGGGGGTTGGCACACTCAATCATTTGGCTGGAGAATTGATCAATGCAGCAGCAGGCACTTCTATGGTTCATGTGCCTTACAAAGGGAATGGGCCCCTCATCACAGCACTGATGTCGGGTGAAATTCAGTTGGGTATAGATACCATTCCTGGCTCCAAAGCACTCGCTGCTGGTGGTAAATTGCGCATGATTGCAGTCACTGGTCTTGAAAGAAACCCGTCACTGCCACATATTCCAACAGCCATTGAAAGTGGATTGCCAGGTTTTAGTTTCGATTTCTGGGAAGCCTTTTTCTTACCCAAAGGTACGCCAGAGCCTATCGTGAATGCATGGCACAAAGCCGTTGTTAAAGCACTTAATGACTCAACTGTTTCGCAGCAACTTGCCGATTTGGGTTTCAAAGTCATTGCATCAACACCGCAGCAGTTGAATGAACGCGTTAACAGCGACATTGAAAAATATTCAGATCTGGCAAGCAAAGCCAATCTTGTTTTTGAGTGAATCACAATGGCATTCGATCGCATCAATGACCGATTAGAAATTCAATCGGTGATTTATCAATACGCGCGCGGCGTTGATCGACGCGACTGGGAGTTGGTTCGTTCTACTTACCATGCGGATGCATGGGATGATCATGGCAACTACCAAGGACCTATCGATGGGTTCATTGAATCATTGAAGAAACGTCATGTTCATATTGAGCAATCCATGCATTTGCTAGGAAATTGTCTGATTGATTTTTGTGACGATAACGCGGCTTTGGTAGAAACCTATTTTTCAACCTATCAACGTTTGTCTCCTCAGGCAGGGGATGCTCGTTTGTTTTATCTCAGAGGAGGCAGCGTTGCTCCAACAGATGCAGTAGAAGGAACCGTCTACGGTCGATACATCGATGTGTTCAAGTTAAAAGACAAGGCATGGCGAATTTCTAACCGTCAGGTTGTGTTTGAGGTGTACAAAGGTGCTACAGCACCCGCTGGAGGTGGGCTGCCAGATGGTTGGATGCACGCAACAAGAGATGGCAACGATCCGCTATATCTAGCTCAACGAAAGTTGGGACTCAATGAAATCAGTTCAAGGTCTCCGAGTGTTTGAAACAGGTGATGACTTGATTCAGGGATGTATTGGGTAGTTCTTTCAACCTAAGATAACTAATAAGAGGTGTGATTTCATTTTTGTGACCTGCGTCTAAAAACTGATCCAATTTGAGTCAGAGAAACTTTGTTTTTTATCATTCGAAAGGATTAAGGGTTAACGAAATGAGAAATTTGTATAAATTAAGGTGGTCATCAATGAATAAAAAATCGAAAAAGCAATTTGAAACATGGCTGAGCATTTTGTTTATCGTATTTTTACAATTTGTGTACTTGAATACAGTTTTTGCTCAATCCTTCCCATCAAGGCCCATCAAACTGGTTGTTCCTTATCCACCTGGCGGGGTGACAGACATGATTGGGCGATTGGTCGGGCAAGCCATGGGGGATATCCTTGAGCAACCCGTTATTGTTGATAACCGCCCGGGTGCGGGTTCTGCCTTGGGGGCAGACTTGGTTGTCAAATCTCCACCAGATGGATACACCATCTTGTTGGGCGCTTCTAGCACCCATGTTTTAAATCCATTGCTTTATAAATTATCTTATGACCCCGTAAAAGATTTCACACCATTGGGATTGATTGCAAGTACACCTTTGGTCTTGGTGGTTGGGTCTCAATTGCAGTCGAACAATATCAGCGACGTTCTCGGTTGGTTAAAAACCCATCCTGGTCAAGCCAATTTTGGTTCCTATGGCAATGCCAGCGCAAGTCACCTCGCCGGCGAGTTGTTCAAATCAATGTCCAATGTCAGCATGGTTCATGTCCCCTATAAAGGTGCTGCGCCTGCACTGGCCGATTTAATGGCTGGTCATATTTCGCTGATGTTTAGCGATATGTCTGCTTTTCAACATGTCAAGAGTGGACGTTTAAAGGCCATTGCAGTGACATCTTTCAAACGCATTGACTCCTACAGTGATGTTCCAACGCTGTCTGAAGTTGCGCCTACAGGCTCTGGGCTCGAAGGTTTTCAAGTGGCGGGTTGGTTTGCGTTGTATTTGTCAGCAAATACTCCTAAAGCCGTTTTGGATAAATTAAATTCTGCTTTGATGAGTGCTATGTCCAGTGCGGAGGTGCGAAACAAGTTAATAAGCTTGGGGCTCGAGCCAGGTGCCAGTTCACCAGAAGTGTTGTCTAATTTGATGCGGGTTGAACGAGAAAAATGGGTGAGGTTGATATCTACTGCAAAGATCAAGGTGGAATGATGACTATCAAAAATAATGAATTGATTGCGGAACTTAGTAAATTGGGAGATCAAGATCCTGACTTGGCCCGACTAATGGGTGTCATCATGGCGCTGGCTGGCGAAGTGTTTGTGCTTAAAGCACAAGTACAGCGTTTATCTATGGCTTTGCGTGACCAAGGTATTGCTAACGATCAGGTACTAGAAAAAGTGACATTGGGTCAGTCATGGGCAGATTGGCTGAGCAACGAAGAGACACAGTTTTCAAACGCTTTGTTAAAACCCTATTTGCAGCCTGATGTAGCCATTAATTCGACGCATTGGATGCGACAAACATAAAGGATTACTATGTCAAACGAAGCGCCACTTTCTTTTGAAGCATCTGCCTTCCAATGTTTTGTGAGAGGTATTCGCAGTGTTTGGCGCGATTCGGCCTATCGTGCAACGGTGTCAACTGCAGAGCAAACGATTCAACAATGTCCTGGCGATCTTGCTCAATTAGAAAGGGTGGCGCGTCAAACGCCAGGCTATCAACTCTATGCCTGGCTAGAGCGACATTCTCAGCAATTGAAATACGAGGGCCGTTGGGGCATTGTGCGATGGATGGAGCAACGCAAAGAGCAATTAGATCGGATATTGAAAGAGGCCTCACTCAAGCATTCAGAACGTCTTTTAATTGATCCTGATTTTAAGATTCCAGACTATGTGCTCCAAGTGGATACTCATCAACACAAGGATGGTCTTTGGAGTGATGCATGCGATGCTTTTGCATACGAAACATCCACCAAGGGTTTTACTTTTTCATTGTTTGATTCTCAATTACCTTTGAAGGTTTATACCGATACAGCCTTGGCATTAGTACCCACTGCACAACATATTCTTGATTTAGGTTGCACCATTGGTGGTTCAACGCGTGCTTTAGCCCGGGCATTCAAAAGTGCAAAAGTAACGGGCATTGATGTTTGTCAACCGCCATTGAAATTAGCACACTTGCGGTCATTAGAAGAAAACATTTCAGTTTATTGGCGTCAATCAAGTGCTGAAGTATTGATTGATGCAAATGAGAGTATCGATTTGGTGGCGTCACATTGGCTCTACCATGAAATGCCGCCAGTAGCCATTCGTCAATCGTTAAAAGAAGCGCGTCGAGTGTTGCGAAAGGGCGGTGGCTTTATGGCCTATGACATGTACCTGATTCCAGGCGGTGAAATTGGTCAATGGTTACACCATGGTTATGCATCGCGTAATAACGAACCGTTCGCAGCGGCCTATGCTGGAATGGATATGAAAAAAGAACTCGAAGGGGTTGGTTTTTCAGATGTCAATATTCAGATTGTTCATCCAGTGCCAAGCGAGCAAGTGCAGTCGGGCGCACTTCCACCAATGAGAACCCACTATATGACAATGATCACGGCGCGAGCCATATCCACTTGATACACCTTTCAGTGTGTGTTTGCGCTAGTTAGATCTGTTCTTAGATCAATTTTTCTGTAAGTAGAACTAGCATTTAGAACTCAACAAGCAATTAAACATTCATTTCATAATCAAGTTTGAAATATTTATACTCATGGCTTTTAGTCTTTGCTATCTTTTAAAGCTATTTATCTACTCACTTTTATAAAGTTATCGAGGATTAAGGTGAAATCGATTTGTTTAGATTTAATTTGAGTTGAGGTAGGTTAAGGTAATTTAATGTGAAACGCGGAGGAGGACTTGCCCAAGAGGCAAGGGCCTCTGATCAGATAGAGTTAAAGTGCCACGCAAACGCGTGAACGCTTCAGCTCTTTTTTGTTTAAAAAAGTATACTGGCTTTAGGTATATTCCCTTGGTTGAATTCTATGCAATAGAAGAGCACAATCAGGTTAATCATATACATTGTCAAAGTCAATGAATGCACAATAACCGATGATTTGAATGACATTTTTGATCATGAAACTTTGGAGAAACTGTGAAAAAATCATTTTTGTTAAAAGTTTTAACCACTCCACTTTTATGCATCCTTTTTGTAGTAAATGTATCTGCGCAAACTTACCCCATAAAACCCATTAAGTTAATCGTGCCTTTTGCACCCGGCGGTCCGATTGATCAAACAGCAAGAATCATCTCACAGACCCTATCGGATTTGTGGGCTCAACCCGTGGTTATTGAAAACCGCACGGGCGCCAATGGCGCTATAGCTGCCGAAAGTGTAGCCAGGAGTCCAGCTGATGGCTATAGCCTGTTGTTTTCGGTCATTCACCACACGGTTTTACCCAGTTTAAAAATAAAGCTGTCCTACGATTTTGAAAAAGACTTTATCCCCATTACCAGTGTGGCGGTCTACCCCATTATTTTGGTGGTCAACTCTAAATCACCGATTAAAAATATTCAAGATCTCATAAATCTGGCTAAGACTAAATCCTTGACCTTTGGACATTCTGGCTATGGGGGCGGAACCTATCTTGCTGCTGAACTCTTCAATATGCAAGCAAACGTGGAGCTCAAAGACATACCCTACAAGGGCAGTGCGCCAGCTATGGCTGATCTTTTAGGCGGGCATGTGGATGTCATGTTCAGCGATGCCCCCACGGCCTTGTCGCAAATTCAAAGTGGCAAGCTCAGGGCTTTGGCTTTGTCGACTTCAGGCTTGAATAAGCTCGTTCCCAATTTGCCCACCTTTGCCGAGTCGGGCTTTCCTAAATACAATGCCTATTCTTGGGGAGGGATCTCCGTAGTCAATGGAACGCCCAAGGAAATAGTCTCCAAGCTCAACCACGATATCGTTCAATCGATTAATGAGCCAAGCACACGCGAGAAGTTGCTTCAAATTGGCGCAGAACCTTTGCCCAGCTCAAGAGAGCAGTATGCCTCAATGATTCAATCTGAAATTCTAAAATGGGCCGAGGTGGTGAATCAAAGAAATATCAAGATAAATTGACGCACCGAAGAGCCTGGAAGTAAATAAACGGAAATTGAAGTGAAACAGGAAAAGATTGCCATCATAGGTGCCGGTATTGGGGGATTGACCTTGGCCGCACTGCTTCAGAAAAATGGCTTTGAAGCCCATGTTTATGAACAGGCCCAGCAGTTCACTCGCGTGGGGGCCGGTATTCAGCAAAGCTCAAATTCTGTGAAAGTATTGCGTGAATTGGGTTTGGAGGAGCACTTACGCTCTTGCGCATTTCAACCTCAAAATTGGATCAATCGTGAATGGGACAGCGGTGAGCTCAAGTTCGACTTGCCCCTTGGGGCGGCATTTGAGAAAGAGTATGGTGCGCCTTATCTTCTCATGCACCGAGGTGATTTGCATGCTGCGCTTTTGTCTTGCGTTCGTGCCGACACCATTTCATTGGGTAAAAAACTAACGAACTACGAACTTCTTGACAACGGCGTTCGGATTCAATTTGAAGATGGCAGTGTTCAAGACGTTGATGCCTTGGTGGGTGCCGATGGAGTTCACTCCCAAGTCAGAGAATTGATGCTGGGCAAAGAAAGCCCTAGATTCACCGGACGGGTGGCTTATCGCACCACCTTCCCTGCGTCTTTGATGAAGGGTAAACGTGTCGCCGACTGTACCAAGTGGTGGGGGGTGGACAGGCATATCGTGATTTACTACATCAACCCAAGGCGCGATGAGCTGTATTTTGTGACCAGCTTGCCTGAGGCCGATTGGAGCAACGAATCGTGGTCGAACAAGGGTAACTTGAACCAATTGAGAAGTGCATTCGAAGGTTTTCACCAAGAAGTCCAAGATGTTTTAGACGCTTGCCCAGAAGTGCATAAATGGGCCCTATATGAGAGAGATCCATTACCAACTTGGACGCACGAACGAGTGGTGCTGATTGGAGATGCTTGTCACCCCATGGTACCCTACATGGCCCAAGGCGCAGCAATGGCCATTGAAGACACGGCCATTTTGCTTCGGCATTTGTTAGACTCGAGCGATTTCACGCAAGTTTTCAAAAATTTTCAGGCCACGCGTATGGAGCGTACATCCAAAATACAGTTGACCTCACACAAGAACCAATGGATGAGCACGCGAACCGATCCTGCTTGGGTCTATGGCTACGACGCTTGGTCTGAAGCTCTTCATGTCGCTTAATTCTAAAAAACCAAAAAAATAAGCTTATCTTTTGGTAGAGAAAACTATTGAGCATAATGATTGGAGCTGAACTCCTAGCTTTAAATCACTCCAATTGAATGCCTGCTTGTTTTACCACCGCTCCCCATTTGGCGATCTCAGACTTGATGAAATCACCGAAGTACTCTTGAGTACTGCCTATGGGCTCAAGTCCTAAGCTAGATTGTCGACTTCTAATCTCGCTCATTTGCATGATGAGTGCAGTCTCACGTTGCCATTTTTGGGCAATCTCCTTGGGTGTGGCGGCTGGTGCTAAAAGACCCACCCAACTACCCACATTGAAGCCCGACAGTCCAGATCCAGAGACGCTTGGCAAGTCGGGTGCCAAGGGCGTGGCTTGAGTTCCCGTCGAGGCGAGTGCTCTTAACTTGCCAGCTTTGACTTGAGGCATGAGCAGAAAAATACTGTCAAACGTCATTGAGGTCTCACCACTCACAACACTCATCATTGAAGGACCACTACCTTTATAGGGAACATGCACAATGTTCACGCCGGCCATGGATTTGAAGAGTTCTCCTGCGAGTTGTTGGGTGGTCCCGTTGCCTATCGATGAAAAGTTCACCTGAGTTGGCCGAGATTTCAGGTATTCAATGAGCTCGGCAACGGACTTGACAGGCAGTTGAGGGTTGACAACAAGAATGAGGGGCAGTTTGGAGACTAAACTGATGGGAGTGAAGTCCTTGATGGGGTCAAAGGGCAGCTTGCTGTAAGCGGCTGGGTTCACCGTGAAACTTGTTGACACCAATATCATGGTGTAGCCGTCAGGATTGGCCTTGGCTACGAAATCGGTCCCAATGATGGTGGCCGCACCTGGCTTGTTATCGATGATGATGGGTTGCCCCCAAGTCTCTTCTAACTTTTGGGCCAAAGTTCGGGCAATGGGGTCGACCGCTCCGCCGGGAGGAAATGGCACGATCAAGTGAATAGGGCGGTTCGGATAGTTCGGAAAAGTCGATTGAGACCATGCGTTTATCGTCGAGAAACATAGCCCCAAAACCAAGGCCATTGCAGTCATACCCAATTTATTCATCATGCACCTATCTATCATTGTTGTAAGAGAATATCCTTCTATATTAGTTTTAGCCCAAGAGCGACTTTACCTGTCTCTAGAAATGATCCCGCAGTGGTTGCAATAACCGATCATTGGGTGGCTTTTAAAAGGCGATCCGACCGTGGCTCCATAAACCGATCCGCGGGTCGCTCCATTAAATGATTCTAGAATGGCTCCGAATGGCGATCCCTGACAATCACCAAGCATTCATCTTTGGATCACTCAATTTTGATGCCAGTGCGGC
>Ga0114970_10004079_pt1 | contig 10648 bp, 5 predicted proteins | sample M_140205_XF_Meta_FD_87030 | JGI IMG/M metagenome (GOLD analysis project Ga0114970, IMG submission 87030) | Freshwater microbial communities from Lake Montjoie, Canada to study carbon cycling - M_140205_XF_MetaG | ecosystem: Environmental > Aquatic > Freshwater > Lake | place: Lake Montjoie... | reverse complement strand
CTCGTGGCCAAAGGCACCACGGATGCGGGGGCCCTAGCGGCGAGCAAGAAACTTCAATTGGTCCTCGATGGCCACAAGGCGGCCCCTTGGAATGGCGAAGCCAAGACCAGCAAGCGAGGGCCCAACAAGCATCCGCAAGATCCCGACCAATGATCTCCCCGAAAAGCGCTCCGAACCCCGAGCCACCCCCGAGACTCCATTCCACTTCCCGATGAAACATCTCCACGCCCTCATCCTCGCGACCACGCTCCTCCTCACTCCAGTCCCCCTCATTCGTGGGGAAACCCTTCCCGCCGCCATCCAATCTGGCCCGCTAAAGGTCGCCTACGTTCTCGATTCTGGGATGGTTCTCCAGCGGGAAATGCCCACGCCCATCTGGGGCTGGGACAAGCCCGGAACCACCGTCACCGTTTCATTCGGCGGACAAAAGACCACCGCACAAACTGACGCCAACGGCATCTGGACCGCCCGGCTTGCCCCCATGAAGGCCAACGCGACTAGTCAGGACATGACCATCGCCGATGGGACGAACACCGTGACCATCAAGGACATTCTGGTCGGCGACGTCTGGCTACTCTCGGGCCAGTCCAATATGGAAACCAAGACGGGGAGCCTGATGAAATACGGCAAAGACGCCCAGGACCCCATCACCGGTCCGTTGGTTAAGAAGATGGTCGATCACTGCAACGAGCAGATTTTCAAAAACCTCGACGAGCCCCGACTGCGCTACCTTCAGGTGCCACGGTGCGCCGCTCTCGAGCCTCAGCACGACTTTGATCGAGCCAAGGAAACGGGCGTCTGGGGCAAGCCTGCTCCGGTGAAGCGCAAGTGGGTTTCTGCCCGGGCGGACGACAAGGGTGGCTCCGTCGAGGCCTTCTCCGGGTTGGGCTTTTCCTTCGCCTACGAGTTACTGAAGAAGACCGGCGTGCCCATCGGCCTGATCGACACCTCCAAGGGTGGCACGATCATCGAGGCCTGGATGGACGCGGAAACGACTTATCAAAGCTGTGACTTTGGCAAAAAGCGGGTCCTCACGGCGCTCGTGGGTGTCAAGACATGGCAGGACCTGATGGCGACGCGGAACGACGAGGCGGAGTTCACGAAATTCGTCAAAGATGCCGACGCCACGCGGGCGGAATTTCTCGAATTTATCAAGACCAAGCCAGTCGTGGACTTCTTCACGGCGAACAAGGATCAACCCGAAGTGCAGCGGCTAGCGAAGAACCTCGACAAGTTCAAGGCGGAAAATGACGAATACCTGAAGAAGAGCTTCGTGGAGCGGGTGAAAAACCGGGCGAGCGGACCAACCACGCCGAAACTTGGCGGACGCTCGATGCAGGCGCTGAAGCCACCCAAGGGGCAGCCGATCGTTCGCAAAGAATACGCGCCCCCCAAGGATCCGCGCAAAGGGGACACCAACGAAGCCGCCCAAACCAGCTTCCCCGGTGCCATGTATCTCGGCACCCTCACGCCGGTGATGCCCATGGGGATCAAGGGGGTGATCTGGTATCAGGGCGAGAACAACCACTTCCACGATAAGGGCGACATCGCCACCCAGTATGATCTGCTCCTCAATGGCATGATCAAATCCTGGCGCAAGGCGTGGGGTCAGGGGGACTTCCCGTTCTATATCGTCCAGCTTCCCAACACCCCGGGGGAGTCCACCAAAGGCGCCACTGAAGGCACGGCTTGGGTCTTCCTCGCCGACGCCCAGCGCAAGAGCCTGATCACCCCCCATACCGGCCTCGGGGTGGCGTGCGACATCGGCGGCGATCTCCACTGGCAAAACAAGTATGATCTCGGCTGGCGGCTTTCTTTGCTCGCCCGCGCCGACCTCTTCGGTGAAAAAATCGAATCCTCTGGTCCCCTCTACAAGAGCCAGAAAATCGAAGGCCACAAAATCCTCGTGACCTTTGACCACGTCGGGGGTGGGATCGCCTCGGGCATCAAGACCGATGTCGGTCCCGCCACCCTCGGGGCCCCCTTGTTGCCTCACCACACATTCGGGAGCGGTGACCTCCAGTATTTTCAAATCGCGGGTGCCCCAGCTGGGGGAAGTCAGCAGTGGCACTGGGCCAAGGCGATGATCGTCGGCAAGGACACCGTGGAAGTTTCTTCGCCCGAGGTCAAAGAACCTCAAGCGGTCCGCTATATGTGGGCCAAATTTGCCCAAGTCCCGAATTTTTATAACAAAGAGGGCCTCCCTGCGGCCGTCTTCCGGACCGATGACTGGGAATGGTCCGAGGGCTGGGATCGCCGCACCGCCAGCAAGGAGGTCGAACAACTCCGCGCCACCTGTCGGGAGAAGGGCATTCTCCCCAGCTACGCAAAATAACCAAAGGCTAGACGCGCCACCTTCGCTCGCCCCATCCATCCACATCCCCTATCCGCTTATGACCTTCTTTTCACGACTTCTCCCATTGGGAAGCCTGCTCGCGTCCTTGGCGCTGCTCCCCATTCCACCGACGGCCAACGCCGCGGGCGTCCTCAAGGCCGACCAGTTTAAGCACCATATCGAGAAGTTAAACGCCGAGGACGAGGAGCTTTACAAAAATACCTTTCCCAACGCCAAAGCGTGGGACTTTCTTTCCGCGAATATCCCGCTCTTTCAGTGCCCCGACGAGGATTTGGAACGGACCTACTACTTCCGCTGGTGGACTTATCGGAAACACCTCAGCGAGACGCCCGATGGCTGGGTGGTCACGGAGTTTTTACCGAAGGTATCGTGGTCGTCCAAACACAACACCATTTGCTGCCCCGCGGGGCACCACTTTTACGAGGGACGGTGGCTGGCCGACGCCAAATATCTCGATGACTACGCCTCGTTTTGGTTTCGCAAGGGTGGGGCTCCGCGCTACTATAGTTTTTGGGCGGCCGATGCCATCTATGCCCACTATTTGGTCAAAGGAAACCAGCCTTTAGTGACGGGGTTGCTGGATGATCTGGTCAAAAATTACCAAGCTTGGGAAGAAAGTCGCCTGACCTCAGACGGGCTGTTTTGGCAAATCGATGATCGCGATGGGATGGAGGTTTCCATCGGGAAGAGTGGGAAGCGGGCGACGATTAACAGCTACCAGTTCGGCGACGCGATGGCCATCGCCCGGATCGCCGAGTTGGCAGGACGGAAAGAATTGGCTACCGAGTATCGCGCAAAGGCCGAGCGCCTGCGGCAACTCGTCGAGACCAAGCTCTGGGACCCGGAGGCGAAGTTTTTCAAGACCCTTCAACGGAGTAACTATGAGTTGGTCACGCCGAAGAATTCCCAAGACGGATCGGTGCCCAAGCTCCACTGGATGGATCCCGACCACCGCGGGACTTTGGAGTGGGTGCAATACACCTTTGCCAAACCGAAGACTTTTGACGCGGCGGAGGTCTATTGGGCGGCGGGAGGTCCAGCGCTGGGCGCACCGACTTCCTGGCGGGTGCTCGTGCGCAAGGGGACGGACTGGGTGGCAGTCAAAAATCGCGGGGAATACGGAGTCGCCCTCGATACCTTGAACAAGGTGGCGTTCGAACCCGTGGAGACCGACGCCATTCGCCTCGAGGTCCAGTCGGCGAAGAACCAGTCGGGTGGCATCCTCGAATGGCGGGCACTCAGCAACGGCAAGAACGCGGCGCCAGAGGGGAAGATTAGCAAGTCCTACGAAATCCGCATGGGCCGCAATAACAGCCCCGAGGCGCTCAAGGACGGCGAGGGTGCCAGCAAGGAGGCGGGGCTGGTCGATGTGCGCGAGCTCCACGGATTCACCCCTTGGTATTTTAACCTCCCAGAAACTGGCAAGGGCTACGAGGTCGCTTGGAAACAGCTCATCGATCCCAAGGGATTCCTCGCTCCCATCGGCCTGACCACCGCCGAACAGCGCCACCCCGGTTTCAAGGTTTCCTACGAAGGCCACGGCTGCCAGTGGAACGGGCCCAGTTGGCCGTTCGCCAGCGCCATAACCCTGACTGCGATGGCCAATGTCCTCCACAACTACCCGCAGGACGCCATCAGCGCGGACGACTACCTCAAGACGCTGAAAACCTACGCGCAGTCTCATCGCCGAAAACTCCCCGACGGGCGGGTGGTCTCTTGGATCGACGAAGATCAGGATCCTTTCACCGGCGAATGGATCGCCCGGAAACGCTGCGAAGAACGAAATACCGAACTGATCACGAAAGGCCAGCCCGACAAAGTGTTGCGGGAGCGTGGCAAGGATTATAACCACTCCACCTTCTGCGACTTGATTATCACCGGCCTGATCGGCCTGCGACCGCGGGCCGATAATCTAGTAGAGGTCCATCCCCTCGTGCCCGATGGCAAGTGGGACTGGTTCTGCCTCGATAAAGTTTCTTACCACGGCCGCACGCTGACGATCCTCTGGGACAAGACGGGAGAAAAATACCAACAAGGTAAGGGCCTCCGGGTCTACGCCAATGGCCGCGAGATCGCCCACTCCGATACCCTCCGCCGCTTGACCGCACCACTTTCCCAATAAACCCCAACCACCGAAACTCCATGATGAACCGAAAAACCTCGATATTGACCCTGATGACCGGGGTCTCCCTCGCGCTTTCCACCGCCGAAGCCAAGCTCGAACTGCCCCGGGTCTTTGGAGATGACATGGTCGTGCAACGCGACAAACCAGTGCGGGTTTGGGGCTGGGGCGACAAGGGCGACGCGGTCACCGTCGAGTTCAGCGGGCAAAGCAAGAACGCCACGGTCGGCGACAATGGGAAGTGGTTGCTGACCCTCGATGCCATGCCGACCAATGCCAAGCCGCAAATTTTAACGGTCAAGGGCAAGACGGAGGCGCTGACTTATAAAAATGTGCTCATCGGCGATGTGTGGCTGTGTAGCGGACAGAGCAACATGGAGTCGGCGGCCGGGGGAATCGTCAACTCCGACTTGGATATGCCGCTCTCGAATATCCCCGCGATTCGTTGCCTGACTCTGCCCCTCCGCTCCAGCCCGACTCCCCTCGATAACTTTGGCACGGAGGAGCGCAACCCATTTTACGTGGAACTCAAAGGCATGTGGCGGGTCAGTACGCCAGACACCACAAAAGATTTCCCCGCCGTGGGGTATCACTTCGCCCGCATCGTCAATGCGATCACGGGAATCCCCATCGGCATCATCGACAACTCCTGGGGTGGGAGCGTGGTGGAAACGTGGGTGTCCCGCGCTTCGCTGGAGCAGATTCCCGAGGCCGTACCCCTCATCCGGTCCTTCGATACCGAGGCGGCGGGCTACGATTACGACGCAGAACTCGCCCGCAAAATGGGCGGTTGGAAGCAACAAGCGGAAAAGGCGACCGCGGCGGGCAAACCCGCCCCCGAAAAACCCGAAGTGCCAAAAACCTATGTCTATCGGCAGAGCTTTCCCGGAGGTTGCTTCAATGCCTTAGTCTCACCCCTTGCGCAGTTCGCCATCAAGGGTGTGATCTTCTATCAGGGTGAAAATAACTGCGTAGGAGGCCAAGGCCGACCAAATCTCTATCTCAAGACCTTTCCCGCTTTGATCCCCGATTGGCGCAAGGCTTTCGGCGAAGCAGACCTCCCCTTCTGCATTGTCCAATTGTGTTCCTTCGGCGAGCCCGACGACGAAAACGAGCCCGAGATCAACCAACTCCACAAGGCCTCCGGTATCCGCGAGGCCCAACTCAACGCCCACCTCAAATACCAACACACCGGGCTCGTGCCCACTTTCGACCTCGGCCACGTCCAGATGCACTCCCCTTTTAAACGACCAATCGGCGAACGCGCGGCCCGCTGGGCGCTCGACACCGTCTATGGCATCAAGACGATCACCTACGATCTCCCCATGATGCAGTCCTGGAAAAAGGATGGCTCACGCATCCTCCTGACCTTTACGGCCGGTAGCCACCCCAGTTCACCTTACGGCATGCGCGTGCCCCCGAAGGGGTTCGTGATCGCGGGCAAGGATCGCCACTTTTACCCAGCCACACTGGCAAACGAAAAGGGCGACACCTTCGCCGTTTCTAGCCCCTTTGTCCCAGAGCCCGAGGCCGTCCGTTATTCGTGGGGCGTGCATCCGGGGGGGAACTTTGGCAATCGCGCCGCCCCAACCCCACCCTTCCGCACAGACAACTGGCCAGCGTGGACGGACGCGCCGATCGGAAGCCGAGGCCCCGAGACGGGCGATCCAGAAGTGCCGACGAAGGAAACTGCCCAAGCCCAAGCCAAGATCCGCAAGGCGGCCGCAGCCAAGAAAGTGCTCGAAGAACTCGAGGCTCCGCCAAAAAAGCCCGCCAAGAAGTGACCGCCATTCCTCTTGGTCAGGCAAGGGTGGCTCGCCCTTGGGTGATCAACCTCACCTGCTTCTCCCTGATCTGCGCGCTGGCCCTCGGTGGCGATGAGACCCTCGTGGAGGGATCGAAGCGGGTAATCTCACCCTACAAGGCGGTTTTCAAAGGACTGTCGATGACCACACCGATCAAGACCAGCGTGGACGGACCACTCCTCGGCAATGGCGACATCGGGGTCTGCATCTCGGAGATCACCGAACGCGGGGATGACCGCAAGGTGCGGCAGATCGCCAATGGGCCACGATTTTGGCTGTGCAAAAATGACTTCTGGAAATTAGCCCACGACTTCAAATCCGGCCCAAGCGGACCGCGGGTCTTCGGCGGGATCGATGTGCGGTTGCCGGGCTTAGAAGGTGGATCAACCACCGAGCAACACTTCTACGACGCCGTGACGGTATCCAAGTGGGCAGGCGATAAAAGCGGTGGCGCCGTGGAGGTCCGCTCTTGGGTCGCCGCCAGTGAGAACATCCTCGTCGTAGAACTGATCGCCACAGGCAAAGAAGCGCTGGTCGAAGTCCATCTCTGGGTTCAGGAAGGGGACCGCTCGGAGACGACCAAGGGCGAAGATGGAGCGACCCGCTGGGTGACGCGGAAGTTTGCCAAGGAGGTGGAGATCCCCACAGAAGTAGCATGCGCGATCAAACTCCTCGGGGCGGAGACCGCCAGCTTCACCCTCCAGCCCGGTCAGCCCGTGACCATTCTGGCGGCCCTCCAAAGTAAGTTCAAAAGCCCGACGCCACTGGAGGACGTCCGAAAAAGGATCGCCGCAATGGATGCCGACGCCTTGGTCGCACTGAGAAAAAAGCACGCCGCCTGGTGGGAGGAATTCTGGGCGAAATCCTTCGTGGAAATCGGCGACCCCATCCTCGAACAACGCTACTATCTTTCGCAATACGTCATGGCCTGCGCCAGTCGCGACCCCAGCTTTCCCCCACCCCTCTTTGGAATCTGGAACACGACCGATACCCCCGGCTGGGAGGGAGACTTTCACCTCAACTACAATCACATGGCCCCCTTCTATGGCCTATATTCCTCGAATCATCTTCAACAGGCCGATCCCTATCACGCCCCGATTCTCGACTTCCAACCACGCGCCCGGTGGTATGCACAAAACGCGCAAAACGTCCGCGGAGCCTACTACCCCGTGGGGATCGGACCGAAAGGGATTGAAGTCACGCGCAATTACCCAGACGACGGATACGCTCGACCACCCCACTTTGAAAAGGAGGGACTCTTTTACCATCAAAGGAGTAACGGCGCCTACTGCCTCGTGAATGTGGCGATGCGCTGGTATGCCACCTATGACAAAAACTACGCGAAGGCACTCTATCCCCTCGTCCTCGACATCGCCGACTTCTGGGAGGACTATCTGAAACTCGAAAATGGTCGGTATGTCATCAACAAGGACTCCATCCACGAACGCTCCAATAACGGCAACGACTTCAACTCCATCGTCTCTTTGGCCCTCGTGCGCAACGCCCTGGAACTCGCCACCGACATGAGCCGCGAGCTGGGGATCGATTCCGGTCGCCACGAGAAATGGCGGCACATCCTCGAACATCTCAGCGGCTGGACCTATCAGGATTTGCCATTGCCCCGACTCCCCACCGAGGATCGCACCATCGAAAAACCCAAAGTAAAAGTTTTCCGATACACAGAAAAAGGGACGGCCTGGTGGCGCAATAACACCCTCGGCATCCAACACATCTATCCCGCCGGAGCGATCGGCCTCGACAGCTCACCCGAGGAACTCGAAGCCTCCCGCAATACCCTCGAAGTGCGGAATGGCTGGTTCGACAGCAACGGCATGAACAGCTTCTACCCCGCCGCCGTGCGCGTAGGCTATGATCCCAAGGTCATCCTCGCGAAACTCCGCGAAATGATCGCCACCAAAGCCGGGCCCAATGGCTTCATCAGGAACAACCCCCACGGCATCGAAAATTGTAGCATCGTCCCCAACACCATCAACGAAATGCTCTGCATGAGTCATCGTGGCGTGCTCCGCCTCTTTCCCGTCTGGCAAAAAGAGCAAGACGCCCGCTTCACCAATCTCCGAGCCTGGGGCGCCTTTTTGGTTTCCTCCGAAATCACCAGAGGCGAGGTCCGTTATGTAAACATCACCAGCGAACAAGGCCGGAAATGCGTCTTCCAAAACCCCTGGCCAGGCCGGGGCGTCCGAGTCACGAACGAAGAGGGAAAATCCACGATGTTCTCCGGCGAGCGGTTCACCCTCGATACCAAAGTCGGCGAGAAATTGCGCATCGTCCCCCAAACAGACCATGGACCAGCAACCAGCCCAGAAATTCCAGAAAGGACCAAGGCGAAACGATAAAGAAGACGAGCCAGAGTCTCCAACAGAAACGCGGAGCTCGCAAAGAAAATCCCCTCCCTAATCCTTCATCCTTCATCCTTCATCCTTCATCCTTCATCCTTCCTCCCTCCTCCCTCCTCCCTCCGCGCTCTCCGCGCCTCCGCGTGAGAAAAAAGCCCGCTCGCAAACGTAGCCACTCGCCGAGGTTCTCGACAAAGCCCGCTCCCATCTCCGAACGCCGAGTTCGACTACATCGCCAAGCCTAACCAAAAACCAAGCTCCTGCCAGACAGAGCTTTCCTCAAACGAGTTCGTCTTTCACGCATCGGGCGAGAAAGATCGGGACCGCCACTTCCATGGCTTGAATAGTTTCCATGCGGCTAGCGGAGATCCGCGAAATTCGATAACAAAACCCATCACAAATCTCGGAGGCCCGAGCACCGCCTTTCGACTGGAACAAATCCTCCACCACCCGCTGTTCCTCGGCAGAGAGCGTTTCCATGTCGAGTTGGCCCATGCTTCGGACATGCCCACCCGCTCCGCCGAACCCCGCCAATCCTCCAAGTCGCTCCACTTGCAATATTGCCATTGTCACGCCCCCCCCCAAACCTAGCCTAGCCCAACCGCCTTCCAAGCGGCGTTAACCGCGACTCTGACCGCGGGCTCGGTTGGAAATAAACTAGATGCCAAGTCGCGCGTCCGTTTGGCAAATTCCCTCATTCTTAACCTAGGTTTCCGTGGAAAACCGGTCAAAGCCTGATACCAGATCTGCCCGGCCTTTTCCCAGCTCTTCCCGCCAATGGCGATCGCCGCCTTGTAAAAGGCCAGATTGGGGATTCCACTACTCTCATGAGGATCCATGCCGTCACGATACTGCGAAAATTTAGTCGGTTGCGGCGCCAGACAGTGACTCGCGCCGGGATTCGACAAGTCCCGCAAACAGCTGAAACCCCGCGCGATCGCCCCAGGCCCCATGATTTCCTTGGCGATCAGCCAGTCCGCACTCGCCACGTCCTGATCCGCGCGCCATTGCCGAAACATCGAGCCAAAGACATCCGAAATGCTCTCGTTGAGGCCACCAGCCTCGTTTTCGTAGGCCAAGCCGGCAGAAAATTGGGTGACGCCGTGCGTCAATTCGTGGCCAATCACATCGTTGGCGTTGGTGAAGTCGACGAAGATATTCCCGTCGCCGTCACCGTAAATCATCTGGCGTCCATTCCAGAAAGCGTTGTTGTAGTTGACGCTAAAATGAATCGAGGATAATAAATTCATTCCCGCGTTGTCCACAGAATTTCGACCGAACACTGTCTGGTAGAACTTCGCAACCGCAGCCGTCTCGACGAACGCCCGGTTGGCCGTGGCATCCGACGATGTTCCCGGATTCAACACCGGCCTCCCGGGCAGTCCATTCCCATGAGCACAGTCGTCAACCAAGATCTCAGGCGGGGAAACCACCAAGTCACTCGGAAGAATCGCTTGGGCCACGGTGATGAATTTCGCATTCGTGAGCCGTTGCTCACGCCATTCCTTTTCGAATTTCGCAGCGTCAGCAAAGCATTTGCGCCCCTTGGCCGAGAGTTTCTTGTCCGCCGCGAAGCGCTTGAGCACTCGGGCAGGAACGATGAAACAGTGGCAATCGAAGCGGTGAGCGTCCGTGAGCATGCTGGAGGAGATTCTTCGAGCGCCTGATTGACGGGGGAGAGAATTCGTTTTGGTGGGGTTCATAAGGAACCTTCCATCTCAATTCCGATTCGCATCGTCAATCACAATCATGACCGTGATCAAATCGATCCCTTACATCACGCCAAGAATCAATCAACGCCCCAGCCCACGGCCCCTCTCAAGCGCGCTTCACGGAAAGTCGTCTCCCCTTCCCCAGGCGGAGATTGAGAAAAACTATTTCAAGACGGGTCGAAGAAAAGGTGCTGTCCGACTTCGTTGACTTTTTGCCACCATCTCAGGAGTGCCGCACGCAACCACTTCACCCCCTGCGTCCCCAGCCTCGGGACCGATATCAACCAAGTAATCTG